>Ga0210040_10001174_pt1 | contig 40461 bp, 37 predicted proteins | sample CryGeyCG12114_NA_FD_185462 | JGI IMG/M metagenome (GOLD analysis project Ga0210040, IMG submission 185462) | Groundwater microbial communities from aquifer - Crystal Geyser CG19_WC_8/21/14_NA (SPAdes) (version 2) | ecosystem: Environmental > Aquatic > Deep subsurface > Groundwater | place: USA... | reverse complement strand
TTCACTTGGTATTTCAAAGATCGTGTGAGATCGGAGTTACTCACTTGTTTAGATCTTACGGACGTTTATTGGATTCCATCTGGGGTTATCAAAGATGTCGTTTTAGGGTTGCCGAATCTGACGGTACGTCAATTTTGTATTTGAAAATCTTGTTAGTATTCCAAAGACACTCCTCTCACCCTTACGGCCTTAGTTCACATTTAATGTATGATTTTCAATTATTCTGGGCGGCTTTGCGCATACACTAAATCCAATCCAAATGTACAGATCAATGACAATGTTAAATTAAGATTAAATATCTCTTAGGATTTACTGGCTGCTGGAACTCTGCTCCGATGGATCCATTTGGCTCAAATCCTCCAATCTTTAAAACTATTGAAAAAAATCTCCTGGTCCTGGGATTCATCTTTAGAAGAATCCATTCGAAAAAATTCTTCAGTGCATCCTGGACGATACAAAGACGTATTAGAACTGCAATCAGAATTTAAAAGACTGACACATTTTCTAATCCACATTCCTCCTGGGGCAAAATCGTCATGGTCCTCAGGAATTGTCATTTCGTCATTTGCATCGTTAGGATTCATGATTAGTTTATGCGAGAACTTGGAAACCCTTTGTATCATTAGCTGGCCTCAAACTCTACAAGAGCGGAGATACCAAGCGGTGTTTTTTAGGGAAGATTTTTATCAGGGGAAAGTTCATTTACCGAAGCTGAAAAATTTAGTCATTCATGTGGATGGACCGCCTAGGATTAATATGCCGGCTTTAATTTTCAATCTGAGGGAGAATTTTGTTAGCAATTCTATTGCACCAGAAAGATTATGGATTAACCACCCACTTGTACATACAGGTAAGTTGTTGGCGTTTTTTTTTCGAGCTTTTAATGAAACTGACATGTATATTATACTAATAATATAGGACGGTTATTACCACGATATAGTGAATCGGATTAATAGAAATAGAAGACGGTCTTCAGGCGTGCGACAAAATTTTCCCGCAGATTTTTCTACAAGAATCAATCTGGAGAGAACAAAGCAATTTGTTGTTTCAGTAGCTGCAGATGCTGCTTTGCTAGGACATAATGAACAGTCTAGTATTTTATCGAATGTGAGATTGGGATTTTCGTGTATGTTGAAAAACTTTTTTTTGGTTTCTGTTTCCTGATTTTCTGTTTTAATTTTCAGTGTAAACACATGCGTGTGTGTGATGGTTTGCCCAATGTAGTGAACTTGAGTAAATTCCTGGATAGTTGTAAGGCACTGGAAAGTTTTTATATGAGTGCCTTCAACTATAAGCTGGTAAATTTTTAAGTTCAGTATTTTATTGGAGATGTTACTAACCTGCAATATTACGGAGAAAGATTTTTTGTTAATTTAAGGATTGGCCCAAATTTGTGGAACGGCATTCTCAGCTAAGGGCTGGGAATATTAAGCAAGTGCAGGATCCAGACTATTGTATTTCGCTTTCAAAGCTCCAAAATTTGGTTCAACTGTCAATTTTTACTGATGTTTTAGTAGGTATGTTGTATGTATTTGAACATGCTTTAAATCCGTTTCACTGCAAGTCGAAAGGTTGATGCATTTTTTGTCTTTATGCAGGATTTAGTAACCCACAAGTGGCTTCCGACTATTATTTATCCTGTGATCTTTCCAACGAAAATGAAGCAGTAAAAGACGATATTTCGAACAGACCTACCTCATCAAATTCGTCACAAAATGAGGAAATTTACAGACCATTTAAGAAACAGAGAACTGGCCTGGTGGAACCATCTAAACTGCACAAATCTAGTAGCAATACGAAATTAAATGGAGAAAAGGATGGCTTGATTTGTGGTCTGCATTTGCTTACACACTACTGCTCTAAAATGGAAGAGTTTGAAATTCATTCTACTTCAAAGTAACCTACAACTCCTATAACAGTACGCATTTTGTATTTTAGTGTATAGAACTTTTACTATAACCATCTTCTAATTAGTCCGAACAGAGCTGGAAGATACTTGATTGACTCATTATTTGGAATCACTCGATGGAAAAACCTTCGAAAATTAACATTGGAAGGTTTACCATCTCTGATTCGCAGTGGCAAGTTTTTGATAGATGTAAGTTTCATTTTTGTCAACTAACTACTCATTATCTACGATAACACAAATATTAGGGGTACACCCGATGCCGTGTAAACTCGTACATTTCTACGTGCGTAAATCTCCCAGCCAATCAGATCAGTAAGGAGAAGTTGGAAGTCTGCTCTGATTGGCTGGGAGATTTACGCACGTAGAAATGTACGAGTTTACACGGCATCGGGTGTACCCTTATTGATTTTCTGTTTTTGGCTCTAGATATGCCAAAATTGCACCGAGTTGGAAATGCTTAGACTATCTTATCTTGGATTCAATGCAAAATGCTCCTACAAGGAGAGCTTATGTACAGCATTGACTCAGTGCAAAAATCTTGTTGATTTTAGGTATGTACATAGCGTCAGTTAAATATTTTACCTTTAGGTAGGTACTCAATGCACAATGATGTTGAAAAAAAATTCTCATTCATATGTTGTACAGATTGGAGCAAAATAACATAGGCCTATGTACCAAGCTACTTTTATCCCTGACACACTGCCCGAAACTGCAAAGGTGTTTAATCTGGTCGGAAACAAATAGTGAGCCGTTAGATCTACCTGGAGTTCAAACGTTATTCAAATCGTGTGTACATCTAGTATTCTTCCACGCCGTCATAGGACCCACTACTAAAGGAGATTGCGCTAAATTAAGGAAAAGCTTGGAGCAAGAATACAAATCATCTCGTCCCGCACTTAATGTGATCATCGCCAATACTATTAATGAAGATTTTGCGCCTTTCAAATCTATTCATTATCGTCAAATGATTTGTGACAGCTCTCAAGTTTGTGATATATTAGATTTTCCCCAATTCTGTGACTATTAATGAGAATAAATTATATTTCGCATGTATGACTATGGTTAATGTTTGCTTTTCTGTCGGTTATATCTTATTTGCTACACTCTATACTGTATCACCTTATCTTTCAAGTACAAATGATGTGATTGGTGATGAAAATATCACACGAATGGGAGGCATAAAAACATTTAAAATTGAATACATGGTTATACAAATCTCAAAAATCCATTAATAACCAAAGTCCAGGATGAATTTTTTACTACTTTTTACTTTATCGATGTGTTTGATCTTTTTCATTGGAAAATCGAATGGTAAATTTACTTTTAAATGCTATGATATATTACAAAAGTCATAATTTCATTAGTGTTTTTCAATGTAAAGGGCAATTGACATGTAAGTCGTGCAGCACGGCTGTAGTAGGGGATGTAACTGATAGTTGCCAATCAGGCACTACAAATAGTCGAGTTCAGTGCGATTCTGCTGGTAATTATTTAAATAAAACATTGGGTATCATAGTTAGCTAGTAAACTATAAATAACAAACATTTTTCTGTAGGAATACCTGAATTCCCATCCTGGCCACAAGAGCTAGATGATGGCATCCAAGGACCAATCGCATTAAGCCTGACTCCTATAGTCGACATGTATAAACGAGCAGCCATGAATCCAGCAAATGATTTGGATGAATTTCATTGCTATGCCGTGAATTTCAAAATGGCTACTTTGACTATAACGTCTAGAGGATGCCTTCCGGTTCCCATACTGTTCGCAGATTTGGACAACAAATGTGAAAGCTTAAGGAATCCCTACACACTAAGGATGGATAATGGCTCTTATATTGAACTTGAAGACATCAACTTTTGTTTTTGCAAAGGAAATGATCAATGTAATGATTGGGATCGGGATACAATGAACTCTTCGAATATATTGTGCTCAGTGGACCAGATTATTTTGTTGATTATCAATCTACTGACATTATGGTACTTCAACTTCACTAGTTAAATAGAACGGAGGTGAGTTAATTTATTGGAAGGCCCAGCCAAAGTCATGTGATATTAAAACTAGTTAATGAAGTTGAGCGAAAAATAAAACAAAGAACTTTTTAAATAAAAAGCGCGCTAATACTGCATCTATAATTTTCAGTTTGTTCTGCCTTCCGGCTCATTGGGCTCATATTCTCGATGTCAGATTTGAACTTTGTACCTGCTTAGTCAGTCAATGTGTCGATTATTTAGATACAGTTTTCTGTTATCGGGAAACATTGTTTAACTTTTCAAACTTTCATTTTCTGAATATCCTGCATTCATGTCCCCCATGTTAACTTGCATGTGCACTAATTCAACATAAGGTGCTGGCAAAGTTACATTAAAGGTTTATCAGAATATAAAGCTGATTCAATTGTCCATGACTTGTAATGATTGCATAAATGATACCAGTACCGTGTTCCATAGTTTCCCCATGCTCTAATAATTAGTTTTTGTAGTCCAATCTGGTAATTCTTATCTCAAAATAATGCGTTTTTACCTTAATGCAATAATTTGATCGGAAACATATGGTCTGATCCAATATATTCTAACCACTTTAGAATCCACACTTTCGCATCTAATTTGCGACTCCAATTTCATTGCCCGGTCGAATAGCTTCATTTGTCAATTTTAGTAAAGACAAAAAGTGATCCCGTAAGCGTAAGCCTTTAAATTACCACAAAAGTTTTTCCGTTTACATTTCAAAACAATTAGCAATGCATATTAAAAGAATATCATTCATTTTTTTCATCTACTTGTTACAATTTCATGGTAAATAACAAACTCACAGTTGTAGCAATGCAATCTCATCATAACTTGGTTTAACTCAACTTTCTATTTTAACGAACGTGTGTAGTTTTGAACGCCCTTCAATGCTATTCATGTAGCTATGAAGATCCTTCACTGGACATTTACGGGAACAAAAAATTGAGCATAAACTGCATCCGACCTATAAAAACTGACCGGTTGGAAGTGGACTGTGATGCAAGCAATGTTATTCAATATGCCCCAAGTAAGTAAATTTGAAAGTTGAAATTCCAGTCATCAACACTTCTATCATAAAACGGGCAAACTTTAATGTCCATTCTTCCAGGTGTATATGATCAAATATTTCAAGAAAAATTCTTTCAAAAGCCGGAATTTCCTCCACTAATCCCTTTTGAAAAAAGAAACTCCTCCATGGCTTTTCAAGAGTCAACTTTTATGTGTCTTCAACTGTACATAAAGATTGGATCATTTGAAGCTTGGCAACGAGGCTGTGTGTCCGTTCCTGTTTCAAGTAGTCCCGAAAATGGCTCTGTTATGGACGACATACAACATTTTTGTGGCACATTGAATTTGGACTTGGAGACCAAAAATGAAGCTGTTGAGGAAGCCACAGGGACTGCATGTATTTGTCAAGAGGATTTGTGCAATTCAGCTATCCGCATGGTAAGCTCTAGATTGCAGATAGTCATGTTGTTCATAATAGTTACAGTATCTTTTGTTATCATGTAAAAAGATTGAGTCAAAAATAAAGTTGTATTGAGGTACTTTTTGAGCTGTTCTTATTTGCGCACAGTTTAAAATGCATAACTGGAAAACTTAAGTTACGTCTCAGAATCATTACAAATATGGAATTCCTTTTTACAATAAACTTTCTGGGTGTACTAGTATTAATGTAGACGTAATGTATACGCAAGTCTTACCGTAAGCTTTCAAGCATGGTACATCATATGTGGTTGGTGAGTTTTCTAAATCCTGAATTCTTGCAAAAATTTACACCAGCAAAAAGTAAGTAAAGATTCACTCGAACTTTTGGGCAACTAAATATTAAATAACACGAATATTGGTGCACCAAAAACAAATCTTAGAGAGATAAGTAAATGTGAATAAATATTCCATCATACATCAACTTCTGCTCGAATTTTTTTTTCAATTAAACACAAAAATTGCAAGATTTTGCAATAATTTCGAATGTATCATTGCGACGCCAAATGCATAAGTGAGCTTTGGGTTGAATTTCAATGCTGCATGTGATGTGCAAGCTCATTGGTTAGTCCATTTGCTTTGTGTTCAAAGAATTAATATTGCGCATGAGTAAAAATGCTTGCCGCATAAATATTTAGCGTCGCTCTTGTCCATACAAAACTATTATTAACTATTCACAATTTCAAGATTGGTTAGAAAGAAGTCTAATCGTTTGTCATTAGATTTTTTTGCTGTTGAAGCTGCTCTTACCACCCGAATGCAGTATTTTATCACACAACGTGCACATTCTACAAAAGCCCTGCATTGAGTTGATTTTGTGTAGTTTACTATGTTCATTGGCTGGTTACTCATATTTTAATCGTCAGTTTTTTTTGCTACAAAAAAAAAACAACGGATATGAATGCTGCTTGGGAATCCAGCCTTATTCATTGGCTAATAGACTACTGTGTGAAAGCTTGATAGTTGATCCATATTGTTTTAATATGAGACGGAATTAAACTTTGAAAAGTGTCTCAAATAAATTCTGAATATTTTTTCATTGGAAATCCGTTTATTGGTTGTCATTTAAAAGTAATTACGTGCGTTAATGCGGGGCAGAGATGAATAAAAATGTGAACTAAATGTGATTGCATTTTATTGTAGAGTGTAGAGGTCTAAGTCACGCATTATGCAAGTATACACAATGCATATCCCTTTTCTACATGAAAAATGAAACCAACGGCTTATTAAGGGAAAAAGCAGTTGACTCGTAAAATTGTGCCTTAGGCTCGAATAACATTTTATAGTCATGTAAGTTTTAAAGCTATGCAGTCAACATTATTTTTATGACCCGGACGAAAATAATTTTGTCACGTTGTTTATCGTTTGCTCACAGTTACAATCTGTATAAGGCAATGCTCAACCTTTCAGTAGGATACTTAATTTTTAGTTTGGAGTCACGGTTTCAAGCAAGCTTACCCTCTCTGTAAATTGCATACTTGAATCCTATATAGTTTTTGGAATATTACTCGGTTATAGACAGGGTCAAAAATAAATGTAGCATTATTTTCACTTTGCATTTGTTCATGGTTAAAATATCTACTATCCCAAAATCTATGTAAGCATGATAACCTTTTGTATATTGTATGAGTGTGTATTACATAGAGAGTGGGGTTCGTTTGTTCAAGCCTAATAACTCCGGAATCCATTCCAGCTGTAGCATTTTCTGTCATGCATGTGAAAAAATTATATAACACGAAAAGTGCTGATTTAGCTTTACGTACTTACTTAGTTAGTTAGTAAAAAGCAATGCATTTGGGAACCCGTTCCATTTCCAGATCTGCTGATAACACATTTTCAGTCAGCCGTGAAAGAAAAACATAGGAGATTATACGAAATTCAGCGTTGCAACTAACAAGTGTTTCTCAAAATGCTGGACAGGATTCTCATATAACTAGGTTTACGTTTTCCTTTCGTATTCGTATATATGTAATAAAAATGCTAGATAAGGGTTGAACCTGAACCGAACCCTATAACTTGTTGTTGCTTACTATCTGCTACTATTTACCCTCCAGCGTGCCCAGCTTGCATGTCTGTTTGGATTTGCTATTGCTCGGCTACAGTAAATAAGACTGAACCACTTGTTAATTGTAGTCCAATCCTTCTAAAACAATGTAATGTACAATTAAATGAGTACAGGTTTAACAGACTTCAAGATTAAGTGTCTATATCAAACTTGATGGATTTGCCGGTAAAATTTAGCGGCAAAATATTTTTATTTGGACTACCCCTACAGTAACAAAGCGTAGTTGCGGTTTGCGACTAAAATGATACCAAGTACGTTTTCCAAGTCTGTATAATGAAGTCCAATACATTTAAAGAAGTGGGGAATTCATTTTTTAACCCTTTTTGTGCACAGGTTCTAATCCGTGGAACAGAAGGGGCGGTGGACCAACTGCAGGTCCACCAAGAGGGGATGGACCACCTCCAGGTGGTAATAATAACGGGGGGAGAGGTGCTGGAGCACCTCCCGGATACAATAACAGAGGAAGAGGAGGGAGCAATGGAGCAAGAGGAGCTCCAGCAGGTCGTGGAGGTCCCGAAGCTATGGGTGCAGGTATTTTCATTAACATTTATTCATTCGAATATTCATGCAGTACAAAGTGTATTAGAAGAGTGATATCTATCTAAATATTATTATTGTGTCACACTTTTGTTGCCATTTTTTCGAAATAATATGTCTAGGTGTAGTATATATCTTTCGAAAAAGTGAGCTCACAAGAAACGAGCATATTATTATGGGAAAGAGAAGTGGTATTGAAATACTGACAACATACAGTAACGAATTATAGAGCTATAAAACTGTGATCAATACGAATTACAATTCTCAGGATAGACACTACACAAGTTTATCTTCATAAGGCTACTAATATTGCTTATGTGTGAAATGCACACGGAACTACAAAGTATGAAACCACACGCAAGACTTAATATTCCCACAAAAGTATCCTGAATCAATCGATTTTTTTTCGAACCCTTTCAAAATGGGTGCAGGAGCCGTTAGACCGTCGACTGAAAGAGACCGGGAATTCGGACGAGGTAGAGGTCGGGGTGGAAGAAGCTGGGCAGAAAGGAATTTGGAAAGACTTGATTGTGTGGAGACGAGAGGTTCTTTGAGTAGTAAACAAGGGACCAATGGAACAGAAGTTGCATTGTTCACGAATTACTTTCAAGTGTCGACAAAGGGAGATGGGACACTTTTGAACTACCGAGTGGATTTCACGCCTGAGGAGGAACGCAGTTCAGTTAAAAAGCGTTTGATGAGGGTCCATGAGGGCACTTTGGGGAAATACATTTTCGATGGCACGAATTTGTATATGTCCAATCGAATCAGTGGAGATGTGAGTTATTTAATTTCAGTAATAATGTTTTGTTCAGTGTTGCTTTGCAAAACTGAAATCCATGGACTGTAGTACTACACTTACAATTTAGCATTACGAGGCCGTTTTAAAGAATAGACTTTCGTTTGAATTTCAATGCTGATGACTGATTGGTTGGTGATCATGCTTTGTATGTGTGGAATTTGCAGTAGTGCGCAGGAGTAGAAATAGCTTAGTTGTATCTTGTGTATTTTTTGGCGTCTAAATTCAACCATTGGTTTAAACGTATTCACAAACTTGTATTTGGCGGTCAACTATTCCTAGGATATGATTTCACTACTATTTATTGTAGTTTTTCTTTTGGGCTTCCATTTTTATCAAGTTTTTGTCTGCAGACTTTGACATTGAACTCAACCCGTGAGTCCGACCAAGCAGTGGTGGTAATCACTATCCGAGTAGTAGGAGAACTCGGCCCAACGGACCCATTACGTGTTCAATACTATAATATAATCCTCAGAAAGTGGATGGGCACACTAAATATGGAGGAAATCAATCGGATTTTTTATGATCCAACAAGGGCTATTGAACTTCCTGATTACAAGCTTGTGCTCTGGCCCGGAGTGAAAACGTCTCTTCGTCAGCATGAGAATTCATTGCTACTTAATGTAGACATTACACACAAAGTGCTTCGAACTGACTCTGTGTTGGACAATATCAGGGAGATTGAGGCTAGAGCACGAGGAGGAAACAAAAGGGTATGCAAAATGATTTTGCAAAAAATTTTTTTACAGAAAACATAATGAATATAAAATGTTTTTACAGGAAAGAGAGCATTAATTAGATCGTTTCATTCCTTTTTTGCCTGTAGGATATTGTTGCCTCAAAATTGGTGAATGCCATCGTGATGACTCGGTACAACCGTAAGACATACAGAATTGATGACATTGCATGGGACCAAACCCCTAGATCTACTTTTGATCTCAAAGGAACCCAAAAATCCTTCATGGATTACTTTCGCGAAAAATATGGAGAAACTATTCGCACAGCGGATCAACCATTGTTGGTGTCCAGACCCAAAAAAAGTGATGTGCATCGTGGAATGCCGGAGATTGTAAGCTTAATCCCTGAACTGTGCGTCATGACGGGATTGAGTGACGAAATGAGATCAAATTTTAATTTAATGAGGGCTCTTGGCACTCATTTGCATGTGGGACCTACTCAGCGGGCTCAGTCTGTGAAAGCATTTATGAGTCGTCTTAGGGCAAGTGCTGAGGTAAGGCTTTAATAAAATATTTACGCTTATAAAACAAATAATTTTTAGAGTTTGACAGATTTCAATCTATTCTTAATGTACAGGCAGTAGCAGAAATGGACCATTGGGGTTTGAGTCTTACTAGCAACCTTGTGCCTGTAAAAGGACGGATTTTACCGAAACCTGCAATACAGTTTAGAGGCGGTGCTGCGGTGACTGCAGATGAATATGGCGACTGGACTTCAGCATTTAGAATTCCTAACCGTGAGATAAAAATCATACTCTGAATAACTTGCAGGTAACAATGTCAGTACTAAAATATGTTATGCTTTTGCTACTATCAGACAAAAAGATGGTTAGTGCTGTCGATATGAAAAGATGGGTTATTATTGTCCCGGATCGAGAAAAACAGCATTTGGATATTTTACTCAATCACTTAATCAGAGATTCGAATGCTTTGGGATTTCAAGTTTTGCAGCCAATAGATCGGTGAATACATACACTATACAGTGGTATAGTTTATTTATAAAGCAAAATGCAAGAAAGTTTTGTAATTGATTTGAATTTTGCATTTTGGTAGGGTCACTGTACAAAACGTAAACGTCCCAGGATACGCCAAAGCGGTCTCGTCCGTGATTCAAAAACACCAAGGCAAACTTGATATGATTTTCGTTATTTTGGCTCGCCAAACGACAGACGTCTACTCCGAAGTTAAAAGAATCTGTTCCATTGAATATGGCAGTAAGTATTTTCTAACTTCTTTCTTGTGCTGTTTCATATGGTCATGCAATTTTAATTACTCATCAAATTTCCAGTTCCGTCGCAGTGTTTCTTGGCAAAACACTTCAACAAACCGGACAGACTACGTTCGATTACAACGAAAGTTAGTATTCAGTTGAATGCGAAACTTGGAGGTGAACCGTGGTGCTTCGATGGGAAGGGGTTCAAGGTAAGTGTGGTCTGCTGCATTTGTATGAATTAATGCGATTTAGTAAACATTCCAACTTGTCTTCCCTTTATTCATTTCCAGGATGGATTGATGGTAGTTGGATTTGATGTACATCATGCAGGACGCGGAAGTAAGTCTGCCAGTGTTGGTGCCATGGTGTGCACCACAAATGAGAAGTGCTCGAAATACTTCAGCTGCTTAAACTATCATGGCCATCGGGAAGAACTGAGCGTTCATATGGCTAGCAATATTCAAAGTATGTGTGAATGGGTAACCTGTAAATTTTTGCGACCCACAAGTTTGCAGCTATAACTAACTTGACTATACATATTGTGCAGAATGTTGTCAGGCATACTTCCGAATCAATCAGTCGCTTCCAGCCCGTATTATCTTCTACCGAGATGGAGTGGGTGAAGGCCAATTGTCTTATGTTGTCAGTACTGAATTGGAAGGAATCAAAGTATGTTGTTGAGGAATGCATAATTATTGATTTTATGATCACAAAATAATGTCTCTTTTTTCATCAATAGAATGCGCTTGCATGTGTCTACAAAGAGGCAGGACAGAACAATCCCCGGTTCACCTTCATTATTGTGACCAAGAGAATCAACACGAGATACTTTGCTTCATCGAGCAGGGATCAACTCTCAAATCCAATGCCAGGAACGGTGGTGGATGATGTTATAACACTGCCTGAACGGTTAGTTTCAATTTTTAATGTAGTGCTATGCAGTTTACTAGTAAGCTAATTAGTATAGTTCACGAACTAACTAATAAATGTGCATTTTGTATTGGAATTGTAGGTACGATTTCTATCTGGTTTCCACTCATAGTCGCCAAGGGACAGTGAGTCCGTCCAATTATAACGTCATATTCGACGGGCGAGGAACACTGCAAAGTACACCTACATTTTTGCAAAACATAACTTACGTGTTGTGTCATGCCTACTTTAATTGGTCCGGGACTGTGAATGTGCCCTCAGTTTGCCAATACGCTCATAAACTGGCCTACTTGGCTGGTCTCTCATTTAATGGGAGAGAAATTCATCAAAATCTTTCCAATCAGCTTCATTATTTGTGAGCTTTCAAAATATCTATTTGTTTTACAGATTTTAACCAACTCATATTTTATGCAAAACAATGATTGTGAATGCGACATTGCAATAACTTCATCAATAATGTTTCACTGTTATACACATAAAAATCACTTTTACCCATAGGAATAGATACTATATACTTTTACCCTTTTGAATGTCGTGCATTTTATATACAGTTAAAACTACTGAGAAACAGTTTAAAATGACACATGGGAATGTTTTATTATGAATGCATGCAAAATATCTAAATTCCAATTTTATAATGATTTTAAATACGGAAAATCAATAAATCTATTTGGTACTTTCAACAAGCTACAACTCCTTGGCTGACATGGATAATTTATTATGAAATTCTAACCGACTCTTGACTGCTGCTGTGATGCCAAATATGTTCCAGCCCCCGCATAGGTTTGTAAAATCGTCTTGTTCTATTGACCAAATCATCATTCCGGCGAATCCGTTTGACATTGCATAATCCACCTTACGTGCAAAACGAAAAAAATCAGCAACCAGTAAATTATCGAATGATGGTCAATACTTCAAAACAGACCTTGGCTTTTACACTGATTTCGTTATCATAGCCAACCCATTTGGTGTCACTAAATACATACGGGACTTTATAGTCGTAGTCTGTACGAAATTCCCAGTTTTTCTCTGGATGTTCTAATACTTCTTTGCAAAGCTATAATGTGAAATGTGAGCATATTTTCACTTTATCCATATATTGCTTAAAGCAAATAAAAATGCCGATTTTTCTATCCTATGCTTACTTCAAAGTATGCAATTGTTCCAGGCTCACTGGTGAATTCTCCAGGAGAACCAGGGCCAGCAGCTAAATCCCCAATATTATGTTTATCACGGCTTGTTAATTCGTATGTTTTGCCATATGCACCCACACCTATGGATTAAGATTTATTAAAATCATTACAATAATAGGGTTTGATTGGATTCAATAAATTGAGAAAGCCGTATTTTTAGAACCAAGAATGAGTTTTTTAGCTGGGGCTCCCAAATTTAGATAATATTGGGCACAAAAATCCTAGAAAATATAATGTACTAATAATTGAGAATTTTATATACTAACTATTTTTTATTTCTTGTTTTTACCACACTCAGTTCTTGATCTTGCTCCGATTTATGATAGAGGGGACTATGATGCCCAATTTTTTTATTTTCTTCATCTTCGTCGTCCAAATATACTTTGAAGTCATAGGCCATCAAATTAAAATAATCAATGTGGCTGAAAAAAAATTGACGTCCGTTCAACAATTTTGTAACTTTAAAAAAATGGGAATAAATTTTTAACGCACGGTGCAATGGCGGGTACGTCATATGCAGCATCTATTGTAGACTTGCCACATCCGAATGCAGAAGTGAGCAAATATTTTTTTCCTTCAGCTTCTTCTAACTCGTCCAACGCTTTTCTCATATCCTACAGAAAAATTAAACCCAAAACGTACAAAGATTGTTCAAAAATTAGTTTTTAGCCGAATTGACTGAATTGTATTCACTTCAAGTAACCGAGGGAAATTCACTTTATCCTCTGGTCGACCACCTCGAACTCCTGGATCTAAAAATGATTCGTTTAGGGTAACTTTCCTATGTGACCATGCATTTGAAGAATATTGGTGGGCCATAGCAAAGAATTACATTCCCAATCCATGTCAATGCCATCTAATTGAAATTTTTTAACCATTGCAACGGCGCTTGAAATGAACCTCCCTTTGTTGGCACCATGACGTGCCATGTCAGAAAATCGAACTGACCCTTGATTCCATCCACCCACGGCAATCAGAATTTTCAAGTTGGGGTTTGCCTTTCGAAGTTCGATTGTTTTCCGAAGCATATCTGAGCATTAAATGATATAATATTCGGAGACCCATTCTCATGTATTTTTGCTCCAAAAAAATCAATAAAAATCGTTCATACCATGTTGTCCTTCGGATGCATCCTCATCATCAGGATTTTCTTCAACTTCCCCAGGCCCCAAGTCCAATGGCGGATCAATATGGTAGATATAGTTATTCGTTTGTAATCCAACGAACGAATAGATTATATGAGTGCATAGATTGGGGTCAATTTGGTTCACATCAAACTTTCCACCCTCTGAATTACAAACATTTAGTTATTGGAATGCAAAGAACTGACTGAAAAGAATGGTAGGTAATAGTAGTATTACCAGCTCTATAAAATGACCACGTTCCCCAATAGCAGATTAATGGTCGGGGCTGCGACTCTAATTTTAAACAGGTTGCTAATATTCATAGTTTTAATGCATGATTGAGAAAAATAAACGGAAATATTTCTAACCCTCATCTGCTTTGGTTGACGATATGAGCATAAAACTCATGCATATGACACCTGTAAGGAAAAGAAACAATTGACTTTGAAAATATGAGCACTTTTCATGTAAAATCAAATATATTCGTACATGCAAATATTCGCAATAAAAGAGCCATTTTTTCCTATCGTGTGCAAATCAGAGAGAGAAATAAAAAGTTGCAATTATAAGCCCGTGGTTTGAATAGAATGAAAACATTTTCCCGTGCCAATCATGAATCATATTCGCTAATTTGTCCGAGATAAATATTCATTGATTAGATTAAGATTAAAATGATCGTTGGAGGATGGACAAATTATCAGCATATTTAACGTAGTAGTAATGTTGATAACAACAAAGGATTTTGTACACCTATGCCTTTAGCAGCAGTAATTTCAATGTCGTGGTTGGCTGAAAGGTACAGCCAACTTAAGAAAACATTCCCCTTCCTATCCTAAATCTAGCCTAGTTTTACCTCGAAAAAACTTGACGCAAAATAAAACTTTGGGCACTTTGTCTGGAAAAGTTCATTTTATGAAAAATTTGTTTAGCCTGGGTTCTCAATGAAAACTGTTTAAAATTTAAATTCCATTCAGTTTACACCAATGTCTTTTCAATTAGCAATCGCTCGCAAGTTATCTGCCGGCGCGTAGTTCTAGCCTTAGCATAGGTATTCCTTTTATCATCAGCTTTTCTACCACGGCTATTACAAATAAAACCGCAAACGGCGCAAAATACAAAAGTGCTGCAAAATTTATTTATTGGCAATAAGGCAAATAATTTATTTGCCCAACAAGTATCAGCTATTGGTTCTTTGCATTGATGCAGTTTTAGAATCGATTTAAGTAACAACTAACAACTGAATGAAAGATGAGAAGGATATTGTTATCACTTACAACCTACTTTGTAAACGATGGCTAACATATGCAATAGAGAGCTAGAACTTGTGTATTCAAGAAATGGAAACTAGGCGATAATTGTGTTATTTTAGTGTGAAAATAGAGTTAATGACAATTAGTTTTTAAAAGGAGACCTAAAGCCGATTCCGTGTTGAAGAAAAATATGGTAGTTCTGCCTGGAAGTGGCAGAAAAGACGAAGGATTTGTGGCTAGTAACATACAAGCTAAGGTGACTAACTTGAATCTAGCAATTTCTTCCTCCCCCCCCCCGAATTATGGTTTCTAAATTAAATTCTGGTTTAAAACAGAACGTGACGACCAGACCCCGTCCCCCAGCTCTATGGAGTGTCCATGATGTGGTCCAATGGTTTCGAAGACATTGTGGGAACCTTGGGGCCAACTATTCGGATCTGTTTTTGGAAGTAAGGACTAGGACCTCCGTTTTGTCAAACACCGTTTTTTTAATTTAATAAATGTCATTGGAATAGCTATGTGCTTTCATTTGCCTAAATTGTGTAAGTAATTGTGGTATCCCATCATTTCAGAACAATGTAAATGGGCGTACACTTTTACGGATGAATGCGACAGCTCTGGAGCGAATGGGGATAACGAATCCTACTCATCGGCAAGAGATCCATAGAGAATTACTGAAGCTGAAATTTAAATCTGATATTCTAGAGCTTCGTGACCTAGAGTCACAAATTCCAACGCACAAATAATACGGTTTAGTTAGTTATTGGGAGGGAATGTATAAAATTAACTTTCTCGTCCAACTTTGCCTCGATATGGCAAACTTTAATGTTCTCAGTAATTCATTCGAAGAAAGAAAAGATATTCTCTTTCTTCCCTTTTTAAACAAATATCATTTTGATGGCTGTGTGAGATAGTTTGTAATATTTTTTGTATGATTTAAGATAGCTTGTGATTACGTTTGTACAGTACATTGGATGGAACTGATGAATAAACTATTTATTTTGGTCGCAATCTGGAAAAAGTCATCTTATCCTTGTATTTATCTCAATGCATGACTACAATCACTAAAACCTTGGCCAAAGTTGATTGTAAATTAACTACAAAGGTAAATGGGTTTCAACCGACGGAAAGTAACTTCATTTCTTGACGTATTTGTAAATTGATATGTATCTCATGTGAAAATGTTAAAATTTCAGTTCTAACTGCACCGCGATGGTAATTAGTCAAAGCAAACTATAAACTCACTAATTCAATTGCGTCTGACTTTTAAATGTACTAAATGTGAATGGCACTTGACTTATTCAGCCTATTCTTCTATTTATAGCACTTTAGAATTTTTAGTAAGTTATTACTAACTAACTATATTTAGTAAGCATGACTAACTAACTATTATTATGAAAGTGTTGCAAACAAAAAGTGATGCCATGTTGTTCACTTCTGAAATCTAAAAACAACTGGCTTCAAATATCAAAGGTCAGTTGAACTAACTAGCCAACTCACAAACTATAGCTAACTAAACTAAAATTGGAAAAATGCATTACAATTGCAAATACAATGATTTACATTCATTTGCACCCACTGACGTAAATGAACTTGGGCTCTATACTGATACTGATGCAACAAATGAACTATATACAGTGTAGAACTATACTGCACGCAGCTAATACAAATATTGAAACAAAAATATTGATTTAATATCTCATTTCACCCCATTCGAACTGAATCACGTTTTCTATTAAAAAACTTTCCTCGCAGTTAGTTAACTCAGTTGACCCTTAAATTCATCATTAAAATCGCCTTAGAATGATCTGTCGATCTATCAAGCTTTTTCCTACAAAACATAGTCAAAGCTATTCCCATGCATTATTTCACTGGCTGCATATTTTACAAGCTATACTCCATTAACTAATCATAAGATGTATATTGTATATTAACTTTGATTTATGACACCGAGTGGTCTGCTTTATCTCACAATGCGTATGAACATTTCCACCTAGACGATATGAAAACTAATGGTCGCTCAAGTTTCCATATCGTAATTCCCTGTGCAAGATAAATGCATCAAATATATTTCTTATCAATGCACGAAACCAACTCTTCAGCCAATATTGTACAATTGGTGCATTTTGTTTCCTTTAAAGGATTCCGTTAAAAATGCATTCAATATTCCCATCCAGCTTCCTTACGTCATTCATATTTAAGAGACAGCACTGCTAAATATTTTAGCTAAGTAAAAAAAATTGCCCGCATCTGCTCTTATCCTATATGTCACTACAGCCCGTACTCATCCATCTATTTTTACGTGCCGCATGCACTATGTGTAGAATGCATGCACTAAATAAATAGAATAGTCAGCTAGTTATAAAATCTTTATCCCAAAAATTTTCCAACTCAAAGTCTATGGCCTATATGTTTTTGGCTGGCTGTGAAGCAGTCACTGAAAGAGTCTGACTAATTTTTTTTGGCTACCTAGCCCGAAATCATTCCTTAGTGCTTACTGTAACTAACTATATAGCTAACTAACTAACTAACTAACTCAATTTCTTGTCGATCCAACTTGGCGTAGAGCACGAAACATTCTCAAGAAGAACCCAACGAATTCAATGTACTTATTGCTGCGTGCATATTCTATTATGCATGACTGTATCTATATGCGTGTTGGATTCCAAATCATCATTTATATTCCATTTCCTCCATGTCCTATCGAGTTAAACAAACTATAGATAGTTAATTGACTAACTAAGAATTTCAGCCGACACATCAGCAAGTAAATGTTTACGACTCGTATATAGCTTTAGACATGGATTGGGATGGCGATAAGAGATATCGATGAGAAAACCATATGGCTATTGCATTCTCCATATAATATGATTGCGTGAATGGGCGCACTGAAAAACAGTTTTATCTCTTTCTTAACCCTATTGACTTGTCCCTGATTACCCTGATCATGTGAAAATCACCATGCGGCATTAGTTAGTAGGCAAATTTTGGTAACTAAAAAAAGCTTAAAATGTCTTGAGGACCTCACATTAGCAATCAACAGACGTGCTATGTGTTTCCATCATTTGAATAATAACTTTAGCAGTGTAAACTGCTTTAGTTAGTTAGTATATGGCAATAAGGTGATCAAATGGTCATGTAATAATAGTTAGTTTTTCCATTTGCTTGTTCTTTCTATGTTAATGAGATGGCTTTAAAGTTAGCTATGGTTATATATGCTATTCTATGCAGGCTGTAAGAAAAAACCCTCATCATGTGTTGTTCACACTATACTACTGCTGGTAGGTATGCCTGTACAATAGTTAAGACAAGTACTGATAAAATCGCAAGTTGGGAAGATGAAGAAAAAAAATACAGCTACCGGCTTAGGCTGTGTTTAATAAGGGACAAGGAGAATGGTGGTAGAAGCAATAATTTTTTTGCAGTTCCCATATCATTTCTATGCATATATAGTGGAATTGTGTGAGCGAGCATATAATTTTGCTCGAGTACGACATGGATTCTGTCGGTTTTTGGGTCGGTCGGTAGAGAAGAGATGAAAAAAAAGGATTCACCTTTAAACTGATTTTAAAGCCGGAGTTCACCTGGTTTGATCAGTAGGGGTATGTAAACTGTATCTGATGAAGTTTTGAGTTTAATTTTGAGTAGTTTACACAGTTTGGGCAATTATATTCAATTAATTGACAGTAATCGTAAACTCTGAGTGAGTATCCGGATTTGTGGAAAAATAAATTTGAAAAATATTCAAACACACTCCGTGCAAATATCAAATCAAATCTGCTTAAAAATTCTTCGATTCAATCTATCTTCAACATTAGAAAATCCCTTCTGCAACTTTTGCTGCATAATTCAAATTTTACCCTTTCGTCCTCCGTAATTTATTCCTCCTGGAATTAAAAAACGAAAAAGTGCATTCTAAATTCTAAACGAAAACCTAAAATACTAAAATCCATCCATCCACCCATATGCATACACATTTTAATTCTTTTTAAGTCAATAGTACATGCGCAAATTTCTTAAAAACACCATTTTACGGCAGATGGAAAATTTGTATGTGCGGGCGTGGTTTGCCAAGTTCGCTGCGGTAGCGCATTGCCGTTCTGCTGGATATCTCCCTTTTCTCAGTCAGTGAATCCTTTCTAACTCCCCAAAACTTTATATGCTGAGAACTAGCTAACTAACTAACTAACTACATATACACAAGATGTGCACATAAATATATTATTGTGTCTGCTTCTGGTCCATACTCGAACTAACTAACTAACTAACTAAACTAACTAACCAACAAAAGGAGCCAATATCGTTCAGTAGGCTTTATTCATTGTCTTCGCAAACTGAAACCCCCAGTTTTCGTGATCGTGGAAAGCAGTATTCGGGAGCCATTTTTTAAGAACTAACTACAAATCTAGTGGGACTCCTATCGGTATCAATTCTAACTGACTGACTGAGCAGTCGCAAACAATAATACATACAAAACTAACTATAAGTAATAACATTGGTTAAGCGAGCGTGAGACCTGTATCGATATCATAAGTCGAATAACGTACACCTCAATAAGTAAAGTGAGTAACTTTTTTAGCTTTTATCAATTTATAGCACATACCGCGTACGTAGCTAGTACTCTCCTATGCTAACTAGCTAAAACTAACTGGAATGCATTCTTATTGGATTGGATAAAACTTTTGGAGAGTCGCGCAGACTAGTTTAGTAGAGTGGCAGCTAGGCAGCACAGGAGACATAACAAAGCCAGTTGGTTAAAGTTAGTTAGTTTGTGAATATTTCTGGATTTTAGTATTGGAGCAAACTAACTGGGAGAATTGGAATAGTTTAATTTTAACTGTGTTATTATTTAACTAACTAAGTGGTAACTTTGTGTTGTATTCAAGGACGAGCGATCACAGCGAGTGTTTTCTGTTGCCAAGTTCAGTGTAGTCCAATCAAATTATGAGCAAAATGAATGATACAAGCAAGAGAGAAGAGGAACCGGGGTTTGGCAAGTTTTTATATAATTCCGATACCGGGGAATTTTGCGGCAGGACTGGAGGATCATGGTGTAAGTAGAATAAAAAGTTTTTTTTCATTTTTAACGTAATGGGAAGTTTGGAGGTTCGTTGGTTGGTTTAGTTACAAATCGGCCATTTTGAATGTGTGTGTGCCGTCTTTTTGCACATGTGTGTGTCTGTGCTAGTTTGTTTATATAAAGGACCATTATAGATTCATTTTTACGTGCTATAGCATATTTTTGTTAGTTCAAACATGTGAGCATGTATTGAGATGCTGTGTAAAAACAATTTACACCATGGGATGAACTCTCTTTTACCTGAATTGTGTGAGTTAGTTATAGTTAGTAGGGAGTTTTTTCTCTTCCCTATTACATAAGTTGCTAGAGCACGGTTTAGTTAGTAGTCCATATGTGCTGGCTGGCGTTTGCATATGGAAAGTGATAAAACAACTGTGCAAGACACACAGACACAATCTTGGATTAATCCGGTTTTTTGGGTCCTCCGCTAACAGTCAATAGAAAATGTGAAGCATCATCAAAACGCACTAATTTTCCTATTGGTGGAAAATGGAAATACTAAAAACATTAATATTTGCCAATTCGCCGACATTTTAAATGTGAAAGCAGGACTTTTTGATTACTGTGAGATTAAGTTTTTGGCAGGAGTGCTAAAAAAATGCAGATTATCCAAAGATTTTATGCTTAATTTTTTAATCATTCATTAAACTATATAGATTTTAGTTACTATGCATAGTTAAATTTTAGTTTCTTCGATTTATTTGATTAAATGCATATTGCCCAGCACAATTTAAGCCAATTTTTAAAGTCCAGGGTAAACCAGCCATGTGTGTGTGTGCAGCTTACTCAGGGAGCATATAATGAACCGCTTGTTGATTTACTCTGACATGCATGCATTTAAAGACTCGTCCTACCTGTTCACAAACGAAACCACAACAATACCTTGGCTAGATTGACTATTATGCGAATCAACAGATAGAAGACTATATAACTACACACTACACTCCATCTGATTGTATCAGTTTGTTGTTGCTAACGCTCTCGCTAGCTCACATTTCACTCTGTTTGTCCAGCGTTGCATAATTCATACACATAAACTCCTGTACGCATGTATGTACATATATACTGAACGTAAAAATTCTCCCTACTCAATAATGTAAATGCCAGCATGGAACTTCCTGTGAAGCTTTTTTTTGCCTTTCGGCGCAAATGGAAGCAGTTTTCGTATATGTAGTGACCAATAATTGAAATCAAATGGAGAAAAGAACAGTACGAAAGGTGTAAGACTAATTAAGTTTGCCCATTTCGTCCCTCATTTACATGAATCTCTACCTAATTGGTGAACCTACTTTGAATCGTCGTTTGTTTTTGTATATTATTTATTATGCAATTTGGACCTGATAAATTGTATACCGGCTACTTAACGACGTGATAATTAATCTTAGATGCGAGGACGACACATCATGTGGAAAGTTATTATGTATTCAGCAGAAAATCTAGTCGTTCTATCCAGCCAATGTCCTTGACTTGTATTGTGGAATGTCTACTAACTAACTATATGTGCAGCACGCTAGTCTTCGCAGAGAATCTTTGCCTTAAGATAAGAGGAAGAATTTAACATACAACACATGAATTCAAGAGAAGTAACTAACTAACTAAGTTGCACACTCAAAGCATATATGTGACATGACAGCCAAAGGGTTTTAAAGAGGAGCGATTAGCACTTTTTATGAATAATGTTAGCTAGTTACTTGGCCATATAAACTTGTACTTTTAGTAAGTAAGTACCAAATAGATTCTGTAGATGGTTGCAAGATTTAATTTCATTCAGACAGATATTATGGATTTAATGTAGCATGCATAGGAATACGAAATAATAAACATACGTGAGAGTTTCCATTTCCATATACTTGTTTTACACATGCGATAATGGGATTCTGGATTGAGCTTCAGTTTACAACCTCGCTAGAGTTAGTTAGTTTTGGTTTGTGAAATGCAAATGCGTATCATGTGATGATTAAAATTATGTGTATGTCAACTACATTCAGTTTCTAAATGACTGAAATCAATTATGGGCTGGATTATGGAAGATAATGTCAACGTCAGTTAGTTAGCTATAGCATGATTAAGAATTTAAGGTTATGCAAATATACCGCACAACACACACACACATTGAGAGAACGTAATGAAGAATGAAAATCAGAGGAAAAATTAATTATTAATAAAGCAATCAATTCTGAATAAAATATGGATTCTCACTAACAGCAAGTAATGTATTCTATGATTTTAAACAGTTTAAGTACGCGTGGCATGCGTGCGTTGTAAACTCTATCAAACTTTAGCTATTTACCGATTACCGATTTACCATAAAGTTTTTGAGAAATTTCCCGAAATTTTAACTTAAGTAATGATTTTTGACAAACTTTTACTTTTGTTTTTAAAAACTAGTTTGTTTAGCCGTTTTGTTGGAATTCGAAACTAAAGCGCTTCTTGAAAGTTAGCTCTGTGCCGCTCTCAGAGCCCTCTGGTGATTTTAAATGAGAACTAAGTCCTCAAATTAATAGGAATAGGAACAGTTTGATGTTTTTAATTAAGGAATTTAATTTGGTTAAAAAAAAATCGATTCACTGTTCAATTTATGAAGATATCGGCCACCATTTTGTTTGTAGTCCATTTTCAATGGTACCCGCTACCCTTATGATGGTGGCCTATGATTAGCTTCGGCTGTCTGCTATCAAAAACACGAATACTGTATGAAATTAACACACAAATTATGTGTAATTTTTTCCATTTCAGTTAAAATCATCGTGTTTTACGTCATCTACTACATCATCCTAGCAGCCATCTCATTCGGTTTCTATAAAATGTTCGAAACCACTCTCATCGACGGAAGACCAAAATGGATCATGGATGAGAGCTTGATAGGATCAAGTCCCGGAGTTGGCTACAGACCCAAATCCGATGTGGACGACTCCACACTCATTTGGTTCAATCATGAGAACAAAGAGGACATGGAACCTTGGTTGCGAAAATTGGATGATGCTTGGACATGTAAGCAATACAGTTTAGTTTACTTATTTGTAGTTAGTTAAATAGTTACTTCCTAAATTGGTGTGCCCACAACTGCTCCCTCTATGAATAGCTGTTGTTGATCAGAAAAAATAGCATTCTCACTGGACACTATATCATGGAATGCAAACATTTTGAATTGTAATTAGATATTAAAAACTAAGTACAATTTTTTTATGATATCGTGTAGACGCAAATGTACCCGGAGATAGCCCGGGATTGATTACCAACTGTGCTATTGGTGGACCCGCTGCAACTGAAACTGAAGCTTGTAAACTGAAACTTGACTTGATCAATAGAACATGCTCTCCTGAACAAGAATTTGGATATCCAGCGGGCAAGCCTTGCATTTTAATAAAACTTAATAAGGTACTAGCTGTTCTAACTAACTATAAAATTACGTATTTGTGGGAAAAAATCGGGGTTTAATTCAACTTATGTTGTTGGTATTTAGATTTACGGATGGACACCAGAACCTTACGGAATCCGCAATAACAAATTCATCCCAGACCGTTTGAAAAAGGATTTGGAACAAGCCAAGAAGGATGGTATGCCCGACTCATTGGCTGCTCTTATTAAACGCACTGCTAATGAAGCTAGTGCTGACCAGGTAAACTTGGTATAGATGGTTTGTTAGTTAGTTAGTTAAGAAAAGAATTAATGGAAATTTAGCTGACTATAATGTGTGGTGAATGCACAGGTTACAGAGATTTTGACCTCAGCATGGATTTCCTGTGAAGGTGAGAATCCTTCCGACAAAGAAATTTTAGGAATGGGCCAAGTTAACTACTTCCCTTCACAAAATATTCCTGGATACTACTTCCCATTCGCTGCACAAGAATGGTACAGGAGTCCATTCGTCTTTGTTCACTTGGATTTGCACCCATCTGCTTGTAAGTTCAATGTTCAAAACCTATGAGAGTAAACTACCTAACTGTATTATTAGTTCCCTTAAAAACTATTTTTTTTTTCGCATTCAATTCATAGACAAAACGTTGATCAACATTGAATGCCGGGCATATGCCAAGAACATGGTGTACGACAAGACACATCGGCTGGGGTCCGTCCATTTTGAAGTTATGGTGGATAATGACAAAGGATCAGACAATTAAACCAACAATTAAACATTTTAGCTCACATTAAATTCTATAGACTCCTACTACACTATATTATGATAAAGTATAAACGTACAAGAAAAAGAGAATCTATTATAAAAATCAAATGATCCACCCTATGGCTGTTTTTAAACGACCTGCGAGAGCTCCTATCAAGTCATTTTTAGTTACACCTTACTACATACGGTTACAAGTTTTAAAAAATGTGTTCTTCACCAAATACAGAATTTTATCATGCCATTGTTTGGAGGTAGCTAACGTAAATATCATTATTCATCTGCGACTAAAGTAGACTACTACTGAGTTTTTAAGTAATTATTATTAAATATGTGTGCGCACTACTCTCTCAAGACATGGATATACTGCTGCAGCACAAAAAAACAAGCCCTGTGCACTTGTTTTTTTTTCTCTTAGTTTTAGTTAGTAAAAATGAACTATGATCTATCGAACGCATATTCAGTGTGTACACAAGAATGTGTTTTTAAAGTGAAGTAGTTAAGCTATAGTAAGTATACCATGGGATCTAAAAAAATTTGCCAATTTACCTGGTTGTGTGTAGCGGCAATATAGAAGAATTTACTGTATTATAAAATTATGTGTGGATGGAACAATCTATAAGGTTTTTGGTGCAATGAGGGAAAATTATAGAGTAGTAGTAGCATATTGGAGTAAAGAGAAGAAAATTTAAGGATTTTATCATGGATATTTACTTATCAGGAATGGTGCATTTAACTACGTGTTAGTGACTTGAATTAAGGGAAAAAACTAAATGATATCTAATGATTGTGTGGGAACATGTGGATGCTATTTGATGATGGGTATACTACTGATAAATGGAATAAAAATATTTAAAATATATAGAAATTGGGCGTTGAGAATAATTACACATTTTGTTTCATCCAAAAACCTTTATTGTATTCATAAAGTCATCATTCAAGATACGGCGGATAATATTTTCACAAAGCCTGAGTGGCTTTCCTCATCATCATAATGAGCATAATCGCAATTACTGACTCAACATTGATACACTACAATTAGAGAGACATGTACAGAAGCACGATAAAGTTCGCAACAAAAGTAAAGTATTTAGCGTGTAGTAAGTAAGTTTGATAACAGATTTCCTAACCTAAAGAATGGAAAAAACAGGGTTGACATTTATCCATTCATGCATTAGTTGGTAAATTGATTTTTCTAGTAATTTACACTATCAGTAGAGTATAGAAGTCCAAAAAAAGTTTCAACCCATTGACTTCGTCCAAAAAAAACGAGATGAGATAATCCAATAACCAGGCGCATTACTTAACTAACTAAATTGAAAAAAAAATAATTTCGTAGACGGTAATATTCATCATACCTAACTCAGTTCGGAAAGATTATTCGCAATGTTCTGTTGTGGTGATTACAACAGTGGATTCTTCTTCCGTTGGACCCAGTTGTTGTTTTAACATCATATTTTCTCTTCTTAGGTCATTTACTTCCCGTCTCAGTGCGTCCAATTCTTGGGCAGTGTTCTCATGCTCTTTTAAAGTGGCTGCCAGTCGACAATTTGTTGTTCGCAACTCATTAATATATTCAGTGGCTTTTGCAAGGACGCCTCCTTTACTCTAGGAAACCACACAAGTAAATTAGTTTACAGTTGGGAATCAATGATTTCAAGCGATTTCGTAATTCACTGACTTTCATGACACTCACATTGCTATAATGAGAACCCGATTTGGTATCTGAGTCTGTACAAGTGGGCACAACTTTGGACAATTTGGCGATCCAGCCGTTGATTTTATCACGACGTCTTCGTTCCACTTCGTTATGAGTAGCTCTTTTCTTTTCGTCCCGCAAGGCTGCTTTGGCCAGCCCACTTTTGATCCCACGCGTTTGGATTATTCTATTAGAATTAGCTCCGCGGACTGAAATGATAAAAATCAACTTTGAAGAACATAACTAATTGAATCAGAAGCCGACTGGTTAGAAAAAATAGTCATACTTGAACGTTGAATAGGTTGAGCGGCTCCACCACCAATGAGATAATACTGTTGTCCATTGATGGTAGTTGGGGAAAGGACTTGAACTCCGGGATTGGGGGCTACAGCATTGCCTTGTAGGTCGTTCATATTTAGAACTCGGTAAGACAAACCTAAAAATATATAAACCAATTAACAGACCTTTTCAATTTCTTAAGGATCAACTTACACTTATTTACTTAGCTGTGCCCGTGGCTTTATACCTGACACTTGAGGCATTTGTGGAAACTGACTGATTCCCCCATCGGTTACAACGGAGGATACCGAAGCGTCTTCAACTACTGATGTGCTCCCATCTTCCTCCACAATGGTCACAGTGGTCGGTATTTCTAAAGCCGAGTTGTCATCACCCATTTCTAAATCTTCTTCCTTTATTTCTACCCCTTCATTCGAGTTCTCGTCTTCCGCTCCGTTGTTCGATTGTTGGAAAACTATCTTTTGACTAGAGTAAAAAAGCACAAGATCAGTTAGTTAAATCCAACGATTACCTAAATCTATAAAACGATCCAACCAAGATTGCCAATTAACTTACGTTACATATTCCATCGTAGCACACGCAACAAGAAGAAGACGGGGAACGAAATCCCAACTCTCTTATCAAATCTGTATAAATTAAACAACAAATTAGATCTCCAATATCCCCCCAAACTCGTTTCCGATTGAATGGAATCATTTTAATCGACTTGATTTGAATAAAGTCCTAAAAACGAGCAGATATACAATAAAAATTTGAGTTTCTGCTGAGTTAAATTAGTGATAGACTTTGAATTTTGAATACAATGTTAACAAATATACAAATGCTGGGATTTACGGAAACAAAAGAGTTACCAAAGGGGTAGTGTCCCGGGCTGGTATCAGATGATCACTTTGGAAGAGGTCACACGGTGACAACATGTGAGAATGTGGTCTGTGGACAATGATTGTTTCATTTGGACCCACCTGATCTACAGTACTGCTTGAAAATTGGGAAAAGATGGCTGCATGTAGTACGAAGGACGATCACATGATGCCACAATATTTTTTCCCTATACTATCTACACTGTTATGTTGGAGGTAGTAGGTGAAGAAATATTGGGCCTGAGGCTCATCTCGTTAACTTTATGGCATTCATGGTAATCTGCATAGCCAATTTAACGAAATTATTGCAAAAATATAGCCATATTACCGTTCGGGGAATAATTTTTAGGGCTAATATGCATAAAAACTTGATAATTGCTCTTTAAAATAGAAAAGCTTTTAGTGAAAAACGACATTGTTGTTTGTGAAAGTATGCGCGTATGTTTGAGATTTATATTGTAAGTCATATGATACTTCACGCGGGAATGAAACATTCAGTTATAAAGATTTTTAGTTCGTTTGCTGTGTAGATCATCAAGAAGAACGTGTTTACTTTATTTAATTGTTGTTTATTGTCGATTATTGCTGTTGATTCCTAAACCACTTTTTCAGCGATAGAAAGATGTGGAAAAGTTGATATGGATGTTGATTGTGACTGGGGATAATTTTTATTAGTTTGTTTGGGGCGGAAAGGAAGGACTTAAGACTGGACTAAAAATGTTCTTTCGAACTCCTCGCTTTATTCGACGATTTCTTCGAAAGAATATGAACCCTTTGCCTGAAGAAAAGGCATGGAGCTTAAAAAAGAAGTTATCTGTATTATATCTTGTTTTAGCGTGGCATGGTGCTGGTATTGTGCTATACATGATATTCACAGGTAGAAAAAGCTGGCCCGAGAGTTTAGGCATTACGAATCCAAATGATGATTTAATTAGACCAGGTAAGATTATAGTATTTGTCTGTTCGTTTATTGCTCCGAGAGAAAACAGATGGAAATATAAGTAGCTCTTTTTTGTTTATAGCTGCCCGATATGCCGAATTATTGGGGATCAAGAACGCTTCATATGTAAAATTTTCTGGAATGACAAAAATGGAGGACGGGACTGTAGAAACTGAAGTGGAAATGCCCCAAAATTTTGCAAGGAAAGAAATAAATGAGTATGCAGATTATAAAAAGAGGGCGGCTGAAATTCAAGCGGCTTATCGAAAAGCCGCTGAAATGGCAACAGCAAATAAGAATTGATGTAGTTCATAGAAATCCTTACTGCTTTAGTCATGTACAGGTAATTTTTTTCGTGCATAATAAAATGTTTTCAAAGTATGATAAATTCTCAAATAAAGAATGCAAAATCGCATCATCAACGCATTTGTAATATGTATGTATTTATTTGTTTTGAAGCAATCAAATCATATGCGAGAATTCTTATTCACAGCTGCAGTATATATCCTCAAGTAAATATAGTAGTGCACAGATTTCAATATCCACTCAAAACTATGAGAGACATGAAACATAAAAAGAACGATAGTGAACATGAGAGTTGCAAACTAAAAAATAAACGATAAGTACACTATTATACACTCAACGTAATTACTTGGAAAACTTAAAAATAATTAGAAATCCCTTCATTTACAATAATTACTTCAGTTGACTACAAGATAATCTACAATGTACATATGTTGTGTACGCCATACATGTGCGCTTCAATCTACGCACTTTAAAGACTTAATTGAGTGAGCGACAAAATGTTCATGAACTGATACACCCATAAGCATTACACTGAAGCCGAAAAAATGTGAATTTTAAAAGTTATCAGCTAATACATCATATATTTTACATTAGTTTAGGAACTTTCTGTTGGACTATTTTCTTTTTCTTTAAAGTAGAGATCTATCCGTTGCCCGCATGCTGCTTTCAATTCAATTCACTCTAAACGAATTTTTAACTTGAGACAACCAAAATTAAGACAGTGAAAAAGTTGCTCCATTTACTCCATATTGCTTTCACCATATTCATAAATAAACTTGAAATTTTAATTTGCCAAGAAAACCTTTGAAAACTGCATCGGACAATCCTGTACAACTCTAACTTTAGCATCATCAGTTCAATTCACATTTAAATACAAATTAACCACAAGCTACAAGTGAATCGGCTTACACTAACAAACTAATAATTGTTCTTAATTCTATATACCTAATCTGGTATTATTGAGATCAGTATTTGCTTCATAATAATTTTTAAATATTTTCAAGTTTATAAACAACTCATTTGGACAACCTTTTCTTAAACTTTCAATATTTACAACAAAACAACCGGGTTCAACCATTTTTTTGTGTGTCTGGCATTTGTACAACAACAACTTTCCATGTTTTACCAAAACCATGCATCTCTTCTTTACGAATATTTTATACAAACTTACATAGAGCCATAACCTACTCAAATACAACCTTGTTTACATCTCAACAACGTCCATAATAATAACATCTATCTTAACAATATTCTTGTAGTTTCATTTCGCGAGAATTGCACTTTGTAAAAGCTGCATAATATGAACCTGCACATAGCGAAATCATCTTAGCGTACGTCTATTTAGCTATATAAGTTATCGCAATGCATAAATATTGGATAAAAAAGCTATATATTGTGAGTGAGTAAATCATAGCTCAAGAGAGTAATGTTGCGAGGCTGTATATATAGTAGTAGTGTCACCCCGTCCAAAATTTTATTTTTTAAGAAAAAATGAATACACAAAAGCTAAGTAAGAAACTAACTATAGCCTATAGCTAAAACTAATATGCTTTGAAGCTAAGTTTTCAATATCGAGAGAATGAATACAATTTACGAGAATCACGCAGTAGATGGCAGATAGTCAATCCAGTAGATTTGAAAAGCAACTGTAAAACTGAGGAATAAAGTTTCCATATTTTTGATTGCAATGTGTTAATTCAAACGACTATTTTTATTATTATTTTTACACAGCTAGGGCACGGGGGACAAAAGTTTTAACAGCTCAGAGTTGAGTTATAAGGATGTGAAGTGAATAAAGACAAGCTATTACCAAGAGATGAGCGAATATTAGCACGAAAAAGAATTAATGTACACACAGCAATAAGAATTGTGAAATGAAATAATAATAAACCTACTCCTTAAGACTGTTTTTTATGAGCCAGTCCGCAATAACTGTGCATTTTAAAAAATTAAAAAAAAAACACAGCCTCTAGGGCAAAATCATTTCGGGATTGTCTGCCGCTCGTTTAGTTTTTAGTTTAGAGGTGTGCGCCGCGTGCAGAGAGGACTCGGTTGGATTATGGTCGTCAGCTCCAAACTTGGATCAACTGTCGAGTTGATTCATGATCGACTGTTCTTCTTCTTGATAGATCTATAAGAAGAAAAGATATTTTTTTGAAATTTGAAAAAAAAAAAATGTCATCAATTAGCACCTTTAAAACCACTGTAACTGTAACTAAAACTAATCTACTTTGTTAGAAAGCAAAAATATGGTCAAGTGATTTATGTTTTCATCATGAATACCACTGCTAGCAGATCGCATAATAATGTATTATTGTTAGCAAATTTTTCAAAAAAATAACAAGGGGATAGGATTTCAAATTTATGTACCCTGACGCAATTAAAGTTGTTTAAATGCTGAACAAGAATAATTTATTATTTTCATCGCACTATTATTTAAAAAATAAAAAAGTAAAGTGAAAGGTGAATTATTACTGCAACTGCAGTCAGTTAAAGATTTAGCAGTAGTGCGTTCAGCAATATTCACGCAATTCCAAAATAAATGCACATTATTCAAACAGGGGTGGATAAGGGAGGATAGAAACTACATTTTTAGCACAAAATCCACATGTAAATCATAGCCATCATACAACATTGTGCATTCATCATATTCATCATTTAGTGAGTGAGTGGAATAAAAATGTTGATTCATTATTATCATTGATCGGTACATGAGTTCATATTTACCTATATACTAGCAAGGATATTGAGGACTGTTCGAAGAGCCGAATATGCAAAAGTAGGAATTCAAACTACCGGAATTAGGGACATCTTTCGTCTCACAACGCTGTCCTTTATACCCCTCTGCACATCTGCGGGGAAAAAATACACACACATTAGGGTCATTAAACGCATTCACAAGTCATCTTTCCCGTCAACTAACCATTCCCCGCATAAAACGACACATGATACAATTAAAATAATGTTTCAAGCATGGCGGCTAAATATAACTTGCCTACTAACTAACTATAACTAACTAACTAACCATTGCTACCTTCTAACTAACTAACGAACTAAACTAATGGTACATTAATTTTTATGACCCCCATCATCACCATATCAAAAGGGACATCTTTCCAACTGCAACATTCTTTCCCTTCCAAATCATCCAACTTTCTCATCAAATCCAAAAGTTATATGCTCGTTTTCACACAAAAACATCTTTTGTATACATTCAGTATACTAGCTAGGCATATGCGCCAAATTTCTGTACTAACTAACTAACAAACTATAACTACGAGTTTATTCATTTCCCTGTTGCATTCTAGTGGCCAAAAAAGTGATGACAACTAACTAACTGAATACATCAACTGATTCCCTCAACTACCCAACTTTTTATTCCTTCGCGTACTTACTATGCAACCATAGTTAGAGAGTAGAAACAACTTTCATCATGTCAATTTATTTGCTCCCTCAAACTAATGCATGTTGTAGCTATTAGTGTGGTTATCAATTTTACACGAGTGCAAAATGTGAGGCATCCACCCTATATACCAAGACGTATGGGGCTCACCATGCCTAAAAGCCATTTGGTTCGGGTCTTTTTGTAAAAAAGTTTCAAACTCACTAAACCCAGAAGTAGACTGTATATCTCCTATCCTCTGGATTGTTTGTATGCATACATACAGTAAAGCTGTTGCTACCAAGCTACCGAAATGTATATGTTTAGTTATAGTTGTAGTAAGTCGGTACAACCCTATTAAAATTTACTACGAAAACGGAATAGTATTACTACAAACTTACTACTCGCACGTTCCGTACGTTTACTACGACCTTTTATTTTTAGACACAGCCAGAGCCATCATCTCCCTAAAACTAAAGTCTTGCCGGGGCAAAAAAAATCTACATAGGGCAATGCATACGGGGAAATAGACGAACAAGTTTTATTTTCACAACACACTTGTCTCGTCTACTTACCAGTGTGTAGTGTAGTGTGTGCATTGGATATAGTCCATGTGCACACACACACAAGGAACATGTCATATTAGTTATTTAGTTAGTTAGTAAGCCTTTTTTCCCCAGTCTTTCATTCGGCGAACCGTGTAAAATAAACAAAAGTTTCTAACTTACGGCCTCCCTTGCTGTAGTTAGTATGCAAAGTAACTAACTATAACTAAACTGATTCCGGGTACGATTTGTGTCTGATCGGGAAGATGATTGATTCTTCGAAGAAAAAGGCTATAGTTTGTTAGTTAGTAAGCTGGTGCGGGTATTCTTCGAAAAAAATAGCTCATCATACACTAAATAAAGAGTTTCGAAGTTTCGAACGTGAAATTGGAAGCTAATGTCTGTCCTAATGCTGAGAAATATTTATATAGTAGTCGTCTAATGGGATCCCCAAGGAGTGTAGCTGTAACTGAGTTGAGGAATTGTCTGATGAAAGATTAAAAAGCTTGTTGATACTTGCTTGCAAAGTCGAGTGTCAGACACACTTTGTATACACTTATTTGACGCAGGGATCTTGTTGTACTCACTTGGACATGGTAAAAGATGAGGCGTGTGAAAAAAATTGAGGAAAACCCTGAAAAAACGGGACCTAAATTTATGCAAAAGGTCATCAACATAAATAATATGGTTTGCTTTACTATAGAGAGTGAGTGTCAATATTTAGATGCCAAAATCAGTATATGATAGTAAAGTTTAGATAGACGTTTTGACTGGCATTATAAGTAAGTAACAAGCTAAAACTTCAAGTGAAGACAAGTAGTTGGATAGTCTATCATTTGGAAAAGGAGGACACCGAGAGACAGCATGGAGACTAACTGTTGGGAGCTAACTATTCATAATATAAACACACATGTTTGGTCTCACCCCTATGCATATTTATGTTTATGGGCACCTCAATAGTGTGTGTATACCTGTGAAATGAACTAAAACTTGCAGCTAAACGTTTCATCTGTCATTTGTTTTTCCCAACCTCGCCTCCTCCAAACGCGGGCTAAATGGGCGCAGTGTCTACGGAAAAGTGCATTGCACATTACATGAAGTGCACATTTGCTGAAACTGACGAGGGAAGTATGAGTGATGAAGTGAACAATTTCAATTATAAAAATTTCTTTTGGGATAATAATGTAATAGACCGTTTAAATGTGAGACTTATTGGGTTTTGATAACATTTCTTACGTCCAAGGACCTACAATGCTACATTTTAAATTTTGAAATACTTTTTAGCCAATAAAAATAAAGTAAATTTCGAATTTAAAAGCATCTCAATTCTCAAGTGTTGGTCTCAGTATGCAAAATGGGGATTTTTTTCTAAAATATAAATTTTTTTGCATTAAAAAACAACGACATGTACAATAAATTCCCTCGTGAGCACAGAGACAGTTTAAAATCTCAAAAGTGAAACCATACTAAGAGTCACCTAGTCACGGTTTAGTTACGTAATGGCCGGTTGCCAGCCAAAGAATCCGAGTACAATACACTAGTGCATAATAATGTGTGTGCAGACTCATCACACACTCCTATATAGATGCTCATATAGTGAGTTAGTTAACATCAAAATTAAACAAACGTCTTGTTCATTCCATATCATATTATGTATGCCAATAATAGGCACAACTATAAGGAACTAACAATCTGTACTTTTACACGTATTATCGTAGTAAGAATAATCTGAAACCTACAACTAACTATATAAGTGAAAATCAAGGCTTTAAACTTTACCAAAAACCGAATTAGAAAACTTACTGGCAAACATATTCCCCTATCGTTTTATAAAAGCTGCAGGTACCACCGTTCAGACAGAATTCACCCTCAAAGGGACAGGGACATACGGTGGATGGAGTCGTCGTCGTCGTCGTCCTGTTGAAAGGAGTAAAGTGGACGACAACTTTCACAGTAGCGCTTGTTGACCCCAGCCCATTTTGGGCTTCACATCTATATACACCAGAATCGGACGGGCTTGATTTACGTATCACCAGTGTTGACCGCCGTCTGCGTTTTGTCACAAAGAAAATCGGCTAATTCAGTTAGTTAGTTCATCTAATTGGGAACGAAATCTATAATCAAATCATCTTATCTGAAATCTCCAGTACGCACGCATTATGATTACATAGGTTAAAATTAGTTTGGCAAGAAATCGATAATTTTCCCCAAAAGTTACAACATTGAGCATGATGAAACGTAGTGTGTTGTGTTGTTGACTGTTCGGTTTAACAAAGCCAATCATAATCATATGTCAAAAATGCGGAAAACTTAAAGTGGCGCGCTTGTACAAAAGTTTAGACTATATTTCTTTAAAATTAATGGGCTCTCCACATGAACTAAGTTTGAACTAAGTATGTAGGGTCAACTGCACACTGCTGCTGCAAGTGAACTGGCTCTTTTGGGCCAGCAAAGTAAACATGGACGGATAGAGTTCAAAGAAAAGTTTATTTACCATTTGGAAAATTATCTAGGACTCTCCGTTTTTCGTAATGATGATGAGCTTATAGTTGAGCTCTGGAAAATCTCAAACTACATTTGTATAACCCGGTTTTTTCGTGGAAAAATCACTATTTTCAGACCATAAAGTGTATATAGTAGTTAGTGGGAAACAACAACACTGGATTGGGTGCAATATATGGTGAGCAGAAAATTATTTGTTTGTAACATCTTTACTTGGTAATGGTAAGTTGGCAAGTAATAGCTACTTGTAATTTTGGGTTTCCCAGTTTTTGGTGGATACTTTTTTAGTTTTGTTGATTGACAGGTGAAAGATTACCTTTTGGAACGAATGATAAAGTTTCTACCACTGATAGAACTACTGCTCAATGGTTTCCCATCTTTGAGCCAAATGAGATTAGGAACAGGATTTCCAGCTTTTAGTCGACATCGGAGTCGAAGTCTCTCTCCGGATTCTAACACTAGTGAGTGATTTTTGCCCAATGTCACCAATGGAGGCTTCCCTGTAAAGAAAGCGAAAAAAAATCAAGTTACATACCGAAACTGCAAACTAGCCAACAAAATAATAATGCTCCCTAACTAAACGGAACCATCATAGTTTAAAGTCCAACAGCTCAGCTGGTAAACAGTGAATCATTCTATTCGTGTGTAAATGTCACCATAAGCGTTCTTTTGGCCAATGCAACATTTTCTTGGCATTCTCGTTCTGTATAAATCAGGTGAGGGAAAAGTTAATATCTAGTTAGTTATTCAGTCAGTTTCGACCTTGACTGTTAATAAATATTAAAAATCTTGATCCTGGCCAGGAGCCTCCTGGTACAACATATTATGCAAGTGTAAGGTCGTGTGAATGTTTAGCTGTAGCAACAAGTCAACTTGTGCGGCGCAAAAATGGCCAAAGTCACAAATTTGCGCTGGGTTACAATTCAACCAACTATAGATTGACGCAAACCGGGCAAAATTTCAAAAAAAAATTAATCCCTACCTATTGGACCAATCGTTGGACTAATAAATCAAACCATTCTGTACTTATTGTAAGCTGTCTTAAAATTATTGTAGTCTATAAACTAACTCACATTTTCTATCTTTATTTTGGCAAACTATGATTTTCAGGCCATGCAAAATGATCGTGTCGTCCTCTTTGTTGTAATGCACTGGGCTTGGAGCTCAAACAAATAAATTTGTCAATTCGCAGACAACTCTCCACTGGGACTATATGTAACATGGAGTCAGGATTTATGATGTCTGGGATTTCTCACAAGCACTTTTTTTTCATCCTCTCACGTACTACAAACTATATGCACATGTATTTTTCCAACATCATAATATGCACACACATTAATATCTTGGGAGTTGCATGGAGTAAAAGTCACAACTATTTTGCCTATTTCCATACTACTATAAATGCACGCTTCATCATCTGGTGCATCGCACATTAGATTCCCAAAACGTTTATGTAAAACTTGTCGAGTGCAATGATCACTTAAATTGCAAACTCACTGTCTCTTAGTTAGTCCTAGATTTTTAGACTATTCATTTCGAAAACATCATACCTTTTCCAAATCAAAGCATATGTAAGTGATAAGAAGGAAATGAATCCATAATCCCAAACCGAAAAATGACCACAAATTATTATGGAAAACATTGTACGGCGTGAAATTCAATATGTAGTACACGTGTACACCGTACGGAAGTAGAATTCATGCCTCCTAGATTCATATAGTTGGTAAGTTATAGCATTAGTAAGCACAAACCACTCGGATGTGGCTTCCCTTTTTACCTGGATGTCAGCCTCATGTATTAATTTGCCCAATGCGTAGTATAGTTTGCCTAGACTTGAAGGAACCATCATCATAAATGGATAAATTGGAGGCACTCATGTCAAAACTCTTTAGACTAAACGAGACAATTGATACCCAAACTAACAGACTAATATTAGAGTTCATATCTGTTTATTCAAAAAACAAAAGTATGGCACTGGTCCCCCTTCATAAATAATTGATAGCGAAATTTCATTTCAGTTGGATGTTGACACGAAAAAGCTGGCAATTTCAAATATGATCATTACCATTTGGTTTGTCCTACAGATTATCAGGGTTAAGAACTTAAACCCCATAAGTTGTTGTTGTTGTTATGATGATCCTTACTATGACTGCGACTAACCAGTTCGTTTGATGAAAACGTGCGTGAAATAATTCCTCATAGGTAAAACCTTTAGTTCTCTAGGTTAGTTAGTTAGTTAGTTAGCGAACTAACTAAATAGATGGACCAAATAATGCTACCAACTGACTAACTATGCGTACAATAGTTTAGTGAGTCGTCATCTTGTGTGGTACCAATATATAACAACCTAATCAGACTCGTACACACACACACACAATACAAAGACCCGCGGTGTGACTACTGGACTGAAAAATTTCTATACCTAACTGCCTAACTCACTCCCATATGGCTCAAACAGAACTACTATATCCCATTGTTTGTGCATAGCTTAGCGTATTAAGTTACAATGCTCCGGCGTTTTTTTTCAGAAGCACACACCGGCCCTATAAACTTTGCATTTAAGCAGTTTTTAAGAAGTCTAAGCCGGTGAACTGTTTGTTAACCAAATTATTTGTGTCAGTTGAGTTGGAAAAAAGTGTAGTAGTCACAGTTTTTAACTCGTTTCAGTATATAGTCAGTCTTCTCGATTGCAACACAAATACGATATAGTTAGTTAGTAACTAACTACTGGATTGGATATAATGACTCAATTGGGAACCTAACTAACTAAACTACAAAGTTGGCAGACGGATCGGCTCGTGGATTGTAAAAGGAGCTTAAGTACGCAGGGATGGAAGAAGGCAGGTGTTTTCATGGGAATATTTTCATGAGTAGGAAAAAATACTTTTTTCCCTCAAATTATTATTCCGTCGTGTAGCACAAAAGTACAATGAATGGAGTAGTTTGTTAGTTAGCAAGCGTAGGTTGTAGGCATATACGTACATAATGTAGGTGCGAGGGTAAATACAGGGAAAGCAATTTATTGGTACCAATACTAACTCTGTACAAATGCTCTTTGTACAGGGTGTCTTCCCAACTAGAACTAACTGACTAGACAAAATGTAATGGAAAAGTTGGCAGTAACTAACTAACTAACTAAACGGAAAATATAGAAAGCAGATCGGAATGTGGACAAAATTTCACATAGTTGAATACCAGCACATGAGTTCCCATACGAACCATTATTAATGTACGTGACGATTCTTTGTTTTCGGAAGTCAAAAAGAGCTCGTCGGCCTGTTTTTATGCACAATGCTAACTATAGTAAGAGAGAGCGCGCTATAATGATTATTATTGAGAATATTATTATTATTATTATTGGGTCGAGTGTATTGAAACTAACTATGCTGAAGCTAGTTAAATCCCTTTATGTCTCTATTTTCCTCTGTCGGGCCCAACAAACTACTGTATACACAAGGAATGTGATACATACAAAGGGGGAAAAGTGGTGTCCATATAGTAAAAGTAGTTTGTAGCTGAGAGTGAATGTGTTAATCCGGACAACTCATCTAATCCCACTCACTCGGTCCATTCTTCATGTAATCCTAGTTAGCAGTAGTTAGTTAGTTTAAAAGTTGAGCGCATTATGATTGGCAGAAACTATTATAACTAAATGCTGGTATAGCTACCTGCGACTGTCCACCATGGTGGTAAATAGTTTGTTACTCACTTAAGACTTAAGACTCACAGCTAATAATAATAGTGCTAATAACAATGACAACAATGGTGGATTTGATCCCCAAAACCCAGTAATATGGGGGCCATTGATGATTGTGTGAGAAAAAGTGGCAGCTATGTCAGGCATGTGACACCTTGAGAAACTGTGAGTTGGAATTTTTTCAAACTTTACAACCGCACCAATTGGGACTGCTTACAATGGGAAACGATAGTAGGCGAGTTCATTTGCTTTTGTTGGCAACAAAGGCTTAATAGGTGTAGCCATTTTGCGAACAAACAAACTAACTATGTACGGGGTCAGTTAACCAGGGAATGAAATGCCGGGTTTTTGTAATTCCTTGAGATCTGTACAGTTACCGATTTCCTCAGCATTTCATCTCATTGATGATACACTCAAGTTTTGAAGAGTTCATTGACAAAAAATAAACAGGGAATGACCCAAAGGAATAAATAAAATGGACTAGAGATAGGAAACGACACTTGGGAGCTAAAAAGACGATAAATTTTTTGAGCTTACAGTGATAAAGCTCGATTTGAGTATAATCGGATGTACGATTTATTGACGGATATTCTCTCCTTGAATAGTTATAGTCAACTGAGTTCAAATAAAAATCTTAAAGTCTCATATACATGGAATAAGGGAAGAAAAAAAGTTGTGATCGATTCTGTGACTCACTTCGTGACATTTCCTTATTTGCTGGCATTAACCAGAGAGATACCACACAAAGGACATACCAACATGATGGATGCACTGATGCACTCCCTATATAGTTTGTACATGTCTAGGACTTTAGTACACAGCGAGTCCGCAGAAGACCAAACTCTCTGGTTGGCACACAACAATGGACGATGGAGTTGAAACATCATCATAAATCGCTAGATTACTACATTTCAGGGTAAATATATAGAGTTTATTGTTGGTGAGTTAGTTAGTTAGAGTAGTAACGTCGCAAGAATATACATATTTGAATGTTGGATTTGTTGGAGCGAAAAAAAAATCCCACCTAGGGTGTTTTTGTGAAATTCTTGCGTTTTTTAGCCCGAGATAGAGGGCTTATGGGATCGTCGTGTCTGTCCGTCCCGCTTTTTTGTTAGCACGATTGCGGTCGAACGCATGAACCGATTGTCACCAAATTTTGCACACGTGTGTCTTTAGCGGATATCACGAACCCTATTGAATTGCAGCGATATCGGACAATACCTAAGGGGTATACCGTGACCATGGAAATTAAGATATTTGAAGGCAATATGCGATCCTCTTGAAATTGAGCACAGAAACTAGTTTTTATAATTTAACAAGCTATAGTGAAATTTAGTTATGTCGGACTGCACTTAAAGGTCACACCGTGGTCATGGAGTTTAGAATTTTCGAAAACTTTAACGAATTGCTCAAAAATGGAGCAAAAATTTACTGACACATTGCTAAATAAATTATTCAAATAAGAATTTGGGTGTGCTTGATCATCACTCAGGTAGTGCCGTGGCCATGGAAATTAGGATTTTGAAATCAATTAATTTATTTCTGGACACGATTGCGGTCTAACCAATGAACCAATCGTCACCAAATCTTGCACACTTGTGTCTTTGGTAAATGTCACGAAACCTTTAAAAATGCAGCGATATCGGACAATGCCTAAGCGGTGTACCGTGACCATGGAAATTAAGATATTTGAAGGCAATATGCGATCGTCTTGAAATTGAGCACAGAAACTAGTTTTTACAATTTAACAAGCTATATAGTGAAATTCAGTTATGTAGG
>Ga0210040_10001173_pt1 | contig 40517 bp, 40 predicted proteins | sample CryGeyCG12114_NA_FD_185462 | JGI IMG/M metagenome (GOLD analysis project Ga0210040, IMG submission 185462) | Groundwater microbial communities from aquifer - Crystal Geyser CG19_WC_8/21/14_NA (SPAdes) (version 2) | ecosystem: Environmental > Aquatic > Deep subsurface > Groundwater | place: USA... | reverse complement strand
GCCGCTGCCAGAACCGTGCCCGAGCTCTGGGATGCAATCCGCGACACCCTGCCATGCTTCACGCCCAACGAATGCGCCAACTACTTCGCCGCCGCCGGGTATGAACCGGAATGATCGGATTCTGCTCTAGGTGGTCGGCGAGCGCACGGGCGTCGAGCTCGCTCGGCTCGCCATTTGCGAACGGGGTAAGCAGCACGACGGACAGGCGTCTCTGCTCGGCGTGCAGCAGACCGACGAACTGCTCGATGCCGTCGTTGGGCAGCGGATAAACGGTCGCCTTCACCCGCATGTCGCCGACTAGCACTTCCTGCTGGCAGATGACCCGCACCACAGCAGGTGCGCCCACGGCGTAGGGCGCGGGTGTGACCAGATACTCGGCTGAAGCAAGTTCGACGCGATGCTTGACGGCGCAACCCTGGTTCAGTGGCGCGATCCGCACGAGGTTGCGCCAGAGAAGCCCGTAATCGCCTGGAAATGTCCAGGAGAGTTCGACCGCATTGGCGTCTTCCGCGCGACGGCGGCGGATGAGAAGACGTGCGCGAGTGTACCGAAGGTCGCCTTGCCGCGCGCAATCGGCTTGGGCGGTGCGGGAGCCTGGACGATCCGTTCGCAGGCCCGGCAGCTTTATTTGGGCCGGACGGTGCGCATGACACGCCAGCTGACCGGCACGATGTCGAGCATCTCGTCGGCATCCGCGCCGAGCCGGCGCAGCGTGCCGCCGCAGGACGGGCAGGTGCAGGCGCCGGTGGCAGGCTCGTGGATAACCTCGTGGCGTGGAAGATACGGTGGCAGGGCGCGGACCGGGGCCGGCCGCTCGGGAGCGGCCGCGAAATCGGGCACGCGCGCATCGGCGCGGACAGCTTCGGCCTCGTACTCCTCGAGCGCCAGTTCGAGCTGCTCGATCTCGCGTGCCAGCTTCTCGGACGAGGTGCCGAAGGTCATCCGGCGGAGCCGCGCAAGCTGGGCTCGGAGCATCGCGATGACGCGGTCGCGCGCGTCGATCTGGGCCTTCAAGCCGGCGATCTGCGCTTGTGCATCGGGTGGAGAAACGGCGTCCTGCGACACACTTCGTTCTTACCGGATCAGGGGTGTCGAGACGAGCAAAAGCGGCTCCTTCCTGCCGATAATCAGCCCGCGAGCGCGGGGCGCCAGGTGCGTTCGGGACGCCGCCAGTCGACGCCTTCCAGGAGCATTGAAAGTTGCGCGGCGGACAGGTGCGCGACGCCTGTCTGCGTCATCGGCCAGACGAACTTGCCGCGGTCGATCCGTTTGGAGAACAAGCACAGGCCCTGGCCGTCGTACCACAGCAGCTTGACGAGATCGCCGCGCCGGCCGCGGAACGCGAACACCGCACCCGAATGCCGGTTTTGCTTCATCACCTCGTGCGCCATCAGCGCCAGCCCGCACATGCCCTTGCGCATATCGGTGGCCCCGCAGGCGAGCCAAACCCGCGTCGCCGGCGGCAGTGCGATCATTAGTCGAGCACCGCCAACACGCGGACGAGCGCCTCGGCATCGACCGATGCGTCGACGCCCAGCTTGATGCCGCTCGGTAGCTCGATCGTGATCCTACCGGCAGGCTTGTGAATAGGTGGCGGCGGCGGCGCTGATAAGGGTAGCGACCGCACCGAAGCCTCGTCGGCGATCACCACCTCGGCGAAAGATGCGTCAGCCTCCTTTGCCGAACCTGGCAATACCTTCACCGGACGGTCGATCAGCAGGCCCGCCATCGCATTGCGGCGCCAGGTATAAAGCAATCCGCTCGTCACCTCGTGCCGTTCCATCGCCGCGCGCACCGATACGCCCGGGCCGAACGCATCGCGCAGCATCGCCAGCTTCTGCTCGACAGTCCAGAACCGCCGGCCAGACACGCGGGCGATCACCTCGATGCGACCGGTCGTACGACTGCTCGTATGACCGCTCTCTTCCGCTCCGACTTCCTGATCCATCGCGCCGCTCCGCCCAAAGGCGACAAGCATCGCAGCAGCGCCGTCAACGGCAAGGCGGCCTACGCGACACGCTTACCTGTCGACCGACATCATCCTAGAATCTGTCCCGTAGCGCATCCTTCCAGCCTTGCGAGGAGGAAGCACCATCAAACGCCGGGACCAAACACCTAGACTATCTCACTCCCGCCCTGACGGTCGCAGCTCCGGGAGCATTTGCCCGAGGGAGGATAGCTGTCTGCGCGTATCTCTCCAGAGATCTGAGCGAACCGGACGTTCTCTGGAGATTGATGATGAAGATCATTTTGCCCGCGATCGCGCCTGCGGCCGCCGCGCTTACGGCTGACCCGCAGGCGGCTCATGCGATAGGCGGGTGCTGCGAAACGATGCAGGACGGCAGCATGTCGCGCTGCGACGCCGAGGATGGTGAAGCGAACGCTGGCGGTTGCTGCAAAGGTGAATGCCGAGGCCGACCGCACGCCGGCCATGCCATGAGCGGCAACGCGCGTACCGGCCACGGACCGGACCATCAGTGAGAGTGGCGGCAAGTGGCACTCCGCCGCGCTCCTTCGCTTCGGCCAGGTCGCGGCGAACCGCGCCGCATGGAGAATGAGATGACGACGATGATTGGTCGGCGCACGTTCCTCAGGGCAGGCGCGCTCGGTGCCGTAGGCTTCGCCATTCCCAGCCTGCTGCCGGCCTGGGCACAATCGGGCTCTCACGGCCTGGTGACCAAAGGCCGGCCCGCCCTGACGGGGGAGGAGATCAGGCTGCACATCGCGCAAGGGCTCTTCAACGTCGATGGCCAGACCGGCCATGCAGTCACCATCAACGGCACGATACCCGCTCCGCTGATCCGACTGCGCGAAGGGCAGAACGTGCGCCTGGTGGTCGAAAATTCGCTCGACGAGGACACGTCCATTCACTGGCATGGCCTTCTCGTGCCCTTCCAGATGGACGGCGTGCCGGGCGTCAGCTTTCCCGGGATCGCCGCGCGTTCGACCTTCACCTACGAGTTCCCCGTCGTGCAGTCCGGCACCTATTGGTTCCACAGCCATTCCGGGCTTCAGGAGCAGGTCGGGCATTACGGCCCGATGATCATCGATCCGGCCGAGCCGGACCCGGCCGAATATGATCGCGAGCATGTGATCGTGCTTTCGGACTGGAGCTTCCTCCATCCACACCGGATCTTTTCGCGACTGAAGCAGGAAGGGGGCTTCTTCAACCGCCAGAAGGAGACGCTGTTCGGCCAGCGGAGCGAGGATCTGAGCCAAGAGGACCGCCTGATGTTCGCGCAAATGCGGATGGACCCGACGGACATCGCGGACGTGACGGAGGCAGCCTACACGCTGCTGATCAACGGGCACAGTCCGGCGGAGAACTGGACCGGCCTGTTCCGGCCCGGCGAGCGGGTCCGCCTGCGGATCATCAACGCCGCCGCGCAGACCACTTTCAACGTGCGCATCCCCGGTCTGCCTATAACGCTGGTGGCCACGGACGGCATCAACATGCGCCCGGTGGAGATCGACGAGTTCCAGATCGGCAATGCAGAGACTTACGATTTCATCGTGCAGCCCCGCGACCAGGCGTACACCTTCGTCGCCGAAAGCATCGACCGCTCCGCGATGGCCCGCGCGACGCTTGCGCCTCGCATGGGAATGACCGCTCCCGTCCCGCCGCTCCGCGAACGGCCGACGCTGACGATGCGCGACATGGGCATGGGCGGCATGCAGCATGGTGCGGACGCTGGCGGCACGTCCGGCATGGATCATGCGGCCATGGGCCATGGCTCTGCTGCGGGTAGCTCGAGTGAGGTCGGCGCGATGGTTGCGGTGGACCATCCGAGCATGGACATGTCGAACATGGACATGCGCGATGAAACCAAGGTCGCCTTTCCGGTCGGCGTGGGGGTCGACATGATCGCTCCTGATCCGGTCGACCGCACGGGTGATCCCGGCGTCGGCCTTGATGATGTCGGCCACCGCGTGCTGACCTATCGCGATCTCATGGCCCTTGTGCCGAACCGCGACCAGCGGGCGCCCACCCGGCGCATCGATGTCCACCTGACCGGCAATATGGAACGGTTCATGTGGTCGCTGGATGGCCAGCAGCTGAGCGAGAACCCCGAGCCCTACCGCTTCGCGCGCAACGAGCGCGTTCGCCTGCGCCTCATCAACGACACGATGATGACCCACCCGATGCACCTGCACGGGCACTTCTTCGAGATCGTCAACGGCCACGGTCCGCACCAGCCAATGAAGCACACGGTCAAGGTGCTGCCCGGCGGGTTCGTCGATCTCGACCTGACCGCCGATGCACCGGGCGACTGGGCGTTCCATTGTCACCTTCTCTACCACATGCATGCGGGCATGATGCGCATCGTCACCGTCCGCCCCCTCAACCAGGACGTGGCATGAAGCAGCTGGTTTCCTTCTTCGTCGCGGCCTCGATCGCAGGCCCGGCGCTGGCGCAACATGTTGATCACGACCAGGCGCAGGACCTGCAGGCGGAAGACCCACCGGCAGCAGCCGCATCATCCGCGAATGCGGGGGAGTGCGCTCCGGAACATGCCGCCATGGGGCGTTGCACGATGGCCCCGGAGGAGGCCGTCCCCGCGCCGACCTGCCTGCCGGAACATGCGGCGATAGGGCATTGCACCCTGACAGCCCGACCGCCGTCGCCGTCGGGCCAGACGATGGACGATGACGCGGAGCTTGGGGCGCTGGCGCCAGAGGCTGACCCGCACGCGTTCCACCAACCGTCCGTGCCCGCGCAAGGCTCCGATCCCCATGCCGGCCATCAGATGCCGACGCAGCAAGTCGATCCTCACGCAGGGCATCAGCAACCGGCATCGCCGCTGCCGGCTGACCCCCATGCCAGCCACGGCGCCGGGCAGGGGCAGAACGCACTTCCGCCCATCGCTCCGCCGCCGCCTGAGGCGCTGACCGGACCCGCTTATGCACAGGATCTCTTCTCTGATCCCGCGGCCGCCGCACGCTCGCGCGCGGAGCTGACGCAAGCCCACGGGAACCTGAAGGCTTACAGGCTCCTGATCGATCAGCTCGAGGCGGCAATCGGCGATGGCGAGGACGGTTTCGCCTGGGACGCGCAGTTCTGGTACGGCGGCGATTTCGACAAGCTGTGGCTGAAGAGCGAGGGCGAAGGGGAGTTCGGCAGCGGCCTCGGCACCGCCGAGGTTCAGGCTCTATGGAGCCATGCCATCGGACCGTGGTTCGATCTGCAGACGGGCGTCCGCCAGGATCTGCGCAGCGGAGCCGACCGAACGCACCTGGTTCTCGGGGCCCAGGGACTCGCTCCCTATTGGTTCGAGATTGACGGAGCGCTGTTTCTCTCGATGAAAGGCGACGTGACTGGACGGCTGGAGGCAGAATATGATCTTCGGCTCACGCACGCCCTGATTCTCCAGCCCAGGGCCGAAATCGACATCTCGTTGCAGGACGTGCCGGAGCTCGGCTTGGGATCCGGGCCGACGACCGGGGAGATCGGGGTGCGGCTCCGCCACGAGTTCTACCCCAGCTCAGGAGCGGCAGTGGTCGCGCCCTACATCGGCGTTCAGTACGAACAGGCGTTTGGCCAGACCGCGGACTTCAGGCGGGCGGCCGGTGAGGACGTTGGCAGCTGGAGCTTGTTGCTGGGCGTGCGGACCTGGTTCTAGCGGCACGTTCTTCAGGCGGCGGAGAGATCATCTGCTTTCCCTGTCCTTCCGAAATGATAACGGAACTGTTCCCGCAGGCAGCTTATGTGCCGCCATCCAGCAATGGCTAGCGTGGGAGAACTGCGTCTCGTGACGGGCCGTCATCGCATGACAGTGGTGCGGCCGGTCAGAACTGCAGGCCGGCGCCGATCACCGCCCGAGTGACTTCCCCGCTGTCCCCGTTCGCTCGGGCGATGTCGCGCGTATCGCCTAAAAGTTGTTCGTGAATGGCGCCGACATAGACGTTGAACAGCGGACCGACTGCCCGCCTGAGGCGTAGCGACAGCTCGACATCGCTGACGCCCGCGCCGATTTCCTCATCGAGCACGGCCTGCGCCGACCAACCGACGGCGAGGCGTGGCTCGATCGTCGTCGCCCCGAGCGGTAGCCCGACCACGACCATCGCCGCCCCGGTCACGTCGCCATCTTCGGACACGAACAGGAAATGCTCCGCACCCGCAATCTGGCCAATGGCGGTTTCGATCGCGAACACGCCGTAACGAAGGTCGCTTCCTTCGCGAAAGTCCTGCCGCACCCCGGCCGACACGGCTGTATTGGGAAGGAGGTTGCGGGTATAAAGAAGCTGAGCCGTGACCTCGTCGAGGTAAGGCCCCAGGTCCGAGCCGCCTTCCAAGCGGAGCGCGACGCCCTGCACGTCGTCGCCCAAGCGGAAGGCGGAATCGATGATCAGGTGGTCATTCCCCTTGCCGAGGTGCATCTCCAGAAGGTCTATCGTCCCTGACACCGTCTGAGCCGAGACGGTCGCCGGGAGCAGCGAAAACGCGAGTGCGGCGGCCATCCAAACCTTTTTCATGCCGCCCGGATGGCATGCCGGGAAAGGGATATTCCGCTCTTTTTGCTCGTCAGAACGGCAAGGTGCTCCACCCGATGTGGGCTCGACGGCGAGATCGAAGCGGACTGGCCTGGCCAGAGATGCAGCGATGGAGGCCACCGGCTCGGGTCCCCGGGTGCCTTACGTCCCGCACCGCCCGGTCGACCTTCACCTCCGGCGCCGCAATCCTGCGCATGCGGCTTCCAAAGAGGATCGACAGCGCATACTCCATTCCATGAGGTCGCCTGAAGTCAGGATGGTTCTTGGAGCGCCTCGCTCAATCTCTGCCGTGCACGGTAGATCCTCGTCTCCACTGCCTTGCGGCTGATGCCGAGGACCTGCGCGGCCTCGTCCTGGCTCATGCCTTCTAGGTTGCAAAGCATCAGCGGGTCCTTGAGGCTGGGCGGCAGTTCGGCCAGCGCGCTGCGGACCCGCGCCACGCCGATCGCGGATGAGAGTGCCGCTTCCGGGTCGGGCGATGGATCCGACACCTCGTTTGCATCCTCAATCGGGCGCGCGAAGAGGAGCATCCGCCGCACCTTGCGCCGCCGGGCCCAGTCCCGACATCGGTTGATCGCAATGCGCAAGATCCATCCCCGGAAGGGGCGCTCGGGATCGTAGCGGTGCAGCGCTGCGAAGGCCGATATGAAGCTGTCCTGAGTGATGTCGAGAGCGTCCTGATCGTCACCAACATGCCCGCGCGCGTAGCGGAACACCGCTTCGCGGTGCCGATCCATCAGAATGCGATAGCCCTCTTGCCGACCGCTCAAGGCCGCTTGAACGGCCGCCGCGTCTGCGCTCAGGTTTGCTCCGCCCTGTGCTTCCAAGCCTGTGGGCACGCGCCGATCAGTCTTGCGGCGTTTGAGTCAGCGCATCCGAGACCGCTTCATCGAACACCTCCGCCTGATCGGCCCGCAACACCCCGCGCATCGCAAAGACATGGCTCAGGGTCTCTTTCTGCAACGCACCCATGATGATGTGAGAGCGATCCACCGCGCGTTCCACAATGGGCCCGTATTCGTGTTCGCTCTCTATGGCCTGCGCCAGTTCGGCGTTCGCGCATCGCAACTGGGCGTTCAGTGCCTTGCGTCGCTCGGCAAAGCGAGTCTCCAGTGCATCGACCGCGCGCTCCTGCTGCGGATCGAGATCAAGCCGTTCGTGCATGATCTCGTGCAGCCGACCCCCCTCATGCGGTGCGCCGAGTTGAACATTACGCCCGATCGACAAGGCAGCGACCGCGGCGAGGATCGCCACAATCGCGACCATCGCATATCGGGAAAGGTTCTTCCTCATTCCGCCAGGATCGTGGAGGGGGCAGCAGCGGGCGTCGCCAGCAGCGGCTCGGCGGCGGCAGTCGCCGGATTGCCGACCCCGGTGACGAGCCCGAGCGAACCGGCGATCAGACCGGCCAGAACGAGCCCACGGCGGGAGAATTGTTGCTCCTGCCGACTTCGAAGACCCGCCAGCACCGGCTGGTCGATCGCACCCAGAGCTTGCGGCAGGCTTTCGCCACGTAAAGCGAAGACAAGTTGATCGATAGTGCTCACACTCATTCCCGCTGTGCGACGTCCATGGCTTTCCTATACGCAGTCGAGCGAAGCGTCCCTCGTCATTGTCCGGCAGATCCTGTCTTTCGCCGCACGGAGCGAGGGATGGCGCCGGCCGCAGCGTATTGGGGACGATGCGACGCCGACCTTCGCTTGCGCCGCAACGTGGAAAGGACATCTATGTTCAAGTCATTCCTGGCCCCTCTTGCCGTATTGGCCGCATTGGCCATCCCCGCGAGCGCGATCGCCCATCCGCGCTTGGTCGCCGCAAGCCCGGCGCAGAATGCCACGGTCGCCAAGCCGACGAAATTGTCGCTGCAGTTTTCGGAGGCCCTCGTCGCGCCGCTCTCCGGCGTCGAACTGATGATGACGGGGATGCCGGGGATGGCCAATCACCCGGCGACGCCGATCAAGGGTTTCGAGACGGCTATTTCCGGAAAGACGATGACGGTCACGCTGCCTCGCGCCTTGGCCTCAGGCACTTATGAGTTGAAGTGGCACGTAGTGGCCGCCGATCAGCACCGGATCACCGGCAGCTACAGCTTCTCCGTCGGCTGAGGATCCACGCCTGAGCGATTTCGGGATCTTCGCGCCCCGGGCGCTGGCACAGCTGCTGCTGATGCTCGCCGCCGGGCTGCCGATGGCCGCCGTCTCGCGCTATCGGCTGACCACGCGGGAGCGGCGCGTGCTTGCCGCGCTCGCAGTGGCGGGCGCGGCAGTCTGCGTGTGGTTGGCACTGGCTTCGGTAGCATCGATGGCGGCGATGCCGATGGCGGGGCTCGACCGGAAAATGGTCGTCGCGGTCCTCGAGGCGACACCCCTGGGCGTAGCGCTGCATGTTAGGGTGGGCGCGCTCGCCGCCTTCCTCCTCGCGCTGCTGCTCACCGATCGTCCTGCGGTCGTCGCGCTGCCGGGCATGGTAGCCTTGGCCAGCGTGGCTCTCACGGGCCATGCGGGGGCGGAGGAGGGGGCTGTGGGGCTAGGCCTTCAGATTTCCGATGCAGTTCATGTCCTCGCCGCGGCGCTCTGGTTCGGGACGCTGATCCGGTTCCTCACCGCTGCGCTGCGCCGTGCCGGGCACCCGCCCTTGCTCGGAGATCTCGCCCGATTTGCGCGCACCGGCACCGGCATTGTTGCTATTCTTGCCATCAGCGGGAGCTGGAACGCACTTGCCATCACGCGTCATGGCTGGAGCGCGACGAGTGGCTGGAGCATCTGGCTTGGAGTCAAGCTCGTCTTTTTCCTTGCGGCACTCACCCTGGCCGCGCTCAATCGATGGCGGTTCACGCCTGCCCTCGAGCGCGGAGAGGGAGGCGCCCGCGAACGGCTCGTCCTGTCCTTGCTGGCCGAGATCGGCTGTCTGGTCGCGATCATCGTGATCGTCGCGCGTTTCGGGCTGCTCAATCCCGCAGGCTGAACGGCGCCTCGTTCTCGCGCCATGAAATGCCGCCCTCGCCCCGGGCGATGCACAGATGCTTCCGCGCGGGCGAGGCAGGACAGTGCCATGGGCGCCAAATTTCGACCTAAGCTCTGAACGCGATCAGCGCTTACCCGCGCGATCGATGCCAAAAGGAGATGCCGAGCCATGGCCGAAACAGCTGTCAGCGCAGCACCGCACCTGCGTACTTTTGTCGACTTGCGCGCCTTTGCCGCCGACCCCGAGACCGGCCAGCCGGTGACGGGCGGAGGCGACGCCTATCTCACTCGGCGCCGGCTGCTTGACATGCCCGAGGGGCCCGCGCAGCTCGCCGCGCTCGACCTTGACGGCGGGACGGGGTCTGTCGCCGCGCTGCCGGCCGATGATTTCGTCCTCGTTCTCGCCGGAGGCCTGAGCATCAGTTCGGGCGGGAGATGCATCAGCCTCGGCGCGGATGAAGCTGCTATCCTGCCTGCCGGCGTTGCGTTGGAGTGGGAAGCCGAGCGCGGCACGAAGGCGCTCGTCATGACCTGTCATCAAGGCGCACCTGGCGCGGATCGCCCGCTGCGGATCGACTGGACGCCAGAACTGCAGCCCTCGTCCCCGCCTGCGGCCGCTGTGCTGATCGGAGAGACGCCGACCTGCCGCAACCATACGGAATATGCCTCGGAAAAGCGCGTGTTCACGTGCGGTGTGTGGGATTCAACGCCCTACAGCCGCCGGGCGATCACCTTCGCTCATGCCGAGCTGATGCACCTCAAGAAGGGTTCGGTCACCTTCACCGATGAGGATGGCCGCAATGGCACCTTCCATGCCGGCGATATCGTGCTGATCCGGCAGGGCACGCAGTGCGCCTGGCACAGCGAAACCGACGTCGCGAAGACCTTCTGCATCTATCGCCCCGCCGCCTGAGCCCAGGCAACGAGCGGCCGGAGCGCAGCCCCGCGCCCCGGCCACTCGCCGATTAGCGCCCCGTCAGATCATTGCGTCGGCTTCGCGATAGGCGAGCCGGTGCTGGCGCGCGACTTCCTCCAGCGTCACCTCGCCCTGACAGACGTTCAGACCCGCCTTCAGGTTGCTGTCGCGGCGGATCGCTTCCTTCCAGCCCAGATCGGCGATGCGCAAAGCGTGCTGCAAGGTCACGTTGTTGAGCGCGTAGGTGCTAGTTCGCGCCACCGCACCGGGCATATTGGCGACGCAATAATGAACGATGCCATCGACGACATAGGTCGGCTCTGCATGCGTGGTTGCGCGCGAGGTTTCGAAGCAGCCGCCCTGGTCGATCGCCACGTCGACCAGCACGGCGCCTTGCTTCATGGTCGAAAGCATCTCACGCGTGACGAGTTTGGGCGCGGCGGCGCCGGGGATGAGAACGGCGCCGATCACCAGATCCGACGCGGCGACAAGCTCTGCCAGTTTCGCCTCACTCGCGAACTGGGTCTTGGCGCTGCTCTCGAAATGATTGGAAAGCCGCTCGAGTACGTCTGAATTGCGGTCGAGGATGGTCACGTCCGCACCCAGGCCGACAGCCATCTGCGCGGCGTTGAAGCCGACCACGCCCCCGCCGATCACCGCGACGCGCGCGGGCGCAACACCGGGCACGCCGCCCAGCAGGACGCCGCGCCCACCCTGCGCCTTCTCCAGCGCGGTCGCGCCCGCCTGGATGCTCATCCGCCCCGCGACCTGGCTCATCGGCTTCAGCAACGGCAATCCGCCGCGCCCGTCCGTGACCGTCTCATAGGCGATGCAAACCGCGCCGCTCTCCATCAGCTCGCGCGTCTGGTCGAGGTCCGGGGCGAGGTGGAGGTAGGTGAAGATGATCTGCCCTTCGCGCAGCATCGCCCGTTCCGGAGCGAGCGGCTCCTTCACCTTCACGATCATGTGGCTTGTGGCGAAGATCTCTTCGGCGCTGTCCAGCACCTGGGCGCCGGCGGCGCGATAGAGATCATCGGTCGCGTCGATCCCGTTACCCGCCCCCGCCTGGACGAAGACCTCGTGACCGTGGCTGACGATTTCGGCGGCGGATTCCGGGGTCAGGCCCACCCGGTATTCGTGGTTCTTGATCTCGCGAACGGTACCAACACGCATGCGCTTTGCTCCCCATCTCGGACGAAACGGGACCTAGTGGCTACGCGAAGCCGGATTCACCGAATTGGCTTCTCAACGTGGCAGCAGATGCGGGTTTTAATCCTGAAAGGGCGGGTTTTCTGCGCGAACGGGCCCGCGTCAATCGCGCAGCCAATGCCGCGCGAGGGCGATGTGCAGGCGCATACCTGTCTCAAGCACGTCGTCGTTGAAATCGTAATGCGGGTTATGCAGCGCTGGAGAATTGTCGCCGCAGCCCTGGCCAAGCCAGATATACGCGCCTGGCCTCGCCTGCAGCATGTACGAGAAGTCTTCCGATGTCGCCGCCGGCTCGGGGGCGCGATACGCCTCGGCGATGTCGGCCGCGATATGCAGAACGTCTTCGGCCGCTTCGGCATCGTTGATGCTCGCGGGATAGTAGCGATCGTACTCGACGGTGACACTCACATTGAAGCTGGCGGCAATACCGGCTGAAATCTCGCGCAGGCGTTCCTCGATCCGGTCCTGGACCGCCATGTCGAAGGTCCGGACCGTACCGCCGAGGCGGACCTCCGCCGGCAGCACGTTGTGCGACTGTCCGCCCGCGAACTGCGTGACCGACAGAACGGCGTTCGACGAAGGCGGCACGTCGCGCGCGACGATCGTGTTGAGCTGCTGCACCAGCGCGGCCGCCGCGAGGATCGCATCCGGCGTCACATGGGGCAGCGCGGCATGGCCGCCCTTGCCCGTCAGGGTCAGATAGAACTTGTCCGCCGCGCCCATGATCGGCCCGGCACGCGTCGCGATCGTCCCCGCAGGCAGTGCCGGCCAGTTGTGCAGCGCATACACCCGATCGCACGGAAACCGCTCGAACAGGCCATCCTCGATCATGTGGCGCGCACCGCCCAGGCCTTCCTCGGCGGGTTGGAAGATGAAGTTGAGCGTGCCGGAAAATTGCGGGTCGCGCGCCAGAGCCTGCGCGGCACCCATCAGCATGGCGACGTGACCGTCATGCCCGCAGCCGTGAAAACAGCCCTCGACCGTGCTTTGCCACTCGAGGCCGGTTTTCTCGACCATCGGCAGCGCGTCCATGTCGGCCCTCAGGCCCAGCGAGCGTGGACCTGACCGCCCCTTCAGAACGCCAACCACCCCGGTCCCGCCGATCCCTTCATGCACATCCAGCCCCGCGGCGCGAAGCGCCTCGGCGATGCGGCCAGCGGTCCGCGTCTCCTTGAAGCCGAGTTCGGGATGCGCATGAATGTCCCGGCGCAAGGCCACCAGCGGCTGAATCAGGTCGGAAATGTCGGTCATCGCCAGTGCGACCCCTGTCGTTTACTGCCCGAAGAGGTTCCTGATCGGGTAGTGCTGCTTTATGAAAGGCGATTTTATGACGATATAGCTGAAGTACTTTTCGATGCCGTAGTCGTTCTCGAGCATTTCCTCGATCAAAGACTGGTAATGAACAACGCCTCGGGCAACGAACTTGAGCAGGTAATCATAGCCGCCGCTGACCAGATGGCACTCGATGACCTCGTCCAGCTTGGCGATCCGCATCTCGAAACGCGAAAAATCGCCGCGGCGATGTTCGCTCAGCGTGACCTCGGTGAAGACCGTCAGGAACTCCCCCAGCTTGTTGAGATCGACCTGAGCTCCATAACCGGTGATGTACCCTGCCTTTTCCAGGCGCTTGACCCGCGTGAGGCAGGGACTGGGCGAGAGCCCCACTTCATCGGCCAGTTCGACATTCGTGATCCGGCCGTTCCGCTGAAGGGAGGCCAGGATGTTGAGGTCAATTCGATCGAGTTTCGGGCCTAGCATGTATTCTCGATCAAGCCTTTCCGCTGAGCGCCCTTTGATCTCACTCGGTCAGCAACCGGTCGAGTGCCTGCTCGACCCGCTCGAACACCAGGTCGATCTCTTGTGCGCTGCACGATAGCGCGGGCGCGAAGCCAATGACACCGTTTGCGAAGCACCTGACGATAACGCCCGCTTCCCATGTCAGCCGCGACAACTTCTCGGCCACTCCGAAGCCGGGCTCGAAGCCGCACTTGGTGCCCTTGTCGGTGACCAGTTCGATGCCCCCCAACATGCCGCGCCAGCGGGTGTCTCCCACGAGCGGGTGCTGACGAATCCGCTCCATGTTCTCGGCAAAGCGCAGGCCGGTCTTGCGCCCGTTCTCGAGCACGCCTTCCTCGTAGAGACGGATAACCTCCAGCGCGACGGCGGCACTGACCGGGTGGCCCGAATAGGTGAAGCCGTGGCCAACCGCCCGGCCCGGCGGATCGGCATCGGCGATCGCCTGATAGACATGGTCGGCCATCAACACCGCGCCCATGGGGGCGTAGCCGGCGGTCAGGCCCTTCGCCAGCGTCATGAAATCCGGCGACACCCCTTCATCGTCGCAGGCGAACATCGGACCGGTACGGCCAAAGCCGGTGATGACCTCATCGACCAGCATCAGAATGCCCAGGCGATCGCACGCCTCGCGCAGGGCTTTGAGCCAGCCGCGCGGGGGCACGATGACGCCGCCCGACCCCTGAATCGGCTCGCAGCAGAAGGCCGCGACCGTGTCGGCGCCCAGCTCGGCCACCTTGGCCTCCAGCGCCGCGACACTCGACGCGATGATCGCGGCATCGTCTCCGGCATCGGGGTGACGATAGGGATAAGGGCTGACGATATGGTGTTGCCAGGGGCGTGGCAGATCGAAGCCGTAGTGGAAGTTCTCAAGCGCGGTCAGCCCGGCGCCGGTCGAACTGGATCCGTGATAGCCCCATTCGAGAGCGATAAACTGCTTCTTCTCCGGCTTGCCGATCGCATTGTAGTACCGGGTGATGTAGCGGATCGCGCTGTCCACCGCATCGGACCCGCCGAGCGTGAAGAAGGCGTGGTCAAGCCCTTCGGGTGCGAGCGAGGTCAGCTTCTCCGCGAGCAGCACGGCAGGTTCGCTGGTGAAGTGGAAATAGCCGGTGGCATAAGGCAGCTGGCGCATCTGCGCGGCGGCTGCCTCGACGATGCTTTCCTGCCCGTAACCGACATTGACGCACCACAGTCCGGCAAAGGCGTCGAGCACGCGCCGACCGTCGATATCGGTGAGCCACATGCCGTCTCCCGAACTCAGGATGCGGGCGCCATGGGCTTCATGGCCGCGCAGCGAGGCCACGGGGTGGATGAGATGCGCGCGATCCAACTCCACCAACCTGGTTGCGAAGTTGCTCAGGGAGCTCGGAATGACAGCGTTCTCCATCAGCATACTCTATTATCGCACTCACAGCCGCTTCGACCGAAATCCTGCGGCACGCGGAGCGGCTCGCGGCTGTTCCAGCGCACGACACGAAAGAATATGCCGTGGCTGGACGACTCCTGCATTTTCTCAACCGATCGCCGCGGCAACCGCGCTGCCGCACGTCAGCGTATTCGCGCTCCCGCCCAGATCCGCCGTGCGGCCGGACGCGTCGACCAGCACCGCTTCGATGGCAGCGACGATCGCGGCTGCGGCCTGCGTCTCGCCGAGATGTTCGAGCATCATCGCCGCCGACCAGATCTGGCCCACCGGATTGGCGATGCCTTTGCCCGCGATGTCAGGCGCCGAGCCGTGGACCGGCTCGAACAGCGAGGGAAAGCGTCCTTCCGGGTTGATGTTGGCCGATGGCGCGATGCCGATCGTGCCTGTGCAGGCGGGGCCGAGATCGGAAAGGATATCACCGAACAGGTTGGATGCGACGACCACGTCGAAGCGCTGCGGGTTCATGACAAACTGCGCGGCAAGGATGTCGATGTGGTACTTGTCGTGCGTCACCCCGCCGAATTCCTCGGCGATGGCTTCGACCCGCTGGTCCCAGAAGGGCATGGTGATGGCGATGCCGTTCGACTTGGTTGCCGATGTCAGGTGCCGCCGCTCCCGTCGCGAGGCGAGACCGAAGGCGTAGCGCAGCACGCGATCCACGCCGTGCCGGGTCATCACCGTGTCCTGAATCACGATCTCGCGTTCGGTCCCGGGAAACATGTGCCCGCCGACGGAGCTGTATTCTCCCTCGGTATTCTCACGCACGACCCAGAAGTCGATATCGCCCGGCTTGCGGCCGGCAAGCGGACAGGGGATGCCGGGCATCAGCCGCACGGGCCGCAGATTGATGTATTGATCGTATTCGCGTCGGAACTGCAGGATGGAGCCCCAGAGCGAGATGTGATCGGGCACGGTCTCCGGCCAGCCGACGGCGCCGAAGAAGATCGCGTCGACTGAGCCGATCTGCGACTTCCAGTCGTCCGGCAGCATCTGCCCATGCTGCGCGTAATAATCGCAGCTGGCGAAATCGTGCCATTGGCAATCGAGTGCGAAGCCGAAGCGGGCTGCCGCCGCCTCCAGCGCGCGAACGCCTTCAGGCATGACTTCCTTGCCGATCCCGTCACCCGGGATGATAGCGATCTTGTATCGATTCTGGGAGATCATCGTCTGGTCCTTCAGGCGTCGAGCCCGCCAATGTGGAAAGCCTTGGTCTCGAGATATTCCTCGATCCCGGCATGCCCGCCTTCCCGGCCGAGGCCCGATTGCTTCATCCCGCCGAAGGGCGCCATCTCCATCGCGATCGACCCGGTGTTCAGGGCGATCATGCCGGCCTCCAGTCCCTCCGCCACCCGGAAGGCGCGCGAGAGGTCGCGCGTGTAAAAATAGCTGGCCAGGCCGAACGGCGTGTCGTTCGCCAAAGCCAATGCTTCGCTCTCGCTTTCGAAGCGGAACAGCGGTGCAACCGGGCCGAAAGTCTCCTCCCCGGCAAGGCGCATTTCGGGCGTTGCTCCGGCAATCACCAGCGGCCGGCGGAAACGGCCATCGCCGCGCCCCTGCCCTTCGGCAATGATGCGGCCACCTTTGGCAAGGGCGTCGGCCACGTGCGCCTCGACCTTCTCGGTCGCGGCATCGTTGATCAGCGGGCCGACGGTCGCTTCGGGATCCATCCCAGGCGCGGTACGGAGCGCGCCCACCGCTGCCGACAATTGTGCGGCGAACTCGTCGAACACGCCCGCCTGCACCAGGATGCGGTTGGCGCAGACGCAGGTCTGCCCGGCATTGCGGAACTTGCTGGCCATAGCGGCGCGCACTGCCAGCGGCACGTCGGCATCGTCGAACACGATCAGCGGCGCGTTACCGCCCAGTTCGAGGCTGAGCCGCTTGATGGTGTCGGCGCTCTGTCGCATCAACAGGGCCCCGACGCGGGTCGATCCGGTAAACGACAGTTTGCGCACGATGGGGCTGGAGGTGATCGCCTCGCCGATGGCTTGCGGCATTCCGGTGACGATGTTGATCACGCCGTGGGGGATGCCGGCCCGCAGCGCCAGTTCGCCAAGCGCCAGCGCGGTGAACGGCGTAAGCTCCGATGGCTTGATGACGACCGGGCAGCCGGCGGCCAGCGCGGGCGCGCACTTGCGGGTGATCATCGCCGCAGGGAAGTTCCACGGGGTGATCGCCGCGCTGACGCCGACCGGCTCCACCATCACGAGAATGCGGCGGTCGCGCTCCGGAGAGGCGACATTGCGGCCCGCGACGCGTCTGCCTTCCTCGGCAAACCACTTGATGAAGGAGGCGGCGTAGCGGATCTCGCCCGCCGCTTCGGCGAGCGGCTTGCCTTGCTCGCACGTCATGATCCGGGCCAGATCGTCACAGGCTGCAAGCACAAGCCCGTGCCATTTCTCAAGGACGGCGGCGCGTTCGTGTGCGGTGCGTGCACGCCAGGCGGGCCAGGCCGCCGCCGCCGCCGCGATCGCCTGGCGGGCGCCCTCGCCGCCGCATTCGGGCACTGCCCCGATGCAGGATCCGTCGGCCGGATTGACCACCTCGATCGCGCTGTCGCCGTGCGCAGGAAGCCACTGCTTGCCGATCAGCGCCGCCTGGCGAAAGAGGCCCTCGTCGGCTAGTTCGATCATCACCCGAACGCCTGGGACGAAATGGCGTAGCACGTGTGTTCCGCGCCCGTTCGCGGCCGCTTTCCGCGCACCATCGTGACGACGGATCCCACCGCAGGAAGGCCGATCTTCTCAAGCCATTCAGAGAGGCCCGTCTGGGCGACGGCGTCGATGCGGCAGAAAGCGCCGAGATTGGCGCCCAGCCAATGGCTCGCGAGCACCTTGGCACCGCCGAGATCCGGGGCGATCACAGGAGCGACGGCACGTCCGCGCCCGAACTTGCGAAGCAGGGCGAAGCCGGCGGGCTTGTAATTCCGCTCGAGCACGATGGCCTTGCTGGCCTTGACCAAAGCTCCGAGAAGAACTGTACGATCGATGCCCGTTGCCGCCGAATATTGGCGGCACAGAGCTTCATCGCCGGCGCCCATCGGCCGGACTCGTTCTGCCGGGCCGAGATGAGCCAGGGGCATTTCCGGCGCGGGGCCCTGGTGCTGCACGATGCGGCCGACCGGGGCGAAGCCGAGCTTCTCGTACAACGGAATGCCCTGCACGGTGGCGTTGAGCATGATCGACCGGCCCTCGAATCGCGTCAGCATCGCTTCCATCAGCGTGCGCCCGGTGCCGCGACCCCGCTCATCCTCCTGCACGATGACCATCCCTATCGTGGCGTAATCGGCGCCATACGGCCATCCCATGGTGCATCCGACGATCCGACCGAAGCGCTCCGCAACGATGCCTTCGCCCACCGCCAGCAGCAGCTGCCAATCTTCCATCCGGTGAGGCCATGCCTGTTCGACGGAAAGCTCGATCACGTCCGGCAAATCGTCCTCGACCATCTCGCGAATCCCGACTTTCGAATCCAGAACGATCGCCATCGCACTCTCCTCTTGATCGGCCACCTTATCGGCCGGGGCCTGCCTCGTCCTGCAGGATCACCTGTTTCGAGGCGCCCTATAGGCAGCGCTTAATGACATGATCTGCTGCATTGGCATGCAAGAGCCACAGATTATCGCAGCCCCTTTTCATATCCCCGTAGCTTCGGCGGCTGCCTGCCCCTGAAGGCGCAAAGCGGCCAGATCATGATGACAGGCGATCGCCTGCCCCCTGGCGGTGCGCAGGGGCGCCGGTTCGACGTCGCACGCGCCCGCAATCGCGACCGGACAGCGCGGCAGGAACGGACACAGGCCCGGCCTCGGCACGGCGCCGGGAAGAGCCGGAGCTGCACCGGCCCTGGTGCGTTCAAGCCACCCGCGGTCCATCTCGGGCACCGAGGAGAGGAGGAGCCGTGTATAAGGCTGGTGGATCTCTTCGGCGAACGACGCACGGTCCGCCTGCTCCACCCCCGTACCCGCATACAGCACGAGGAGCCGATCGCAGAAGGCGCGGACCGCGGATATGTCGTGGCTGATGAAGATCGTGGCGATATTCAGATCGCGGCGAAGGTCGTCGATCAGGCTCATGATCGCCTCGCCCACAATGGTGTCGAGGGCGGAGGTCACTTCGTCGCACAGCAGGACCTGCGGATCGGCCGCCAGCGCGCGGGCGAGATTGACTCGCTGTTTCTGCCCCCCCGATAGCGCGCCGCTGCGCCGCGATGCAAGATCGCGCGGGAGACGGATGAGATCGAGCAGTTCCGCGACACGCGCTTTCGCCTGTGTGCCGTTCATCCCGTGGTAGAATGCCAGCGGGCGGGCCAGTGTCTCGCCAACCGTGTGCGAGGGATTGAGCGCCGTGTCCGCATTCTGGAAAACGAGCTGCACCCGGCGCAGCTGATCGCGGTTTCGGCTTTTCAGCGCAGGGGGAAGCGGCTCTCCGCCCAGTTGCACCGTGCCAGCCGCGGGAGGAATCAGCCCCGCGATCACCCGCGCCAGCGTCGACTTGCCCGATCCCGATTCGCCGATGACGCCCAGCGCTGCACCGGCGGGCAGGTCGAAGGAGACGTCGTGAAGCACCGGGATTGCGGGGCGCCCATCGCGTATCTTGCCGTATCCGGCGGTGATCCCCGATACCGACAGCACCGGCGCCTGTGCGGCGGCCGGGGCAGGAGTCCGGTCTGTCGGGGTGGCGGCTGCGAGAAGGGTTCGCGTGTAATCCTGCGTCGGGTTCTCGAGGATCTCGCCCGCCGGGCCTTCTTCCACCACCTTCCCGCCGCGCAATACGGCAATGCGGTCCGCAATCTGGGCGACGACGGCGAGATCGTGGCTGACATAGATCGCCGTTGCCCCGCGCCCGGCGATTGCGGCCTTGAACGCGTTGAGCACGCCGACCTGCGTCGTCACGTCCAGCGCGGTCGTGGGTTCGTCGAGAATGACCAGTTCGGGATCTGTGATCAGCGCCATCGCCGCCATCAATCTCTGCAGCTGTCCGCCAGAGACCTGGTGAGGGTAGCGATAGCCGATCGTGTCCGGATCGGGCAGCGAAAGCGCATGAAACAGCTCGATCGCTCTCGCCTCGGCATCTTCCCGGGTGGCCAGGTCGTGAACGGTCAGCGGCTCGATCACTTGTGCCATGATCCGGCGCGACGGGTTGAAGGCCGAGGCGGCGCTTTGCGCGATATAGGAGATGCGCCGCCCACGCAGAGTGCGCAGCTCATCCTGGCCCAGCGCGTCGATACGCGCCTCGCCGATCCGGATTGCCCCCTTTGCCAAGCGAGAACCGAACCGGGTGTAGCCCATCAGCGACAAGGCTATGGTCGTTTTCCCGGAGCCGGATTCGCCGATCAGGGCTAAGACTTCGCCGCGGCGCACGGCGAAAGCCACGTCATCGACGATCGCCCGTTCGCCGCCAGCACGCTGCGGGACGGTGATCGTCAGCCCGGATACTTCGACCAGCGGATTGTTCATCGAGCGTCGTTTCCGCGCAGTGAGTCGATCAGAAGGTTCACACCCACGGTGAGCGTCGCGATCGCCAGTGCCGGCGCGAGGACCGCCGGCGCTCCTTCGCTGAGGCCCGAAAGGTTCTCGCGGACCAGCGACCCGAGGTCGGCATTGGGGGGTTGCACGCCCAGCCCCAGGAAGCTGAGGCCGGAGAGCAGGAGGACAATGAAGACGAAGCGCAGCCCAAGGTCCGTCAGCAGCGGATGGATCATGTTGGGCAGCACTTCGCGCAGCGCGATCTGCACGGAGCCCTCCCCGCGCAGCCGGGCGACCTGCACATAATCCATCGCCGCGATGTTCATCGCCAGCGCTCGCGAAATCCGGAAATTCCCGGGAATATAGGTGAGCGCGACGATCACGAGAAGCAAGCCCACGGCCGAACCAAAGGCCGCCACAAGCACCAGCGCCAGGATCTTGGACGGAATGGAGATCAGCGTGTCCATCGCACGCGAGAGCACCTCGTCGACCCAGCCGCCGCGGATCACGGCGATCAGCGCAATCGAGGTGCCGATGAATACCGCGAGGAAGGCGGCGAAGAGCGCGAGGAACACGGTGTAGCGCGAACCCCACAGCACGCGGCTCAACACGTCGCGCCCGAGATAGTCGCTGCCGAGCCAGAAGCGCTGCGACACCGGCCCGAAAACCTCCCGGTCGACGAAGGCCCCGACCGAATAGGGCGCGAGCTGCGGCCCGACCAAAGCGATCAGCAGCCAGCCGACGAAGAGGCACAGGCCGATCCGCCCGCTCAAAGGCAAGCGACGAAAGAAGCTGACCGCCCGCCCGATCATGCGCGCAACCTTGGGTTGGCGAGAATGGCGACGACATCGGCCACCAGCATCAACACCAGGTAGAGCGCGCAGAAGATCATCGCGCAGGCCTGGAGCAGCGGCATGTCGCGGCTGGTGACGGCGTTCACCATGAGGCTGGCAAGCCCGGGATAGTTAAAGATCGTCTCCACGATGATCGCTCCGCCCATGAGGTATGACAGAGACAGCGCCATGGCATTGATCACCGGACCGATGGCGTTGGGCATGACGTGGACGGTCACAATGCGCGAATAGGGCACGCCCTTCAGCCGCGCCATTTCCACATAGGGTCGGTCGAGCTGGTCCGCGACTGCCGCCCGGGTCATGCGCGCCATCTGGGCGATGACGATCACGGCGAGCGATATGATCGGAAGCGCCAGCGAGCGCAGCATCTCTCCGAAGGTCGCTTCCGACGAGGCCATGGCGATCGAGGGAAGCCATAGAAGGTGGACCGAAAAGATCAGAACGCCAAGGGTCGCGACGAGGAATTCCGGCACGGCGACCATCGAGAGAGTGGTGATACTGAGCCCGCGGTCCAGCCGCCCACCCCTGTCGATGGCAGAAGCGATGCCGATGAACAGCGCGATGGGCACGGAAAATATCGCCGTCAGCCCCGCCAGCAGCAGCGAATTCGGCAAACGCTCGGAGATGATCTCGCTCACCGGCATGTTCGCGACGAGCGACTGCCCGGGGTCACCGCGCACCAGATCGAGCAGCCAGTTCGCGTATCGGACCGGGCCGGGTCTATCGAGGCCCATCTCCGCCCGCAGCGCCGCGACCTGTTCCTCGGTCGCGCTCTGGCCCAGCGCCTCCTGCGCCGCGTCGCCGGGCAGCAGGCTCGCGATGGTGAAGATGACCAGCGAGACGAGCAGCAGGGTGACGAGCGCCGAGCCGATCCGCCGCGCGATCAGCGGCAGGATCTTCGCCATCGTAGCCCTGAAGCCAGGCCGTTCGTTCATGCCTCCCACCAGGCATCTTCGGCGAAGCGATAGCCGCCCAGCCCGCCCAGCGGCACCGGCTCGAGCCCCTTCAGGCGCGCATCGAATCCGTCGATCAGGCTGATGAACACGGGGATCATCACGCCGCAATGGTCATGGACGAGCTGCTGCATCTCCCCGTACATTTCCTCGCGCAATGCCTGGTTCGTCTCCCCGCGCGCGGCGATCAGCAGCCGGTCGAAGCGTTCGTTTTGCCAGCCGCTGACGTTCCATTCGGCATCCGACTTGTAGAACAGGCTGAAGATCAGGTCGGCGGTGGGGCGGGGATTGGTATTCCCGAAACTGAGCGGATGGCGGCCCCAATGGGTCGACCAGTACCCGTCAGCCGGGACCCGGTTGACAGCCAGGTTCAGCCCAATACGGGCGCCGTATTCCTGCAGGATCGAGGCCATGTCGATCGATCCTGTCGCCGCAGGGGAGGCATAGACGGGCAGGAGCGTGCGTCCAACGCCAGACTGGCGCAAGTGCCACCGCGCCTTGTCCAGATCCACCGTCGTCTGCCCGACATTGGGGTTGTAAAGAGGGTGAAAAGGCGGGATCGGCTGGTCGTTGCCGATCGTCGCAAAATCGCGAAACAGCGCCCGGTTGACCAGCGGCCGGTCGATCATATGTTTGATCGCGGCGCTGAAATGCACATTGCCGGTCGGCATCGCGCCTTGTCGCATGACGAGGTCTGTATAGAGACCGGACCGGGTGACCAGCAGATCATGTCCGGCGGAAGCCTCGATCCGCCGCGTGGAACGCGGATCGATCGCGTTGATCAACTGGACATCGCCCGAAAGCAATGCGTTCACGCGGCTCACCTCGTCCGGGATCGAGATCAGCTCGATGCCCTCCAGCCGCGGGCGATCGGGCACCCAGTAATCAGGGTTGCGCACGACCAGCGTGCGCACGCCCGGCCTGAAGTCGGACAGCTTGAAGGGCCCCGTGCCATTGCCTGCCGGGCTGGTCTCGCCATTTCGCACGATCAGGAACTGCGACTGGGACAGGATTGTCGGCAAGTCGGCATTGGCGCCGGTCAGCCGCAGGCGGACAGTCTCGCGATCCACCTTGGCGATATTCGCGAACTGCTCGGCGATCGTCGCAACCGTCGAACCGACGCTTGCATCCTTGTGGCGCCGCAGCGACCAGACGACATCGTCGGCTGTCAGGTCCGCGCCGTCGTGGAAGGTAATCCCGCGCCGCAGCCGGATCGTCCAGTCGACGAGGTCGTCGCTCTCGATCGCCTCGGCCAGCGAAAGCTGGGTGCTCATGTCCGGCGCAATCGTCGTCAGCCCATTGTAGAGCATGAAGTGCCGCACGTAATCGGTCGACAGCGCACCCTTGGCCGGATCGAGCGTGTCGGAGGTGGAACTGGATTGCGTGGCGACGCGAATATACCCGCCCCTCGCGGGCGCGCGAGGGCCGTCGGCCGCGCTACCCCTGCGCAGCAGCAGACCTGCACCGACGAGGCCGGCGCCCGCAACACCCGCACCGACGAGCGCTCGGCGGCTGATCGCCGGCCGGCTCAACTCAGCCTGTCCTTTGCCTTGTGCCATGCTCCGATCAGCGGGAGGAACCAGGGCTTGCCGAGGTGCCCGGGAATGGCGTTCCAGGAGAGGTCGGCAAAGGGATTGGCCGCCTCGTCCCCATCCACCATCCGCGCCAGGCACTCGCCCATGTGCGTCGCCATCTGCACGCCATGCCCGCTATAGCCCATGGCGTAATACAGCCCGTCGTGCTCGCCCGCGCGGGGCATGCGGTCGGCAGTGAGGTCGACCGTGCCGCCCCAGCAATAATCCACACCCACCTCGCGCAATGGCGGGAACAGGGCACGCATGGTATCCACGAGGATCGCGCCGCTTTTCCGGTCCGATGCCGGATTGGACATGGCGAACCGTGCGCGTCCGCCAAAGATCAGACGATCATCGGCGGTCAGGCGGAAGTAGTTGCCGATGACGCGGCTGGTGACGTAATTGCGGCGCGTCGGGAAAAGGGCATCGGCAAGCGCGCGGGGCAAGGGTGCCGTGGCGATCGCGAAGCTGCCGACCGAAACGATGCGCCGGCGGAACCAGCCGAACGGCGCTTCCTGGCTGGCTCCGCCCGTGGCGACGATCACCTGGCGCGCACCAAGCGTTCCGCGCGCAGTCTCCAGCCGCCACTCGCCATGGCCTCGTACGAGGCCCGAAACGGCCGCATTCTCCCAAATCGCTGCCCCGCGGCTTGCGGCCGCTTCGGCAAGGCCGCGGCCAAAACGCCCCACGTGAAGCTGGGCGCTGGTATGTTGCACCAAGGCGCCATGAAAATCGGCCAGGATCTCGCTTGTGATCTCTTCAGGCGGAATCAGAGTCACAGCGGGGTCGACCTCGGCCACGAGCAGCGCGTGGGCGGCCACCATCTTCTCGTAATGCTCGGGCTTGGCGGCCAGCTTGGCCCGCCCGCAATAGCGGAAATCGCAATCGATCGCCTCCTCGCGCGCGATGTGCTCCACCGTGCGAACGGCGTCGCGATGGGCGTGATACCACTTGCGGGCCAGCGGCAGGCCATGCTCGGCCGCCAGCGCGCCGAAATCCTGCGCGGTGCCGGCATTGCACTGACCGCCATTGCGGCCTGACGCCGCGCCGATGACCTTGCCCGATTCCAGAACCGCGACCGAAGCCCCCTTCGCGGCCAGCGCGCGGGCCGCCGAAAGGCCGGTGAAGCCCGCCCCGACGATTGCGACGTCGTACTCACCCTCGACCGGCCCCGCGCAACCGCCGGTGAACGGCGGCGCGCTTTCCTGCCAGTAAGAGGGTGAGAGCGCTTGGGCCACAGGCTGGATCAGAAGCCCACGAGAGCGGGCAAGCAGCCGATATGCGGGATCTCGATGTCGCGATAATCGGCATTGGACGGCTCGGTCCCGCGATTGACGAACACGCGGCAGCCGAAATCGAGATCGCTGGCGCTGATCAGGTCGTAACGGAAGCTGGAGGAGACATGCATCATCTCCTCCGGACCGCAGCCCAGCTGTTCGAACATGTATTCGAAGGCCTGCAGGCGCGGCTTGTAGGCCTGGGCGCTCTCGGCGGTGTAGACCCGGTGGAAAGGCGCGCCGAGCTTTTCGACGTTGTGCATGATCTGGTCGTTCATCGCATTCGAAAGGATGACGAGCGGAATTTTGTCGCGGATCTTCGATAGGCCCCCGGGGACATCGTCGTGCGGGCCCCAGGTCGGCACGGCCTCGTAGATCTCGTCCGCGTCCCCCTCCCGGTATTCCACGCCCCACTTCTCGGCGGTGCGGCGCAACGAGTTGCGGATCAGCTCGCGATAGGGCTGCCAGTCCCGGATCACCTCGTCCCGGCGGTAGTTGGCGAAATCGCGGCAGAATGCGCCCATCTCATCCGCCACGATCCGGTCCGCGAACTGGCGCGTCGCCATTTCGCTCATGCGGAAGCGGGTCAGCGTGCCGTAGCAGTCGAAGCTGATATATTTCGGCTTGTAGATATGCCCCTGCTTGATCATCGCTCTGCTTTCCCGCTCCGATACCGTGTTCGCTGAAGTGCCACCGTGCGACGCTCTTTTCCGTACAAGGGGGCGGAAGGTGGCGTCATTTCGCTCCCGCCATAGCCTCCAATCAGCCGTTTGCGCGAGGCATCGCGGCATAAGGTGTCGTGGCTCAATATCCCCTCCGGCGATCGACCTCTCCGGAAGGTGCCCGGCCATCACGCAGCGTCTTTAGGTTCGCCACGAGGCTGTCGATCGCCGTCTCCGTCCGAGTGACTCCCGCCACGTGCGGGGTCAGGAAGATCGCCGGATGTGCATAGAAGGGGTGCCCTGCCGGCAGGGGCTCCGGGCTAGTCACGTCAAGCATCGCCGCCGCGAGACGGCCACTGGCCAGCGCCTCGAGCAGGTCGTCGTTGTCGGGTGCCCGCCGCGCGCTGCATTGATGAGGCAGGCGCGGCCAGTTGGTCCCTCCCGGCACAGCAGAACACGCCTTCGATGTCGTGGGCGCTGCGGCTCCAGCCTCGCAGGGCGAAATCCGAAGGGGCGCAGAGCGGAGATGCCCGCGCGGCCCAACTCACCCAGGCCCATGATGCCAACGCTTCGTTCGGCGGCGCGAAGCGTTTCGCGAGGGCTCCATCCACCTCGGCGCTGCTGCGCGATGTAGAAAGGCATGTTCCGGTGCATAAAGAACACCGCCATCGTCACCCAATCCCTCATCGTGTCGGTGATGCCCGGCTCGATCATGCGGAAGATGCGCACCTGCCGGGGTAGCTCGCGAAAATCGAGTTGGTCGACGCCAGCTCCGATGCTGAACAGTGCTTCAAGGTTGGGGAGCCGTGCGACCAGGCCCTCGGGCAAGGTCCAGGCAACGAGGTATCGGATGTCGGCCGGATCCACTCGGTCAGGGTCGGTGTGGAAGGCAAGCCCGGGGCATTCGCGCTCCACGATGGCCTGCCACGCACGCCCCCGTTCGGCACCTCCGACATGAAGTACGCTCACGCCTGCCCCTCTCGGATGTTTCAACGGGATAAACCGCCGCCCCGACGTGGTGGAGCGGCGGTTCAGGAAAGCGGATATCAGAAGAAGAAATCGACCCGGGCGGTCACCGTGCGTGGAGTGCCGGGCATGATCCAATAGCGGTGGTAGGATGATGCGTACCAGGTTTCGTTGAAGAGGTTGCGCGCATCCACGCTGAAACGAACCGTCTCGATTGGTTGATAACTCGCCAGTGCCCGCACCAAAGTGTAGGAAGGGAGATAAAAATCGGTACCCGTTTCGCCTAGGCGGTTACTGGAATAGTTGATCCCTCCACCAATTGTGAACTGGCCTTCTCCGGCGATATCAAAGGATTTGGTGACGACCATGTTCGCTTGATGCTTCGGGATGTTGATCAGGGGATCGCCGGCCCTGATATCGAGACCGAAGGCGGGATCGAGGGCGTCGGTCGTCCACTCCGCATCGGTATAGGCATAGCTCGCGATCAGGTTGATGTTCCCCGGCAGCGCCGCGGTCACATCCGCCTCGATCCCCCGGCTCCGCGCCGAACCTGCGGTCACCGAGAAGTTCGGATTGGCGATATCCGCAGTAAGGATGTTGTTCTTCTTCATGCTGAAGGCAGCCAGCGTCGCCACAACCGCATCGTCCGACGAAGCGAAACGCAGGCCTGCTTCATAGGATTCGCTCTCTTCGGCTTCGAATGGTTCGAGGGCCGCGTTGGTCCCGCTATTGGGTCGGAACCCTTCGCCAAAGCTGGCATAGACGCTTAATTGATCGCCGAACTCGTAAAGCGCACCGACCGTGGGGCTGAAGCGCTTGCGAACATTTTCCGGCAGAGCCTCACCTGCGGCGTTGTTGAAGATATCCTGGTGAAATTGGTCGTATCGACCCCCGAAGCGGATCTTCAGGCTCTCGGTGATGTCGACCTGATCCTGCAGGTAGACGCCCCAGGCCTTTTGAGTCTCGGCCGTGTCGGTGATCAGCGCATCGGGTTCTGGAAGCTGGCCATAGACGGGATTGAAGATGTTGATCGCGTCGTAGACATCGGTGATCGGCGCTCCGGCGACATAGACCGGCGGACGATGCCGTAGCTGGTAGAATTTGACCTCGAGCATGTCCCAATCCGCGCCGACCAGAAGGTGGTGCTCCAGGGAGCCGGTGTAGAAACTGCCGGAGACCTCACCGCGCACGATCATGCTGTCGATCGTGTTGTCCCGGTAGCGTCGCTGGCGCGACACGGTGTCGCCGGTTTCTTCAAGCGTCTGCCGGCTGCCGGCGAGCTCCACATCGGTCGAGTAGCCCTCGAAGCTCGTGTCCTTGTAGCCGAAGCCGGCGAGGAAGACCCAATTGCGCGCGAATTCATGCTGGAGCTGCACTTGGTGGCCCAGAACGCCGATCTCGATCGGCCCGTTGCCCGGTTCGCCCAGGAATGTGGAAATGTCGACCGTTCCAAGCTCGCCACCGACAGCGACGATGCCGCGGTCAAACGGGATCTCCTGGTTCACATATTCCATTTCGTAGCTGAGGCTGGTCTTGGAACTGGGCTGGAAGAGGATGGAAGGCGAGGCAACCTGCTTTGTAAATTCTATCGTGTCGCGGAAGCTGTCCCCATCCTGATACGCTCCGTTGAAGCGAACGGCGACGCTGTCGCTCAGGACCACATTGTAGTCACCCTCGACACGGAAGGTGTCGTAGCTGCCATAGGAAGCGGCGGCGCTGCCGAACGTGTCCGAGAGGGTCGCTTTTCTGGTGATGATGTTGACGGTGCCGCCCGGTTCACCACGCCCGAAGACAGCCCCGTTGGGCCCTTTCAGGACTTCGATCCGCTCGATGTTCGAGGCATCGCGCGGCCCGCCATAGCCACGCCCGCCGTTGAACCCGTTCACGAGAAAGCCGCTGGGATAGTTCTCATCACCGGCAAAGCCGCGAACCGCGAAGGAATCCCACAGGCCACCGAAGCTGTTCTGCCGGGCGATGCCGCTGGACAATTCGAGCGCGGTGTCGAGCGTGGTGATGTTCAGCTCTTTCAGCGTCTCGCCGTCGATGACCTGAATGCTTTGCGGAATTTCGCGGAGCGGGACGTCGCCGCGATATTGCTGGCGCTGTCCGGAAACGATGATCGCATCCGACGCTCCGGCGGCCTCGTTGCGCTCCTGAGCAGACGCGGCCTGCGGCACGAGGAGGATGGCTGTGCTGCTGGAGAGCAAGCCGGCAAAGGCGGACAGCTTCTTTGTCATTGGAAAACCCCCATGATGGTTGATTCAGTGATTCTCCCCCGTGCAGCCGAGCAATTCCACGGTCCGCCTTCGGCCCTCCTCTGCAGCCTACGACGTACGTTTGCCTCATATCTGACGCATTCGAGCTTAGGGGCGCGAACGGAAACATCCGGTCGAATCGCGGCGCCTCCACGGTCGAATAGTACGAAAGCGTTAACGCCGAAGTGATAAAATGCCGCCCGCGCTTATCCCGCTCAACCTGCGCACCCGGTGACCGCTCGCGGCGGCGGCGATCGGTGGCGCCCTCCGCGCTGGAGCCCTTGAGCATGGAAAAGCCCGCATCCCTGAGGAGGGATGCGGGCTTCGGTATCGCGGCGGCTTTTGGCGATGCGGTGGCGCTGGGCGCCTTTACATCAGGGTAGGAAAAGATCCTGATAGAAGCCCGAAGTGCGCACAGTGACCGTTACCGGTGTGTCGCCCTTGTTGCGCCAGTACCACCCGTGCGTGCCCTCAAACGGCGCCGTGAAGGTGCCCTGCCCGGACTCGATCGCGGGGTCGTCCCAGTAGCTGGTGAACTCTCCCTCGGGCCCGTTGCTACGCTCCCCATGCATGTCGGCGCGGACGGGCCCTCCCTCGGCGCTCCACGAGAACAGGAAGCTGTCGCCTTCGGCCATGTGGGCCTTCGCTTCCTTGCCGCTGTGCGGAGGCAGCTCGATCGTCATCTCGTCCTCGCGCCACTCACCGCTCTTGGCGATGGTGTCGCGCGCGGGAATGCCCGGGGCCGCCGCGGCTGCAGGTGCCTGCGAGGCGGCGGCTTCCTCTCCGGACGCGTTTCCGGTCAGGCCCAGCGCCCCGCCCACGCCGGTGGGGTCGATGCCCGCTTCGGCCGGCAGTACGAACAGGACGAGCACGACCGCCGCGACGGCGGCCGCCCCGGCGCTCGCGCGTGCCAGCGTGCCCGGACGGACATGAAGGGTTGGGGACGCGCCCGAAACAGGCTGGCCGACCATCGTACTTGCTGAGTTGATCATCGCCCTCAGGCTCCTTGTGCGAAGTAGCCGGTCAGCTGGTAACCGACGAGGATGAAGCCGGCGCTCATCAATGCAGCGTTTGCGAGGACCGCGCTGCTTGCGAAGCTCTTCGAGAGACGCCAGAAGTTCATCGCGATGAGGATAATGGCGAGCGCCATGAACTGCCCGATCTCGACCCCGACGTTGAAGGCGACCAGGTTCGCGACAACCGAGTCCGCGCCCAAGGTCAGGTCCTGCAACTTGGTCGCGAGGCCGAAACCATGGAAGAACCCGAAAATCAGCACCGCGAGTTTCGGGTTCGGGCGATAATGGAAGACGGTGCGGAAGCCGTCGAGATTATCGAACGCCTTGTAGGCGACGGAAAGGCCGATGATCGCATCGACGATGAAAGGGTCAGCCCGGATGTCGAGCAGCACGCCCACAAGCAGCGTGGTGCTGTGGCCGATGGCGAACAGCGTCACATAGGCGCCGATGTTCTTCATCCGGAACAGGAAAAAGATGATTCCAGCAAGGAACAGCAGGTGATCGTAACCGGTCACCATGTGCTTGGCCCCTAGATAGATGTAGGGGATGATCTGCAAACCCTGCGCTTGTTGGATGAACGCCTTGTCATCCTCGTCGACACTGTGCGCCAGCAAGTCTGCGCTGCCCAGCAGCGCGAAAAGGAGGATCCCGAGGGCGACCAATCGCAAGACCGGCAGCGGGTTCAGGGGCAGCGCCGCCCCATTCCCCCGCTCCGAATTGCTGAACCCGCTCCCGCTCATCTGACGCGGAAGCTTCCGAAGGACATCGCCGCGTTGGACTTGGCGCGCAGCGCGATGTCGACCTTGGCTCCGCTCGGCGCGCGGGCCCCGGCTGCCGTCAGCAGGTTCCCGGCACCCGCCTGCATCGGGTAGCTCTTCTTCGTCCCGTCAGCGGCCGTGACAGTGGCACGCGCGTCGAAAGCGTTGGCCGGCAGCGGCTCGTCCTCTTCGCTGACCCACACCCTGAAGCCCTGCGGGGAGGGAAGAAACTCAATCATGGTCTCGCCGGACATCTGCACTGCGCCGCCATGCTGCGGTTCCATGCTGCCGTGCGCATGAGCAACGACCGGAGACACGAACAGGAGGCCGGCGGCAAGCGCGGGTGAAAGGAACTTCAAGGACATGGGTCTGCTCCTGGAATAATCGTTAATTGCCATTTTACTCGGGCAGGTGAGGAAGAACGAAGCTGAGGGCCGCGCGATGCTCGATCGATTCATAGCGGGCGGCATCGTCGGTCGGGCTTCTGAAGATCGCCACGACCACGTTCTGGCCCTGGTTTCGCACCGGAATGGTCGCGAGACCCTGCGCATCGGTCATGATCGGAACCTGGTCGGGATCATTGACGTAGTCTGCGAGCACAGCCGCGTTCTCGGCCGGCTGGCCATTGTAATAGACCCGCACGATCATCGGTTCGCCCAACGTCTGCGGGATTCCCGCAGTGGCCGGGACGACCTGCAACGGATGACCTTCCAGGAGCGGAACCTCGCCCTTGAGTTCACCAACTAGGTGAACGGCATACTTCATCGTTCGTTCGCTGATCGTCGCATCGGGGTGTTCGTCCCGGCCGGCATTGTGCCATTTGCCGTCCGGCGTCTTCGTCCAGATCCCATAATCCATGGTGGCGCCAACCGCGTGCAGCGGCTCCATCGTGTCGACAACCGGGATCGGCCCGGCAACACGCAGCGAAACGTCGACGGGTGCCCAGCTGTCGTCATAGCCGGTCACCGAGGTAAGCTTGTCCATGCGGCGCACCGCATCGAGATCGTCGGCACCCACGCCATAGATCAGCGCCAGTTGCGTTGCCCGCTGCGCAAACCAGATGGCATGGGCGCTCACACTCGCTGGAAGGGCAAGGCTGGCAAGGGCCGCACTGGCCAGCGCCGTCTTGCTCGCGAACTTGAATGTGCTTCGCACTAGCTTCCCTCCATCTGTCACTATCGACCGGCTGAAGGTATCGGGGGTTCGCGAAAGATTATGTCGAACGCAGCCTCATTGCGGAACAATATCGCTGCAAGCGAGCAGCGCCGGGCCACTTACGCCAAGCCGAATCCGAGGATGGCCTTGGTTTCCAAAAATTCCCCGAGCCCCTCGCGTCCGTATTCGCGTCCGTTGCCCGATTGCTTGTAGCCGCCGAAGGGGGCCATCGGATCCCATGCCGGATAGTTGATGTGTACCTGGCCGGTGCGGATCCGCCTCGCAATGCTGCGGGCCTGCTCCAGGTCGGCACCCTGCACATGGCCGCCGAGCCCGTAGATACTGTCATTCGCGATGCTCACCGCCTGTTCGACATCGTCGTAGGGGATAAGGCAGAGCACCGGGCCGAAGATCTCCTCGCGTGCGATAGACATGGCGGGGGTGACATCCGAGAAGATTGTCGGCCGTGCGTAGAAGCCGCCGTCGCAGCCCTCGGGGTGACCGGCGCCGCCACAGACCAGCTTCGCGCCTTCGTCGATGCCGGCCGCGATCATCTGCTGCACACGTTCGAACTGCGCCTTGTTCGCGAGCGGCCCGTGAGTCGTGTCGTCGTCGCGCGGGTCGCCGACGACGAACTGCGCCACGGCTCGCTGCGCCAGCGCTTCCACCTCGGCCAGCACCGCACGCGGCACGATCATCCGGGTCGGTGCGCTGCACGACTGCCCCATGTTGCGCATGGCGGAGGCGACACCGGAGGGAATGGCCTTCTCGAGATCGGCATCAGGGAGGATCAGGTTGGCGGACTTGCCGCCCAGTTCCTGCGCCACCCGCTTGACCGTCGGCGCGGCGGCCTGCGCCACCGCGATCCCTGCGCGGGTCGAGCCGGTGATCGACACCAGCGCGACATCCGGATGCGAGGAGAGCGGCGCGCCGACGCCTTCACCGTCTCCATTGACGAGGTTGAAGACGCCCGCCGGCACACCCGCATCGTGGAGCAGTTCGGCGAACAGAAGAGCGCTGAGCGGGGACAGTTCGCTGGGCTTGAGCACGATTGTGCACCCGGCGGCGAGTGCCGGGCCCACTTTCGCCGTGACCTGGTAAAGCGGCCAGTTCCAGGGCGTGATCAGTCCGCAGACGCCGATCGGTTCGCGCGTGACCAGCGTCGTGCCGCGCAGCGTGTCGAAGGCAAAATCGCTCGCCAGTTCGGCGGCGACGCGGATGTGCTCCGCGGCCAGGGGCACTTGCGCGGCGCGCGCGTAGGCAATCGGCGCACCCATCTCCGTCATCAGCGCCTGGGCGAACAGTTCCTTGCGCTCTTCGATCAAGCCATGGATGCGCCGGAGCAGGGCGGCACGATCCTCGCGCGTGGTGTTGGCGAATGCCGGGAAGGCACGCGACGCCGCTTCGACCGCGGCATCGACATCGGCGGCGTCGCCCAAGGCGATGCGTGCGACCACCTGCCCGGTGGCCGGATTGACGACATCGGCTTGCCCGTTGCCGTGCACCTCTCGCCATGCACCGCCGATGTAAGTGCAGTGCAACCGGCCGCGGTCCGCGAGCGAAGCGACGATATCATTCATGTCAGATGCCTTCTGATGGGCAGCGCTCAGGCGTCTGGCAGCGCCGCGATGGCGTCGATCTCGACCATATAGCCATAGTGGAGTTCAGGCACCGGCACGACGGTGCGGGCCGGCCGGGCATTTCCGAGCATGCCGGCATAGACGCCGTTGAACGCAGGCCAGTTCTCCACGCCGACGATATAGGCCGTCACACGCACGAGGTTTTCGGGCCCGCAGCCAGCGTCCTTCAGGACGCCGAGCATGTTAGCCAGCGCCTGTTCGGCCTGCTCCTCGAACGACAGGTCTGCCGTGTGGCTATCGTCCGGCCTCACACCGAGCTGGCCCGATACGTAGAGCAGCCCACCATGGGTGACCGCGGCGCTGTAATGCCCCTTGGGCGAGGCGATGGACGGGGCGATGAGCGGCTTGGGCAGCATCCTACCACCCCCTCATGCGCGGCCAGAACGCCTCGATCTCGGGGGCCACGCCGGCGACCACGTTGTAGCCGTCGTGCTGCGCCCCGGTGGCGCAGGCATGGTTGGGCAGAACCCGCACCCGGCTTCCGACGGGGAGCTCGGGCAGGGCCGACTCGCTGCTCGCACGAATCCCCAGGATGCCGTGTTCCTGGCTGACATCGTTGACCAGCACGTCGCCCAGCGGCTTGCCCTCAATATCGCAGACGAGGCCATAGCGCTGATCCACCCCCTGTGCCGAGGTGCCGCGATCACGCGACATCGCCATCCAGCCCCCGTCCGTCAGGATCCAGCCCTTCTCGGGCTTGTGCCCGATGACAGTCGCCAGCACGGAGACGGCGATGTCATCGATGCGGCACACACCAATGCCGTGCATCACGAGATCGAACAGCATGTAAACGCCAGCGCGCACCTCTGTGACGCCGTCCAGATTGCGGGCGAAATGCGCGGTGGGCGTCGATCCGACGCTGACGATCGGGCAATCGTGGCCCGCCGCGCGCAGCAGTTCCGCCGACGTGACGGCCGCGGCACGCTCCCGCTCGGCGGCCTCGGCGAGATCATCGGGGGTGCGCAGCCCGTAGGACTCGCCTGCATGGGTCAGCACGCCCGAGACCATCGCGCCGCCGTCGCGCAGGGCGTTGGCCACTTCCACGATCGCGGGATCGTCTGGCAGCAGCCCGCCGCGATGCCCGTCGCAATCGATCTCGATCAGCGCGGCCGGCACAACGCCTGCCGCACGGCCCGCCTCGCTCAGCTGGTGCGCCTGCGCTACCGAATCGAGCACGAGCTTGAGATCGACACCCCGCCCGCGCAGCGCCAGCGCACGCTCCGCCTTGTCTGGCGCGAGGCCGACGGCATAGGTGATGTCGGTGAAGCCGGCTTGTGCGAAATGCTCGGCCTCTGCCAGGGTGGAGACGGTGATCGGCCCCGCCGCCCCGCCGAAGACGCGGCGCGCCACGTCGACCGATTTGGCCGTCTTCACATGCGGGCGAAGCGTCACCCCGAGATCGGCGAGATGAGCGTTGAGGCGCGCGATGTTGCGATCGAGCTTCTCCCGATCGAGCACCAGCGCCGGTGTCGCGATCGTGCGCAGCGTCTTGCCGGGCGCAAGGTCCGCAGCAGGCGCCGCAAGGGTCTGGGTGGCGGGCATCAAGTGGTTCCTCCTTGTTCGCAGAACCGGGAAATCCGATAGGGTTCGATCGGCGTCGTGGTGCTTCCGGTGGCGATGAGTTCGGCCATCACGTCGCCAACGCCAGGCCCGATCTGGAACCCCGCGCCGCAGAAACCGAAGGCGTAGAACAGGCCCGGCGTCGTCTTGCTGGGGCCGATGATCGGGCGATCGTCCGGCAGGTAGCTTTCGACCCCGCTCCAGGTGCGGATGACGTGCACCTTGTCGATCGCGGGCATGATCCGGCGCATCTGCTCCATCTGCATGAGCACCGCTTCGGGCAGCGCCTTGGCGATTGTGCTTTCAGCGCTGAGCGGCGCACGGATACACCCGCCGATCACGATGTTGCCGCGCTCGACCTGCCGGAAGTACACCGTTTCCCGGACCTCCTGCGTGAACACGCCCACGGTGGGGCGGATCCGGTAGGGGAGCGGCTCGGTCACCGACATTTGCGGGCCGGCGATGATCAGCGGCACCGGTTCTCCCATCGCTTCGGCCATGCGCCCGCCCCAGGCCCCTGCCGTGACGACCAGCACCGGCGCCCGTACGCTCTCGCGATCGCGTATCGCGACGACGAAATCGTCTCCCTCCTTGTCCATGGAGAGCACTTCGGCGTTTTCCATGATCTCGGCCCCGGCCCGAACGGCCGCGCGGCCGAAAGCGGGTGCGAGCAGGCGGGGGTTCGCGTGCCCGTCTTCCGGCGACAGGCACGCGGCGTAGACCTCCTTGCCGATCCAGTCGTAGCGCGACCGCATCTCGTTCGACGCCAAGAACTCGAGCGGCAGCCCGGCGGCCGCGGCCTCTTGCGCATAGGCTTCCATCCCGGCGGCCCGTTCCGCATCATAGGCCAGGCGCATGTGCCCCGTGGGGACGAATTCGCATGTTTCGCCGACGAGTTCGGGCAGGCGGTGCCATATCCCCATGGAGCGGTGGGCCAGCGGCAGCATCTCGATCCGCCGCCCCTGCCGCCGGACATTGCCGAAATTGACGCCCGACGCCTTCTGGCCGATGAGATCGCGCTCCAGCAGGATCACGGACTTGCCCCGCTGCCGCAGGAACAGCGCGGTCGAGGCGCCCATGATGCCGCCGCCCACGACGATCACGTCGGCCCTCTTCACGCGTCGGCATCTTTCATCTTCAGCGCCCCGGAGAGCGGCTTGACCGGCGCCTGTCCGCGCATCCGGCCGACCGCATCCAGGGACTTGCCCTGGCACGCAGCCAGGATCTCGGCCGCGGCAGGCCCACAATACCGGCCCTGGCAGCGCCCCATGCCGACGCGCGAGAGGGCCTTGGCGCGGTTCAGCTCCGGCGCCCCCTTGAGCGATGCGACTTCCCGCAACTGCCCGGCAGTGATGTTTTCGCACCGGCAGATTTGCGCATCGTCGGCCACTCCGGCGGCGAGGGCGGCGGGCCAGGGAAATGCCGTGGCAAGCGCGTCGCGAAAGCGTTCGAACTTCGTCATGCTCGCCTGGAGCCGCTCGACCTCCTGCACATCCACGGCCCTGCCCAGGTCTGCCAGGATCGCGCACGCGGCCAGCCGCCCACCCGCTTCCGCCGCATCGGCGCCCAGCACGCGCGCACCATCGCCCGCCATGTAGATGCCCCGCACGCCCGTGCGGCCCGATGCGTCACGCTGGGGCACCCACTGGCTGAGCGTGTCGTCGAACGAAAATGCAACGCCGGCAAGATCGGCCAGCTGCGTTTCGGAACGCAGGTGAAAGCCGAGCGCAACGGCGTCGATCGTTTCCACATGTTCCCGCCCCGACGCATCCTCCCACACCAGCCGCTCCACGTCGTCCGCACCTTCGATGCGTAGCGGTGTGGCGCCGGTGTGGACCGGGATCCGCTGCCTGGCGAGGTCCGCCCGAAAACGCGCGCCGCGCATCAGGAAATCGGGCCTCGCCAGCAATCCGGGGATCGCCCGCAACTGAGATCCGCGAGGAGCGGTGTCGAGAACGCTCACGACCGTGGCGCCTGCCTTGGAATACTGCCACGCGACGAGGTAAAGCAGCGGCCCGGTGCCCACGAACGCCACCCTCTCGCCGATCGCGCAGCCATGCGCTTTCAGGGCGATCTGCGATCCGCCCATCGTGTAGCATCCGGGCAGGTCCCAGCCGGGCACGGGGATGGACCGGTCGAGGGCTCCGGTCGCGAGCAGGAGCGCGTCGAAGGCGATCGCCTCCGCATTGCCGTCGCGCGCGATCCACAAGCGGTTCTCGCGGATGTTCCACGCCAATGTCTGCGGGCGATAGTCGATGCGCTCGCCGATCCGGGCGAAGGCCTGGTGAATGGCCCGCGCCCTGGATGCATCGGCGCCGTAGCTGGCGGAATAGTCTTTCACCTCGCCACCAGGCGGGCGGCGGTAGATCTGGCCGCCGGCGGAGAAGCCTTCGTCGATCACGATCGGGGCGAGGCCAGCCTTGACCAGGCGCTCGGCCGCACGCACGCCGGCGGGGCCGGCGCCGACGATCGCCACCCGCTTCGCTTCGCCCGGCATCATGAGCGACCCGGCCAGAGATGATCGCCCGGCGGATCGGTGCGCAGCGACATGCCCGGCGCGATCCGGGTGGTGCAGGCCCGCAGGCGGCGCCCGTCTGCGGTCCACATCCAGCAGTCCTGGCACGCCCCCATCAGGCACATGCCGGCGCGCCCGCCACCGCCGAACTCGGACCTGCGCACGATGCGCCGGGCCGAGAGGACCGCGACGAGAACGGTGTCCTCGCTCGACGCGGTGACCGTCTCGCCATCTATGTCGATCTCGATCCTCTTGCCCGTTGTCGGCCGCAGGCGATGAAAGCGCCCGGTCACAGGTACTTGAGCCACCAGATATCCTTCCGACGCTGCTTCAGCCGGGCGAACCAGCGCGTCGGGAAGTAAAGCAGGGGAATGAGGATCGCCGCCATCAGCCAGACGAACGCCACGCTATCGACCCCGAACAGCTCGCCCTTGTTCGGTCCGGCGATCGCATAGCCGATATTGTAAAGCAGCTTGAGCACGTAGAGATGCACGATGTAGAAGAACATCGGTGCCCCGCCGAAATAGGCGAGATGGGGCAGGATGGGGTTGTCCTCATGCGCTTCGAACAGGGCGAGTGCGAGACAGCCCACGCCCACCGTGGGCATCAGGAAGAGCAATGAGGGCGGATATTTGGTGAGAGCCAAGAAGCTCATCACCGTGCGCAGAGGCGTCTCACCGGCAAACCACGGCTTGTCACCGTAGAAATTCAGCAGGCGAATGGCGATGAAGCCGAGCAGCAGCGCAGCCCCGATATACAGCAGGCGCTTCATCCGCTCCGCCGACGTCGTATGCCGTCCGAAGAGTGGCCCCGCGGCATAGCCGAGCAGGATCAGGCCGATCCAGGGCAGGACCGGATAGGTCGTCTTGATCATCGTCAAATCGCTGAGCTCAATGACGTCGCGCTGATGCACGCCGGCCCAGAGCGGATACCAGGGCGAGTCCGGCGTCAGGACGATAGGGTCAAGGAAGTTGTGCAGGCAGATGATGGCCACCCCCAGCGCGACCTGGCCCCACCGCGGCAGATAGATCAGCACCGACAGCGCGATCATGCTGAGGCCGATGGCCCAGATCACCTGCAGCCAGAAATTCTGAGGCGGCAGGATGAGCGGCTGCGTCGGCCAGGCAAAGGCGACGATCGTCACCTCGAGCAGCATCAGGAAGAGCCCGCGCGTGAAGAGGAACTTCGTGACCTCGCTCTTCGTATGTGTCTGCCCGTAGAGAAAGGCCGAGAGGCCCGTGAGCGCGACGAAGGTCGGGGCACAGAAGGTTGACGTCAGCCGCGTGAAGAAGAGTGCCGGGCTGGTCGTCGCCGCATTGACGGGATCGCTGACCGGCATCCAGAGATAGAAGGTCTCGCGCGTATGATCGAGCAGCATGAACAGCATGACGATGCCGCGCAGCGCGTCGATCGAGCCGATTCGGGAGCCGACGCCGACCTTCTCCCCTACCGCGCGCGCCTGCGGGCGCGCATCGGCTTCGGAAGCGTGAGTGACACTCGCCATAAGCTGTTCCTCTTCTCGCTCCGCGGCAGGGGGTATTCGCAGACCCGGCGCGGCAAGCCTCACAATTGTAACCTGGCAATCCTATTGCGCTACAGTGCCGGGGCAAAGGGGCGTTAGGACGCGCTTTTCGCTGCCCACGCGGAACAAAGTTGCGAAATGCGGGCGGCGAACGGCACCGCATCCGCTGGGGCGGCCGGAGCTCGTGCAGGAACGGGAACGGGATCTGTTGTCTGCGATTGCGTGTGCCCGCCGAACCAGCGGCGAAGCTCGGCATCCGCCACACTATAGCCGCTGTACAGAAGCGGCAGCCAATCGAGCGGCTGTTGGTGGCGTTCACAGATTGATGCACGAATGACAGCAAGCGACTTCGCCGGCCGCGATGCCGCAACCCGTGCTTACAGAGGTCTGACGGCGCTGTGGGGCTTGTCTGCGCAACGCCATGCGCGGGCCTCAATGGTGGAGGCCGCGAGCCCCATGACAGCAATCCCGCGAACGCGACGAGGCAGGCGTGAGGGGAATCTGGACACGACAGCAGTCCACTTCCTGGGCGGCCGATTGCGTAAGCCGCAGACCCTGTCGGATCTCGATAGCTTCATGCGCCAGCGATGATGAGATATTGGCCGCAGACGCCGCTGCTCCGCGTACGCATCTCGTCGCCTTCTTCCGCGACGAATGGGTCGCGCGGCTGATCGGCAACCAGTCACGGCAGGTGGAGGTCATTCACCTCCATAGCAACCCACCTTCCGGTCCGCTGAGCTCGCGATCATAGCGCCTCTCGCCTCGCCGGGTTGAAGCGCTGCGGCTCGTCTTGGGCAGGTCTATGCGGTGAAGAACGCCGATCGCCCGCCGCTCCGTCCGTACGCTACGCAGCTCCTTGAGGGATCGCTCGCGCTTCATGAGGGGCCTCCGTCCGCTTGGACGTGCAAATTGCAGATATCGAGGTCCGCAGTGACACAGCCATACCGCTCGGGGTCAACGAGTCCACGACCAGCAGCCTGAAATATGCCTTCCGGGGCGAAGAGCAGCTGCACGGGCGTTGATCGCCGTTGAGGCTCACGAGCACGATGGCTGGCGGCATCACCCGGTCGTGCGTTCCGGCCCGGACGACGCCGAAGGCGTAGTTCGCCTCCACTCGTCCATGCGCGATGGTCGCCATCTGCATGCTCGAAACCAGTGCCTCGTGCATAAGGGCCGGGATCGAAACGGATTGGGACATGGCCGATCCCGTCGGGAGCACCGGAGTCGGTGTGGTTGAGGTTGCGTTACCAGTAGCATTGCCATCGACAGCGGAAAGCAATTGCTCAAGGTTGCCTCTCTCATGCTGCCTCGGTTTGTGATGGTCGAACAGCAACTCCTAGGCGTCAAGTGCCGACTCATCAGCCACTTGCCCTTTGTGCGACTACTTTGCCCATGCCTGACCGATGATTGACCCAGAGCACGAAGCCGCTCCGCGGCAGGGGTAATGGGCGGTGATGTAGCGCGCTTGCATTGAGGCTTGGGCGAAGCGGAGTCGGTCGCGGACGATGAAGTTCCTTCAACAAGAGGAACTTCTCCATGGCTA
>Ga0210040_10001172_pt1 | contig 40526 bp, 37 predicted proteins | sample CryGeyCG12114_NA_FD_185462 | JGI IMG/M metagenome (GOLD analysis project Ga0210040, IMG submission 185462) | Groundwater microbial communities from aquifer - Crystal Geyser CG19_WC_8/21/14_NA (SPAdes) (version 2) | ecosystem: Environmental > Aquatic > Deep subsurface > Groundwater | place: USA... | reverse complement strand
CCGCCACGATGTCATCGATATAGGTGAAATCGCGCCGGAGATCGCCGCCGTTGAACACGCTGATCGGCCGTCCTTCCAGGATGGCGCTGGTGAACAGCCACATCGCCATGTCGGGCCGCCCCCAGGGGCCGTAAACCGTGAAGAAGCGCAACCCGGTCTGCGCAATCCGATAAAGGTGCGCATAGGATTCGCTCATCAGTTCATCCGCGCGTTTCGTCGCGGCGTAGAGCGAAATCGGATGGTCGACCCGATCGTCCACGCGCAGGCAGCCCTCCCCCCGGTTTCCATAGACGGAGGACGAGGATGCATAGACGAGATGCTCGACCTGCCGGGCGCGCGCCAGTTCAAGGATGTTAAGATGGCCCAGAACGTTGGCGCGGCCATAGGCCAGCGGCTGTTCGAGCGAGTATCGCACCCCGGCCTGAGCGCCCAGATGCACGATCCGATCGATCGGCTGGTCCGCCACCGCCGTGGCAAGCGCCGCTGCGTCCGCAAAGTCGCAGCGGATGCATTGCAATCGTCCTTCACCGCCCGCCGTCAGTGCCGTCAGCCGATCCTGCTTCAGCGTCACCGAGTAATAGGGATCGAAATTGTCGATCCCCAGCACCTGGTCGCCCCTTTCGATCAGGGCGCGCGCGACGTGAAAGCCGATGAAGCCGGCGACGCCGGTGACAAGAACGCGCATCTACGCTCAGTTCAGCAGTGCTTGCGCAAACCCGCGCACGCTGGCGCCGATATCGGCTCGGTCGAGCGCGAGCGCGAGATTGGCATGGATATAGCCTGCCTTGTCGCCGCAATCATAGCGTTTGCCGCTGAACGTGAAGCCGTGGAACGGCTGCTTTCCGATCATCTGCGCCATGGCGTCGGTCAGCTGGATTTCACCCCCGGCGCCCTTCTCGCCGCGCTCCAGGATGCCCATCACCTCCGGCTGGAGAATGTAGCGCCCCGGGATCATGAGGTTGGACGGCGCAGTGCCGCGCGCCGGCTTTTCGACCAGCGCCGTAACCTCGACCAGCCGCCCGTCTACCCGACCGGGCGAGATGATGCCGTATTTGTCGGCTTCGCTTTCGTCCACCTCCAGCGCGCCGATCACGTTGCCGCCAACCTCGTTATAGGCCGCCACCATCTGCGCCATGAAGTTGGGGGCTCCCGCCATCAGCTCGTCGGGAAGCAGCACGGCGAACGGCTCGTCGCCGACGATCTCACGCGCGCACCAGACGGCGTGCCCCAGGCCCAGCGGCTCCTGCTGGCGCACATAGACCGGCGAGCCGGGCTTCTGACGAATGCCCTCCAGCGCAGCCAGCGACTTGCCGCGCGCCCTCAGCGTATCCTCCAGTTCGTACGCAATGTCGAAATGATCCTCGAGCGCGGACTTGTTGCGGCCGGTGACAAAGATGATCTGCTCCATGCCCGCCTCCAGCGCCTCTTCCACGGCATATTGGATCAGCGGCTTGTCAACGACGGTCAGCATTTCCTTGGGCATGGCCTTGGTGGCCGGCAGGAAGCGGGTCCCCAGGCCGGCAACCGGGAAAACCGCCTTGCGGACGGGCTTGATGGTCATAGAATCCCTCATTTCCGGTGGGAACTATCGGGATGGGCCGGCATAGGCAAGGTTGCTGCCGGGTCGCGGTTAGCGCTTTATTGAGGATGCCGCGCCATGCTGCAGCCATGCCCAATCCTCCCCCGCCCAAGGTCCTGATCGTTTTCGGCACCCGGCCCGAAGCGATCAAGCTGTTTCCCGTGGTCCAAGCCCTCAGGTCCGTGAGCGGCATGGAGGTTCGGACCTGCGTGACGGCGCAGCACCGCGGATTGCTCGATCAGGTGCTTTCGATCGCCGGCCTTCGCCCGGACATCGATCTCGATCTCATGGAGCCGGGGCAGACGCTGGAAAGGCTCACTGCACGCCTTCTGGTCGGCCTCGGCGACGTACTGGATCGGGAGCGGCCGGACCGTGTCATGGTTCAGGGCGACACCGCAACCGCGATGGCGGGCGCACTGGCGGCCTATTACCACCGCATTCCCGTGTCGCACGTCGAGGCCGGGCTGCGATCCGGAGACATCTACCAGCCCTGGCCGGAGGAAGTGAACCGGCGCATCGTTGCCCCGATCGCGGACCAGCATTTCGCTCCCACCTCGACCGCTGCCGAGGCGCTTCTGCGCGAAGGGGTCGCGCCCGCCATGGTTCACGTCACGGGCAACACGGTAATCGATGCGCTGCACGCGACGCGCGCGCGGATCAGGCGCGAACCCGCGCTTGCCGCAGGGCTCGACAATCTGGCGGCACGCTTTGCGGGCAAGCGCATCGTGCTGGTCACCACGCACCGGCGCGAGAATTTCGGCAGCGGCATGGCCTCCATCGCACGTGCGCTGCGGCGGATCGCGGAGCGTCCCGACGTCGCCGTAATCTTCCCGATGCACCCCAATCCCAATGTGGTCAGCGTCATGGACGACGTGCTCGGCCACACCCCCGGCGTGGCGCGTATCGCTCCGCTCGATTATCCTCACTTCATTCGCGCGCTGGATCTGGCGCACGTGGTGCTGACCGATTCGGGCGGCGTGCAGGAAGAGGCGCCTGCGCTCGGCAAACCGGTCCTCGTGATGCGCGACACCACCGAGCGGCCGGAAGGTGTGGCGGCCGGTACCGCCCGGCTCATCGGCTCGGACGAAGAGCGGATCGTTTCCGAAATCTTCAACCTCTTGGACGATAGCAGCGCCTGGTCCGCGATGGCCCAGGCGCACAACCCGTTCGGGGATGGCCACGCAGCGGAACGCATTGCGAGGATCGTCGCCCATGATTTCGGATTCTGAGATAAAGGTCGCGGTGCTGGGGCTGGGCTATATCGGCCTGCCCACCGCTGCCGTGATCGCCCGCACGGGCCTTTCGGTGCTCGGTGTCGACGTGTCGCCGTCCGTCGTCGATACGGTGAATTCCGGGCGAATCCATATCGAGGAGGTCGACCTGGACGGGTTGGTCTCCGGCGTGGTCGCGCGTGGCCGGCTGCGTGCCTCGACCCGCATCGAGCCTGCCGATTTTTTCGTGATTGCCGTGCCCACGCCATTTGCCGAGGACCATGTCCCCGACCTCGAATACGTGCTGCAGGCCGCCGCCAGCATCGCCATCGTGCTGAAGCACGGCGATGTCGTGATCCTGGAGTCCACCTCGCCGGTGGGCACCACCGAGCAGGTCCGCGACCTTATCGCCGAGTTGCGGCCGGACCTGAAGGTGCCTGGCCGCACGGCGGAAGGCAGCGCAGACATCGCGATCGCCTATTGCCCCGAACGGGTGCTCCCCGGCCGCATCCTGGTGGAACTCATCGACAACGACCGGGTCATCGGCGGCGTCACCCCTCGATGCGCGCGCAAGGCGCTCGCCTTTTATCGCCGTTTTGTGCGCGGTGCCTGCGTGACCACGACCGCGCGCGCCGCGGAGATGACCAAGCTGACGGAAAACGCGTTCCGCGACGTCAACATCGCGTTCGCCAACGAATTGTCGCTCGTGGCGGACCGGATGAACGTGGACGTGTGGGAGGTGATCCGCCTCGCCAACCGCCATCCCCGCGTCAACATCCTCTCGCCCGGACCCGGCGTGGGGGGGCATTGCATCGCGGTCGACCCGTGGTTCCTGGTCAGCGCGGCGCCCGCGCAGACGCCGCTGATCCGCACCGCGCGGCAAGTCAACGATGGAAAGGTCGCTCATACCATCGCCTGCGCGGAAGCATTGATCGCCAGCCACCCCGACATGCCGGTCGCCTGCCTCGGGCTGGCGTTCAAGGCCAACATCGACGATTTCCGCGAAAGTCCTGCGGTCAAGGTCGCAGCCCACCTGTCGCGGCGCTTTGGTCCGCGCGTCAGCATCGTGGAGCCCTATGCGACGTCCCTGCCCGCAGCGTTCGCCAGCACCGACGCGGCGTTGATCGACCTCGACGTCGCGATCGAAACCTGCCCGATCATGATCGTCCTGGTTGACCACGAACTGTTCAAGTCGGTGCCGCCGGACGAGCGCACGGGCAAGCTCATCTACGACACACGAGGGATCTGGCCCGACCAGCCTGTGCCGATCAAACTGCGGGCGGCGCAACCGGCGAGCTGACGGCTCTCCCTCGGGAAGAATGAGCTTTCCCGCATCTTCACGAAAGCCGTTGCCCAACCGCCCGCCCCCGCGTACCCGTCTGTTTCGGCCGGATCGGCCGGCAGGCGAACTCCCACTCGGGCGAAGAATGAGCGCAGATCGAAGGTGGGCCAGCGGTCCGGTCTCGGGTGGCAAGCCATGTCCGTCGTGGATGGTCATGGCTGGCCTGCTCGGCATGACGCTGTTGGCAAGGGCGGTGAGCTTCCCGCCCGCGGTGATCAATCCGGATGAAAGCATCTTTGCGCTTGCGGCGCGCGAGGTTCTGAACGGCAACCTCCCCTACGAGCGGTTTTTCGACAACAAGCCGGTCGCATCGACCTTTCTGATCGCGGCCGCTTTCCGCCTGTTGGGCCAGAGCATACACGCGGTGCGTCTGCTGGGCGTCCTGTGCGTCTGGGCGTCGGCAGCGCTGACCTACGCGCTGATGTCGCGCGGTGGAGCGAGCCGCAGCCAATCGCTGTGTGCTGCGCTCCTCTACATCGCGTTCACGACCACAATGGGCGGATTTGCGACCCTCACCGAGATCCTGCTCGCTCCGTTCACCATTCTTGCCGTGCTGCTGATGCGTGAGACGCTGGATCGACCGGAAGCTTCGGACGTCGCATTGTTCGCCTACGCAGGGCTGGCATCCGGCCTGGCCATCCTGATCAAGATCGTGCCGCTGATTCCAGGCTATGCGGTCGCAGGCGCCGTCCTGGCCCTGCTCGTCGGCCGGAATCGGGTGAGCATTGCCCGCGCGGCCGTGATGGCAGTGTGCTTCGCGATCGGAAGCGCCGTGCCCATGCTGATCTCGGCACTGGTTTACGTTCAGAAAGGGCTGCTGGCCGACTTTATGTACGCGACGTTCGGCTTCGCGAAATATTACGCTGCCAGCAATCCGGGCCTCGGAACCGTGGCAACGCGCCTTGGCACGGTGGTGGATTCGCTTTGGCCGCTGCTTGCCCTTGCGGCAGCGGGGATCGTGGTTCTGGCGAACGCCTCGCGGCTCCGGCAGAAGCTGGAGCCCTTGCCGGCCTTGGCGGTGATTTGGCTGCTTGCGGAGTTGCTCGCCGCCGGCGTGTCTCGGCACTTCTACCCGCATTATTTCCTCAGCATCGTGCCGCCGCTCGTGGTGCTTGCCAGCCTGGCCATCCGCAGCATCGCTGTGTGGATCGGCGGAGTTCATGCGCGAAGGGCCGAGCTGGTGCTCTCGCTGATAGCCATCGTGATCCCGCTTGAGCGGGCGGAAGTCGATGCAGTCCGCGATCTCATCGCCAAGCCGGACGTGGCGCGCGCCCTCGCGGTTGCGATCCTCCGGGCGAGCGCGGGGCGGACGCCCACATTGTTCGTCACCAACTATCAGCTGTCCGTTCTCTATAGCCTCGTGGACGCGCCGCTGCCGCCGACCCGGTTCGCCGTCCCCGCCCACCTCTTCTCACGCCAGAGCGCCATGATACGCGTCGATCCTGCCGCGGAGGTAGCGCGCGTGCTGGCGGCGCATCCGCAATTCGTTGTCACGGACGCTGAAGACCGGTTGCCTGGCTGGGCGCAACAACAGCTCGGGTCGACATTGGCGAGGGGCTATCGTCCCATCTACACGGCCGGAACGGTGTCGCTGTTTCAGGCCGTCCACGGATCCAGCTAATCCCTGACGCAAAGATCCTCCGCCGCTTCTGCCGCAACCCTGCCTCTTGATGGCGCGCCTCACGGAAAGCAGATCATCCTGCAAGCTGAACTGGCAGCGCGGCGCCCGCCGACGGCGGCGCGAAACAGGACTGCACGCGCTTGGAGGAAAGCCCTTGGATCCACCTCGGCATGGTAAAATCCGACACGGGAACGCAGGTCTCGTTCCAGCATGTCGGTCCTGAGATCTCCGTGGTGGCCCCTGCCCATAATCAGCGCAACAACGTTCGCCGGCTGGTGGAGGCGATCGGCGCAGCACTGCACGATGTGTCGTGGGAGCTGATCCTAGTGGACGACGATTGCCCCGGAAGCACAGCCGACGAAGCCGTCCGGCTGGCGCGCGAGGGCTTTCCAATCCGCTGCATCCGCTAGGGTCGGCGTTCGCGGCCTTGCTTTGGCGGTGGTTGAAGGTGCGCTTGCGTCGGGGGCAGGCGTCATCGCCGTGATCGACGCGGATATGCAGCATGACGAGACCAAGCTGCCGGCGATGCTCCGCCGGCTCACGACGACGGACGCCGACGTCGTGGACGACAGCCGCCATGTAGCTGGCGGGGGACTGGGGGATTGGTCAGAAACGCGCGCCAGGATGAGCGCCCTTGCGACCTGGCGCGCCAAGTCGGAGGTCGGAACCGCGCTCTCGGACCCGATTAGCGCCGTTTTCGCGATCAAGCGCGACGTGTTCCTGTTGTGTGTGCACGGCCTGTCACAACAGGGATCTAAGATCCTGCTCGGCAGGCTGACGTCCGCGCCCTACACTGTCAAGGCCTTGGAGGTGCCGTACGTCTTTCGCTCACGCCTCCGGTGCGAGCAAGGTCGATGCCATGGTGCTGGCCGAGTTTCTCTTTCTGCTGATCGAGAAGCTCACCAACGGGCTGACACCTCCCAAGTCGTTCTTTTTTCCACGGTGGGGCTGATCGGACTGCTGCTGCATGTCGCCGTACTGCAGACCCTCAAGACGGCCGGAGCGGCGTTCCTGACGTCCCAGATCACGGCGACCGTGGCAGCGATGACACTTAGCTACGTCATCAACAACGCGATCACCTACAGATCGCAGCGGTTGAAGGGCGCGCGGTTTGTCATGGGTTATGTCAAGTTCTGCCTGATCTGTGCCGTCGGCGGGGTTGCGAATATCGGCGTGGCGGATCTGGTCCTGACCGGATACGATGGCTGGTTGGTCGCCGGGCTTGCCGGCGCCTTCGTGAGCGCTTTGTTCAACTTCGGCGTGGCTACCCGGTTCGTCTGGAAGCAGCGCGGGCCAAGGCGCAGACCCGCCGTACGCCGCGTCACGACCCGATTGTCGCCCCCGAATGCCCTCGGCGCCTGCTCTGGTTGCGTTTCGCGATCAGATCGCGAAAGACGTGTCCGATCCGATCGCTTTGCAAGGACTTTCCGCCATGCCGAAACACGTCGCCGTCATTCTCGCGAGCGGCATTGGTGATCGCGCCGGCTTTTCGCGGCCCAAGCAGCTGGCGAAGCTGGCGGGCCGTCCGGTCATCGCGCACGTGCTGGAACGGTTTCAGGCGCATCCCGGGATCGACGACATCGTGGTTGTCACCAATCAGCTGTGCATCGACGACATCGAGGCGCTGGTCAGCCGCGAGCAGGTCACCAAGGTCAAGCGCGTCCTGCTCGGCGGCAAGGAACGGTACGAATCCTCACTGGTCGCCATCCGCGCCTATGAAAGCGAAGCGGCAGCTGGCGAGCTGAACCTCCTCTTCCATGACGCGGTCCGCCCGCTGGTGAGCCAGGAGATCATCGGCGACGTCATCGAGGCCCTTTCCCACTTCGGCGCGGTGGATACCGCTGTCAGTTCGGCCGACACGGTGATCTTCGCCGATCCCGACACCAACGTCATCCGCGACATACCGGACCGGCGGCTGGTGCGCCTAGGCCAGACGCCGCAGGGCTTCCGTTACCATGTCATCAGGACGGCCTATGAGCGGGCGTTGCGGGACCCCGGTTTTCGCACCACCGACGATTGCGGCGTGGTGTTGCGCTACATGCCCGAGGAAAAGGTCTATGTTGTCGGCGGCGCGACCAGCAACCTGAAGCTGACCTATGCCGACGATCTGATGGTGCTCGACAAGTACATGCAGAGCAGCGCGGGCCGGCGGCTCCATGCATCCTCCGAGACGATACTGCTGTCGCGGCTGGAGGGCAAGGTGCTGCTGATCCTGGGCGGCACCAGCGGCATCGGGGCATCGATGGCGCGACTGGGCGCCGCCTATGGCGCAAAAGTGCACGCGGTGGGCCGCTCCACCGGCTTCAACATCGCGGACTCGGCGTCGATCCAGCGCCTGATCGACGACGCCGTGGCACAGGACGGGCGCATCGATGCCGTGGTGAACGCCGCTGCCGTGCTCAACCGCCAGCCGCTGATCAACATGAGCCTGGAAGAGATCGCCGACAGCATCAACACCAACATTCTCGGCGCCGTGAATGTCGCCAAGCTCAGCTACGAGCACCTGCGCGCCTCGCGCGGGCACCTGATGCTGTTTGCGTCCAGTTCCTACACCTATGGCCGCGCCTTCTACTCCACCTACAGCGCCTCCAAGGCGGCAGTGGTGAACCTCACCCAGGCGCTGGCGGACGAATGGTCGGACGCCGACATCAAGGTGAACTGCGTCAATCCCGAACGAGCGCGGACGCCGATGCGCACCAAGGCGTTCGGCCAGGAGCCTCCCGAGACGCTGCTCGATCCGGAAGAGGTTGCGCGCAAGGCGCTTGGCATCCTGATCAAGGACCAGAGCGGCTTTATCTACGACATCGTCAAGTCGCTGGGGCCGAATGCGTCTGCCGGCGCGGCTTAAGCTCGCGGCCGCGCTGGCGCTGAGCCTCGCAGCCTATCCGATCGCGCGCGCATGGCCGCGATCGGATAGGCGCTGGGTTTTCGGCCATCCCGGCGGATTGTTCGCCGGCAATGCCAAATATCTGTTCCTCTGGGTCATCCTGCACCGTCCGGACATGGAGGTGACATGGATCACCGAAAGCGAGGCCACGTACGCGTTGCTCCACCAGGCCGGACTCCCGGTCGCGATGCGCTGGTCGCGCCGCGGCATCTGGGCTGCGTTGAGCAGCCGCGTCTTTGCGTTCACCCATGACGCGGCGGACATCAATCGGCCCCTAAGCCGCGGCGCACTGCACCTCAATCTGTGGCATGGTGTCGGGCTCAAGGCGCTTCACACCGGCCAAAAGCCTGCACCCTGGCCGGTGTCGTGGCTCCGCTCGTTTGTCTACCTGCCTTACGACACGGTGGTGAGCACGTCCGACATGATGCAGGCGCACTTTGCCCAGCAGTTCCGGCTGCCGCCCGACCGCTGTCCGCAACTGGGGTATCCAAGGCTGGACTGTGTCAGCGACCTCGCGCTGGCAGACCTTGCCCGCGCGATCGACGCCAGCGCCGGCTTTGAGCTCGATCCCGATGGGCACGATGAGATCTACATCTACCTGCCGACGTTCCGGGATAGTGGGCGGTCATTCTTCGCCGACGCGTTTCCCGATATCGAGGCGCTTGCCGAGGTGCTGGAGGCTCGTAACGCCCTGCTCTACATCAAGCCCCACCCGCGCACGGCGGAGGCGTTCCCCGTCGGCCACGACCGGATTCGCCGCTGGCCCGACGCGATCGATTTCCACACCTACCTGCCGGCATTCTCGGGCCTCATTACTGACTATTCGTCCGCGCTTTACGATTACCTGTTCGTCAGACGCTCCGGCGCGATCCTCTACACGTTCGACTATGAGGCGTATGTTGGGGCCGATCGCGCCCTGCTCCACGCCTTCGACGAGAATGTGGCGGGGCAGCGCGTCGCGGATTTCGATGCATTGTGCGAAGTGCTGCGCAGCAAAGCTGCGCCCACGGCGACTGAGTTGGCGAAGGCCGACGAAGTGTGCCGGCGCTTCTGGGGCGGATCGCACCGCCCCGCATCGCCCGCGATCATCCGCCATGTCGAGACGGAACTCACCGCACGATCAGCGGGGGCCGGATGACGAGCTGGATTGTGATGAGATCAGCTCCCGTCGTCACTGCGGGCGCAGAGAAGCGACCGAGAGCCACATCCGGAGGAAGTCGGCCGGCGGCGCAAGGTCGAGATTAGGCTGGACCGCGCCACCACCGCGGCTCGCGCGAGGCGGGCCGAACTCAACCGTCTTCGAATTCGCGGGCTCTGCGGCGCAGGTACGCGGCATATTCAGTTTTGCCCATCAGGTCGGCGCGCGCGCGCACCTGGTCAGGGCTGAGATAGCCTCTCTCCAACGCGATTTCCTCAAGACACATTACCTTCAATCCCTGTCGGTGCTCGATCATCCTGACAAAGGCGGATGCCTCGTGCAGGCTTTCGTGGGTGCCCGTATCGAGCCAGGCAAAACCCCGCCCCAGGCGGCTGACCACGAGATCGCCACGATCGAGATAGGATTTGAGGATATCGGTGATCTCGAGTTCACCGCGGGGCGACGGTGCCACTCGCGCGGCGATGTCGAGCACCTCGTTATCGAAGAAGTACAGGCCGGTGATGGCCCAGTCCGACTTCGGATCGGCAGGCTTTTCCTCGATCGTCTCGGCAAGCTGGGTCATGGCGTTGAACGAGACGACGCCGTACCGCTCCGGGTCGTCGACGCGGTACGTGAACACGGTGGCTCCGCTGCGCTGTCCCGCCGCCTCGGTCACCACGCCGCGCAGGCCCGCTCCATAGAAGATGTTGTCGCCCAGGATGAGGGCCACCGAGTCGTCGCCTACGAACTCGCGACCGATCAGGAACGCGTCGGGCAATCCTCGCGGCTGCTCTTGCTCCAGATACCTGATGGTCAGGCCAAAGGCGGTCCCGTCGCCCAGTAACTCCCGGAAGCGCGGCAGGTCGGCAGGCGTGGAAATGATCAGGACATCCCGGATTCCCGCGAGAATCAGAACGCCGAGCGGATAATAGATCATCGGTTTGTCGAAGACCGGCAGCAACTGCTTGGACATGACCAGCGTCGCTGGATAGAGCCGCGTGCCGCTTCCCCCGGCCAGGATAATGCCCTTCAAGTGATCATCGCTCCTTGATCGATATGCCGGCGCCTAGCCCGTCGCACCGGGCGAGCCAAGCGCGCGCGTCACCCCTGCCGCTTGAGCCCACCCGATCGAGCGTGTAGCGACCATTCGCCCGGATCGGGCAACAGTGGCGGATGTTCGGAGGTGCGACCACCAAGGCGGCAGCGCGGTCGTTGCACGCTTACTGCAATGCGTCACACGCGACGGGCCTTGCTCCTCCATGCCCCTCTGGGCAAGAGACGATCGTGGCCAAGGCATCCCGCTTGGCGCAGCAGCATCCGGAAGCGATTGGAAATGACCTCTCCCGTCAGTTCGGCAGACCCCGTCGAGGCGATCGGCGGCTATTTCGAGCTGGAACTTGCAAAAGGCAGCTTCCCGCACGCGGACGCGATCTTGCTCAACAGCGGACGGTCCTGTATTGAATATGTGCTGCGTGCCAACGATGTGCGGCATGTTTACGTCCCGAACTACACCTGCGATGTGGTACTGCAACCGCTGGATCGGCTCGGCATCGCGTTTTCTTTCTATGCCATCAACGAACAACTCGAGTTGTCCGAACTCATTGAGTTGAGGCATGGTGAGTTACTTATCGTCAATAACTATTTCGGGATTAAAGATGAATACTGTCGCCGTTTGGCGGAAATATATGGTCGTCAGCTTGCCATCGACTGCAGCCAGGCGTTCTTTGCTGATCCACCAGCCGGTTCCCATTGCTTCTACACGCCGAGAAAGTTCTTTGGCGTTCCTGACGGCGGCTGCCTCTACACCGACGAACGTCTCGACCTGGTGTTGGAAACTGACCACTCCTATTCGCGATCCATACATCTGCTCAAACGGATCGACCTCGGTGCTGAGATGGCTTACGCGGAATTCAGGAAGAATGACGCCAGTCTGAACGGCGAAGCGATGAAGTGGCTGTCGCCACTTACACGACGACTACTCGGCGCGATCGACTACTCCGAAGCGTTGCGGCGACGCAGGTCGAATTTCGCACTGCTCAACGACCATCTCGGGGTCAACAATCGGCTAAGAACATCCACCGACAACGCGTGCCCGATGGTATTCCCGCTAGTGACGGATGATCCCGACCTGCGCCAAAGACTGATCCAGAATAGGATATTTGTTCCCCTTTACTGGCCAAACGTGTTGAACTGGTGCGAGCCGCGTGAAACGGCCTACCACGTTGCGACCCATCTGCTGCCGCTGCCTATAGATCAACGCTACGGACCTGAGCACATGGCAAGGATCCTGGAGATATTGACGTGAAGGTCATGTTGCGCCCCCTCATGAAGTCCGACGCGGAGACGTCCGTCCGATGGCGCAATGATCCTGCCGTCTGGACGTTCACCACCTTCTCCGCCGATCGTACCATCACCATCGAGGATGAACGTGCATGGATCGAGCGCGTCCTTGCCGACGTGAACTCCCGGCGATTTGCCATTCTGGCGGACGACAACTATGTAGGGAACATCTACCTGACGAGCATTCAGGAGGGATCAGCCGAATACCACATCTTCGTGGGAGAAAAAACGATGTGGGGCCATGGCGTGGCGCGCCGGGCCTCCGAGCAGATCATTGCTTACGGCCGCGACGCCCTCGGGCTGAACCAGTTGGAATTGCGTGTTCACCCCCAAAACGCGGCCGCGATGAAGCTATACAGCTCCCTCGGGTTCGTGAGGACAGGACAAGCAGGTGATTTCGTCTGCATGAGACTGACCTTTGAGCCGGACTTCAAGTCAGTTCGTACCCATCCAGCATTCGGTTGACGATCTCGGGCGCATTGAACATCATTACGTCGAGGATTGACAGTGCCGGCTCAAACGGAAGGCGGCGCTGATCGTATGGCTCGAACTGGTAATCCTGAAACCGCAGGGCGATACCGGCTGAACGATATTTCTCCGGGTCGAAGAAGCTTTTACCGCCCGGGGGGTTCCAGTATTCCGTCGCGTCACCCAGCGCTTTGCAGACGCTGAGCGCCCATTCGTCAGCAGCCTTCGGCTCCTCCATCCTCAGCTGCATTGCGGACAATATCTCGAATGATCTAGGCATTCCCAAGTAGGCGCACGTGGCTTCAAGAGCGGCCTTGTTGAGCGACACGATCGAGTCGTGGTGCGTATCGAACACCTGTTCGAGCAGCCGACGCACCGCCCAGTACTTCGGCGCGATTTTCTTGTACGGCTCGATCTGCGACAGGATCTTGGCCTGCCAGGGTTGAGTGTTGTCGATCTGCAGATCACGAATCAATGTTGATCGAGATTGGTTGATAAGCGGGACCCGAATGTAAAGAGTGCCCTCGCCCTGCTTCAGGATGCGATTGCGTTCAATCCAGCCATGCCGGATCGATTGCACGGGATCGAACAGGATGAACCGGTCCACATGTTTGATGAGGCTAAAATATCCCAGGTATGGGAAGAAATACGGCTGCATGATGCCAATTTTCACGGGCGATTACTCGCCTTGCTCGCAACGTCTTCAATGACGGCAATGATCCCCATCTGGTCCGGAACGGACAGGTCGGGAAAGATCGGCAGGCAAAGGATCTGCTCCGCGATCCGATTTGCCACCGTCAGGTTCTCGTTCGCTGCCGAAGGCAGTGACCTGTACGGGGCCATGTTCGAAAGAAGCGGATAGAAATAGCGGCGGGATATTATTCCGGCAGCAGCGAGACGTTCATGAAGCCCGTCGCGATTGACCGGGAACCCGGGACGGACGAGGATGGGAAAATAGGAAAAATTAGGTTCCGTATCCGCGGGAATGGCAAGGCAGTCGATCGCGTCGATCCTGCTCAGGGCTTCGCGATAACGCGCATCAACCGCAGCACGCTTACGCCGCACTTCCTCGAAATGCTCGAGTTGCACGAGACCAAGCGCAGCGTTGAATTCGCTCATCTTGGCATTGCCGCCGACGCTGGTCACAACGGCCTCCTCGGTGATGCCGAAGTTCCGGTTGCGGTCAACGGTCTGCTTGTCTGCGGCGGAGTTGCAAATCACCGCCCCGCCTTCGAACGTGTTGAACGCTTTTGTTGCATGGAAACTCAAGGCGGCAAAATCGCCTTGCGACAACAATCCCTGCCCCCGGTGCCGGACGCCAAACGCGTGCGCTGCATCGTAGATGACGGTGAGGCCGTGCCGGCGAGCGATGGCATTTATGGCATCAACGTCGCACGGATTGCCGTAACAATGAACCGCGAGGATCGCAGAGGTGCGAGGCGTGACAGCCGCCTCGATCGCCTCGGGATCGATGTTGAGGTCGCCTTCTTTGATGTCAACAAAAACGGGTTCGAGTTGACCGATCTTCGCTGCATGGCTCGTCGCCACGAAGGAATATGGAGTGGTGATGACCTCACCGGACAGGGCCGCCGCGTCCACCGCCGCACTCAGCGCCAGCATCCCATTTGCCGTCAGGGACAGATTCGAGACCTCGAGAAACGCGCAAAGCTTCGCTTCCAATTCCTGATGAAAGGGCCCCTGGTTGGTGAGCACTCGCGTGGTCCATATCTCCCTTAGTAGTGGGAGGAACTCGTCAATTGGCGGAAGATAGGGGCGAGTCACGTAAATGGGTGGCACGGGGCACTCCGACAGTTGATTGCGTGCGTAGAGTCGGAGCGCGCTTTCCCCTCAGGGGCGGCCCGACTATGGCGATCACGCCGCCGCAGGTGTGTAGAGGAGTAAACCGTGCTCGTCAGCTACATTTTGTTCACATACAACCACGTGGCGTTCATTGATGCCGCGCTGCAAAGCGCTCTGGCGCAGACGTACGACCCGATGGAGGTCGTCATCACGGACGATGGGTCAACAGACGGAACGGCAGAGCGCATCGAAGCCATCATCGCGCAGTATAGAGGCCCAAAAACGATCAGGTTCCGCAAAAATCGGTTCAACGCTCAGGGCAAGGGAGTGGTAAGAGGCACAGTCGAGGATGCACGCGGCGAGATCGTGGTGGCCGCGGACGGCGACGATGAATCGCTTCCTCATCGAACGGCCGTGATCGTCGGCGCATTCGAAGCGGATGACCAGCTGCAGTGCATCTCTTCGAACGCGAACGTGATCGATGAGGCAGGAACAATCCAACGTCTCTGGCACGAGGGCCCTGTCGGAGAACGAACGCTGGCCAACTTTCGCGTGCCGAGCATGGGGATGCTCGGCGCGACCGTTGCGTTCCGGCGCGCCGTGTTCGACGTGTTCGGCCCGCTCGATCACGATGTGGTGATGGGCGACCGTGTGATCCCCCTCCGCGCGGCCATTGTAGGCCGGCTTGGCTACATCGACGAGGTTCTGGTCAACTACCGCCAGCACAGCCAGAACATGTGGCTGGGATTCGACAGCAAGGCTGGAGGGTTCGAACGGTGGCGCAGCCAATTGGCGCGCCGGAACGAACTGATGATCCCGGTACTGGTTAACAGGATCCGCGATCTTGAAACCGGCTTGGCGGCGTTCCCTGCACGTTCTGCTCAGTTGGATGAACTGCTGCGATCCACGCAGCGCTTTCTTCAGGAGGCGCTGATCGAGCGCGCGCTGTACGATCGGGCGAACCTGACCCATAGATTGTTCTTGGTCGCCAAGGGCATGCCGTTGAAGGGCCCGGGCTTTCGCGAGCGATTCCGCTGGGCGGTGAAGTTCCTGTTTCCGCATGTGCACTATCGGAGAACCTTGCGCATGAAGCGATTACAGACTACCCGCGCAACGTAGGCTGAACTACCGCGCAATTACGTCACCACCGGCTTCGTGGCGCGGCTAGGCGGTTCGCCCTGATAGTAGGACTTTGGTGACTCGGCGATGTTCGGCGTAATGCGTGGCTGGCTGAAACGACGCCTCGTTTCACTCTTCAATCTGACGGCCTTCCGGTTGATCGGCCTTTGGCCGCGCTCACACCACCGCTGGGTCTTCGGTGACGATGGCGGCCATTTCGCAGGCAATCCGAAATATCTCTTTCTGTGGATGTCGATCTACCATCCGGAAATCCACATCAGCTGGCTCACCAGGAAAGAGTCCACCCGCCAGTTGCTTCGCGCGAACGGCTATCGCGCGTATCGGTTCTGGACCGTCGCAGGCTCGCTCGCGGCGCTGCGCGCAAAAGTATTCGTTTCTGGGCATTGTTTGGCGGCGGTTCACAAGCGCATGAGCAAGGGCGCGTTCTTCGTAAACCTGTGGCACGGCGTCGGGCTGAAGGCAGCTGGTTATTCCTATCAGGGCGCCGGCCGCGGGCGGTTCGAGTCAGCCAATCGTGCGCCGCCGCCGGACGTTTTCGTCAGCACATCCGACTTTACGCAGCAGCACTTCACGAGCCAATACCGCTTGCCCGATGAGACTTGCCCGCAATTGGGCTACCCGCGCCTGGACTGCGCATTTGACCCGACCTTGGCCGCGCTATGCCGAGCCATCGATCAAACAATAGGTTTCCAGTTCAACCCGGGGGGATTTGCGGAAACATACATCTATCTTCCGACGTTCCGAGATAGCAATCGCCCGTTCCTAGAAGAAGCACTTCCCGACCTCGCGCAGCTGTCTGAGGCCCTCGCCGCCCGAAACGCACTTCTTTACATCAAGCCGCACCCGAATACCGACACCGCTGATCTTAGCTCTTTTGACAACGTGCGTGCATGGCCAAGGGAAGTTGACTTCAACACGTATCTGGGGGATTTCACCGGCCTCATCACCGATTACTCGTCGGTGCTTTATGACTATATCCTCGTGCGGGATGAGGGCGCGATCCTCTATGTGTTCGACATAGATGAATACATGAGCAAAGATCGCAGTCTGAGCTATCCGTTCGAAGAGAACGTCGCTGGGCTGCGCGTCCGCACCTTCCAAGGGCTATGCGAGGCGTTGCGGAACGGCACTGCCCTCGGGGATGGCCAACGAGCGGAGATTTTGCAAATCCGCGAGAAATTCTGGGGGGGGTCGGCGCGGCCGGCGTCACCTGCGGTTTTTGGCCATGTGGAACAGCGCCTGAAGCAATCGTAATTCACGCCACCCGGCGCGGCGCGTCTGCCCCGCTTTCGGGAAGGCGCTTTCACTCGCCTGGTGCCCTCCGCCTTGGCACTGGCGGTATTGTCAGTATGAGGCGCCCATGCAATCCCCTCCGCCCGCGGCCGAACATGGCCTGCTCGAAATCTTCCGCTTCTTGCCGCCAAGGCGGCGCTGGCAGGCCTTGGTGGTCATCGGCTTGATGTTGGTCGGCGCGCTTACGGAGGTGCTCACCATCGGCGCGGTGCTGCCGTTCCTCTCGCTTGTGGCCAATCCGGCGGCGGCGCGCTCCGTCCCGGCGTTCGCCGCCTTTCTGTCGATCACCGGCCTGACGTCCGCGCCCAACCTGCTCTCCGTCCTCGCTCTCATTTTCTGCGCGGTTGCGGTTGTCACGGCGGTGACCCGCATCGCGCTTGCCTGGGCGACCCAGAAATTCGTTTTTCGCCTGGGCTACGATCTCGGCGTCGCGGTTTATCGACGAATTCTCTATCAGCCGTATCAGTATCACATAGCCCGCAATTCCAGCGAGGTCATCGCCAACATCACGAAGGTCCAGGTCGTGGTAACCGGGATGATCATGCCTGTGATGCTGGGGATGAGTTCTGCGTTGATCGCGATCTTCATCTTCGCCGCCCTGCTGTTCATCAACATCGGGGTCGCAGTGGCATCCGGAGCGGGGTTCGGCTTCATCTATCTGCTGGTCTCCCTGGTCACCCGAAGAAGGCTGCGCCGCAACGGCAAGATCATCGCCGATACGGCCACCCAGCGCATCCAGACGGTTCAGGAGGGATTGGGCGGAATACGCGACGTGCTGATCGATCGGGCCCAGCCGATCTACGTCAGGAAGTTCGCACGCATCGACACCGCGCTGCGCGACGCGCAGGCCGCCAACGCGCTGATCGCGGCTTCGCCGCGCTTCGTCGTGGAAGCCGCGGGAATGGTGATGATCGTGCTGATCGCGCTTTTCCTGAGCACCGGCCCTGGCGGACTGATCTCCCAGCTTCCGGTGCTGGGTGCGCTTGCTCTTGGCGCGCAGAGAATGCTTCCGCTGCTCCAGATCGTTTACAACGGTTGGGCGCAGATCATGTCCAACCGTTCACAGTTCAGCGACATCATCAACACCTTGGAACAGCCGATTCCGGCCGAGCTGCTGGAAAGCCGTCGCCCCGAAGCGCTGCCCTTCACCGGCGAGTTGACAATGGACGGCGTGTGGTTCCGCTTCAGCGCCGACGGTCCTTGGGTGATCAGGGATGTTTCCATTCGGATTCCCAAGGGCGCGCGGATCGGCTTCGTCGGCAAAACGGGAAGCGGCAAGAGCACCGCGATGGACCTGGTGATGGGCATGCTCGACCCTGTGCGGGGCACGATCCGGATCGACGGCGAGCCGCTCACGATCGGTACAAAGGGCGCCTGGCAGTCGCAGATCGCCCATGTACCGCAGCACATCTACCTGTCCGACGCGACGCTGATCGAAAACATCGCGTTCGGCATTCCGCGCGCCGAGATTGACGAGGCTCGCGCGCGGACTGCCGCCCAGCGCGCGGATATCGCCGGATTTATCGAGGAACAGCCACACGGCTACGACACCATCGTGGGCGAGCGCGGTGTGCGCCTGTCCGGAGGACAGCGCCAGCGCATCGGGATCGCGAGGGCGCTCTACAAGCCCTCCGCGCTGCTCGTGCTCGACGAGGCGACCAGTGCGCTTGATGACGCCACAGAGGCTTCGGTGATGGAATCCGTCGGTCGCCTTGGCGGCGATCTGACGGTGCTGATGATTGCGCATCGCGTCACCACGTTGCGTAATTGCGACATGATCTATCGCTTGGAACGCGGAGCGGTGGTGGAGCAGGGGCAATATGGGGATATTGTCGGCGCCGTGACACCCACAAGCTAAGAAGTTGCAGTCTGACGTGATGTTGCAGGTCAGCCTCGGTATTGCAGTGATTACGTCCATTCGCCGGGAAAAGGCTCCTCCATCGCGGGTCAGCCGATCTCGACATGCCGGTTCAGCCGAGAACGCGGGGAATGTGTAAGCGTCCGGCCTGACGCGTGTTGCTGTCACGGCCCAGCTGCGCGAGGCGGTCGGCTCTCTGGGGTGTCCTTTCGCATTCCATAAGGAGAGTGCGATGGGGCGTATGGAGTTCATCACCCGGGTCGAGCATCGTCGGCGGTACTCGGACGAGGGGCGCCCGGCGGTGCTGGCGCTTCCCAACCAGCGCTAGAGCCTGGACTTCGTGCACGACCAGCTCGTCACCGGGCAGCGGTTCCGCGTGCTCAACATCGTCGACGACGTCACGCTCTAGTGCATCCGGGCGGTGGTCGACACCTCGATCTCGGGCCGGCGGGTCGTGCGCGGGCTGGCCGGTCTGGTCGCCGAACGTGGCAGGCCGAAGATGATCGTCAGCGACAACGGGACCGAGTTCACCTCGAACGCCGTGCTCGCCTGGTCCGGCGACGCCGGCGTCGAGTGGCACTACATCGCGCCAGGCAAGCCAACGCAGAACGGATTCGTCGAGAGCTTCAATGGTCGCATACGCGACGAGCTGTTCAACAAGACGCTGTTCTTCACCATCGGCCCGGGCCCGCTCGATCCTGGCCCGCTGGATCGACGACTACAACACCGAGCGCCGGCACTCCTCGCTCGGCTACGCCACTCCGGCAGCCTTCGCCGCCGGGCTCGAACAGCAACGGGGATAACTCCGACCGATGCTTCACCTGCGCTCATGCGCGACAACACCGGTCGGTTTCTGGTTGCCACTGGATGAAAGGCGGGGGGCACGCCAGATTCATGGCGGCATACAATTTCGCCCGCTGCCTCAAGACGCTTAGCGGCCTCACGCCCGACGAATACATCGCCAAGATATGGACGTCAGAGCCGGACCGGTTCACCGTCAACCCGATCCACCCGATGCCGGAACTGAACAGCTAACTCGAGATAAGGATCGGCATGATTTCATTTGAACCTGGCCCTACGAGTTCCCCTTCGGGCCAATGATCCCGACCGGCCCCGTCGTGCTGTTCCAGTGCAGCCCTGATCCTAGCGAGACCTGGCCGAGTAGGCGAGCGCCGCCGCCGTAGACGTAATGCCGCTCTCGCGCCGCGGATCGGGCCAAACTGATCGTCACATCGTTTAGCGTCGTCGTGGGAGCGAAAAACGCGACGGCGCGCCGGGCAGGCAGGCCCGTTCCCCCGAAGACCAGTCGGCAATGCTGCAGCGTAAGCGGAGCCTTCGCGATAATCAGTGCGCGACCACCGCCGCCAGTCACCTCGAAGCGACAGTCCGTAAACTGTCCTGCAGCCTGAGCCATAAGATAGGGCCGCCGCTGCGCCGAGCGGCCGTAGAGAGGGTGCACGTCGTCGTCGAAACTGCATGATCGGACCTCCACGCTCGGAGCGAGATTGGTCACGTTGCCGTGCACTTGGCAGCGCTCGATCACCGTCTCGTCCTTGGTGATCCAGAAGGCATCGCCGCTGCCGATTGTTGTGCCCCGCCCGGCCGCAAATCCCTGCCAGAAGGTACAGCCGGTCACCCTGATCGTGTGCGAGTTACCGGCGTCCGCAAGCAGGCCCACCTGACGATTGTTCAGAAAGGTACAGTTGACGAACGCCAAGTCCGTCGCCCAATTTCGACCGTTCGGCTCGATGTCGACCCCGGCGTTCGGACGGCTGCTCAGCTTTCCCTGCCCCGTGTTGGCGAAGGTGCAGCTTTCGAAGCGCAAACCTTTGCCTCCCACCACGGACATACCCTGTCGGCCGTTACAGTCACTGCGGACGTGACGGAAAACAATATCATCACTTGGGCCGCCCGCCTGTCCCGTGTTTCGGCCTGATACATAGATGCCGTCCAACCCATTATTGCGACAAGTGACGTTTTCCACCGTGACGCGGCTCACGCGCGTCAGTTGCAGTCCGGTGGCCGGTAGTTGGATCTCCACGTCTCCCCAGCGGCCACCGACAACCAGACGATCCATGTTTCCGTCCAGCGTCAGGTCGACGATGCGGACATTAACAGAGTCCACGATTTCCAGCAGTTTGCCCACCACCCTCGCATAGCTCCGGATCGTAAAGCGCGCCTTGCCGGGCGGATCGAATCGATGGCCGGTTCCCGGATCGAAGCTGCCGAAATATAGCCCGTCATTGAGCTTCAGCGTTGCCCCGTTTCCTTGAATGATGACGCCATCGGCACCGCTGATGAGCAGCATGGGCTGATCGTGGTAGGCGGCGGCGCCTGCGCCCAGGGCTGCGATCTGCCTGCCAACGCGATAAGTGGCGCCCTGCTGCATGGAAATGGTGCCGCCGCGCTGCTCGGACACGGCGCGCCCGAGCGCCTGGAACGCTGCCGTGTCATCCGTCCGCCCGTCACCGCGCGCACCAAAATCCTCTGGGCGCAACACTGTACCCGCCGCGGCGGGGCTCCCGGCCCGGAGCGGTCCGCTTGTCAGGCTGACCGCCGTTCCAAGCAGCGCTGCCGAACCCAGAAATTCGCGACGGTTTCTGCTCGAACACCCGCTCATCCCACTCTCCTTTGGCTTTGGCCGGATCACGGCGGGTCAGCGCCCCGTGACAACCGCCTTGTAAAGCGCGAGATGAGCGGCGGCACATGAGTCCAGCGTGAACTGCCGACTTCGTGCTTTGGCCGCCGCGGAGCAGGCAGCGTAATGTTTAGCGTCGGACAGCAAGGCGACCACCGCTTCCGCGATCGCCTTGCTAGAGCCAACCGGGACGAGCAAGCCGGTCTGGCCATCCTCGACCACTTCGCCACTTCCGCCCACATCAGTGGCGACAGCGGGCAGGGCGGACATCGCTGCCTCGATCAACGTGATCGGCAGGCCCTCATAGCGCGAAGCCAAAACAAGCAGGTCCGCCTTGGCCATCAATGCCGCGACGTCGCGCCGTGTGCCTAGCAGATGGACGTCACCCTCCAGCCCGCGGTCTCGGAGCAGCGCTTCGAGCGCATGACGTTCGCTCCCGCTGCCGGCGATGCTGAACGTGATCCGGCGCGCTTGCGCCCGGAATAACGTGACCAGGCGCGCCGCGGCGTCGATCAAGGTCGGATAGTCTTTCTGGGGCGTCAGATCGCCTACGCTGAGGATGTTGATGTCTTCGCTGGGCCGCTGCCGAATTTCAGCATTCGAAAAGTCGGCAGGAACGCCGTTGTAGATGAGCGTAATCGGCTTGGTGACATGCTTGGCAAGTAGCACCTCACAGGCGCGGCAGATGGCCACGTACTGATCGACGAAGCGATCGAAGATCGGAAACAGTTTGGGAGAGAAGCGAAAGATCGTGTTGTGGTTCGTGTAGATGGTAGGGGATCGGATAAGGCCCACTGCCTGGAACAAAAGGCCGTACCCCAGGTGCATATGAATGATATCCGGCCGGAACCGCCGAACTGCCCGCCGCAGGCGCCATCCGCCGAGCAATGGGTTCCTGCGGCAGGCATGACCCAGTTCGGTATAGCCAACGCCGGCAGCATCCATGGCTACCTTGAAGCCGCGTTCATAATCCGCACTCGCGTTCAATCCAGCTGCATCGGAGATGTAGACGATGTGGCAACGGTGACCGCGACGGGCATACTCCGCCGCCAAATTGCGAACCAGCATCTCGGCTCCGCCCGATACCGCGAGCGAAGAGATCATCATCATGATGCGCAATGCAGGTATCCGATCAGAAAGGCCGGGCAACGCCATGAACCGCCCTTGAACGAGCGACCGCTCCTAGTTGTCGGATGCATCCAAGCCAATTCGTTGAATGCGCACGATGGCGTGAATTCCGAGCTGCGAAGGCAATGGTTGCTAACTCCCGGTGACCTGTTGCCCGGTAATTGCGTTCTGCGCCACATGTTCGGCGTTGGAGCTGCCGAACAAGCCGCTTGTTACAGCGGGGTGGGTTGCGACAAAGGCAATGGCGGCCTCGCGAGGTGTTCTGCCCTGTTGGCGCAGGTTACGGGCGAGTGCAGGCCCGCGCCACCAAAACAGGGGGTCGTTCTTGGCCATTCGCAGCAGATACCATAACGAGTTGCGGTTCGTTGGCACGAACGTCCGCAAGTCGAACTTCATCTGAGCCAACACGGTGCCCGAGATGATGAACTTACCCATGGCATGGAGGCGTGTGAGGTCCGGGCCTATGGACTGGTGGCCCACGTTGAAGTGCGGCATCACCGCGTCGATGTCGGTCTCGCCGATCCTTGCGATGACATCCGGGAGGCGCGACTCCGCTCCCGCATAGCTGATCCGCCCCGCCGCTTTCTTGTCCGAGAAGAAGCGCCGGACGTCATCACTCGCGAGTTCGGTGGGCGAAGGACCGTGCAGGTAAAGGATATCAACCCGGTCGACACCCAACCGTTTCAGGCTGCCCTCGAAGCTGCGTTCCATCAGATCACGGGTGAAACCACGCACCATCTGCCCATCAACAAGGTTGTTGCCGACCTTGGTCGATATCACGAGCTCGGCAGGCTTGTGCGCCTGAAGGAAGCGGCCCAGCCTCTCTTCCGCCAGCCCGTGCCCATAGCTGGGAGACGTGTCGAAATGGGTGATTCCGTTAGAAAGGGCGACCTCGAGCACGTCTCGCGCACGCCGCTCATCAAACTCGGGCTTGGCCCACAGCGATGAACAACCGAATCCCAACGCGGAGATCGATTTTCCGTTCGGCAGCTTCCGCATCCAGGATACGGTCATCAGCGAACTGAACTCGCGGCCAGATTGCGCTGCTCGCGCCGCAAATTTCTGGCCTTCAGCAGCTTTAATGCCAAGCTTCCCGGATGCGGATCGCCGTGATGCAGCAGGAGGGTTGCTCGAACCATGCCGGGCGACACGGGGAAGTTCGCGTGGTACGTCCGATAGCCCCAGAATAGATAGAGGTTCCCTGGCACAAGGTGCCTGATTTCCGGCAGATCGCCATCCGACAGCTTGTCCGTGACTCGCTGGCGAAACCAGTTGCTCTGTACCACCGACTTCTCGACGATGTTGCCAACCGCAGTGGACCGATAGGGACGCTTGTTCGGAAACGCGAGCAACTCGCCGGCGTGCCGCGATTCCCCCTTCGGGATCAGGATCGGTACGAGGGCGGTGATCACCGTGTTGTCATAATGATAGATAAGCGACTTCTTGCTGCCGCTGCTGTCACCGGTGACCACTCGCAGGACATTATAGATTTCGCTGTCCAGGCCGGCGCTGGGGCGGCTCTCACGAACGAGGGACTCCAGCAGAGCTTTGATTTCCGGGTCGTGCGTGATCTCGTCTGCAGGCGAGCCGCTTTCTCGGGAGGGCCAATTCAGCGCAAAATACCGTTCGCCCTTCTCGGCGACCAGGTGCTGTACGTAGGCCCGAGCACGGTCGAGCCATTCGGGATTGATGGCATTCTCAAGGCAAACGAAACCCTCGGTATCGAGCGCCTCGGCGATGCTCCGGGGAGCGACGGCGGCCATGAGAACAGACATCGGGAGCGTCCTTCCAGATACGCCAGAACGGCGACGAAAAGTATCGAGCGCACGCACTCACGGTGGATGGCACGCCGTAGCCGCAGAGCGTCTTGAACTCAAGCGATTGGGGGGAAACGGACTTGTAGCGGGCCGGTCAGGCTTTTTCTGGAGCGGCGCCTGCCGCGTCCGCCTTGCCTCACTGCCAGGTGGGTGTTTCGTCCCCGCATCTGGTGGATTTGGTATGAGCCGGCCCGGCTCTGAAGTCCAGATCTTGACGGTGTATTCGTAGGGCGTGAGGCCGCTGAGCGTCTTGAGACAGCGGGCGAAATTGTATGCCGCCATAAATCCGGCGAGGTGGGTCCGGAGCTGTTCGTGGCTGTCGTAGTGGAAGCGCGTGACCGTCGCTTTCTTGATGGTGCGGTTCATCCGCTCGGCCTGGTCGTTGGCCCGGGATGGTTCGGCCCCTCGACTACGCTCGGGAGAGCCTTGGTGAGCCGGTGCTCGATGGCGTTTGCCTCGCAGATCTTGTCGAAGCGAATCTGGCGGGACCAAGCGGCGATGCGGTTGCGGGGCTGCTCCGCGAACTGGATGCCTCCCTTCGGATTTGATCCCCCGGATCAATCCGCGGCGGCCGGTGTCGCTGACGATCATGCCCGGCCTTCCCCGCTCGCCGATCAGGTCGACCAGCTCACGTACGGCCCGCTTGCCGGAGATCGAGGTGTCCACCACCGCCTGCAGGCATTCGCGCGTGACGTCGTCGACGATGTTGAGCACGCTGAAGCGCCGGCCGGTGGCGAGCTGGTCGTGCACCAAGTCCAGGCTCAGCGCTGGTTGGGGAGCGCCAGCACCGGTGCCGCCTGCCGCCCTTCCACAAGCTCAGGAGAGCCTTGGCGGTCGCGCTGCTCTTCCGAAGACTGCTCTCGCTTCATTCCGTCCGTCCCTTCCGAAGGGCCGGTCTCTAGGTCCAGGCGGATGAAAAAACGGGGGTCGCGTCACAAGCCATCGCTCCAGATCGCTTCGCCAGCCTTTGCCCACCACCATCGCCGTCGATCCGTCAGCCCACACTGACACATGAGGATCAACGACAATTCCAGCCGGTTCCTTCAGCTGCCAAAGTCGTGCTAGCCGAGCAGGCCGGCCTCCTTGCCTGCCCGCGTCTCGAACCATACTCCTCGCGGCATGGGAGTTGCCGCCCGGTTTGGCGTTGGGTCATCCTCCCCCGATTTTGCGGAAGCGCAGAGTCTTCAGCCCATACAGCAGCCAGACCTTCAGGCCAGCGCGCGGAACGCGTGCATAGCGGCTGAACAGATTTGCCCGACTGAAATAGCGGCGTCGGCGCGCTTCGCCCAGAAAAACCAGAGCGCCTCGGATCTGTCGCCACGCGGAACCACGTGCGAGCGACCCTAACCGGCGATGCTGGATGTAGCCCTGCCGAGCGTCTCCAACTATCCAAGCGCCAGCGAGCCCAAGGCGGCCCAGAAGGTCATAATCCTCCATAATCGTGAGCGTCTCGTTGAGCCCTCCCACCGCACGGACCAGATCGGTGCGGATCAGATAAGCCCAAAGAAAACCAGGGACACCACCTCTGGCTCCGATCAAATCGTTGGCGAAACGCTCACTTTGAGTCCTGTAGTTGGAGCCGTAGCTCCGGCCGTCGGGTTCGATGAACGTGACCGCACAATACACCGCGTCCGCCTGCGGCTCTTGCTCCGCGCGTTGCCGGCGAATCTCAAGGCTGTCCGGCGTGAGTTCATCGTCGGCGTCAACAAAGGCGATCCACCTTCCCGATGCCTCGGCCAACCCCCGGTTGCGCGCGGCGGACGGCCCGGCATTGCCTTGCCTGACGAAACGAACCGTCGGAAAGCGTACGCGCGCCTCTTCCAGCCCGGCCAAGGCAGCTCGATCGGTGGAACCGTCGTCCACCACGATCACCTCGAGAGGCTGTTGCGACTGACCGAGGATCGATGCGAGACATCGGTCGATCAAGTGGCCATCGTTGAAACTCGGTACGACGACCGAAACGTCGGGCATTGGCATGACGACCCTCTGAGGCACCATTACGGGCAACCGGCAAGTCCGCCCGCACAACGCGCCGCTATGCCATGCGGACCATTCTTCCAACACCTCGGCGGCCCTGCCCCGGCCATTCACTATGGCATTGAGCATAGGAACGCGATAAGCGCCCTGTCACGCACGACGCGATCGCTTCCTTGTCGCCCGACTTTTGCGCCCTACCCATGAGTGAGCATGCTGGTTTACTGGACGATGTACGCGCTGCCCGCGTTCTGCACGCTCCTCCTGGGAACGTCAGACCTTAGAACACAGCGCCCGCGCGTCGGCATGAGCTTGCTTCTGTGCGCGTTCGCGGTGTTGGTGGGCCTGAGATACCAGGTAGGAACCGATTGGTTCAACTATTTGCGCACGGTCAACCAGATCAGCTACTATTCCTTGCTCGATACCATCAAGTACAAGGATCCCGGGTTTGGCTTTCTGACCTGGGTTTCGACCCGGCTTGGGTTCGGCATCTACGGTGCGAATGTCGTATGCGGTGGGGCGCTGATGATGGGCATCTCTCGTTTCGCCAAGCGCCAACCCGATGCTTGGCTCGCCGTTACCGCGGCCATTCCCTATCTGGTCGTTGTCGTCGGCATGGGGTACGTTCGCCAAGCTGCCGCTATTGGATTCATTCTGGTTGCCATCTCCAATTTCGAGGAGAGGCGTTACATTCGATTCACGATCTGGATGATCATGGCCGCCCTGTTTCATGGTCCGTCCGCGATCATCTTGCCGCTTGCGGCATTTGCCCTGGTCTGGGAGCGTAAGGAACTGGCTATCCCGATCGGAATTCTGTCAGTAGCGGTATTTTCGGTCCTGCTTGAACATCGGATTTCCACCTTTTTCTCGATCTACATCGACGCGGAGTACAGTTCGTCTGGTGCCGCCATTCGCTTGGTGATGAACGCCATTCCCGCTGTGATTTACTTGCTGTTACGCAATCGATTCGGCTTCGACGACCGGTCCAAGTTCCTTTGGACGGAGTTTTCTCTCGTCACGATCCTTCTTCTTGCCGTTCTGCCAGTTTTTCCATCTTCTACGGTGCTTGATCGTCTCAGCCTCTACTTCATCCCGCTTCAGATGCTTTCGTTCGGTCGGCTCCCTCTCGCTTTCGGCGCTGGTCTGGCGGGGCAGCGCATCATCTCCTACCTGACGATCCTCTATTACGGCGCCGCGATGTTCGTTTGGCTCCATTTCGCGAGCAACGCGCACAACTGGATTCCCTATCGTTTTGTTTTCTTCTCCACGTGAGCCGGCCGTCATGTCACTGCCTCCCGGCGAGCACCGCACGATGAGCGCCGGAGCCGGAACAGGAGCCGGCAGGCGCGGCAAGATCCTGTTCTCCGTGAACACGGCCTGGAATGCCGCGAACTTCCGCGTCGGCCTGCTGTCACGCTTGATGGCAGCGGAGTACGAAATCGTGATCGCGGCGCCGCAAGACGAGCACGTGGCGCGCCTGCAAGCCTTGGGTTGCCGGTTCATCGACCTGCCTCTGCAGGCGCACGGGCGCTCGCCAATCGCCGACCTCGACCTGCTGCGCCGCTACCTGCGCATTTTCAGGGCCGAGCGGCCGGACATTTTCATGGGGTTCACAGCCAAGCCGAACATCTACGGGTCGCTGGCCGCCGCCATCATGGCCGTGCCGACCATCAACAACATCGCCGGGCTCGGCACCGTCTTCAACGAGCACGGAGTGACCAATCTCGTTCTGCGCCGCCTGTACCGGCTGGCCTTGGCGCGCGCGCATCGCGTCTTTTTTCAGAACAGGGAGGACATGGCCCTGTTCACCGGAAGCGGGATCGCTCCTGCAGATCGGGCCGAGGTGCTGCCCGGGTCGGGCGTGGACCTGGTCCGGTTCGCGCCGGCGCCCCCGGAAAGCCGCGCGGCGGGCGAGCCAGTCACCTTTCTCCTGGTCGGCCGGCTGCTTCGGGACAAGGGCGTGGCCGAGTTCGTGGCAGCCGGCGATCGCGTGCGCAGCACGCTTCCCGACGTGCGGCTGCAAATTCTCGGGTTCACGGATGATGGCAATCCCGCCTTTGTCCAGCAGCACGAACTGCAGAGCTGGGAGGCGCAAGGGCGCGCGACCTATTTTGAGCCGACGGTGGACGTGCGCCCGTTCATGGCTGCTGCGGACTGTGTGGTGCTGCCCACTTATTATCCCGAGGGCACTCCGCGCGCCCTTTTGGAGGCCGCCGCGATGGGCAAGCCCATCATCACGACGGACACCGCCGGCTGCCGGACGGTGCTGATCGACGGCGTATCGGGTTTTCTGGTGCCGCCCCGCGACGTGACGGCGCTCGCCGACCGGATGCTCGCGTTCGCGGCCCTGCCCGCCGAAGCGCGGGCCGCGATGGGGCGAGCAAGCCGCGATCATGCCAAGCGGGCGTTCGACGAGACCATTATCGCCAATCGTTACCTCGCCGCAATCGGGGCGCTCCCATGCGGCCGATCGTAAGCTGCTGCGATACGAAGTCGATAGTGATCGACTATGGCAACATCAAGAACTGGCTATCCGACGAGCTGAGGGTCTCGCACGCGGTTCTCCACATTCACGTGGGCATGATCATCTTTCTGCTGGCCTCGCTGCTGCTACGGCGGCGGCTTACCGTCTGGGGGCCGGCCCTGGTCGTCCTTGCGCTGGAAGCGAGCAACGAGCTTTTCGACTTGGCAAGGTACCAGGTCTCGAACTGGCATTGGCGGCCTTCCGGCACCGTCGAGGATGTGTTCAACACCATGCTGTGGCCGCTGGTCCTGACATTGGTCCTGCGCGGCATGCGCGCTGATGCGTGACGCCGCACGTCCATCCGGCTCGCCTAGCCCGGAGGAAGGCTGCTGCGCTGCAAAAGGGTGGAAAGCGGATCAACACCCGCGCGCTTCAGGGTTTCCAGGCGCCCGATCTCCGCGCTGATGGTGGCAACGCGCTTCGCGTCGGGAGCGTGGGTGGCATCCAGGAGGGCGCCGGGCGTGTGCCGGAAGCGTTGCCAGAACAACAAGATGGCACTCGGCCGGTAGCCGGCACGGTCCACCAGATAGACGCTCAGCCGGTCCGCTTCATCCTCCGTGTCACGGATCAGACGGGCACTGCGGCCGAATATGCGCAGCAGCCCGCGCGACGCTCCGGCGGCGGCGAGGCTCTCGCGATGGTGCAGGATGTTGTGAGCCAGTTCGTGAGCCAGCACGGCCGCAAGCTCGTCGGCGCCGTGCGTGAACCCCACCAAGCCTGTGGTGATCTCGACGATGCTGCCGTCCGCGCGCGCCTGCATGTCACTGGAGGGACGCGTCTGGAAGTGCGTGGGACACGCCGGCGTCGGCTGGATCCAGACTTGCACATCCTGACCGCGTCGCCGCAGGTCGAGCTCCACCGCGCCCCGCCTCGCCGCTTCGTCGATCTGCCGGAGGGCGACCTGCACGCGGGCGAAGCCCTGCTCCGCCGGAACCTCCGATCCGTCCACCGCCACGACGGCGTCATCCTCGCGCACGCCCGCGTTCGCCGCCTGCCCCCCTTGCGCAAGGGCCAGCACGCCCGGCCACCGGCCCAGCCCGAATCGGCCGGCGGCGGCCGCCCGGTATTGGATGCCGTATTGGCCAAGGTCGTGCAGTTCCAGTCCGAGCGCGGGCACGGGCTTGGGGCAGAGCCGCACCGCAGATGTCGCCAGCCGATACCCGACCGTCAGCACCGCCCGATCAGCGTCGCGCAATGCTTCGAGATCAACCGGTCCGCCGGCGCGTGCGGCCGCCGGCATCGAAGCGAGCGTGCCCGGAATCACCATCAGATGCAGCAGCGCGCGAATCGATCCAAGCATGACCGCGTCCTACACGCCGCATCTGCGGCCGCCAATTTACGCGCACGTCCGGTGCAGAATGCCGACCAAGCGCTTGCGTGAATAGACAAAAAGCTCGCGGGGCACTAACCGCCACCTTCCCTTGGCGCCGCGGTTCGCGCTATCCGTGTGCCGGACCAGAGGGTAACCGTCGGCTTTCGCCATCGGCGCGGCCGATATGGCGGAAGTCGACTGCGTACAGGGCAGATGAGTGACAAACATGTCCGGCAGGAGATACCTGCATTCAAGCACCATGTATCTCTCGCTCGTGCGGGCCGGCGGCGCAGTCGTGGTCGGCATCCTCTTGCCGTTCGCGGTCGCTTCGCTCTTCTATCCCGATCTTGCGGAAAGAGCCGTGTTCCTTCCTTCGCTGGGCGCCTGTCTGGTCGCCGTGCTGGGCGCCGCGTACCTGTTCATGAGCCTGGTGTCCTATCCGGGCATCCGCGCGGGCTATTACATCCTGCCCTCCTTCAGTTCCGCCTTCGCGGCGGTCCTCATTCTCCTGTTGCTGCTCCGTCTGGACTATAGCCGGCCGCTGCTGGTGGCGAGCTATGTTGCTTCCATCAGCTGGTACTATCTTGTTTACTTTTCAGTTCAGCGACAGCCCGACATGACCATTGGCGTGGTGCCGCTGGGGGACGTTGAACCACTTCTGTCGATTCCGGGCATCCGGTGGACGATGCTGCAGTCCCCCGGCCATCCGACCGACGGGTTCTTTGCAGTTGTTGCCGACTTTCGCGCCGACATGCCCAATGCTTGGGAGAGCCTTCTTGCGGACACCGCGCTGAGCGGCACACCCGTGCTCCACGTCAAGCAATTGCGTGAGTCGCTGACCGGCCGGGTGGAGATCGAACACTTGTCGGAGAACGCGCACGGCACCCTGGTGCCGCCTTCGGCATATCGCACCGCCAAGCTCATCATTGACGTTGCGGTGTCTGCCGTGGCCCTGGTGGTTCTGCTTCCCCTGCTTCTGGTGGTCGCCCTGGTGATCAGGCTGGATTCGGATGGTCCGGTGATCTTCCGCCAACAGCGCATCGGCTACAGAGGGCGCGCGTTCGAGGTATGGAAATTCCGCACCATGGCTCACCGCGCGGTGACCGAAGGCACGCGCGAAGAGGCGATGACACAGAAGAACGACGTGCGCGTGACCCGGGTAGGGCGGGTGCTGCGCTACAGCCGGATTGATGAGCTCCCCCAGTTGTGGAACATCGTGCGCGGCGAGATGAGCCTTATCGGCCCGCGCCCGGAGGCAGAAGTCCTGTCCACCTGGTACGAGAAGGAAATTCCCTTTTATCGCTATCGTCACATCGTTCGGCCCGGCATCACGGGATGGGCGCAAGTGAATCAGGGGCATGTGACGGACGTTTCCGACGTTCACAACAAGCTGCACTACGACTTCTACTACATCAGCAACTATTCACCTTGGATCGACATCATCATCGTGGTGCGGACGATCGGCACGATGGTAACCGGATACGGCTCGCGATGAGAACACCAATGCCTTGCGGGGAGCGGCCCCGGTCCCGCGCCGCCATGCGGGGCCACCGCCCATGATCTTTCGTCGCAGCGCCCCTTCCCGTCCCGCCGCAACGATCCCCGCAGGCGAGCGCGTCTATGCGATCGGGGATGTGCACGGGCGGCTCGACCTGCTGGAGGGGCTGCTTGCGCTGATCGCCACCGATGACGCGAATCGCGCGCCGGCTGTGACCACGCTGATCTTTCTCGGCGACCTGATCGACCGCGGCAGCGATTCGGCCGGTGTGGTCCGGCTGGTCCGCGCGACCGCGCAGGCGGGACGGTTTCAGACCCGGGTGATCAAAGGCAACCACGAGGAGGTCTTCCTGCTGGCCGCGTCAGGCGACCGCCGGGCCGTGCGTGCCCTGACGGAGATCGGGGGCATGGAGACCATGCGCAGCTTCGGCATCGCGGACGAGGAGGCGCAGGCCGGCAGCTTTGCCGACCTGGCGGACCTGCTCAGCCGCCGCCTGCCCGCCGACGACCTCGCGTTTCTCGAGACCGCGGAGGACATGATCCATATCGGCGACTATGTGTTCGTTCACGCCGGCATCCGGCCGGGCGTGCCGCTTTCAGAACAGGACGTTGCGGATTTGCGCTGGATTCGGCGCGAATTCCTTGCCTCGAACAGCCGGCATGAGAAGGTGGTGGTGCACGGGCACACGATCAGCGATCAGGTGGAGCAGCTTCACAACCGCATCGGCGTCGATACCGGCGCCTATGCGACCGGCCGGCTGTCCGCAGTCGGCCTGGAGCAAGGAGAGCGGTGGACGCTGTGCTTTGCCCACCCCGACTGACCCTGCCGACGGAGTCCGCTTTGCGAAATGCGCGGCACAAGGTAAACAGAGAGCCATGGTGACGTTTTCCCCCCAGTTTCGGATCCCGCTTGCCGCGCTGCTTGCGCTGATCCTGTCCGCCTGCGCCACGCGCGGAGGTCCGGTCGCCTATAACCAAGGCGATTTCCACGCGCCCGATCCGACCCCGGTGGTGCTGTCAAGCGACTACAAGCTGTCGCCGGGGGACGAGGTGACGGTGCAGGTCTACGAGCTGCACGATCTTTCCGGCGATCGCACCGTAGACAGCACGGGCCGGATCGACATGCCGCTGATCGGGCCGGTCCCCGCCAACAACCTCACGGCGCAGCAACTCGGGACGGCGATCGGTGCGCGGCTTCAGGAAAAGTACCTTCAGTCGCCGCATGTCACGGTTTCGCTGAAAACCGCGGTTGCCCGGACGGTGACGATCGACGGGTCGGTTCACACGCCTGGCGTCTACAACATTTCGCCTTCGACCACGCTGATCCAGGCCATCGCGCTGGCGCGTGGACTCGCCAGCCAGGCCAATCCCAAGCGCGTCGTCATCTTTCGGCAGATCAACGGCACGCGCAAGGCCGCAGCGTTCGACCTGAGCACGATCCGCAAGGGGCTGGAGCCCGATCCCCAGGTCTACCCGAGCGACGTGATCGTGGTGGACGGCTCGACCCTGTCCGAATCCTACCGCAACGTGCTCCGGTCGATCCCGCTCGCCGGCTTCCTGTTGGGACTGTAGGCGAGTGATGGCCCCCTCCCCGGTTGTGCGGTCGCTGCACGCGGGCGCGCCCTCCCCGGCGCGCGCCGGGGTGACAAGGGCCGCATCCGGAGTGAACACGGGGTGATGCCAAGCCGGCGAGGACGCATACCTGACGCGCTGCTCGTACTTTCGGTGGCCTGCGTCGCGGTTGTTATCGTCGGCGCCGGCCTTAGGTGGGCTGGAGAAGCGGGCGCTCGGCGACTTGACGCCCGAATCGTCGATGCAGCGCATGAAGTGCGGCATCTGATGGCGCTGCGATGGGTTCGGTCTGTCGCCATTTTCGGCGCGGGGCTGGTCGCCGGCTGGGCGCTGGCGGTCGCCGGGCTGCATTCTCGCTTGCGCAGACAGTCGCTGGTCCTGATCGATCACCGGCGCCCAGACATGCCGCTTCGCGCCGGGGTTCAGCATATCTGCGCCGTTCGCGGCGGGGCCGCGCGGGTTTCCGAGGCAGCTGCGCTCGCGCTCATCTACGATGCGGCGCAACGCGGCAAACTGTCGATCTGGCAGCGCGCCTCGTCCGACACCATGCGCCGGATATCGGCGCGCCAGCTGCGAAGGGGGCGGCCGGAGATGCTGACCTCCCCCCTCGACGAGAGGCGGCCCCACGCGCGCGAGGGCCGCGGATTCGCCCTGTTGCGCGAAGAAGTCGAACTGCTCTGGCCGCGCATGCAGATCGTCGAGGGAACGCTTGCACCGGCAAGAGTTTCTTAACTTCGATCAGGCGATGGCTCTGTGGCACGTGGAAAGCAGCTCAGTGGAAGGCAAAATCGCAGTTCGAATTCAGTTAACGATTGCATCGTATTAGCCACCCTGTATGGTTGCAAAGCTAGCGAGTGGCCCCCTCAACTGCCGATTGGGTTCGTCGATGACGGGAACCAAGGATGCGGTCGAAGGTTGGGCCGAGGCGGAATCAAGGAGGAAAATTATGTTGCGTAAGGGTTTGCTGAATGTGATGGCGGGAGCGCTCCTGATCAGCGGGACGACGGCTCCGGCTTTCGCCACCGATGGCTTGGTACGCAATCAGGCGGCGCTGGGCATGTCGGGTCGCATGACTCCTTCGATGCAGGCTTGCGTCAAGGCGGCCAAGACCGCGGTCCGTACGCAGTGTGCAGTCGGCGAGAACGCCAGCGAACTGCGCGGCGGCGCCGGTGGCGGCGGTTTCGTGGTCGCCATTCTGGCGGCGGCGGCAGTCGTCGCTGGTATCGTGGTTGTTGTCAGCAACAATGACGAAACGCCGGTCAGCTCGTAATCGAGGCAAGCTGATGCGACGCAAGTCGCATGGAGCAATGGCCGTCACCCCTGGTGGCGGCCATTTCTTTTGATACGGCGGCGCAGCGAAGCTGGCGGTTTCGCCGGCAAGCAGGTGAGTCGCTCTAGCGATGGCGATTGAGTTGACTAAGGCAGACCGGTTCCCGCATCGCGTCCTCGCGCCGGCCTTCCTGCTGGCCTGCCTTCTTCTCGGCGGATCGAGTTCTGGCGGTGCCGTCGCCAACGGCTTGTTGCAACTGATCGGACTGGGCGTGATCCTGGTGGTGCTTGCCGGGCGCGGCGGGCTTGTCGTCACGTCCGCTGCCTGGTCCGTCCTGGCGATCACCGGCGCGGCGGTGGCCTACCTGTTGGTGACGCTGGTGCCCCTTCCTCCCTCGCTCTGGACGATGTTTCCGCACCGCGAGGGCGTCGCACATGGGTTCGCGTTGCTCGGCGTGCCGGCACCGATGCTTGGCATTTCGCTGGACCGGGACGGCACCATTCGTGCGCTGCTCTCCCTTGTTCCTCCGGTCGCCATGTTCCTCAGCATCCTGGCGGCCCCGGCGGCCGCGCGCCGCCATGCGGTGATGCTTCTTGGCATCGCGGCTGCGGTTTCGGTGCTGCTGGGCGTGGCGCAGGTGGCGACTGGGTTCCGGTCCAATCTGTACCTGTACGCCATCACCAGCCGCGGCGGCGCGGTCGGGTTCTTCGCGAACCGCAACCACCTGGCCACCCTGTGTCTCATGACCCTGCCGTGGATGGCAGCGTTGGCCGCGTCGGCCCGGCAAGGCAGCTCCAAGGCCACCCGCGTCGGGCAGCATGTCGTCGCGCTCGGAATGCTGACCTTCCTCACGCTCGGCGCGGGCGTCGTGCAGTCGCTGGCCGGATGGCTTCTTCTGCTGCCGACGCTTCTGGGTTCCTGGCTCATCTACCAGCATCGCCGCAACGCCCGGTTGATCAATCGGGTCGCGCCGATTCTGGGTCTGGTGCTGATCTCGGCGATCCTGCTGGCGTTGTTCGCGCCGCTTTCGCCCACCGATCTCAACCGCACGCTTGGGGAAACCCGTCCCGACCAGCGGCATGTGATGATGGCAACCACTGCGCAGGCCGCCTGGAACTACTTCCCGGTGGGCAGCGGCGCGGGCACCTTTCAGCGCCTTTACCCCCAATATGAGGATCCGCGGCAATCCACGCTGGCCTACGTGAACCACGCCCATAACGATTATCTCGAACTGGTGCTGGAGATGGGCGTCGTGGGGTTGGTGCTGCTGGCCGCCTTGCTCGGCTGGTGGGCGGTTCAGGCCCGGCGACTCTGGTCGGCTGCCGCGCCGAACCAGCCGCTGGGACGCGCGGCGACGGTGTCTCTCCTGATACTGTTCGCGCACAGCTTCGTGGATTATCCGGTTCGCACGTCAGCCATCGCCGCGGTAGCAGCGCTGGCGTGCGGATTGATGGCCGCGCGCGAGGACGGCCAGCCGTACGGCGCATCCCGGCGGCGAGGGCGAACGCGAGGCGGCCTTGGCGGCGACATGGATCGGTCCCGCACGATCCAGCTCGGCGTTAGCCGCAGGTGACGAAGGCAGCAACGCGCCCTATGATCGTGCGCGTACGATCCAATCGTTGCGCTCTGGCGCGGCGTCAGTAACGAATTCGAGTAATATCAGCCATGACGTATCACGGTGACAATGCTGTCCAGAAGGCCGGTCCCGGGCTGCCCCGGGGGGGCGCAGGCGACCTGATCGCGTCGCCAAGGGCAGTTCCCGCCCTGACCGGTGGTGCGGCAGTCCATGTCGAGGGCGATGACGCGTTCAACGCGAACGAACTGCTGCAGGTCGTCCTCAAGTGGAAGTGGCTGATCCTGGGATGCCTGCTCGCAGGCATCCTGCTGTCCGTCTTGGTGACGCTCGCCTCCACGCCCGTTTACACGGCAACGGCGACGATCCAGGTGAACTCGGATCCCGGCAACGTCATGGGAAACCAGACCTCCGTGCAGCCGCAGGCCGGGGATCCCACCGAGTTCCTCAACACGCAATTGGGCCTGCTGCGCAGCCGCGGCCTTGCCGAGAACGTGGCGCGGTCCCTGAATCTCGCAAACGACGCCAGCTTTGTATCGGGAGAGACGCCCAGGTCGCGACTGATGGCGGCCGCCAACAAGCTGTCGGCGAATCTCACGGTTGAACCCCAGCCCGGAAGCAGCCTGATCCGCTTGAGCTATGCCGACACGAGCGCCGAGCGTGCGGCACGGATCGCGAATGCGTTCACGGAGAACTTCATCGCGAGCAATCTCGAGCGCCGCTATCAGGCGAGCGATTACGCGCGCAAGTTCCTCCAGACCCGGCTGCAAGCCATCCGGGCGCGCCTGGAGGATACCGAACGCAAGCTCGTCGCCTACGCTCAGCGTCAGGGCATTCTGGACCTGAGCACCGGCGGGACGGCGACATCCAATCCCGCCGGCGATTCGCTGTCGGCCCAGTCGCTCACCGCCCTGAACCAGTCCTTGTCGCAAGCGACGGCGGAGCGCATCACGGCGCAGCAACGCTATCGCCAGGCGCAGAGCGGCTCGGCCACGGTTCAGGTCATGGACAATGCGGCAGTTCAGCAGTTGCGCTCGCAACGGGCCCAGTTGCAGGCCCAATACGACCAGAAGCTGGCGACGTTTAAACCCGATCTGCCTGAGATGGTGGCATTGCGCTCCCAGATCGCGTCGGTGGATCGCAACATCGCGGCGCAGACGAGCGATGTGATCGGCTCGCTCCGGTCCGCTTACCAGGAGGCGCTAGCACGCGAAAACCAGCTGCGTGCCCAGGTGGGGTCGCTCAAGGGCAACGTGTTCAACCTTCGTGATCGCAGCATCCAGTACAACATCCTGCAGCGTGATGCGGACACCAACCGCGCGCTTTATGATGCAGTGCTGCAGCGCTACAAGGAAATCGGCGTCGCAGGCGGCATCGGCGAAAGCCAGGCGGTGATTGTCGACACGGCCCTCCGCCCCGGCGCCCCGTCCAGCCCGCGGCCGTTTCTGAACGTCGCCATCGGGATTGTCGCCGGGCTCGTGGTCGGCTTTGCCGCGGCCTTCGGCATCGAGTTCATCGACGACACGATCAAGTCGCCGGAGGACGTCCTGGGGAAGCTCAAGATGCCGCTGCTCGGGCTGGTGCCGAAGATCGAAAAGGAAACCTCCCTTGCCGAGGAGCTGGCGGATCAGCGTTCCCATGTCTCCGAAAGCTATTATTCGATCATGACCTCGCTGCAGTTCGCGACGGCCAAGGGGATGCCGCGGACGATCGTCGTGTCCAGTACGCGCGCTGCCGAAGGCAAGACGTCGACCTCGCTCGCTCTTTCGCAGAACCTGGCCCGTCGCGGCGCTTCGGTTCTCCTGATCGACGCCGATCTGCGCAAGCCGTCCTTCAAGGCTGACGCGCCGGAGGGACGGGGCCTGTCGGCTCTGCTGACCCGCCAGGAACCGGTGATCGACCATGTGGTCCCCACATACGCCGAAAACCTGTCCCTGCTGCCGGGAGGCATGGTCCCCCCCAACCCTGCCGAGTTGCTGACCACGGCCAGGATCGGATCGATCATTCGCGAAGCCAGTGAACTGTTCGACGTCGTCGTGATCGACGCCCCGCCCGTTCTCGGCCTCGCCGACGCGCCGGTGCTTGCCTCCTACGTCGAGGCGACGGTGATGGTGGTTCAGTCCGGCCTGGCGCGCCGCCCGGTGCTGAATTCGCTGCGCCGGCTGAAAGAGGTCCACGCCAACGTCGTGGGTGTCGTTCTCACGAAGTTCAACGCCAAAACCGCCGGCTATGGCTATGGGTACGGCTATGGCTACGGCTATGGCGAGCGGTACGGCGAGAACGCGTCGTCTCGCCCGCAGATCGACATGGCTTCGTGAACGCCATTCCGACGACGATGCGACCGGAGCCGGAGCCTTGGACCACGTCGCGCGGGACAATCGTGGTAGCGGGGATCCTCTCGCTCGGAGCCGGCTATCTGGCGATCCGCAACGCTGCAGACCAGGCGCTGGCGCGCACCGCCCCCGAGCGGGCGGCCCATTTTGCCCCCGCCTCGGGAACGGCGCTGGCGGGGCTCGCCCTGAACCACACCACGGCCAATGACGGCATGGTCGATGCAGTTGGCCGGAACCTGCTGCGCCGAAGTCTGCGACTTGCCCCCCTGCTGGCCACCCCCCTGGTGGTCGCAGGGCTGGATGCAAGCGCCGGGAACGACGAGCCGAAAGCACGCGCCCTGTTCCGGGAAGCGGAACGTCGGGACCCCCGGTCGGTCATCGCCCGCTATTGGCTGTTCGACGATGCCATGCAGCGGGGCGACTATGCGTCGGGCCTGGCCGAAGCGGGCCCTCTCATGGCGCTGCAGCCCTTGTCGCGTGATCCGATGATCACCTATCTGACCGCGCTGCTGACGGTTCCCCAAGCCAAGCGCGCGCTGATCGGCGAACTGCGCCGTGAGCCTTCCTGGCGCAACACCTTCGTTCAGGAGGCCGCTTCGAGTCCGTCGCGGATCGCTGCGTTGCAGGAGCTGATGACGCTGGCGCCCAGTCAACGGCCGGGCGAAGCTCGCGACGAGCAGCGCATGGTGATCCAGGGGCTTGCGGCGCAGGGCGACTTTGCCGGGGCGTACAGGTTGTGGCAGGAGAGTCTGCCTGCGGGCAAGGCGCCGGCGGTCGTTGGCATCTACAACGGCACGTTTGCGGCCCTGCCAGGCGTTCCCCCGTTCAACTGGCGCTATCCCTCTGCCCGCCTGGGCGTCGGCGTGCCTGTCCAGAACGCACAAGCGGCGGACCAGACCGGCCTCCAAATCCATTTCAGCGGCGACTCGCCCGCGGTACTGGCAAGGCAGACGGTGGTGGTGCCTGTGGGGCGGTACACCCTCAACTATCAGTTGCAGACCATGAAGCCGCTGAGTGCCGATGCCCCCGCCATCGAGGCGCGCGTGGATTGCCTCAAGCCCCGCAAGCGGCTGGCCAGGGTAGCTACGGCCGACCTTGGCACCACGCCACGAACCCTGAGCCTGCCGTTCACGACGACGGACGGGTGCGAGGCGATTGCCATTCAGTTCAGTGCAATTCCCGGCCTCTCCCCGGGCCTCTCCCTTGATGCCACTCTCAACGGGGTCGCGCTGAAAAAGGCGCCCTGACCAGTTCGCCACTCCATCACCCAGGCCGCGCTTGCCGGTTCGGGGCCGGCGACCGGGCAGCGAAATAGCATTGCCACAGCGAGGGCGGGCTAGCCTGCCGCCCCTCCAACACAGCGGCCCGGGCGAGCAGGAGCGGTACGGCCGGTGCCGGAAAGAGGGTCTCCGCAGCCCTGCTATGCCGCTGGCTTCCCGAGACGAGCGTGGCCGCGCATTGAGGGATCAATGGGTAGTTGGGAAACGGCCCGGCGTCCCGCCTGAGGGGTTCCCCTGCCGTGGCTAGATGGCACGCGCCGCTGGGGCGCTGCCAAGCAACCCGACCGGTGTTGCACCATCTCGCCCAAGCCGCACAGCGCTACGCCGATTCGACGGGCGAAATCGCTGCCGCTTCCGGCAGTGCGCCTCCGTCAGCGAGGAGAATCTCCTGAGGACGGTGCTGTTTCCGGCAGCGCAGGAACGCCGCCGCCCGACATCATCTGCTGCTGTGCCTGCATCTGGCGGATCACCGCTTCCGGCAGGAAATCGACCAGTTCGACATCGAACACCAGCGTCGAATTGGCGGGGATCGGCCCCTTTGCCTCGCCACCGTAGCCGAGCTGAGGCGGGATCCAGAAGCGGTACTTGGCCCCCTTGTTCATCAGCTTCAGGCCTTCGGAGAAGCCAGGCACAACCGCCGCAACCGGCATCGGGGTCGGCTGTTGCGACTTGTCGAACACGGTGCCGTCGGTGAGCGTGCCGGTGTAGTTGACCAGCGCGACATCGGTATCGGTCGGATGCGGCCCGGGCTTGCCGGGGACAAGCACCTTGTAACGAAGGCCGGACGGCGTCGCCTTGATGCCGGTGTCACCTGCCCAGGCGAGCGCCGCGGCGGCGACCAGCGCCAGGGCGATGCCCAGCCAGAGCCACACAAGGTAGCCCCGCTTCACAGGCTGGAGCGGAACGGCGGTGACGCTGGACATGGACGGGC
>Ga0210040_10001171_pt1 | contig 40537 bp, 44 predicted proteins | sample CryGeyCG12114_NA_FD_185462 | JGI IMG/M metagenome (GOLD analysis project Ga0210040, IMG submission 185462) | Groundwater microbial communities from aquifer - Crystal Geyser CG19_WC_8/21/14_NA (SPAdes) (version 2) | ecosystem: Environmental > Aquatic > Deep subsurface > Groundwater | place: USA... | reverse complement strand
GCGACGACCAGGCCGACGACGGCGACGCCGCCGAGGACGACGACGAGGACCCGGCCGAAGGCTGACCCACGGCGGGGCCGCCCACCGGTGGCCCCGCCCCAGCCGTCCCGGCACCCGACCAGCAGCGCCACCGGCCGGGTGCCGGGACTCCCGCGGGGGTCGCGCGCACGTCCCGCCGCTGGCGCGTCGGGACACCCGTCAGCAAGCTGCCGGCGGGCCTACCGGCCCGACGCGCTCGCCGGCCACGCCACCACCGAACACCACAGGTCAGCTCCGCGATCTGGCGAGCCGACCAAGACCAGACGACATACCACGGGAGGATGGCGGCCGTCGTACACCGTCACCCAGCGGTTGGCGCTCGATCGGGGCCCGGGGCGAAGCCGACGAGGGGGAGGACCGCGTAAGTGACCTTCTACAAGAAGGACCGACGGTTCATGCTCCTGGCGTCGGGTCGGAGAGAGCGCTCGTGACTGCGCCGCACCGCCCACCCTCTTCCGTCGGGCGGCCGCTTGGGATCTCCTTCGCCGTCGTCCTCGTGCTTGCGACCTTCGGGGGCTTCGCCACCTCCTTCGGCCTAATGCAGAGCTGCACCGACGGTTTCAATTGCACCGCAACCAGCTGCAGCCCGTGCACGACGACCGCCACGTGGCTAGATGTCGGCTGGGCCGTGCAAGGCGTCCTGTTGCTCGTCGGTGTAGTCCTGATCGTCCTGGCCAGGCGCCTGGTCCAGCCGCGCGCGGTCCGGCTCGCAGCTTGGGTGCTCGGCCCGGCGAGCATCGCTTTGTTGATCGCAACTACCGTGCTGGCGGCCCGCAGCTACTGAGTTCTTGTCCTCGCGGTGGGCGACCTCGTCCCGGCGCGGGAGCACCTGGCAGCTTGCTGGCCACGGCGGCACCGCACCGCAGCTGCCGACCGCGACTGTCGTACCAGCTCGACACGCTCATCCAGCACAGGCGCCGCGGTCACGCCTGGCGGCCACGGCGATCACCACGCGAAGGAGCACAGTCCATGCCCTGGACCGACTCTCACGGCCGCCCCGAGATCCTGATGCACCCCGACATCGTTCGCGGGGTCGCCTCCTACCGGGTCGAGCCCACTCCTGAGCAGTCGACGCCGGAGAAGAGCCACCCCGCCAAGGCCAGGAGCTCCAAGCCGCGGATCACGAAGGCCAACTAAACAGCCCGGTGGGGTCGCCGGCCCATCGGCCGACCACCTCCCACACGCGATGAGCCGCCCGCCGATCCACCCCGACGAGGCAGCCACAACGCGATCTGCACAGAAATCTGTACAGGCGACCCGTACAGTCGGGGTCATGACAGTCCTGGACTCTCACGCGCACATCGTCTCGGTGACCGACGCAGTGAAGTCCGGTCTGCCCAAGCTGGTGCGCGATGCCGAGAACGGCGCCGACGTCATCGTCGAGCGGCACGGCAAAGCCGTGGCCGCCGTGATCAGCATGACCCACCTGAGCGAGCTCCAGCGCTGGGAGACCGACCTGCGGGAGACCGCCCTGCTGCTGTCCCGCGCGGCCACCGACACCGGACACCGCACCGACCTCGACGACGTGCTCAGCACCCTCGGGTTCGACCGCGCGCAGCTCGAGGCCGAACTGGACGCAGACCTCACGGCCGGACGCGGGTGACCGCCCGGCCCCGACAGCCCGCCCGCACGACACCCGGCACGACCACGCCGAAGACCACCGCAGCTGCGGTGCGGGCCTCGGGCCGGCACCCGGCCGCCGAGCGCACCGTCGTCCGGTTCACCGACGCCGCCCTGGCCGACCTGCAGTCGATGGTCCGCAAAGGCGACCCGCAGGTCGTGGGATGGGCGCTGAAGAAGTGCCTGCTCCTCGAGCGCGACCCTGAGGCTGGTGAGCCGCTGCGGGGTGCGCTGATCGGCTACCGCAAACTCGTGGTGGGGGACCGGGACTGGCGGATCGTCTGGCGGGTCACCCACGACGACGCCGGCCGCCCCGTGGTCGACGTGGCCGAGGTGTGGGCGCTGGGCGCCCGCAGCGACAGCGAGGTCTACGCCGAGATGAACGCCCGCGTGGCAAGCCTCTCCGCGACACCGGCGACCGTGCCGCTGGCCGAGGCCATCGAACGCCTCGGCAAGGCCGCCGCCGGCATCCACGCGCAGAGTCCCGAGCCCGCCAAGGGCCCCGAGGACGACAGCCCCGGGGCCGACTTGGCGCCGGGGCTGCCCAGCTGGCTGGCCCAGTCCCTGATCAAGGTCGTGGGCCTGCCACCGGCGCAGGTGGCGCAGCTGTCCGAAGCCGAGGCCATGCGCCGGTGGAACGAGTTCATCACCACCCCGCACTGATCCAGCAGCGGGAGCCGGTGGGCAGTCTCGAAGGCTCCGGCAGCGCGGAACCCGGGTCCCGTCATTCCGGCGGGGGTCCCGGGTCCACTTCCCGCGACCCTCAGGAGGCGAGCTGGCCACCAGTCTGCCTCACCCTCCCGGGGTCGACGTTCCTGCCTTCGGTGCCCGGGCACGCCAGCGCGGCAGCACACTCGATGGGTGCCCTACCCGCCGAGGCCGCAGCTGCGCCCGCTGCCGGAGTTCACCGGCACCCGGGACAGCGCCCACCCACTGCTGCAGGGCCGGCTGGAGACCTTCATCGTGACCGCGTACACCGGGGGGCGGTCGCTACGGGAGATTGCCGAGCTCGTAGACCGGTCCCAGACCGCGGTGCGGCGGGCGCTGGACAAGCACCAGGTACCGCGCCGGCCACCAGGTGCGCGGCCGGTGGCAGACCAGTAGCAGTCGCCCCGGCGTCGTGCCGCAGCCAGGACGAGCACCGCCCGATTCAAGATCTCCGTTCAACAGCCGATCCAGAAGGTAGTTGGCTACTTCGGGGGAGGCGTCGTGTCGGTCGGTGCGGTGGGCGGCAACAGTTCGGTGATCGCTGCCGCGTTCCGCCAGTCCCAGGCAGCAGATGCCCGCAAGGGCTCCTCACTCAAGACCGGTGGCGCCGCGGGTGGAGCACCGGCAGAGGGAGAGGCCACCGACGGCAGCACGCCGGCGCTCAAGGCGCTGAAGGAGCAGCTGGCCCAAGCCCAGGAGGCACTGCAGCGCCTGGTCGACGCCAAGGCCGACGAGCAGGCCGTCAAGGCAGCTCAGCAGCGGGTCCAGTTCTGCGCCTCGGCGCTGGCCGCTGCCCTGACGGAGCAGGCCAAGGCCCAAGCGAAGGCCGAGCGGGCAGCGACGGGGGATCGCTACCTCTAGCCCGTGACGCCGGCGCAGCTGCTGCGAGTCAGCTTCACCTCGCCTCCTCGCCGGTCGACATGACTTGTAGGCCCCGCTGTCGCGGGGTGTGCGGGTGGGAGGTGAGGAACCGGTGCGCGTATTGCGGATGACGTCCGGTCGGGGGTCTCGCCGCCGTGTTGGCGTCCTCGCCGGACTGGCCATGACCGCTGCCCTCACCGGCTGCGGGGCAGACCCGTGGGCCACGGAAGCTGGCGGCACGGTGGCAGCTGGGGACCCCGCCGACTTCCCCGCGGAACTCGACCACTGGGCGCTGCAGTCCAGCTGGTCGACCATGCCGCGGGCGTTCTCTGGGGACGAGTGGTCACCCACCAGCGGCCCGGACTACTCCAGCTACCCGGTCACCATGAACGGCTGCTCCACGCAGCGCTTCCTGGTGCGCTGGCGAGCCGTCGAGGACGGCGTCACCGTGCTGGCCGCAGCCATCGACACCACTGGGGCCGTGCAGAAACAGGTCGGCGGCGCCAGCGGCTGGATGGACACCGACGGTTGCCTGACCCCTGGCTTCCGGCTGGCCGGCGACCTCCCCGACGGCAGCACCCTCACCGACATCACCGTAGAGGTGCAGCAGTACCAGGCAGCGCCATAGGCACCTCGCACGTCATCCGGGTGTGCCTGTTGAGGAACAGCTCGTCCGTCGGCCTAGGGTGCGGCCGTGACTTCTCCAGCTTCGTCGCCGACCTGGGTGCTGCGGCCCCAGGTGGTTCGAGCTGCCATGGCGGACCTCGGAACCCGAACGATCCCGTCGTTCTTCCTCGCCTACCTGCATTTCAGGGAGCGGGCGATCACCCAGGGCAGCCTGACTGGCATCCACTGGAACTGGGACATGCTCAGGCCATCGCTCAGCCTGCCCGGTGGTCCTCCCGGCAAGCCGTACTACCGGCCGTTCCTGGAGACCGCCCGCGGGTCCAGCAACTGGATGAACAGCAACCTGTCCGGCTCCTGGGCTCCCCGGTCGACCCGATCCGGGCAGCCTGCCCGCAGGGTCATCCTCTTCCGGGACGACAGCCCGCGCGGTGAGGTCGAACTGCGCGAGAACCACGTCGACCTGGCGTTCATGCACCTCCTCGGTGGTGCCCCAGTGCCCGCCTTCTCGTGGGCGATCTGGTGGCTGCGGGACTACGCGTTCACGGCCACCTCTGCGGAGGAGCAGCCCCACCTGGTGGTACACGCCTTCCGTGAGATGTTCCGCTTCAACGAGGAGGGGGAGGCGGCCAACGACTTCGAGATGCTCTTCGACATCCCGAACGCCCTACCCCGGCAGGAGTGGTTCGAGCCTGGCCCTGAGGAGCTGCAGCGGTGACCGCATCCGACCCGCAGGGGCGGTGGAGTGAGGCGCCGGTGCGCACCCTCACCGCTCAAGACCTCGGTGTGACCGTCGAGGAGGCGATCACCGAACATGCCTCCAACGACCCTGACCAGCAGGGCCTGGCCGCCGATGACCCGGTGCTGGTCCGGGTGCTGTCGCTGCTGGAGTCCTACGGCGGGGTGATCCTCGCCGGTCCGCCCGGGACCAGCAAGAGCTGGTATGCCGCCAAGATCAGCAGCGTGCTGGTCGAGGGGGATGAGGAGAGGCGCCGCTTCGTGCAGTTCCACCCCTCCTACCAGTACGAGGACTTCATGCAGGGCTTCGTGCCCAGCGATGAGGGGTTCGTCCGGGCCGATGCCCACTTCGTCCAGATGTGCCGCGCCGCGCTCGCTGATCCTGACCGCCGCTACGTCCTGGTCATCGATGAGCTCAGCCGTGGCGATCCCGGGCGGGTCTTCGGGGAGGCCCTGACCTACCTGGAGAAGTCCAAGCGGGGTCTGCGGTTCCAGCTGGCCTCCGGCGACCACCTGGTGGTGCCGCCGAACCTGCACCTGATCGCCACGATGAACCCCAACGACCGCGGGGTCGATGAGGTCGACGCCGCCTTCGAGCGGCGCTTCGCCCGGGTGGCCATGGACCCCGACCCGGACATCCTCACCGGCATGCTCGAGGCCAACGAGATGGACCCGAACCTCATCCGCCGGCTGGTCGGGTTCTTCCGACTGGTCAACGGGCAGGCCAGGACCAACCCGACGATGGCCATCGGGCACACCTACTTCGCAGACAGCGCCACCGCCGATGACCTGCAGCGGGTGTGGGACCACCAGCTGCGGTTCGTCTTCGAACGGGCGTTCCGGCTCAACCAGCCGGGACTGCAGGAGATTGAGAACCGGTGGGCCCAGACCCTCCAGCTGCCCACAGCTCCTGCTTCCGCCGAGCAGGAGGAGCAAGGCATCGAAGTCGGCCGCCGGGCGAACGGAGAGCCCATCTACAGCGGTAGCGCTGCCGAGCAAGCTGAGCGGGAACTGCGCGAGGGCACCGCGGGGAACGGTGCCGGCGACGGCGACAGCACCGGGCGGTCCTAGCGATGTGCGATGAGCACGGCCGCTGACTTCCCGAACCCCGGCATGGCCTCAGGCGACGTCGAGGTGATCACCTGCGAGGAGCAGGGGCACGTCGACATCGAGCTGAGCCGCATCTTCGGCCCCGACGGTCAGCTCACGATCGATGAAGAGATCGCCAAGGGCGGGGACTACTTCACCGTCAGCCTCAGCAAGGGCCGCCTGCGGCTGTTCGCCCGCGGCTACGTCGGCTACATCCCGCTCAACGACCACCTGGTCGTCTACGTCCGGCCCCGGGTGCCCGTGGGCAACCTCGGCCGGCTGGCAGCACTGGCCGGACAGCCCACCCGAGCGCTGCAGGCGATCCGCGCCTACCGCACCGAAGAGGGCTGGAACGACAGCCTCACCGACCTCTATGCCGCAGCGCTGCTCGAGCACGTCGCCGCGGTCCAGGACGGTGGGCTGCTGCGCGACTACCGCCGCCGCGAGGAGGTCACCAGCACACCCCGCGGGCGGGTCCTGCTGACCGCCACGGTGCGCAGGCAGTGGGCCCGGGGCATCCACCACAAGGTCACCACCAGCTGGTTCGAACGCACCGCGGACACCCCCGCCAACCGCTGCCTGAAGTATGCGATGTGGCTGCTCGCCCAGGAGTACCAGCGTGACCAGGAGCCCTCCAAGGATCGGCGCCGGCTGCTGCAGCGCCTCAACGGCGCCTACTCGATCTTCGACGCGGTCGAGCTGCAGCGCAGCCGCGCGTTCCTCTCCGATCCGGTGGTCTCCGGTGTTCGACCGCCCCCGGCGGCCCGGTCGGCCTACCGGCCGGCCCTGGACCTGGCCGTCAGCCTCATCGAGCAGCGCTCAGTGGTCCTCGCCCTGGACGCCGGCCCCGTCCGGCTGCCGGCGGTCGTGCTGGACATGAACGCGCTGTTCGAGAACCTGGTGCGCCGGGCCCTGCAGACCGCGGCGACCGAGCGCAGCTGGCCCACCGCGGTCCGGGACGGCAATGGGGATGGGCAGAAGCCACTTTTCAGCAACCGCCGGAACCCGCGCGCCACCCCTGACGTCGTCCTGCAGCTCCCCGACGGGTCCACCCCGTTGGTCATCGAGGTCAAGAACACCCCGGTGTCCAGTGCGGGACTCACTGCCCGGGACGGCATGAACCAGGCAGCCACCTACGGCCTGTCCTACGGGACCGCAGAGGTTCTGCTCGTCCACCCCTTGGGGGCTGAGCAGGACGAAGGTTGCCACGAACTGGGCTGGATCGGTGCTGTGCATCTGTCCCAGTACCGCATCGACCTCATGGCGCAGGACATCGATGCCGAGCTTGGGCGCTTCGCCGACGCCGTCGAGCGGGTCATCGGACTGCCCGGCTCCGCGGGCTGAGCCCGCCCAGCGATCAGCTGGTCGGGATGCTGCTCAGCGTCGGCATCAGCGGGGTCAGGTCGACACCGACGGCGTCGCGACCCATCGCGTTGGCCACCGTCAGGCTGGTGCCCGTACCGGCGAATGGATCCAGCACCACGCCCCGACCCGGGGTGTGGTGCCCGCAGTCGGTCCAGCCGGTGGTCGCGCGCTTGGCGAAGGTGAACTCCCGGAAGTAGCCACCCAGGACCGCCTTGGCCTCAGCCGCGAGCACCTGCACGGCCAAGGAGTTGCGCCCGGTCCCGGTCTGCACCTTCAAGGCCTTCCCGGCATCGGAGACCCCGGTGGCCTGGATCGCCGCGATGTGGGCGTCGGTGAGACCGGCCTGCTCGGCCAGTTCCATCGCCCGGCGGGCCTGCGGCCGGGCCGGGTCCAGCTGGCGGGTCCGCGCCTCCACCCGACGGCGGGGGGTGTTGCAGGTCAGGCACACCTGCGGAGGGCAGCCCAACAGGATCGCGCGCCGCACCAGTTCCCGCGGGTAGGGAGCCAAGTGGGCACCCATGTTCCGCTCAGGGTTGATGTGCCAGACGTCGCCGGGGTTGGCGCCGTTGCCGCCCATCGCCTCGGAGTAGCCGGCCAGGTCGTAGTAGTAGGAGACGCGCGGAGCCAAGTGCAGGATGTACTCGTGCCGGCCGGCCAGCCGGTTGCGGGCCGGGTCAGGCATGCCGCCGTCCTTGGCCCAGATGATGCGGTTGCGCACCACCCAGCCGGCGTCCACCGCATCGGCCTCGATCCGCCCCGGGATCCCGACCAGCGACTTCTTGTAGTAGGTGTCCCCGACGTTGAGGAACACCGACCCGGTCGGCCGCAGCACCCGCCGCCACTCCGTCAGGCACTCCATGATCGCCGAGACGTAGGCCTTCGGCGTGGACTCCAGACCGATCTGGTCGACGTGCCCGTAGTCCCGCTTCTGCCAGTACGGGGGCGAGGTGACGACCAGGTCCACGCTCTTGTCCGGCAGCGGCAGCTCCCGGGCGTCCCCCGGCACCAGGTGGGAGGTAGGAGCCTTGAGCTCGCTCTCCCATGACTCCAAGGGGCTGACGCCCACCGTGCCCAAGTGGGTTGCCCGCTCGGCCGGGACGCCGCTCTCCCGAGCCGGTACATCGAAGGCGATGGGATCGTGAGAGTCCTGGGAGTTGCTCAACCGAACACCTGCTCCTCGCTGCGACCACTCGCTCGAACGGGGGTATCGCCGCGCCAACTGGCGCGTCAACCAACGCTCACCAATGTATCATTCGCGCATCACTGCGTCAGCTGACAACGCGCGGGTGCAGCTGGGCCAACGAGTTCGCCAGCTGCGCGTCCAGCATGCGCTGACTCAGACCGACCTCGCCGAGGCTGCGGGTATCGGCCGCGCCACCATCGCGCGCATCGAGGGCGGCACCGTGGCGCCCCAGCTGCGCACCGTCCGCAGCATCGCCGCCACCCTCTCGGTCGAACCGAGCGAGCTCACCGCTGGCCTAGAAGAACTGTGGACCCACGACCTGAACGCAGCGGCTGCAGCTCCACGCGGGACGGTCGACCCGCCAGCAGCTGGGGCGGTGCTACTCCGTCCCCCAGACGCGGCTCCCTAGCATCGCCCTGTGTCAGGTGACCTCTCACTCTTCGGCGACGACCAGCCCAGTACACCGGTTGAGCCTGCCCGCATCGAGACACCGATCCCCGACCGGCTGGTCGACCAGCTCAAGGAAGCACTGACCGCCCGTGGCCTGACGACCATGGCTGAGCGTCAGCAGGCGATCGAGGCCGCCGCCGAGCGGCCCGTCGAGTCCTTGCGGTCACTGACCCGCGCAGAAGCGCTACGTGTTCTGGAACGGCTGAACGCTGAACCAGCGCCGCAAGCGCGGTCAGCGTCAGCCTGGGATAACCGAGCCGAGGACACCTGGATCGACCGACTCTGACCCAAGCCCTGTGTCGTCGCCAACGACAGGATCGGTAGGTAGTCGTCGGCGAGGACGAGTTGCGGAGGGCGTTCCCGCGCTAGGTCAGTCGAAGCGTGTCTCCTCGGTGCTGGTGGTCCGCCGGACGAGGGGGAGGGCGCAGCTGACCAGCAGCAGGGTGAGCACGACCCCGCCGGCGACGGGAAGCCCGAGGTCTGCCCAGGGGAGGGACTGTGCTGTTCCGGTGGCGCTGATGGTGAGGTGGCCGACCAGGGCGCCGAGGACGGTGGCGAGGGCGGCCATAACCAGCAGCGGGGTGGCGACTTCGAGCATGGCGGTGGCCTGCAGGGTCTGCAGTGGGGTGCCGCTGGCGCGCAGCAGCGCGAACGGGCGCCGGCGCTCCAGCAGGCCGGCGGCCAGGGCGATGACCAGCCCGAGGGCCGCGACGGCGAACACGCCTAGGGCTGCGACGGTGAGGGTCCGGTACAGCTGCCGGGCGCCGGAGCTGAAGCCGTCGTAGGTGCTTTGCCGGTTCTGGATTTGGCTGCCGACGACCCGCTGCTGCACCAGGGTGCGGACCTGCTCGAGGGCTGCGTCGGTGTCGTAGGCGGTGAGGATCAGCGTGGGCCGCAGCTGCCCCAGGACGTCGGTGACCCGGCCGGGGTCGACGATCAACCCAGGGGTGTCGATGCCGGTCTGGGCCGGCATCGCCGCGGTGCTGTCCGGGATCAGTGACACGGCGTTGGGCATGCTCGTGGGATCGGTGCCAGCGGTGATGTCGGCGGCGGTGAGGTTACCCAGCTCCACGGTGCGGCCGCCGTCGACCAGGTGCTGGCGGTTGGTGGCGACCAGCACGGGGGCCTGGCCGCACGGCAGGCCGGTGGCGCGGGTAGCCGCTTGGATCTGCTCGCAGTTGCCGATCCAGGCGTACGTCGGGTCCGAGCCGTCCTGGACGGATGAGACGTAGACCAGCGTCGCGGCACGCACCCCTGGAACACGCTGGATGTCCTGTGCCAGGGCGGTGTTGGTCGCTGTGCTGCTCGTGGAGAAGCCCAGGTTGACCTGGGCGGTGCCGTCCTGCTGCCCGGAGATGCGGGTGTCGGCGACGGACTCAGCGGCGGCCGGGGTGGTGGCGGCGAAGACGGTGGTGATCAGCACGGCGAGCACCACGCCGGCGACGGCGGTGAACCCGGCGCCGGGGTTGTCGGCCAGCCGGCGGCCGGCGAGCAGCCGGGCGGGGGAGTCCGAGCGGGCCAGCACCAAGCCGCAAGCTCGGGTGATCCATGGCCCGGCGTAGACCAGCGTGAACAGCAGGACGCCGAAGGTGAGCAGCATCGACCGGTTCCCGCTGCCGATCACCGCCCGGCTGCTCTCGGTGGTGAAGGCCAGCACCAGGGCAGGCACAGCGACGGCCAGCGGGAGCACCCGCCAGGCGCGGACCGGGCGGCCAGTGGTGCGCCGGGCGACCCCGAGCGGGCTGGCTGCGACCCGGCGCAGGGTGAGCTGCGTGGCCGCAGCGACGACCAGCGGTACCCCCAGCAGCACCGCGGCGAAGGCCACAGGGCCGGGGGTGAAGTCGCTGGGGAACCAAGGCTCGTCGTCGTAGAAGGTGATACCGGTGGCCAGCGGCCGGACGGCGAAGAACAACCCGATCCCGGCCAACACACCCCCGACCCCGGCCAGCGTGGACTCCACGGCCGCCAGCTGGGCGACCTGCCTGTTGGTGGCGCCGGCGAGGCGGAGGGCGGCCAGCCGCCGGTCCCGGGTGGCCGCGGTGAGCCGGGTGGTCATGGCGATCAGCAGCGCGATCGGTCCCAGCAGTGCCACCGCCGCCAGCAGCAGCACGACCCGCACGATCGACGTTAGCTCCGGGGTGTCTCCCCGGGTGGGGAAGGCGGTCACCGCAGGCTCGTAGAAGGAGACGTCGGAGGGGCGGGCGCCGCGGACGGCCAGCAGCGTGTCCGGGCCAGCCAGGGAATGCGGATCCAGGGTCCCGGTGACCTGCCCGTACCGGCCGGCCAGCTCCGGCTCGTCGGCCATGAGCTCGGCCAGCGCGGAGGAGACCAGCGCCTCCCCGGGGGCTGGGAGTGCGGCCAGGTGCGGGGGCAGGGGCGCGTCCGGTCCGGACCCGACGAGCGCGGCGACGTCGATCGGCCAGCGCCCGAAGTAGTCCCGGGTCGTCATCACCGTCGTGTGCGGCACCGGGCTGTCGGCCGCGACCACCGGGCCGGCCGTAGGACCGAAGATGGGGGAGAGCCAGGCGGTCCGATCGGCCCGGGCCTGGATCGCTGGTGCCACGCACAGCGCCAGCAGCAGTAGCGCCGTCCCGGCCGCGACCGCCACGGCGGTCACCGCGAGCAGGGCGGCGTTGCGCCGGCCGCCGGCGACGGCCAGGCGCACGCCGAGGGTGATCACCGGGTGCCTGCGGTCTGCACCGAGCGGGGGGTGACGATGCGGCCGTCGCGGACGATGACGGTGCGGTCGGCGTAGGCGGCGACCCGCGCCTCGTGGGTGACCAGCACGACCGCGACGCCGGCCTCCCGGACGGCGGCGGAGAAGGCGTCCAGGACGGCGGTGCCCGCGGCGGTGTCCAGGGCGCCGGTGGGCTCGTCGGCGAAGATGATCCGCGGCTCGGTGACCATCGCCCGGGCCACCGCCACCCGCTGCGCCTGACCACCGGACAACTCCCCAGGCCGTCGACCGCCCAGCTCCTCGAGCCTGAACCGGTCCAGCCAGGTGGCGGCCGCGGCCAGGGCCGGACGGCGCTTGGTGCCGGTGAGCATCAACGGCAGCGCGACGTTCTCCGCGGCGGTGAGCTCCGGCACCAGCTGTCCGAACTGGAACACGAACCCGAACTCGGTCCGCCGCAGCTCGCTGCGCTCGTCGTCGCTCATCCGGTCGACCCGGCGCCCGGCGTAGTCGATCGACCCGCTGTCGGGGCTCAGGATGCCGGCCAGGCAGTGCAGCAGTGTGGATTTTCCCGATCCGCTGGGGCCCATGACCGCGACCAGCTCACCGGCGGCCACCACCATGTCCCCGCCGCGCAGCGCCGGCGTGCTGCCGAAGGACTTGCCGACGCCGGTGGCGGTGAGCAGCGCGGGCCGCTCGCGCACCCCGGCCGGTCCGGTGCCCGGGGCGGGCAGCTGCGCGGTCACCGGGTGCGCCGGGTGAGGTGGGCGGCCAGGTCGTCGACCCGGGCGGCGGTGAGGTCCAGCCACCGCAGGTCGGACTCCAGGTGGAACAGGGCGTAGTCCGCGAGCAGCGACATCGCCGTGTCCTGGGTCTGGCGCAAGATGGTCAGCTCACGCATCCGCACCAGGTGTGCTTCCCGCTGAGCATCCAGCAGCTCGTCGACCGGCAGGCCGGTCAACAACCGCAGCACGACTTTCACGTAGAGCACGGTGTGCAGGTGCGGCTCGGGCTCCACCGGGGTCGACAGCCAGCGGTCCAGCTCATCCACCCCGTCGGCGGTGGCCCGGTAGACCCGTTTGGCGGCCTGCCCGTCGGCGACATCCAGCTGCTCCACCAGCCCGTCACGCTCCAGCCGGGTCAGCGTCGAGTACACCTGCGCTGGCTGCACCGGCCGATCAGGGTCCAGCAGATCGTCGTAGCGGACCTTCAGGTCATAGCCGTGGCTGGGCGTCTCGCGCAGCAACCCCAGCAAGCCGAGCCGAACACTCACCTGATCCACTCCTTCGTTACTAACTCGGTTAGTAACTCAGTAGAGAGCAAGCGGGTGAGTGAAGCAAGGTCCCTTGTCCTCAGCGTGTCGACCACGTGCTTCCGGTTGGTGTCCGGTGACCCGGAGGACCCTCGTCCAGCTCGACGGCTTGTCTGCCGGCGCGCACTGAGTGCTGAGCCGGCGCGTAGATGAGGACAGGACCCATGGATGCGCGGGGCCGTCACTGCGGGCGCAACGCCGGGGAGAAAGTCGGCACAGCGACGTAAGGGAGCGGGGGGCTGCGGACATCACTGGGTATGAGAGATGAGCAGCCGGACGCTGACGCCGTCCGGTTCAACGCGCTGTGGGAGGCCTACGCCGGCCGGGTGCTGGCCTATGCCACCCGCCACGTCGGCCCGGACGACGCCCAGGAGGTCGTCTCGGAGACGTTCCTGATCGCCTGGCGGCGGCTGGCCGACGTCCCGGGGCACTCCCTGCCCTGGTTGCTGGTGGTCGCCCGCAACACGGTGGCCAACCACCGCCGTTCCAGCTACCGGGGTGCCGCAGCGCAGGGGGAGCTCGCCCGGCTGCAGCAGGCCGCGGGTCCCGGCGCGGGCGCGGACGTGACCGCCACCGAGCGGGCGTTGGCGCTGTCTCGGCTCGCGGCCCTGACCGCTAAGGAGCGGGAGGCCCTGTTGCTGGTCAGCTGGGACGGCCTCGAGCCGGCCGAGGCCGCGGAAGTCGCCGGCTGCACAGTGGCCGCCTTCCACGTCCGGCTGCACCGAGCCCGGCAGCGGCTGCAGTCCCCGACCGACCCTGGCCGGGACGACGAGCCGGAACAGGCCTCCGCGTCGTCCCGGCCGACTCCGGCCGTCACCGCCACCACGGGGCTGCGGTCCCGCTTCACCTCCCGTTCCGCCTCCCCGCTGTCACTGACCACCTCGAGGACCCCGCGATGACCAACCGAAGCGACCACTCGCCCGAGCCGGGCTCGACCGACCTGCTGGCAGTGCTGACCGCCATCCGGCCCTCGACCGACATCAACGAGGTCTGGGACCCCCGTGACCAGGCCGCCGTCCGGGATCGCATCACCGCCGGCAACGAGCCGACCGCTGCAGCGATCGACGAGCTGGCCGGCCGCCGCGCGCGTAAGCGCCGCCCGCTCGCGGTTCTCGCCGTCAGCGGACTGGTCCTCGCCGGTGGCGTCGGTGCTGCGGCGGCCGGCGGGCTGATGCCGCAGGCCTTCATTGACCGCTTCTCCGCCAGCTGGCAGACCGACCCGATGGAGGGCGCCCCCGCGGTCGACCCGTCCACCGCAGAACGGGTGGCCACCGCTCCTGGGCCGGACGGGGAGGTGTTCACCGTGATGTCCGCAGCCGCGGCCGACAACCCGAACTTTACGTGCACCGTGGCGGTGTTCGAGACGCCGGAGAGCGCCGCCCTCCCAGGGCCCGCAGCGTTCGTCGACGTGTCCAGCAACTGGTGCCAGGACGGCCCGGAGACCCTGCCCTTCGGCTCCGGCGCGAACGTCGACGTGTTTCAGGGCTACTACATCTGGAACGCGCCGGCCAGCGATGCAGTCCGCGGCGAGCTGCGCACGCCCTCAGGGGAGACCTATCCCGTGGTGAGCTCCGAGGGAAGGCTCTGGGGCTGGTTCCCGGCGCGCGTTGAGGGTGAGCCCCTGGTCCAGGCCGAGCTCATCGGCTACGCCGCCGACGGCACCGAGATCGGCCGCCAGCCGGTCTGAGGCAGGCGACGGGGTGGAGCTGCCAGCTCCACCCCGTCGCTGCATGGCAGGTCCCCGCGCCAGCTGGCGAGGTCCTCGAGATCCGCATGCTGGGGTCGGGTCGCTCAAATTGGCGCTGCAGCGACGCCGGCGCAGCTGACCTACGGGCGGCGCAGTGCCTGGGCGAGGGAGTAGGCGGGGGAGCGGTCGAGGTTGTGCCGGGTCCGGTCGTAGCGGCGGGTGGTACGGGGGTCGCGGTGACCCAGGGCGTCCTGGACGTCCTGGAGCGGGATGCCGATGGCGAGTGCCTCGGTGGCGAACCCGTGGCGCAGGCTGTGCGGCTTGATCAGGTCGGCCGAGGGAATGCCGGCGGTCTTGGCCAGGCGCTTGATCAGGTCGTAGGCGGTCTTGTAGGCCAGCGGTCCGCCGGTGCGGGACAGGAAGATCGGCCCGTGGGTGCGCTCACCGATGAGGTCGTCGAGTGCGCGGACGGTGGCCGGGGGGAGGGCAACGGAGGCGCGCTTGCCGCCCTTGCGGCGGATGCGCAGGACCCGGTGGCCGCGGTCGTGGCGGTAGTCGGTGAGGTCAGCACCTAGGGCTTCGGAGATGCGGCAGCCGGTGAACACGAGCACGGAGATCAGTGCGGCGGCGCGGGGGGAGTGGGCTTCGGCGGCGTCGAGCAGGGCGACGAGCTCGGCGGCGGTGAGCCCGGCGGTGGAGGACTCATCCGACACCGCCGGCCGCTCGACCTGGTCCAGCGGTGACCGCTCGAGCACGCCGAGGCTGAGTGCGTAGGCGTAGAACTTCGACAGCCCCGACAGCCGGCGGGCGATGCTGGCCGGCAGCAGCGGCCGCCCGGTGCGGGCGCTGGGGGTGCGCCCGAGGTGGTCGACCCAGGCGTCGACGTGCGGGCGGGTGGCCAGCAGCGGGTGCACCCGGTACTCGGCCGGTGCGGTGGTGAGGCACCAGGCACGCCAGGCGGTGAGGTCGGCGGCGTAGGCGGTTTTGGTGTGGGCCTGCTTGCGGCCGGTGAGGAAGGCGACGACCAGCCGGTCGAAGGGGTCCAGCGCGGTGCCCGGCACCCGGGCGAGTGCGGCCGCGCCGGCGGGCGCGAGCTGCTCGACCACGACCAGGGCGCCGGGATCGACCAGCACGACGTCGGTCGCCTCCGCCGGCTCGGCCGCCGCGCTGACGTCTGCTGTCCCCATGCCTCCGGACGCTAGAGCAGGGGTCCGACAGGAACCCGCTAATAACTTCCTTTATCAGCGGACGGCTCGGTCGTCCGTGCGGGGACGCCCCGACGCGCCGTTACAGCGCGGCAAGGTCGGTCAGGTGGTAGAGCTGCAGAGTGATGGGCAAGCGTTTCCAAATCTTCCTCAGCTCGACCTTCATCGACTTGGAGGACGAGCGCCTCGCCGTCACTCAGGCGATCTTGAACTTGCGTGGTATCCCAGCGGGGATGGAGATGTTCCAAGCCAGCACCCTGCCGCCTTGGGGGGTCATCACGCCCATCATCGACACCACCGACTACTTCGTCCTGGTGCTGGCGGGCCGTTACGGCTCCATAGACGATGAAGGCCTCAGTTACACCGAGCGTGAGTATGATTACGCGTATGAAAAAAACATCCCAGTCTTAGCCTTTCTTCACGGCGCCCCGGAGGATATCCCAGCCAAGTTCGTCGACGCAGGCCGTCACGGAAAGGCTCTTGCAAGATTCCGACAAAAGGTTAGTAGTCGACACACGATTGTTCAGTGGCGCGACTCCATCGGGCTGGCATCAAAAGTCACGACGGCTCTAATCGATGCCTTCCAGACAACTCCTCGTCCGGGTTATGTCCGAGGCAGCGAACCTGAGCCGCGGACAGGAGCCGAGCAAGCTTGCACACTGTTTGACAGCGACGAATCGTCGGCAGTAAAGCAGAACTCGCCACTCGGCGATGACGCTCCGCAACAAAATACGTTTCGCTACCGCTCCAATTATGCGTGGCCGCCATTGAGCGGCGGGGTTCCAGCGGGATGGTCTAGCGTTCCGCTTCTTGTCCTGCGCGCCACTTCAGCGCTTACACCGGCGACCGTTGACACCGTCGAGCGGATCCGATCAGCGGACCGCACACGACTGATCGCGGCCCTTGACACCGCGGCCTTAAGCGAGCGACTTCGCGACCTCACCCAGCGACACCGTCCAGCGTCGGCATCGGCCTATCTAGACGCGGGGCCGCAACCTTTTCCCGCTAAGTGGCATGCGCCGCCGGGGGGTCATCAGACCACCGCGGACGCCACCTACAGACTGGGTGGAGACGCCTCTAGCGGTGTCGGCGCCTTAGTCACGGTGACCATGCCACGCATAGGCTGGGGCGAGCTCGTTCGGGTGACCGTCGACGTCGCAGTCTCGGTTATGGCTCCGCTGTCCTTGGTTGAGCTGGCGACCGTGTTGCGTGATGCGTTGAGCGCTGCCGCAATCGTTGTCCCCCATGCGCTGGCCAGCCTGTTTCTGCCTGAGACGACGGTACAGCGGGTGGAACTGCACTTACTGGCCGACAGCAGCGACGCACAGAATCAAAATCGTGTGAACGACCTCGACCACCGAGTCGACTGGGGCTTCGTGGGTCAAAAGACAAGGAACTTCGGCCGGTCACTGGGCGCGGCCGTGGAGGTGATTGGCTCACTGAAGGAACGGACTACGGCCGAACTAATCGTTGGAGCCATCGAGCAGATGGCTCTCGACGGCGGCGTACTCGACCCATCCCAAGAAATCGCAGAACTCGGTCGTGCGTTGCAGGTCGGGACATAGCGCCAGTTGCGCACCTCCCCGCTCCCGCGCCGGGTAGCACTGACAGGCGACGGCCTAGCTAACGACCATCTCGTTTCCCTCAGCTATGCCCATGATTGCTCACGTATTGAGCAAGTTCACGCGACAAGATCTCGAAACGGCCCTCGATACTCCCGGGATCGTTGATGCTTCGACTCAAAGAGTCATATCGCAGAAGTGTTGCGTCGACCGCTTCGCCTTGCGTGCCGTTGGCGGCAATCTTCCGATTAGCTCGGCGCCTCTCCTCGAAGTCGAGTAGAAAGGGGCGAAGTGCATCTAGTTCCTCGGGAGATCCGACCCGAACGAGCCAGTAGTACGGAACTAGTGGACCCTGGGTGGACAGCAAGGGATCACCATCGATGAACAGGTCGCTCATCATGCTCAAGACATGAGATACGCGGCCAGCTGCCCGTTCAAAGTCTGATTCAGTGGCGCTTGCGTCGATTCCCTCCTGTGCGAAACGGTCAAGGGCGATCTTCTTCGTCTCGACGAGTCGGCCCCGGAACTCAACCAGGAGGAGTTTCGCCGCCAAGTCCAAGTCCTGACCGCGGTTAGTCGCGTAAGATATCTTGTTGGTGATGAAATCGCTTGCGGCGATCTGACGCGTCAACTCAGGAACGATACCGCGCATTGCGTTGCGGACCTCAGGCCCGGTCAGGGTCTTATTGCGGTTAAGTCGGACAAAGAGTTCGTTGATTCTCCCCTCTTCGTCTGTGATGACGCTCATCACCGTCAAATTGTAATTATCGAACCGACTGGCGACCTGAGGATGGTTCTTCTTGAGGTCGGCATAACTCAGTCCAGCAAGCTGTAAAGTGGGTCGCTCGGCATAGACGAAGCTAGATGAAAGTGCGATGCGACCTTCGATGAAGTCAAAGAGCGCTTCGAACCTCTGCTTCCCATCTATCACAGCATAGTTCATCGACCTCGTATTTAGAGGTGAGGGCCCGAACGTAAAGTCCGCAACATAGATTTTCGGGATATCATATTTATTTAGGATCGAGTCAATCAAGAATTCTTTGTCGCTACGACTCCAGAGTCCTCCGCGGCGCTGGTAGGGGGGAGCCATGTCAAGTACGGACTGCTGGTCCGCCCACCAGCTCAGTGTGCGCGCCTCAAACTGTCGGACGTTAAACATCAGACCGGAAATCCGTAATGACGCTTCAACTCTCGGGCCAAACCTTCCAGGTCGGGGTATACAACGGAGTCGGTTATGCCCATGCGGGCAAGGTCGCGACGCAGAGGTCCGACGCGCGCTGCCGGGATGATGATGCGCTGCAGTACGCTCGTGGAACCCCGGTCGCTCACGTGGCTCTCCATAGATTCTGTGGACTTGCCAAAGATTGTAAATGCGCCCTTCTGGGCAACGATTCGAGGACTGTTGTGTAGTCCGTTCATGGCTACCGGCTTAAGTCGCATGTAGTCGAAATCAGCAGAAGGGGCGTAAGACTGTAGGGGCCCGGCCTTGTCGATAGAAAGCACTCCGCCCGGGTATGAAATATCACTCAGTGCCATCTTGTTCCAGGCCGAGGGCCTCAGAATCCAGACGCACGCATCCTCCGCGGCAAGATCAGTCTTGAAGTCGAGGCTCGCGCTCGTCAGTGCGAAAAATAATCCAATAAAAGGGCTCTCGGTCCAGTCGAGCAATCTCGTGGGGACACCAAAGTGCTGCATTATAAAAAGTGCTTCCCACTCGTGGTCGCGATCGCGATTCCACGGGCTGACTTGGTAAGGAATACTTCTCTCGCGGTACCGTTGTAGCAGGTCGGCCTCAAGTCCATTGGCGGACTTTGGATCCACAATTGTAGGATGCCTGAAAAGGGACGGCTTGAGGTCGTAAGACACTCGCCCTGTACCTCGGTACCAAAACAGCTCATCGGGCTCGGACAAAGTTTCAATACGTTCGATGTACTCCAACAGCGTTGTCGCCTTGAAGTCAGCTTCGGGAGCCACCTGCCCAGGTTAGTCGACGATCGGTAATCCATGGGCTCAGGCTGGCAGCCAGCTCCGGCGGTCTCAGGGAGTTGGCTACGCTCCTTCGACAACTCGACGCATAGTGAGGGACGCCCTGTGGCTCGGAAGACAACGATCGTGCTCGAGGACGACCTGTCCGGAGAGGTGCTGGAGCAGGGACGCGGGGAGACGATCTCTTTCGCTCTCGATGGTCAGGCCTTCGAGATCGACCTGTCGGAGGAGAACTCCGCGCAGCTGCGGGCCGACCTGAGCCGCTACGTCGACGCCGGCCGGAAGACCAACGCGCCACGAGGCGGGACGCCGGGCCGAAAGGCCGCGAACAGCTCTGCGGGGGCGGGTCGTAAGGACACTGGCGAGATCCGCACCTGGGCCCGGGAGCACGGCCACGAGGTGTCCGAGCGCGGCCGGATCCCCTCCGCGGTGGTCGAGGCCTACGACGCGGCGCACTGACCGGCTCATCGCCGGCCACGGCTGTTCGAGCAGGGTTTTCCACGCTGGCGCGCTGAGAGGCCCCTGGGAAACTGAGACGTGACTGTTGACCCACCGGCAGGTACTGCACCGATCGACGGCCTCGGCTGGGTCGATGCGCCGCCTGGGTCGCTGGCCCGGCAGGTCCGATTACTGCGTGCGCTGATCGGGGCCGTGGAGAGCGATCCTCGCTGGGAAGCTCTGGAGCTGGGCTGCTCGCTGGCGGCTGGTCGGGCTGATGAGTTGTCCGACCTCGACGTCGGTCTGTGGCATGCGCCCGGTGACCGGCCGGCGGACGAGGACGTCAATCAGCTGGTGGCAGGCCTGGGTGAGGTGATCGAGGTGAGTGCCCAGCCGTGGGACGGCACGCCTCGCTGGTGGGTGCAGTACGCCGACGGAGCCCAGCTGGACCTGGCCGTGGGAGCGGCGGAGGACAGAGGGGGCCGAGCCCCCGGTGGGGTGATGTCGGTGGACCGGGGCGGCCGCTTCGCCACCGCGTTCACCCCGTCCGTCCTGCGCGGGAAGCCGGGGGAGCCACGGCAGTGGCTGCTCGACGGCTGAGAGGCACTGGGCAACACCGCCAAGTACCTCCACCGAGGCTCCCTGCTGGAGGCCGTCGAGCAGATCCACCGAGCCCGCCAACGCGTCTTCCAGCTGTGGGCCGCCGGGGAAGGCGTCGACTACCCGCTGTTCGGGCTAACGAGCCTCCTCGACGAGGACACCGCTGTGCTCCCCCGGGGATCGAAGCGACGTACCCCACGATCGAGTCGGCCTCGATAGCTGAGGCCGCCGACGCCCTCGCCGGGTTGCTGCGATGCGCCGGCCGGTACGCCGACCAGGCGATGAGCACTCCGTTGGAGGAGTACGTCCTCACTCGGCTGCAGCGCGCCCGCAGGTAGCGCCCACCGACTGGAGTCGGTCGGTATGCCCGCCGATGAGGCGGTCGAAGGGCTCGAGGGCGAAGGCCCGCGGGGAGCGCTTTCCTCAGGCGGTGATGGGGTTGTCTCGATCACGTAGTGCCCTGGCCGAGGAGACCACGTGATCGATGAGCCCGTACACCTTGGCCTCTTGGGGGATGAACCAGCGGTCGCGCTCCGAGTCGAGCAGGATCTGCTCGTAGGATTGGCCGGAATGGTGGCTCTGCAGTTCTGTGAGCTCGTGCTTGAGCTTGCGGTAGATGTCGGCCTGGATGGCGATGTCTGACTGTGTGCCGCCCACTCCGGCGGAGGGCTGGTGCATCATGATCCGGGTGTGGGGGAGTGAGTACCGCTTGCCCGGGGTGCCGGCTGTGAGCAGGAACTGTCCCATCGAAGCCGCCATACCGAAGGCGTAAGTGGCGATGTCGCAGTCGAGGTACTGCATGGTGTCATAAATGGCCATGCCGGCGCTGACCGAGCCGCCGGGGGAGTTGATGTACAGATGGATGTCCCGGTGTGAGTCCTCCGCCGCCAGCAGCAACATCTGTGCGCACAGTCGGTTGGCGATCTCGTCGTCGACCTGAGTTCCCAAGAAGATGATCCGGTCGCGCATCAGCCGATCGAGGATGGTGTCCGGCAGGTTCGCAAATCCAGCACCTCCCCGCATCTCGGGGCGGTTTTGGGCATGGCTGTGCTGGGGAGCCATTGTTCGACCTTTCGTGGGGATGTGAGCCGCGCGTGATCGCACGGCTCTAGCGCGGGCATCAGTCAGCTACGCGGCGCGCTGACTAGAACCCGAGGCATTGGTCGGCGACTGGCCTAAGCACTAGTGGCCGGTCGGAGTTGGGGCGGTATCGCGGGGCCACGCTGCGGTGATCGGCGAGCGCAGTCCGGGAAGGAGCAGACCGCCGGCGGTGACCAGTAGCGCACCGCAGGCGAGGAACACGATGCGCGTGCCGAACGCGCTGGCCAGCAGGCCCGCCAGACCGGCTCCTAGTGGCATGGAGACGGTGGCGAGAAGTCGGTAGGTCGAGGCGACGCGGCCCAGCAGGCGGTTGGGGACCGACCGCTGCCGGACGGTGACGCTGAGGACGTTCCAGCACGTGGTGGCCACCCCGTTGATGGCGAGGAGCACGGTGGCTACCGCCAGGTTGGGGGCGATGCCCAGGCAGGTGATGGCCACGGTGCTGGCAGCGAGGCTGACCAGGACGGTCGGGAACGCCCCCCACCGGCCGAGTAGCCGAGTGGCCACGGAAGCCCCAACCAGAGCTCCGACCGCTGACACGGCAAGGAAGATGCCGAAGGCGCTGGCGCTGGCGCCGAGTTCGCTGGTCGCGTAAACCACAGCTACGCCCCAAAACGCACCGGCTGTGGCAGCCCAGGCGCCCAGCAGCAGTGACATCCCGCGGAGGAGAGGGGATGAGAAGACGAACTGAAGTCCCTTGCGGAGATCGGTCCAGACCCGCTGCGACGGGGTGCCACCGGTCTCTGCCGGCGGGGTGCTGCGGTCGGAGGGGACGGTGGCGATCAGAAGGGCTGCCAGGACGAGGACGGCGGCGTTCCCGGCGAACGGCAGGAAGGCTGCGCCGGCGAACAGGACACCGCCGAGCGCTCGACCGATGAAGTCTTCCGCGACGATCTGGCCGGTGAAGATCTTGGAGTTCGCCCGGCCCAGTTGCTGCGGGGCGACGATCCGCGGGAGGTAGGCGTGTGCCGCAGGATCGGCGATGACCTCGCCGATCCCGTACAGGAGGGCGAAGAGCAGCAGCCACGGCATGGTCACCAGGTCGTTGGCTATGAGTGCGACCAGGACCAGCAGGACCAGTGCACGGCCGCTGTTGGCCGCGAGCATGGCTCGCCGACGGTCGACCCGATCGACCAGCACACCGGCCAGCGAGCCGAACACGACCGCGGGCAGGAAGGTCACCACCGTGACCAGCGCGATGAGAGCTGGGTCGCTGGTCAGCCGGGTAGCCAGCAGAGGTAGCGCGACCAGCCTGATGCCGTCACCGAGGTTCACCGCGGTGGAAGCGCACCAAACCTTCCAGAACGCTGTCCCCAAGGGCGCATCCGCTTCGGTTCGAGCGGCGCCGGCGGCCTGGGTGCTCATTCGCCCGCCTCATCCCTGACGTTCCCAGCCGGCGATTGTGCGCGAGCGTCTTTCCGGGTCGAGGGAGAGTCGGGGCGGTAGAGCGCGATCGTCAGGTTGACCGGATCGGCCTGGTCGTCCTCCAGGTCGCGGAACTCCTGGATGAGGGCCGCGATGCGCTGTCCGAGCAGCTCGTAGCTCTCCGGGCTCAACCGGAGCTGGTTGACCAGCAGCTGTTGACTGCTGTCCGGGCTGGCGGCGGCCAAGTCGTCAGCGACCGTGCGCAGCATCAGAGCTCGGTCGCCGTAGGCCGGATTCTCCTCAGCGACCTCGAAGGACCTGGCGGCCCGGCCCCAGTACCGCTCGGTGCCGCCCCGGACCTTGCGGGTGCGCACCAGCCGGATCAGGCCCGCCGCGGCGAGGATCCGCAGATGGTGGCTGACGCTGCCCTTGAGCAAGTTCAGCTGCTCGGCGAGCTGGCTCACCGTGGCGGCCTGCGTGCCGAGCGCCTGGAGGATCTGGAAGCGAGCGAGGTTGCCGACCGCGGCGACCTGCTCCTTGGTCGTCAGCACCATCAGCTCATCGAGCGGGTAGTCAGGCAGATCCCCATCAGTCACCGGTCAAGAGTATTTGACTCTTGACCGGTGGCGCAAGACTGAGATCTGCTGGCCTCGTGTTCGAGCTCGACGCCGCCGCTGGGAAGAACCAGCAGGCCACGGACTGGCAAGTGGAACCGTGTCCGTGGGGCCGGCGCCGCGCGGTGCTGACTAAGCGACCCAGAGGAAACGTCCTTTATCTATGGGTGGGGCGAGCACGGTCGGCAGGTGCCTTCCGGTCCGTGAGCGAGCGTGCACATCAGCGACGTGCACCTGGCGATCTTCGAGGTGAAGGGATCGGTCTCCGTGGTCACCCGCGCCCGGGCCGGCGGGTCGGCAGCGGCTGAGTGAGGTCATCAGCGGCAGGAACCATGACGTGCGAAGGGCAGGACGTGCGGTCTGGCCGGGTTCACGGTCAGACCGCACGTCCCCAGCTCGGGCTCAGCCCAGCGAGCTGAGCAGGGTCCGGCAGGCCTGCTCGCAGCGCCGGCAGGCCTCGGCGCACACCCGGCAGTGCTCGTGCATCTCGGCGTGGCTGCCGCACTCGTCGCCGCAGGCCTTGCAGGCTGCGGCGCAGGCCTCCAGGACCGCGCGGGTGAGGTTGGCGTCGTAGCCGGTGTGCCGGGAGAGCACCCGGCCCGTGGTGGCGCAGACGTCGGCGCAGTCGAGGTTGGTGCGGATGCAGGTGGTCAGCTCGGCCACCATGTCCTCGCTCAGGCAGGCGTCGGCGCAGGCGGTGCAGGCCTGCGAGCACTCCAGGCAGGCCTCGATGCAGGCGATCAGCGCCTCCCGGTCCACCCCGCCGAGGTCCTTCGGGTAGGTCGTCAGCATCTGTGCGGCCACGGTCATGGGAGACCTCCATCGGAGCGGCGGGCAGGGACTCGGTTGTCGTCTGCGCCATTCGCCGCGGCTGCACTCCTACCCTGATCCCGGATCGGTACTGCTCACCGAGTCGATCCGCGATGTGCCCGAGCGCCCCGTACGCCCCCTCGTCTTAATCCTGGCCCGAGCGTTCCGGCGGCGCCGGAGAGCGGCTGGGCCGGCCTTCGAGGGTCCCCGCGGCGTCCGGCCGGTCCGGTCAGCGGCGCCAGGCGGGCCTGAGCAGCTGGTCGACGACCACGCCGGGCCGCGTGCCGCCCCGACCGGCGTTCTGGCCGCTCGTAGTCCAGGTGCGGGCGCCGATCCGCAGGCCGAGCCCGATGAGGTGCCGCAGGCCGACGATGGTGGCGGCGGTAGCGATCGCCTGCCAGCTGGGGTCACCGACCAGGCGCAGCAGACCGGCCGCCGTCAGCAGGTCCAGGAACACAGACAACGCCAGAGCGGGTTTCTTGGTGGTGGCGAGGGTCAGCACACCGGCGAGCAGGGCCGCGCCACTCAGCAGCTGGGCCATGAGGCCGGGCAAGTCGAGCAGCACGCCCGTCATGCAGGGTCGCTCGGTCCGTGGGTCGATGTCGATCCGCTGCCTGTCCGCGCCCGGTCGGCCTCCTCGGCGACCTGCCGCCGCTCCTCGGCGATCTCTTTGCTGAGGAAGTAGTTCAGCACCGTCCGGATGGCGGCGACCGCGGCCAGCTGACCCAGTTCCCGGAAGCTGGGGGCGACGGCGGTCCGGAGCACGTCGCTGGCCAGCTGGAACTCCAGGCCCAGGGCCAGGAACCGCCCCAGGGTCAGGCGGACGGGCACGAAGGCGCTGGTGTCGCGCCGGCGCAGCCCGACCCACACGAACCGGGCGAAGGCCCACACCGCGCCGATGATGATGACCGCCGCTCCGCAGGCCTCCACGATCGAGACGAGCACGTTGACGACGTTCTGCAGCAGTTCTTCCACGTCGACCCGCTACCCGCCCCGCGGGCGGTCCAGCCAGGTGACGACGAGGGCGTGGGGCACGGTCAGGGCAGCCAGGAGGGGGATGTCGGTGGCGACGAAGCCCAGCCAGCCGTCGGTGGTTGACCACAGCACCCCGATGGCGACCAGTACGGCGACGGTGGGCAGGGCGGCCTGGGCGGCGAAGCGGCGCAGCGGCCTGCCCAGCCGGCCGGCGGAGAGCTCGCCGGCGTTGACCGGGTCCTCGGCGACCACCCGGGCGAGGTGGCGCAGGGAGTGCCAGGCGCCGAAGTAGACCCCGAACGCCGCGAAGGGCGGGGCGAGCAGGGCCAGCGCCAGCAGGGCGAGCACCTCCAGCGCCTCCAGCCCGCGCCCGGCGAGGAGCAGCGAGGCGGCCAGCAGCACGGCGGCCGGGACGACGACGGCGAGTACGACGGTCGCGACGGCGGAGGGCAGCACACCGTCGCTGCCGGGGACGACGGCGGCGATCACCGCGGCCGCCTCGGTGGAGCCGCGGACCAGCGGCACCAGCAGCACGACCCCGCCGAGGACGGCGGCGGTGATCGGTCGGCGGGTGACCGTGCGCCGGGCCCGCAGGTCGGCGAAGGCGGTCTCGCCGGTGCCGAAGTGCCAGGCGGACAGGAGGACGAAGACCACCAGCGCGGGACCGGGCGCGGCCTGGAACAGCAGGAACCCGAGGGCGGCCAGGGACGCGTAGGCCAGCGCGAACGCGCCGAGGCGGGGGAGGCCCCAGCCCAGCCGGTGGGCGGGGAGGAGGTGGTCGACCGCACCGTGCGGCAGGCCGATCAGCAACCCGGCCACCAGGGGCACCCACGCCAGGTGCCCCCAGCCGCCGGGGACCAGCAGTTGGACCCCCAGGACGGCGGCGACGGAGGCCAGGGAGATGCCGGTCGCGGCCCGGGCCGCGACGTCGAAGGGAAGAGGTGCCCGCCGGGGGTCGGGAGCGCTGCGGCGCTCCCGACCCCAGGTGGACAGGGTGGACACCGTCAGCTCCGGGGAGTGTTCCGGGTCGTCCGGGTGGCGCCGTCACGCTTGGCCGAGCCGTCGTGCTTGGCGGCCCCGTCGGCGGCCACGTAGGTGGGCTCGACGATGCGGCCGGTGAGGACGGGCTCGCGGTGGGCGTGCGCGTCGTGCTCGGCGTGGTCGACGGTGTGGTTGCCGGAGAAGTGCGAGATCACCGAGGGGGAGACCTTGCTGAGCTCGGGCAGGACGCCGTCGCTCTTCTTCACGCTGCTGATCCACACGGCCTCGGGGTGGGTGTCCTCGCCGGCGGCGACGTCCTCGGCGGTGCGCAGCTTGGCGACCTTGTGGATCAGGACGCCGAACCCAACCTTGGCGAGCACGTCGGCGGCGGAGTAGGCCAGCTGCATGCCGGTCAGCCACGCGGGGGTGACGTCGAAGAAGACCGGGATGGCGTAGACCAGCGGGTAGACGCCGAAGGTGCCCAGCAGCACGATCGCGGCGTTGCGCAGGCTGGTGCCGGCCTCTGTGCTCATCGAGGACATCGAGGACTTCACCGCGCCGATGAGAGCGATGTAGAGGTAGAGGTAGAAGACCGAGGAGACGATCCCCCACCACACGAGGGCGGTGGTGCTGGTGCCGGAACTGATCACCTGGGAGCCCAGGTAGCCGGTGAAGATCATCAGGAATGCGGCGGCCATCGTGGTGAACCGGGTGCTGCGGGCCTTGGCGCCGGCCAGGGAGCAGACGGCGAGCAGCTCGGCGGTGAGCAGCGGGACGGTGATCGACCAGTCGATGTACCGCGGCGCGAGGTTGAACCGGGCTTCCTCGTTCGGCACGTACACGCCGTCGGTGAGGGTGAAGCCGGAGTCCCACTTGATGAACAGGACGAGGTAGGAGAGTGCGGCCACGCCGGTGATGCAGAGGCTGGCCAGCACGGCGGGTCGGTAGCGGACGCCGATCTCGCTCTTGCTGTTCCAGGTGTAGACGAACATGGCGAACAGGGCGAAGCCGGCGGCGACGAGGGCGTACAGGACCAGGTCGTATTGGCCCAGGGACATGGTCTGCAGTTCGGGTGTGGGTGTGTCCATGCTCTTTCCGAGTCAGACCGGGGCGCGACTGCCCGGTCCGTGCGGAGGGGGGAGCCGAGCCCCCGCTCCAGCGAAGGGTCGCTGGGCAGGAAGGGCCGTGGCTTGGCTCCGGGAGCGGCGTTACCCGACGGGATCGTGCGCAACCTTCAACTAGATGTCGCTCCGGTAACGAGCCCTTGGGCCGTTGCGGGACATCGCTTCCAGCAGACGCCGGTGACGCGGCAGGTCACCGAGCAGGTGCACAGCCTGGGTGGCCGGCTCCGGAGGCAGCCGACCGGCCCGGGGCCCGGGGTCAGGCGCTGGTGCCCTGCGGATGACAGGTGGCCACCGGCGTGCCCACCTTGCGCGTGCTCTGCGTGGTGTCGACCCGGGCCCGGGCGCTGGCCTGCAGCAGGATGATGATGTCGGAGCCGCCGAACTGGAAGAAACCGAACTCCTCACCCTTGGCCGCGTGCGTGCCGACGACGGTGGTGAGGGTGACGGAGTCGACGTGGGACATGCCGACCGGGACCACGGCGACCAGCCCGATGCCCGGGCCGTCGTCGTCGGCGGTGTCGAGCACGACGACGCCGCGTTCCTGGGTGAACTCGTAACCGGTCTGCGCGCTGTCCTTGGACTCCAGCTGGCCGTCGGTGATGACGGACTGCAGGTAGGCCAAGCCACTGACCAAGTAGGACTCCTTGACCGTTCCGCCCACCGGCAGGTGGTAGCGGTGGTAGGAGGACGGCGGCAGCATGAAGTGCACGAACGTGCCGCCGACGAAGGCCTCGGCGTAGGCGCTGCCCTCCAGCAGCTGCCCGATGCTCGCGTACCCGTGGGTCTTCTTGATCGTGATGCCCGGGACCCGGGACTGCTCGTCGACGTCGAAGGTGTGCCGGTAGGTGGCGTCGGCGGGGGAGGTGACCACCAGGTTGCTGCCGGGATCGGCGATCGGGCGCAGCCCGGCGTTGAGCTCGCGGGCGAAGAACTGGTTGAACGTCAGCCAGCCGCTGGGGGTGTTCGGCTTCCCGTCGATCAGCGACTCCTCGATCGTGTACTCCGGGGCGTTGTCCAGGAAGGACTGCAGGATGTCCTGGCTGAAGGACTCCGGGGCGTTCAGGAAGCTGCCCCACTGCCGGGCGAACTGCGTCAACCAGCCGCGGAACCGGTCGGAGTCCTGCCCGATCGCGGTTCCCTCGCCGTCGACGTCCTGGTCGACGAGGAAGAAGAAGTGCGCGATCCGGTCGCTGACCTCCTGGGCGTAGCGCTCCTCCGGCGCCTGCTCCCGCCACGCCTGCGCGTCGGACTGCTGCGGGATCCAGCGGATGAAAGCCTTCAGGTAGGCCTCGTACTCCTCGAGGTCTGCAGGCCACTGGAACGCCGCGTAGAGGGTCGGGTCGAGGTCGGCGCGGGCCCGCTCGCCGGCGGTGACGAGGGAGCGCTGCAGCCGGTCGGTGAGCGTCTCGTCTTCGGCCAGGACGGCGTGGAGGTCGTCGATGATGGCATCGGGCTGGGGCATGCTGCTGTCTCCTGAGCTGGCGGTGACGTGGGGGGAGCGTGCCGGGGAAGGCGCAGGCTGCGGGGTCGACGTCCCGATGGCAGGACGACGTGGGGCCGCGCGTCGTCCTCGAGACCTACCCGGGGGGAGCCCGGGTACCCGCCGGCGCCCGGCCGCCGGATCCCCGGTCCTCGTGAGGATGTCGGTGGGGAGACGCCCAGCTCGCGGTGACGGGCGTAGGTAGGCCCGCTGGGGTCGTCGACTGGGTCGGCGCCGCTGGGTCAGAGGCTGGAGTGGCCGGCGACGGCCTGTTCCAGGGCGTCCTTGCGGCCGGCGATCAGGCGGTCGACCGCGGCCGGGTCGGTGCGGTTGATCTCGATCATCTGCCTGCGGGTCTCGCCGCCGCGGACCACCGTGAGGCTGCCGTCGGCGATGCCGGCCAGGGTCGCGGTGGCGACGTCCTCGGGGCTCTCGTAGGAGAAGCCGTGCTCGGGGCCGGCCTGGGAGCTGGCCATCATCGGGGTGCTGGTGGCGCCGGGGAAGACGGTGAGCACGTGCACGCCCTCGCCGTGCAGCTCGCGGCGGAGGGCTTCGCCGAAGTGCGCGATGCCGGCCTTGGTGGCGGCGTAGGTGCTGTAGAAGGGCAACGCCACCAGGCCGATGCCGGAGGAGATGTTGACCACCAGGCCCTCGCCGCCGTCCCGCAGCGCCGGCAGGGCGGCGCGGGTGAGCAGGATCGGCGCGGTCAGGTTGAGGGTCACCTGGGCGATGACCTCGCTCTCCTCGATCGCGTCCAGCCGCCCGGCCCGGACGTTGCCGGCGTTGTTGATCAGGACGTCGATGCCGCCGAACTTCTCCTGTGCGGCGGCGACCACGGTCGCCGCGGCGCCGGGCTCGGTCAGGTCGGCGGGGACCACGTGTGCCTGGCTGCCGCTCTCGCGGACCAGGGCGGCGACCTCCTCCAGGGCCTCGGGGCGGCGGCCCACCAGGGTCAGCCGGACGGAGTGGTCGGCCAGCTGGAGGGCGAGGCTGCGGCCGATGCCACCGGCAGCGCCGGTGAGCAGGATCGAGCGGTCGTGCACGTCCATGAGGTTCCTCTCGGAAGAGTGTCGTGTTGGTGGCGCATCGCGCGGACGGAGGGGATGCACCCGGGCACGGCCCCGCGGGTGGCGGATGGAGTCGGGGACGTGATCAGGTGCCGAACCGGCATTCGCGCCGGAGGAGTGGACGGGGGTGCCGTCGGGCAGGCCAGGAAAGGGGCGCATACCCGCGCGCTGGCTCGGGCGGAACATGGCAGTCCAGACATGGCCGCTGGGTCAGGTGCTGGACCGGGTTCTTGTCTCTGGACTGCCTTTTTTGCTCCGCTGTCCGCATGGGGCCGCGCGATGACTGACGTGCTGTGCTGACGGGGTCGGGCGCCGACGGTGGTGGGGTCCGCGGCCGAGCCGGTCGATCCGCCAGACGGCGAGGATGTCGCCAGGGCTCAGGGATGCGATCCCGGGACGCAGATCGACGTCCAGGTGCGGGCAGCAGGCTCGCACCGGAGAACGGAGGAGGACGTCATGTGGTGGGACTCGTGGGCAGATCTGGGCCGGATCCTGGCAGTGGGGACGGCCGCATACCTGAGCGTCGTGGTGGTGCTGCGGGTGTCGGGGAAGCGGACGCTGGCCAAGCTCAGTGCCTTCGACCTGGTGGTCACCGTGGCGCTGGGGTCGACGTTGGCCACGATCCTGATGAGCTCGGACGTCTCCTGGACCGAGGGCGTGACGGCTCTGGTGCTGCTGGCCGGGCTGCAGGCGCTCGTGGCGTGGGTGACCGTGCACTGGTCGGGGGCGCGGGCGGTCATCACCTCCCGCCCCACCCTGGTGTGGCGGGACGGTCAGCCGATCACCAGCGCGCTCACCGAACAGCGGCTGGCGCTCGATGAGATCCGGCAGGCGGTCCGGGCGACCGGCTCGGGAGACCTGAGCGACGTGGCCGCGGTGGTCCTGGAGAGCGACGGCACCCTCAGCGTGATCCCGACGTCGAAGATCGGGGACTGGTCGGCCCTGCGGGGCATCGAGGGCAACCCGGCTGTCGACCGTTGACCAGTGACCCGACCTACGCCCTGGCGGCGGTCGTCGCCGTCGGCCGGGGAGGAGAGGCGTGAGCAGTTCAGGAGGACCGAGACGGGGCCCGGTGCAGGCCCTGTTGGCCCCGCTGCGGAGCGCGCTGTGGCCGATCCCGTGCCTGGGCGTGCTGCTGGCGATCGTCTTGGGGGTCGTCCTCCCGGCGCTGGATGAACGCCTGGGGTCCGGTGACCATCCGCTGACCTTCGTCTTCGGCGGTGGGGCCGCCGCCGCCCGCGATGTGCTCGCCGCGATCGCCGGCTCCCTGATCTCGGTGACCGGCCTGACGTTCTCCCTCACCGTCGTCGCGCTGCAGCTGAGCAGCAGCCAGTACTCGCCCCGGCTGCTGCAGACCTTCGTCACCGACCGGGTGGTGCAGGCGACCCTGGCCCAGCTGGTGCTGACCTTCGTCTACGCCCTCACCGTGCTGCGCACCGTGCGGACCGCGAGCGCCACCGAGGACGACAGTGCCTTCGTCCCCCGGCTGTCGATCACGGTCGCCTACCTGTTGACCTTGCTCAGCGTGCTGGCCCTGGTGTTCTTCCTCGGGCACCTGACCCGCGTGCTGCGGGTGGAGACGATGTTGCGCGACGTGCACGTCGAGGGGACGCAAACCATCACCCGCGAGCTCGGCAGCACGGAGGACGGTGCGGGGTCCACCGCTGCCGGGAGCACTGGTCGCGTCGGTCCGGCGGTGCCGCTGATGGCCAGGTCCAGCGGCTTCCTGGTCGGCCTGGACGAGAGGGCAGCCGCCCGGGCCGCGAGCCGGGCCGGCGTCGTCGTCCGGCTGCGGATCCGGTTCGGGGACGCCATCGTCACGGGCACACCGCTGGCCCACGCCTGGGCCGGTGAGCCGGGGGCGGCTGTGGACACGACGGCGTTGGAGGAGGCGCTGGAGAGGGCCGTCCGGCTGGACTTCGAGCGTTCGGCCGGCCGGGACGTCGCCTACAGCCTGCGCACGATCGTCGACATCCTGGTCCGGGCGCTGTCCCCGGGGACCAACGACCCGACGACTGCGGTGCACGCGCTCTCGCACGCCTCCGCGCTGCTGGGGGAGCTGGCCGAGCGGCAGGCCGCCGACCGGGAGGTCCGGGATGAGGACGGCACGGTGCGGGTGGTGCTGCCGGCGTGGGAGCTGCCGGACCTGCTGCAGCTGGTGGTGGAGGAGCCGCTGCAGTTCGCCGAGGGGCAGCCCGGGGTGCTGCGGCGGTTGGCCGGGGTGCTGCGGGAGTTCGCCTGGCGGGCCCGCGGCCGCGGTGTCGATGACCTGGTGCGCGGCTACGCCGATCGTGTGGCGGACGCGGCGGTGCGCACCACCGCCGTCACGCCGGAGGAGGGGGCGGCGTGGCAGCTGCAGGTGGAGCAGGCCCTGGCGGGGGAGTGGCCCGTCGACGGCCGCTGAGCCGCCCGCGCCCGGGCCGTGGTCCCGGCCCTCAGGTCGGGGACAGCGCGGGAAGCAGCCGGGCACGAGGCATGCGCATGGGGGATCGCCCGCCGGGGGTAGCAGCGGATGAGTGACATGGTCGGACTCCGAGGTCATGAGCGGTCTCGCTCAGCTCAGCAGGTGCCACAGCGGCGCGTGTCCGGTCCCACGACCCATCTCGAGGAGCTGCCCGCACATGAGTCCGCGCGAACACGCCACGTCAGGCGGCCACGAGAGCCACGACATGGGTCACAAGGGGGCGGTGAGCTGGGCGATGGCCGCCCAGGCGACCTTGCACTGCCTCACCGGCTGCGCCATCGGCGAGGTCCTCGGCATGGTCATCGGTACGTCGGTTGGCCTGCACAACGCTGCAACGGTGGTGCTGTCCATCGCGCTGGCCTTCGTCTTCGGCTATGCGCTCACCATGCGCGGCGTGCTGCGGGCGGGCCTGCCCTTGGCCAAGGCATTCACGGTGGCCCTGGCGGCTGACACCGTGTCGATCGCGGTGATGGAGGTCATCGACAACACCGTTGTGCTCGCCGTCCCCGGCGCCCTGGACGCCGGCATCACGAGCGCCCTGTTCTGGCTCTCCTTGATCGCCTCGCTGGGGATCGCCTTCGTGCTCACCACCCCGATCAACCGTTGGATGATCGGCCGCGGCAAGGGCCACGCCGTGGTCCACGCCTACCACTGAGGACCGACATCGGCATCGCTCCCTCCCAGATCGGGGGTGAGGATGTCTTCCGGCTGCGCGCCGTGGAAAGTGATCACGTGCCCGTCGACGAGGCAGCCACAGGGCTGGGCGACCGGGACGATGACCAGGTCCCGGACACCAGCGACGCGGGCGTACTGCTCCTCCAACCCCGTGGTCGAAAGCGCGCAAGCTGGGCAGGCAGGTCTGTAGTCGGTTGGCCAGGCGAGCGCCTCGAGCTGCTCACCACCGCGGCGTGCGGTTCGGCCCAACAGTTGGATCTCGGGACCCGCCGGCACTTCTGAGGCGGGCGCCGGCTCGCCCGACCGATCGCCGGTCCCTGGCAATTCCAAGGCGGTCTGCGCAGATACAGCGCCGGCGCTCACCGGGCTCACCGGGCTCACCGCGCTCACCGGGCTCGCTGAAGCCTCGGGGGCCTGCGCCAGGGCGCGCACCAGCGAGCTGCGGCCCACCCCCAAGGTGGCAGCGATCTGGATCAGTGTCATGCCCTGCGCACGCATCGCGAGCGCCGCGGTGAGCCGTTCGGGGGTCATGACGGTGGGGCGTCCGCCGGCGCGGCCGCGGGCCCGGGCGGCGACCAGGCCGGCGCGGGTGCGCTCGCTGATCAACCGGCGTTCCATCTGGGCGACGGCGGCGAAGATGTGGAAGACCAGCTCTCCGCCGACGGCGGTGGTGTCGATGGCCTCGGTCAGTGACCGGAACTGGATATCGCGGGTACCGAGGTCGTTGACGATGGTGGTCAGGTCGGCAACGGAGCGGCCGAGTCGGTCGATCCGCCACACGGTGAGGGTGTCCCCGGGCCGGAGGAAGTCCAGGCAGGCGATGAGCTGCGGGCGAGCGGCGGTGGCGCCTGAGGCGTAGTCGGTGAACACCCGCACAGCGCCAGCAGCGGTCAGGGCGTCGTGCTGCAGCGCCGGATCTTGCTCGAGAATGGAGACCCGCGCGTAGCCGACCATGTTCACGCGCGGAGGCTAGCGGGAGCGGCCCACAAACGTCAGGAGTCGTCGGATTCGGGCCGTTGATTTCGGGCACGGGTTTTGGGCCGGTTGACCCGTTGGCCGACCTGCAGAAATGCTCGACGGGTCAAGGGGTGTCCGGAGTGGCCCAAAAACGGGCGGTTCCGGTCAGGCACGTCAGACAGCGATCAGCTGAAGGTAGGCCAGTCCCATGACGCCGCGGTAGCCGCGGAAGTAGCCGTCCCGCTGGCGCTGTGCTCGTGCGCGTACCTCGTCGGCATCAGCTGCGTCCAGTCCGTGCTCCACGAGCCAGGCGGCATAAGCGGCGCTGAACTTGGACTCGAAGTCATCCCACTCGTCCAAGTTCGCTTCATGGACAGCGGCTGGGACGAATCCTGTGGCTACGGCTAGATCCACGAGGTCAGCCACAGTGATCAGCTCGTCGAGTCGTCCACCCAGTGCCGCCGCGGCCTCGGCGGTGGGCGGTGACGACCAGACTGCCTCGCCGTAGACCACCCGAGCTCCACGCGGAACACGTGCGCGGATCGCTCGCAAGGCGCCCGCGTAGTCCATGGGGGCGCTTGGGTCGACCGAGGCGGCCCAGACATGGCTCGCGCCGATGGAGATGACGGCGGTCGCCTGCTCGGGTGCGGTCTCCTTCGCGTCGCCCGGTACGAACGTCATGCGATCGGCCAGCCCGCGCCGAGCAGCGAGCGTCTGCCCGTGTTCGAGTGCCGCCACGTCGAGATCGAGGCCGAGGCCAGCGGCACCAGGTGCGGCTGCGACGACGCGCAGAAGGAGTTCCCCCCAGCCGCAGCCGATGTCCAGCACCGTGCCCTGCAGGTCCTCCGCCATGAAGTCGACGAGGCGGGTGGCCCGTTCTTCGGACAGGGGGGAGTTGAAGGTCATTGCGTCATGCAGGGGAGCGAACTCGATGGTCACCGCCGCACGCTGTCTGATCGCGAGCTGGCCAGTCAACTGAGTTTGACGGTGTCCACCACCGCAGAAAGCGAGGCGCTTGCTCGTCACGGAGGCGCCTGAGCCCCCAGCTCCACTGGCTCTCGTCGGCCCGAAAACGGTTGGGTAGTGGGCAGTCCGTTAACGGGCAATTCCGGACAGGGCGGTCCTGTCTACTGTTCTGCGGGGTGGTCTGCCTTCTCTTTCAGGGGCTGGTAGTTGCGGTGGTGGTCCACGACCAGTTGGAGCAGTCTCACCAGCTCGCTGCGTTCCTCTGGTGACAGAGGCTCAAGGAGCTTCGCCTGTGCTGCGGACGCGGCCTCCTCTAGGCGGGCGAGCGCCGCTCGTCCCTCGTTGGTGATCCCGATGGTGTTGCGGCGCCGGTCCTGACGGTCCTCGCTGCGGGTGAGCCACCCCTCGGCTTCCAGCCGCTTGAGCACGGCGACCATGTCGCCGAGGTTCACTCCGAGCCTCCGGCCGAGCAGCGCCTGGCTGATCTGGCCGTACTGGGCGAGGCCGGCCAGCACCGCGAAGTCGGTGCGCCCCGTTGAGGTCCCGAAGGCCTGGGTCACGAGTCGGCGAGAGTCCACGAACACATGGCCGACCAGCCAGGTCGCCAGTGACCACAGCTTCTCAGGCGGTGAAGCCTCCGCCGACGAGCCGGTCGTGTCCACGTCTCCACATTAGCGGTCCGTTTGATTGACAAACGGCATGGTACCGTTTGCTCTGCAAACGTTTGCCAGGCAAACGGTCCCGCAGACCGTGAAGGAGGGCGACCATGACCCGTGTCGCGATTATCACCGGGAGCACTCGACCAGGGCGGCGAGCCGAGTCCGTCGCCCAATGGGTGCACCGGGTGGCATCAAGCAACTACCAGTCGGAGTTCGAGGTCGTGGATCTGGCCGACCACGCCCTACCGCTCCTGGACGAGCCGGCGCCTGCAGCGATGGGGACCTACGTCCACGAGCACACCAAGCGTTGGGCGAAGGTGGTCGCGTCCTACGACGCCTATGTCTTCATCGCTCCGGAGTACAACCACTCCATCCCCGCTGTCCTGAAGAACGCCATCGACTACCTATATGCCGAGTGGGGCGACAAGTCAGCCGGGCTGGTCACGTATGGCCTGCAGGGAGGCACGCGTGCGGGTGAGCATCTGCGCCTAATCCTCGCCGAGCTGAAGGTCGCCGACGTGCGCACTCATGTGGCGCTCTCGCTCAGGGACGACTTCCTCTTCAACGATCCTCACGACCCGATCTCTCTGACGCCTCCGCGCCACCAGGAAGCCGTCCTGCGACGGCTCTTGGACGAGGTCCTCAACTGGTCAGAGGCCCTCGAGCACCTCCGCCGCAACCCGAAAGGTGCAGCACTCGGGCACCAGGCACGTACATGAGATCGGAGCAGTTCGCGTTCCCGGACGTGCAACGCCCTGACAGCGCGATCGCCCTGGTCTCGCCCCTCTACGTCGCAACAGCGACACAGCAGCGCACCGCAGCTGCGCACTCCGTCGCCGCCTTCCGCAACAACCCCTTGCCCGCGGGATTCGTGTCGTTCAGCGCGTTCGGGAGCACGGACGGGGAGACGCTGCTGACGTACGCGCAGTGGGCGACCGATGACGCCTACCTCCGGTTCGACGACAGCCACGACCACGACCACGCACGCAGCGGGCGGGTGCAGCCCGTGCGCTTCTTGCCGTACCGAAGCGTTGTTCTCGATCCGGAGTCCAGGCCGGGCGTCCTCGTCGCCCCCACATTCGACGTCGATGGTCCCGAACGCCAACGCGCGTCGGTCGATGCTCTCCTTGACGGCCCGCTGTCCAGGCCGGTACCCGGATTGATCGCCAGCCACTTCCACCTCAGCCTCGACGGCACCCGCGTCCTCAACTGGGCCGAGTGGGTCGATGAGAGCGCCCACGCGGACTTCATGCGGAGCCCGCTGCCGGCCGAGTTCCTCAGCGCCATCACCATGCCCGGCGTCCGCGGGATAGGCGGCAAGCGCTACGAGCTGCTGGAGTCAGTGACCACGTGACGACGACAAAAGTCACCTACACGCCTCCTGCGGCGAATCCGCGACGCTGGTAGGCGCTCGCGTTCACCTCAGCGAGGCGCTCACCACAGCCATGCTGATGCTGCGACGACGCCCCTGACCCACCCGGATTCGTTGAAGGATGGCCCTCCTCGGCCCGAAGACGGTTGGGTGGTGGTCTGTCCCTTAACGGACGATTACGGGACGAGTGAGCGGCCGGGCTCATCCGAGCCATCGTTCGCGTAGATGTCGCGGTAGAGCCGTAGCGCAGCCTCCCTGAGGCCGTTCTTGGACGGGTCGTCCAGGTGCCCAAACCGGTCGGTGGCAAGCTCGCTGGGCAGCGGGGTGCCGTCGAGCATGGCGCCGGACAGGGCGTGCGCCGCGCCGGCGGCGTGGGTCACCCACAGCGCCTGCGCCAGCCACACGCCGGTCAGCGCCGGATGGGGGCCGAGGAAGGGCAGGTTGTCCGGTGTCATGGCGAAGACCCCGTTGACCCACTGCTCCGGCGCTCGCCGGAGCGCGGGCTGCAGCAGGTGCTGAGCCGAGGTGATGACGTCGGTGAACCGCTCGTCCCAGGCGAGGGCGGCTCCACCGGTGAGGTCTTCTGGCTGGACGAGGACCGGCCGGTGGTCATAGGAGCCGATACCGAGCCGGTCGGTGTGGACGCGGGCGTAGACGTGGCGTTCTGGCCAGCGCACGAAGGGCCCGGCACGCAGACCGGCGGTCGGTGCCGAGTAGACGTAGGGGTGCGCGACGGGGAACAGGGGCAGGTCGAGGCCGGTTAGGGCGGCGAGGCCGGTGCCCCAGACACCGCCGGCCAGGACGACGTCATCAGCGACGAAGCTGGTCCCGTCCTCGGTGGTCACGACCGGGTGCCCGTTCCTGCTCTCCACGGCGACCACGGCGTGCCCGGGCAGGAAGCGCGCACCGCGAGCCGTGGCGTGTGCCTGTAGCGCGTGGGCCAACGAGGTCGGTGACGCAGCCCCGTCGGCGGGGAAGGAGCCGGCCGCCAGCACCGGTGAGCTGTCGACGAACGCAGCGACGGAGGCGGGCAACTCGGACGCGCTGAGCAGGTCGGCGGGCAGGCCTGCCTCCCGTGCTGCGGCGACGCGACGCTCGACCTCGGTCACGCCCGCCCCGGAGACGGCCAGCTCCAGGCCACCGGGCCGCTGGAAACCCTCCGGCACCTCGTCATAGACCGCGGCCGACTGCCGGGCGAGGTCGGTCAACACCACTGCGTCGTTGTAGAGACCGATGAAGCCCGGCGCGAAGGCCGTCGATCCACGCGGCTGCGCGCTGTCGCGCTCGAGCACCGTCACCTCGACGCCAACGTGGGCGGCCAGCTCACGCGCGAGGCTGACGCCGGTGATGCCGGCGCCGACGATGAGCACCTGTCGTGCCACGACGAGGACCCTCCTGTTCGAGAGGCTGGTGGACACCCAGCCCCAGCTTCCCGGCCATGGGACTGCCCCGACTTCAGTTGACTGTCTTTGTGGTGGCGGTCGCGCGTGGAGGGCGAGGCGCCTTAGTCGTTTACAGCTGAAGCGTGGGCCGCGACAATGTGCCAGCTCCCCTGATCGTCCAGGGCCCAGGTGCGGGTGTATCGCATCCGAGCCATGAACGGCTGACCGGCAATCGTGCCCTCCAGGGTTCCCAGGAACCAGGTAATGCCGGTGGAGCCGATGACCGACACCTGCAACTCCGACTCCTCGACTCGGCTCAGGACCTGCTGCCCGCTGCGGTGTGCGCCGAGGTCGTCGTCCTTGGTGTAGAGGGCGCCGTCTGGGCCTGTGAACAGCAGCCCATCGTCGAGAAGGTCGGCCAGTGCCTCGACGTCTGAGGCGAGCTGGGCAGCCTGAAGTCGTCGTTCGGCCGCGCGGAGGGTCTCCGTCAGTTCGGGACTCGTCATGGGGTGACCGTATTGGGAGCGAGGAGTCCTAGTGGCCGTGTTCGCTCTAAGCGTCTGTCAGGGCTCGGCGGCGCAGTAGTGCCGCAGAATCATGCCGGCGGCGCGGCCTCCACCCGTTCGATGTTCCAGGCCGGCGTCCACCGGCCAACGGCGAACCCGAAGCGGGGTGCGATCTTCCGGTTGTACTCCACGCAGCCGAGCCAGCCGTCGCCGCGGTCCTCGCTCTGCTGCCAGCCATGCAGTAGTGCCGGCGTGTGCCACTCGCCGCCCCAACGGACGCGCACCGGCACCGGTGGGTCCAGCCTGCGGTCGGCCTCCTCGAGGGCAAGGGCCAGGTCGTCCGTGAAGGTGACCAAGAGGTGGTCGGGCACCGGCAGCCGGCGGGGCGGCGGACCCGGTTCGCGCGCTGACACCACCCCACTATCGACCCGTGCCGGGAGTCCCTCCGCACCGGCCTGGCGGCCAGGGGCTTCGCCGTGGTGGCTGGGTTGGGGAGTGCGGCAGGTCGTCCCAGCATGCGGGGTCGGGAGCCCGACCGGTTAAGGCCGCTACGCGCCGGCTACGCCGGTCGGCTTCGCCGAGCCTGGACCGCTCACCCTCAACCCCGCACCCGGAACTCCTGACCCGCCGCACACCGCGGCGGCCAACCGGGAGGAACCCGATGAGCAACGAAACCGTGAACAGCCAGCGAGCCAACGTACGCAGCGCCTTCCACCTGGTGCAGCAGGAGGTCTACTCGCTACTGGACTCGGTGGCGCTCGTGGGCGAGATGGTCGCCCATCCCAAGGAGGGTGACGGCGTCGAGCTGGTCATGCAGACCAAGAGCCTGCACGAGCCGATCGAAGACGTGCTGGCCCAGCTGGACAAGCTCCGGCGGGCGCAGTTCAGCTACGACGACGAGGTGAGCAAACAGCTCGGGTGACCGACGGGCAGCCGGTCAAGTGACCGCCTGCGCCAGCTGTCCGTGCCGTTCCCGGCAGGACGTGGCTAGGTTCGTCCGGTGAGCCGTTCCCGGGGTGAGCCGCTGAGCCTGACGGCGACGGACCGGGAGCGGTTCGACGCCAGCATCTGCCGCACGTCTACCTGTCACATCTGGCTCGGGTCACTGTCCCGCCCAGGCGGCTACGGGCAGTGGTGGCTACGACGCCCCGATGGGCGGCAGCGGGTCGTGTCCGCGCACCGCGTGGCCTTCGAGCTGGCCCACGGCCCGCTGCCCGAGGGCGCCACGCTGATGCACGACTGCGAGGTGCGGCTGTGCGTCAACACCGGGCCGGGACACGTCCACGCGGCCACGCAGGCCGAGAACGTCGACCAGGCGGTCCGACGCCGCCGCATGGCCGGCCCGAGGCCGGGACTGGTCGACGTCCGGGGGCCGGTCGGGCAGACCGCTGCGGTACAGACCGCGCTCCGGGATGTACTCGCGCAGGGCCGGCCGGACCTAGACCAGCTGGCTGCGCTACTCGCCGACGTGGTCGCCGCCGGCGACCCGCTAGCCGACCAGCTGCGGCTGCTGTGACTCCCCCGTCGACCTAACGCTCTCTTCGGACCCTCCTTCGCCCTCAGCACCGGGCGGGGTGCCGTCGGAATCGGCCCGGGAACCGCGCGGCGCACGACGCGCGGCGCGCACCTCCGCCACGGGCACGTCGACGAGTGCCGCGATCTCATCGGGGGTCTTCCCGAGGTTGGCCAACGCGCCGATGCTGGCGCGGAAAGCAGCGTCGGCGGCCGCGATCTGCTCGGTGAGGCTGGCGCGCAGCTCGGCTGCCTCCATGGCTTCGGTGACAGCGTCAGTGAGTACACGCGCCTCGCGCTCCATGTGCTCCTGCACCCGCTGAGCTGCCCGTCGACGCGCTGCCAGCGCCTCACTCTTGCCCGTTGCCATGTGCGGACAGTAGCCG
>Ga0210040_10001170_pt1 | contig 40559 bp, 40 predicted proteins | sample CryGeyCG12114_NA_FD_185462 | JGI IMG/M metagenome (GOLD analysis project Ga0210040, IMG submission 185462) | Groundwater microbial communities from aquifer - Crystal Geyser CG19_WC_8/21/14_NA (SPAdes) (version 2) | ecosystem: Environmental > Aquatic > Deep subsurface > Groundwater | place: USA... | reverse complement strand
GGGCGGTATGGTTGGGCACTATACTTTTGGCGCCCGTACCGGTGGATCGGTCATTATTTACGGTAGCTTATTTTTAATTACCGGTTTGTTGTTTAGCCAAAGCTTCCAGGAATTAGTTAAAATATTCCCTATGCCGGTTTTAGGCACACTGTTATTTTTTGAAGGCTTGGCTTTGACTTTATTGGTTCGGGACGTAACCACGCAGAAAGAAGATTTATTTATAGCCGTATTAGTGGCCCTTGTCTGTTTGGGCTTGCCTTATGGCTATTTGTTTGGTTTGATTCTCGGCACCGCAACCTTTTACTTCATCAAAAAATATAAGCTAATTAAATAGATTAGCTACAAATAGCGAATAATAACCTTAAACGCAGCTCTTTCTTATCTTAGAACATTCAACTACTTGGATTTAAAAAGCCGGAAGTAAAACAAAGGGTTAGCTAATAGTTTTTTCACTTCGACATTGGCCAGTGCCTCCGTAAGAAATTGCTGTACGTATTTACTTTGGTTGCCTCGCCTAACAATAAAATTAATTAACCAGGAGTATCGGCAAAGCATTTGTAACGTCCGGCTCACCTTTAATTCCTTCCCCATCCGCCGATAAATTTCCCGATCATACGATTTATTGAATTCAGCCGAAAAATCTTTTTTAGCAAAGCAACTAATAATATGGGCTACAGCAATTCTCCCGCTCCGGATAGCATTCCCGATTCCTTCTCCCGATAAAGGATCAATTAAAGCGGCAGCATCACCGGTTAACAAAAATCTTTCACCCGATATTTTTCTTTTTTTTGAGCCTAAAGGTAAGCCGAAGCCTTTAACAGATTCCAGTGGTTGGGCTTCTTTAAATCTTTCTGCCAAGGCCGGATGGGTCTGCAGCAAATTTTGTAACTGTTCTTTCAAGTTCAATTTCCGGGCGGCTACGACCGAAGAAAGAATGCCCAAGCCAACGTTTGCTTTATTACCGGGTAACGGAAAAATCCAGAGATAACCAGGCAAAATAGCCTTAAAAAAGTGCAGTTCTATAAAGTTTTCCGGATGCATCTGTGTAACTCCTTCGTAATAAACCCGGATGCCGGCACTGTAATGTTCTTTCTCTACTTTAATTTGACTAAAACTTTTGGCGATAACCGAATGGGCACCATCTGCTCCCACTACTATATCTCCCTCAAACAATCCTAAATTGGTTTCAATACTTACCTTACTTCCCAGATTAAGCACCTGGTGAACCGTGCAGTTTTGAAAAATACTGACGTTAGTAAGCTCCTGCACCTGTTGAAAAAGGAAATAGTCAAAATCAAGACGGGTACTTAGGTAGCCGCAGCCTTTTTTATTTTTATGTAGAAAAGGAATATTTAGTTGCTGGTGATCGGGCGAAAAAATGGTGACCCCGTAAGCAGGAATTTTAGCCAGAAAGGCGGAAAAAGCCGCCGCTATTTTTTCCGATAAGAAAGGTAATTGGTTGATCACATCGATACTTAAAGCATCGCCGCAGGTTTTATCGCGCGGGAAAGTTGCTTTTTCTAATACTGCTACTTGTAAACCGGTATCCGCCAGTTTCAAAGCACAAGCGCAACCGGCCGGTCCAGCACCTACAATAATCACATCAAACTTATTCGTGGGCATAAACCTTAACAATCAAAATCAAATATAAGACGCTTGATTTATAAAAAGGTCAGATTGAAGCCGGAGGAAGCAGAAATAAAGAAAGATTGCAGAATCAATAAAATCTGGTTAAAAGAATTAGATTCTATTGTTGACTATAAGAAGAAAAAAACCAAAATAAATAAAACGAAACAATACTACTCAAATTAGCCCCCAATGGAAGACATGGATTCAAATACCGGTAAAATAAACTGCCGGTTTTGTTCTGCTTCGTAACCATCTTTTGCCCGGCGGCCAAAAACATGCATTAAAGCATTTAGCAAAGTTTCATTAGTGGCGTTGGCTCGTAAAATATCCCGAATATTCAGAACATCTTCTCCGTAAAGGCAGGTTTTTAAGCCACCCTGGGCCGTAACCCGAATGCGGTTACAGGTGCCACAAAACGTACGGGTAAAGGCGGCTATAATACCAATATTACCAACATGGTCCGGAATGATATAGTTTTGAGCGGTTGCGTTAGGCGCATTTTTAACGGCCTGTATATTAGGAAATACTTCTTTTAACGTATTCAGGATTTTGATATAATTCCATTCTAAAGTTGGGTGCTGTACGCCACCGCCGTTAAAGGGCATTTCTTCGATAAACCGCACCGAAACCGGGAAATCTTTGGTTAACTGGGCCAGGGGAATAATATCTTCCGTATTCTGGCCGGCCATCACTACCGCATTAATCTTTACCGCAATGCCCTGTTGCAATAAAGCATAAAATGTATCCATTACTTTCGGCAGTTCATCCCGCCGGGTAATCTTAAAAAAACGTTCCCGGTCCAGCGTATCTAAACTTAGATTAATAGATTTAATACCCAATGCTTTTAGCTCCGGAATAAAAGGCGCGGTTAAAACTCCGTTAGTAGTTATATTAATCTCTTCGAGGCCCGGAATGGCCTTTACGCGCCGCAAAAAAGGCATTAAGTCTTTACGCAGAAATGGTTCACCGCCGGTAATCCGCACTTTACTGATGCCTAAACCGGCTAATACCCGGAGCATTCGCTCCATTTCTTCGTAAGTTAAAAGATGTTTCTTGGGTAGATAATCAATTCCTTCGGCGGGCATGCAATAAAAGCAGCGCAAATTGCACCGGTCCGTTACTGCTAACCGCACGTAATCTAAAGCCCGACCGTGGTTATCAATGATCATTTACTTTGTTTATCCCGTTATCTGAAAACTAATAGCAATAAGCTTAAGTTCAGGTTTACGTATTAAAGGTAAAACAAATGACGTTAAAAGTAGTAACTTGAATTAAATTTAAAGATTTAACCCTATGCAGGTAAAAATCGCCTTGTTTGGCATTACCAAAGAAATAATCGGCGCTTCTAAATTAAACTATGAGTTGGGCGAAAAAGCGGATGTAACTTCTTTATTAACAAAACTTAAATCTGATTTCCCGGCTTTACAAAATCTTAAATCTTTACTAGTTGCCGTTAATGATGAATATGCGGAATCAGGACAGTCCATTTCCGAACACGACGAAATTGCCCTTATCCCGCCGGTTTGCGGAGGATAAAATTAGTATTGAGTAGCAGGTATCAAGAAGCAGGATTCCTGAAATCTAATTTATAAACCTATAAATCATGATTATGCCTGATAGTTACTCAAATTTATTATCCCTAATTCACTAACAAGATAAAGCTCAAAATCTTAATACCTGATACTTATTACTTGATACTAACCTCAAATGATAGCCATAACCGAAGAACTAATTAATACGCAAGCTGTCATTGCAGCGGTACAAGCCGATGGAGCCGGTGCGATTAATGTATTTATTGGCACAGTGCGCAATCAGACGCAAGCCAAACCGGTTACGAAGCTCGATTTTGAAGCGTACGATTCTATGGCCGTAAAGAAGATGCAGGAAATTGCCAACCAGGCAGCCGAACGCTGGCCCATCCAGAAAGTAGCGATTGTGCACCGGAAAGGTTCTTTACAAATTGGAGAAGCCGCCGTGGTAATTGCGGTTTCTACCCCCCACCGGAAAGCTTCTTTCGAAGCCTGTGAGTTTATTATTGATACTTTAAAACAAGTAGTACCGATCTGGAAAAAAGAAATATTTGAAGACGGCGCCATTTGGGTAGCGGCTCACCCCTAAGAGTTACAGGTGGTTTAAAGTTGCTTTATTTTTTAGCGTAAAAAAAACGGCTGAGGTTTAGTGATAGTAGGAACTCTTTGTAGTCTTTGTCTATTTCCATTACTATTGGTTAAGTATTGGTTGCGCAAGTATTCCAAGGCACAAATTCGATCTTGCGGCGATTTCGTCATCTAGAACTTATAATCGCTTTCGGAAGCATTTAAAGCATAAAATTCAATCTTTTTCATTCCCATAATTTTCTTACCAACAATATTAATCCGAAATTTTAACCTGCAATTCCTGCAATGTTTGCTGATAAGCTGCCGGATCGTTTACATTACGTAGTTCCGTTACATCCGGAATAGTAAGCAGTTTTACATCCGAATTAATTAAGGCTTTACGCGGGCAGGAATAACCTAAACTCAAAAATTGCAATAAAACCGAATAACTGCGGGGTTCCCAGATAGTGAGCAGCGGCTCCGGAAATTTCCCGTCCGAATCGTAGAAAGCAGTAGCCATTTTGGTAGTATCCCGCTGTTGTACCAAATACTGCAGGGTTTCGGAACTTAGTAAAGGTAAATCGCAGGCCACCGCTAATATAGCAGCATTGGGATTATGTTGTAAGGCGGTTAAAATGCCGCCTTTGGGTCCCAGATTTAAAAACTGGTCTTCCAGGTAAGGTAATTTTCCATCTAATGCCGGCGCTTGAACAGCATTACAAGATACATACACTTCCTGGCAAAACGCTTGCAAAAGATGGTACATGTGCGTGCGCTGGTCTAATCCGTAATATTGCAGCGAGCCTTTATCTTGTTTCATACGCGTACTCTTGCCACCGGACAGTACAAAACCGTGTAAAGGCGGCACCAACGATTGGTAGTACTGCGTTATGAAATAAGATATCTGCTCAATATCCTGGAAGCTACAAACCGGAATTTCGGCAAAATTAGGTACATGCTCTTTTATAAAAGTTGGAACTTCAGATACATCTTCCAACAATAAAATCAGCTTTACATTGGTTAATTTATCCAGTTTTTTCTCCAGCGGCTTGGCCGGATCAATTATAATAATTTGCGCCTGGGCCGGAAAATGATTGCCGTTAACTAAAATTAGGTCGGCTTTCTGAAAAAATGCTTTTTGCTCCAACTCACTAAACTGTTGTTGGTAATCAAAACGCTGAAACGTAATTTTATCGGTATATTCCAAAAAAGCGCCGTTGCCCAAAGCTGTTTTTAAATCTGCTCCGTTTTCTGCTTCATTATCGGCATTTTTATGATCGGCATCTACGTAAGCTACCTTCAAATCGGCCATTAGCTTTTCGGTAAGGGCAAAAGCCAGCTTTTTGATATTGCCACAGGGTGTACCCAGAATAGCTAATTCGCAGCGGCCAAAGTTTCCGTAAGTTGGCCTTACTAACTTGGTATGCTTTTGGTGCAGGGCCTTATTTTCGTTCGAAGTCATTTTTACCGCCGGTTTTGCTTACTAGTTTAGTTTCTTTTATAACGATATCGTGCGAAAAAGCTTTGCACATATCGTAAATAGTTAAAGCGGCAACAGTAGCGCCGGTTAAAGCTTCCATTTCCACGCCGGTTTTGCCGGTAATAATGGCGGTGCAATCAATTACTACTTCCTGGTCTTCGTTTACCTCAATCTGAAACTTACAGCTTTCTAAACCCAGCGGATGACATAAAGGAATCAGATCGGAAGTTTTTTTCGCGCCCATGGTGCCGGCAATAATGGCGGTCTGGAAAACCGGACCTTTCTTCGTCTGAATATCGCCATTACTTAAGTGCTGCATAATTTCGGCGCCCAACACCACAATGCTGCGGGCCTGGGCCGTGCGTTTTGTTTCGGCTTTAGCACTCACATCTACCATGGCCGGATTGTTGCTTGCATCTAAATGCGAAAAGCTTTTTTCTTGTTCCACTTGTTGTAAAAAGTAATAATAGGTTATATAAAATTGAGCGGATTACGGGCCGGAATGTGCGTAATTTTAATACCGGGCAATTTAGGTTTTAACCAGTTTACCAGCCATTCCGAGCCAGGTTCTTCGCTTGGAATATGCCCCAGTATTATCAACGCTAATTTATCTCCTTTGGTACGGGCATCTCTTACGTATTCTACGGTTTCCCATTCGGGTGCTTCGCCGCAGATTAATACATCCGGCTGCTCTTGTCCCATTTGCTCAATGTGTCTTTTTCCGCCCGAAGCACCGGGCATAAACAGTACGCGTTGGCACGATTGCGACAAGTCGCCGATATACCTGACCATCTGCACGTTTAACTTTTCTTTCGTAAGCGCAATTAAGACTTTTAAAGTAGTAGGCGGTATTATAAATCTATTCCGGTTTTCCGGGTTATAATATTTTCCCCAACCCAAAGCAGCTACCAAACCAGTTTGTACGCCATCCGGTTTATGTTGGTGGATATAGTCGTGATTGCGCCAAACAGCTATATTATGCTTTTTCAACAGGTCTGCTTTGTAGCGATAAACTTTATCATTATCCAGCCAGGCCGTTTCGTCCTGATGATTATAAAAAGTCGGCTCGTGGGCAATGATAAAGTTTGCCCCCAGGGAAATGGCTTTCTGGATTACTTCTAAACTCGCGAACATAGAAGTAACAATACCGGTAACTTTTTGGTCTAAACTACCTGCTTTCAGGGTATCTACCGTTTGTTCGAAAGGCGCACCGGGCACTTCTTTTATAAATAAATTGATGATTTGCCTGACGGTAAAAGTTTTTGCTTCAGCGGATAAATGACCGGCCAAACTTACAACTGGTGCGGCTAAAAACACGGAAGTACCCAAAACTTTGGTTAGCGAAGTTACAAATGCTCTTCTCCCGGTATGACTAGAGAAAGCATTAAAATTCTTTTCGTTTGATTCCATTTAGTAATACTTTAAGTATGCGGACTAGTGAGCTGCTTAGTAATTGATAACTACAACAAAAACTCGGCAAAAAGAAAACTTACTACGGAAATAACGAAGCCAAACATGAAAAACCCGTAAGCGAACCGCAACTTCCGGTATTTTCTATTTAATACCTGCCCTAAATTATAATTATCCCGGATCATGCTGCTTTGCAAATAATCTTTGTCTTTTATCATTTCTTTCATGCCGGCCTCATAATCTTCGTATTTAACACTGTGAAAACTACCAAAAAATAGGAGGTTCACTTTCCGTTTTTTAACGTCTTCGGCTGTGAAACGCGCTTGGTTTACTTTGGGACGGGTAACCAGGATTGCCGATACCAGGGTAACCAGCGAAGTAATTAAAAAAGATAAAGCCGGCAAGAGTAATTTAGATTCGGTTTCGAGTTTGCGGAAAATAAAAGATATTAATACGGAAATAATTACTGAATTAATAGTGAGCAAAATATGCGCTTTGTTATCGGCCATATCACTTAAGCGCATTTGGTTAGCGGCATTAATCCGGAACATGGTTTGCACGCCCCGGTTACCTTTATCTGTTTTTCCTTTTTTGGGTTTTGGCTCGCTGTTGCTTGGTGCTCTAATTGTCTCCGGAATTGTGTCTGTTGTATCCTCGCTACTAATTATTTGTCGCCGCAGCTTTTCCAGGTTTTCTTTTTTGCCGGGCTGCAGCAGGTTCTGGCAGAAATCGGTGTGGTACCGGTGCAATTCCATCAGCTTCAAAGTGATATCTCGCCAAACCGTTTCCGATATTAGTTGATTTATGCGGAGTTCCGTTTCTTTTTTTACTTGTTGGTCAATATTTTCAAAACCATCGGTACCTAAATGAAAAAGATCGGCATCACACAAAATTTTTTCAATTTGGGTAGCCGGCTGTTGGGGCATTTTGGTAGCCTTAATGGTATCCTGAATTTTAGAAATTAATTCTTCCGGTACGGCTTCTTGTTGCAAAAACTCGGCCGCCATTTCGGCACTTTTCTCTTCGTGGCATTCCTGGGAGGTAAATAGGTAGCCCGCATCGTGAAACCAAGCCGCTAGAATTAAGGCCAGAAAATCTATTTCGGGTAAAGCATAATTGCCCGCTATATACCCGGCGCGCCAAACCACTTCTTCAACGTGGGCTAAGTTATGGTACGTAAACTCCGGCCGCGGATTAGCATTATACAATTGCCGGATATGGGCCGAGGTTTTATAAACAAGTTCAAGGGTACGCATTAAACTGAAATTAAGAACTATTAAAGTTAATCTTTTAAACTTATCTACCGGATAGGTATCGCAATAATTTTATATTAATCTGTTTAAATGCTTTTATATATCTTACTACTTCTTTAAATTTTAATAATTTGGCGAAGTAACTTAAAATGTAATAACGTTTTTATTTAGAAAGAGAGTTGCGGTGTATTTCTATTTCTAAAAAATGAAGCTTTTCTGATTGGCCCATTTTTGCCTCGCCGGACAAGCTTTCCTTTTCATCTTGCTGCGATGAACGACCGCGTGTGTTGCAACTTCGGGTTTCAGCAAGATGAACTCACGAATAAGCAGCCTCTAAAAATCAGTCCCGGAAATTAATAAACGGATATTGCTCACCGGCTGAAAACACGTTTTTATACTGGGGCAATTCAAAAAAACCATCGGCATCGAGCAAGGCGGCAAAATCACCACTGCCGCCGGTCTTTAATGGCAGGGCTTCGTAGGCTCCATGAGGGGTAATATGTAGTTTAACCGGTAAAAAATAAGTTAATGGAGCAGTAAAAGTGACTTCGGTTGCTAAACTAACTTGAGGTAATTGGAGCGGTTTAACGCCTAAATTAGCTCGTAACCAGGGTTGCACGTATTTATAATAACCCAAAAAAGTGGATACCGGGTTGCCAGGAAGGGCAAATACTACCGGACCATTGGCCATTCGGCCAAACCAAAACGGTTTACCCGGCCGTTGCGCCACTTCATGAAATAGTTTTTGAACCCCTAATGCCGCTAAAACCTCCGGAATAAAGTCGGCCTTTCCTTTCGAAACGCCACCACTTAACAGCAGAACATCAAACTGGTGCAGTATATTATTAACTTCTTCTAAAAGCGCAATTTTATCGTCGTGCAAATGAAATTGTTCGGCTTTAATTCCTATTTGGGTTAAAGCGGCCTGTAGCATATAACTGTTTGATTGCCGAATTTGGTGCGGCAAAGGCATTTCGGTGAGTTGAACCAATTCGTCGCCGGTTGAGATAATAGCCACGCGGGGGTAGGCGGTTACTTTAACGGTGGCTTTCCCCACGGTGGCGATAACGGCTATTTCGGCGGGAGATAATTGAACCCCAGCCGGGATCAATAAAGCAGTTGCCTGGCGGTCGGAAGCTTGCGGGTGGACACTTTGCATTACGCCAGCAGGAGCAATTAGTACCTGCGCGTAACGCTGTCCATTTTGCTCCGTTAGCTGCACATCTTCGTAGCGAATAACGGTATCGGTGCCAGCCGGCAAAACGGAACCGGTCATTACTTCCAAACAATTAGCGGGGCTTTGCAACGTTTTGGGAGGTTCTCCGGCTAGTTGTACCTCTTGAATCAGAAATGTATCCTTACCCGCCTGAAAAGTAGCGAAGTGAATAGCAATGCCATCCATGGTAACCCGGTGAAAGGGCGGGAAATCGCGGTCAGCGTAAATAGGTTCTCCTAAAACCCGGTCTATCGACTCAGATAAACTAACTTCCGCCAAGGGCAACGTCAGAACATTATTTTGAATAATCTGACTCGCTTCCGCAACTGTAATCATGCTGGTACTTAAATAAAAAAGCCGGTTAGTAATTACATACTAACCGGCAAATAAAAGCAATTAAGTTTTAGAAATGAACCAGACGCGAGAATAGTTGCACCCGGGCCTGAATTTCGCTTGCGGTGAGATTAATTATGCGTTCGGTGCCAAATTTTTCAACACAGAAAGAGGCCATAGCGGAACCGTGAATCACGGCATTTTTCATGTTGTAAAAATTCAGTTCGTCGTACTGTGCCAAATAACCTATAAAACCACCCGCAAACGTATCGCCGGCACCGGTTGGGTCAAATACTTCCTCTAAGGGCAAAGCTGGGGCATAAAACAATTCATCCTCCTGGCCAAATAGCAGCGCCCCGTGTTCTCCTTTTTTGATAATGAGGTACTTGGGCCCCATAGTTAATATTTTTTTAGCTGCTTTTACCAGCGAATACTCCTTTGATAGTTGCCGGGCTTCTTCATCGTTTATCGACAACACATCTACCATGGCAATGGTTTGAATTAACTCGTCGTAGGCAATGTCCATCCAAAAATTCATGGTGTCCATTACAATTAATTTAGGTCGTTTGGTGAGACGCTCTATTACCTGGCGTTGTACCTGCGGCGATAAATTGCCGAGCATTAAATATTCACAATCCTGGTAGGTTTCCGGAATAACCGGATCGAAATCGGCCAGTACATTCAACTCGGTTACCAAGGTTTCGCGGCTATTCATATCGTTAAAATATCGCCCGGCCCAGAAGAAAGATTTTTCATTTTCCTTTATCTGCAAACCAGTGGTATCAACGCCGTGTTCCTGAAACATCTGAATGTCGGCTTGCGGAAAATCGCCGCCCACCACCGCTACCAGGTTAACTGGTTTCACAAAATAAGAAGCTGACAAAGCTATATAAGAAGCGGCCCCGCCTACAATTTTATCGGTTTTCCCGAAAGGGGTTTCCAACGCATCAAAGGCTACTGACCCAATTACTAATAAACTCATTTAGTTAAAATTAAAAAGGCTTAATTATAAAATAGTTAAACAGCGGGTAAATTTAGAATTAAAATCTGTACTTGTTAAGGTTAACTAAAAGTTTTAATGGCAGAGAATGTTTCAACTATTACTTTCTCAGCCAGCTTAACGCTTGTTCTTTGTTTTCGAATTCACCGGTTTCAAAAGTAATCAGATTTTGCGCCCGCATTTGCGCATTATAACTTTGCAGATGTACTTCGCGAAAGGTATTTTCTGGTATAACCCGGGCCATGCGTTGTAAGCGGGTTTCTTTTAGCCGACCAATTATGGAAAATACCAGGGGCCGGTACTTTTCATCGGCTATGTCTACCCGGCTTTTACTGGAATCAATTAAAAGTCTTTTTATATCGAAATGTTTAACAGCGTTCAGCAATTCGCCTATAGCGGCGTTTAAGGCCAAAATGTTGGCTTCCGTTAAGTTGGGCCAGTTTACGTATAAAACATCCGAACTTACATCGTAGTCTAACACCAGCAGGGAATCTTGGTATATTATCATTTATAACTATAAAAGATTAAATCAAGCTAAAAAGAAGAATTTCGAACGGTTATTTTCCTTGTAACCAAGCCAAGGCTTCAGCTTCATCAGTAAAAAATTGGTAATTGAAAGGAAAGTTGTAAAGTGCTATCGTAATTTAACTTCTGAAAAAGTACCTTCGATTCAAAGCTGGCATTGTCCGACATGAGGCGGGCAATTTTTTTTATCGTGGTTTTAGAAATCACCTGCACAAAATAATCCATAATACCTTTATCCGGGGTATCTTTTTTAAAGATTGTGGTACTGGCATCAATTAACAAATGTTGGGCTTTTACCTGGTTGCTGCAGGCAGCAATGGTATCGACTACAGGTTTAAAATCGTCCAATGAGGTCCGCTCCTGCCAGTTTACCCACAAAATACCTTCTTTATATTCAATGTTTATAATGTTGTCCTGGTATAAATTCATGGTTGATGTTTGTGGTAATTAAAGCCGACCGCGGTGGTTTTACAACTGGCTCTAATTCGGGTTACGCAAAAAAAAGTTTATTCTGGAGCATGGCATTCTGCCTTGCCTCTCGCTTTAGCAGGAGGTTTATAAAGCCACTAGCTAAAGCCAGTCGACATTCAATTTCCTTCTGGTCGGTTATAACCTTTTTAAATATTTTTCCTACTTGCGTAATTTGAGCTATTTAAATTCAGGTTCAAATATATTTGATTTTAATGGGCTTTAGATACTTCGTGGTCCGGTTTGTAATTAGTATAGCGTATGATTCCCTAAATTTTTAATGAGTATCCAGAAATTTATTTAATAAAGAAAAATCAGAGCTGGTTGTCAAGTTGAATAACCCGGATCAGTTTATTTATTTAAATATCTCCTCCGGTTTTCAGCATTCCTATATGTTTGTATTAATTTATTTTATCCTTGGTTGCTTAGGCCGGCTTCCGCTGCTAAATTTATAAATAAGTGGTTTAAGTTACTGGCGCGCGATTGAGCATTATAGCTTTTCACTCAATTGTCTTCCAAATTTAATTTATTTTTTGTTTGATGAGTTCCCTTAATCTGGAATTAGATTGTTATTTAATTTTGATAGTTCTCCTGAAGAAGAAATATAAAAGCCTAACTTATTATTGTATTTTCGACAATATCTATGCAAATTGGCAGAATAATAACCCGGAAAAAATAATCTATTTCTGCTTATGCCACTACACCATAAGACTTTAACAAACCTAAAAATGGCCCGACCCATATTACTCCAAAACCTCTTTATTATCTTGCTCTCGGTTGTATTTTTAGCTAGTGCTTGCAAAAGCACGAATACCGAAAACGAAAAAAAGGAAGCCGTAGCACAAAACCCGACGGAGCAAAAAAGTGATAGTACGACTTCGAAGTTCTTATCGAAGCCCTTGGTTACCGACATTTACACGGCCGATCCTTCGGCGCACGTATTTAACGGAAAAATTTATATTTATCCTTCGCACGATATTGAGGCGGGCATTCCCCAAAATGACAACGGCGATCATTTTGCCATGCGGGATTACCACATATTATCAATGGATGCGATAGATGGCCCGGTGAAAGACCACGGGGTAGCCATGGACGTTAAGGATATTCCGTGGGCCGGCCGCCAATTGTGGGCGCCCGATGCGGCCTTTAAAAACGGCACGTATTACTTGTATTTCCCTGTGAAAGATAAAAAAGATGTATTCCGGATTGGCGTGGCGACCAGTTTGTCGCCTACTGGTCCGTTTAGACCCGAAGCAACACCAATTACCGGCAGCTACAGCATCGACCCAACCGTATTTACCGATACTGATGGCAAAGCTTATATGTATTTTGGCGGTATCTGGGGCGGACAACTGCAGCGCTGGCGCACGGGCACCTATAATCCTAAAGATGAATATCCGGCCGATGATCAACCCGCCATCAGCCCTAAAGTAGCCCGCCTGAGCCCGGATATGAAATCGTTTGCGGAACCGGTAAAAGACGTACAACTTTTGGGCAAAGACGGCAAGCCTTTATTAACCAAAGAAAACGATAAGCGATTCTTCGAAGCGGCCTGGCTGCATACATACAACGGCAAATATTACTTCTCCTACTCCACCGGCGATACCCATAATATCGCCTACGCCATGGGCGATACCCCTTATGGCCCGTTTACTTACCAAGGCGTTATCTTGAAACCGGTATTGGGCTGGACGAATCATCATTCCATTATAGAATTTAAAGGCAAATGGTACCTGTTCTACCACGACACCGAACTATCGGGCGGCAAAACGCATTTACGCAATGTTAAAGTAACCGAGCTGAAATATAATCTGGACGGCTCCATTCAAACTATAACGGCTTACAACGAATAGCATTAGTTATAAAAATGAAAATCCCACTTCTGATTTCACTTAGAAGTGGGATTTTTTATTATATATCAATTGTATTTGAAACTAAATTTGATTGGAATAAACCCAGTTGATTACAGAATCTAATAGATTTTTATGATTCTATTGATTTAGGCATCTCGTTATAAGTTCGCCCATTCAGTTCACGCCCAGTAGCTTTTTTATTACGGCCTCCCCATTGTTTAAAAAAGAATGCTACTCCAGTATTTTCACACTGTTCTTGAATATTAAGTACCCAATCTACATGCATGGGTCTCGGTTTCCGGCCACTTTCGCCACCAACTATTACCCAATCTATTTCTTGTAAATTAAGGGTTAGTAAGGGACCAATTAAAGGTTCTAAAGACAAAAATTTTACTCTTGCATTTGTCTTACGTAAATAATCTATTCTATCAACTACTCGGTCATCTTCAACTGAAACACCCATCCAAATATTATGAGACCATTTCAGCTCTAAACTTACTTCTAATAATCTCTCTGCTCGTTTTGTAAGTACCTGAAAAACATGTTGCGGATTATCATTCATAACTTTAAAAACCTGCTTTATGAAAGATAATGGTATTTGATCATGAAATAAATCACTCATGGAGTTTACAAATACTGTTTTCGGTGATTTCCAAGTATAAGGAATCCTTAAAGCTTCTGGATGCATGCGAACAGCAAAGGAATCTTTATATTTCTCAATTCCCATAGCTTGCAACCTTTTAGACATTACCTCGGCATAACAGAATTTGCACCCGGCTGATATTTTTGTACAACCTGTAGTTGGATTCCAAGTTAATTCAGTCCACTCTATGCTTGATTGGGCCATTCTTTATAATTTATAATACAAGTGTAAGTAATCGTTTTAATAGACTTTCTATTTTTATCTAACAATTCAACGACACCTTGATTACGTAGCTCTTCAAATGCTTTCTTATAATTTTCTTTTATGTAATTAGTACCTATATTATGTTCTTCATAAACTCCTTGAATTGTTTTATTATTAAATAATTCAGCTTTAGTTGATAAATCCTTTATAAGATTTAATATAGAGAACTTAAGAAGCCTTGCATATTCTGGGGTTAGAAGACGAAGTGGCTTTTGGTTAGCACCAAATAAAGGGACACCATCTTCTTGCAAATCACTATACCTTTGCATTATTTCTTTAATTCTAATATATGCAATTCTAACCTTTGAAACGAAAATCAAATAATGACTTGTTTGATTTTTATCAGGAAAATTAATTCGAAATTTAAAAGTTAAATATTTTTTATCCTTAAATATAGCTTCAAACTGTTCAATTATAAACTCCTCCCTTTTATGCGTATTGCTTATCTTTTTGTAATATTCTTTTATTAGGTCTAAGCGCTCTCCAAAAATTTGGACCATTAAACTATCAACTTTCGAATTTAATACAGCTGATCTAATTCTATTGAAGTTAAATAACATAAATAAATCAGACCCCCACCTCTGAACTGAATGTAACAACATTTGTTGTGAATAGCTATATCCAAACGGATCAATAAAAGTTAGAGAAGGATGATTATTGTTGAGCAGATTAGCTAAAAGATTCTGGTTAGCAACTTCATTTAAAATCATAGGTTTGTGAACCAACTCAGAATAATAAGACAAGTTACTGATATTTAAAACAAGCTTATCTATAATTGATTTTTGAGAATCGTTAAAAAAAGTCTTAACACATTGATTTAAATCTAGAAATGTACCTTTGCTCTTATATATGCTATTTAAAATTTTTATTGGAGTAGAAGGCTGACCGTCCTCATAAAGCCCTTGTCCAGAATATAAATCGATATAAATAACCGTATCTATAGTTCTTTTCTTCTGTCCATGTAATAATATGCCACACCAAGCATTGAAATATTTATTTAAAATCTCAGATTTAATCTCAGAAGTATTTCTTTTTCTTTTAAAGAAGTGACTTGGATCGATTGTAGACATTAATAAATTCTTATTATCTTTTATAGTACTTTTGTTCTGACATTTCTTCAAAAAATTTTAGAATAAGAGTATTTTTTAGTGTATCTCTTGAGGCATTCTTACAACTTACCGAAGACTTAATCCTTTAAATTATAAGTTTAAATCTATTAATTACAAAGTATTAATAACGGTATTCAGATTTATTCAATAATATAAAATGAATTTTCTAGAATAACAAAATTGGATAAGACTAAAAACAAAAAAGCCTCTGCTTTCGCAAAGGCTTTTTAACGGGTGGGAGACGGGGCTCGAACCCGCGACCCCCAGAATCACAATCTGGTGCTCTAACCAACTGAGCTACAACCACCGTTTTTATTTACTGAGGCAAAGGTAACATACTATCTTTAGTTATTCAAGAACCCGGACGATTTTTTTATTTATTTACCGTTTAAAAGTTAAACGCTCCCCATTTTTCTCTTCGTTAAACCGGCCGTTCGCATACGCTAAATGGCCTGAAACAAAAGTATGTGTTATTACTCCCGGCAACCGAGTACCAGTCAGCGGCGACCACCCGCACTGGTATTGGATATTTTCTTCCCCGATTACCATCTCTTGTTCCATATCCAACAACACCAAATCGGCCCAGTAACCTTCCCGAATAAACCCGCGCTTTTCCACTTGAAAACATACCGCCGGCGCATGGCACATTTTTTCTACTACCCGGTCTAGGGTTATTTTACCAGCCTGGTAAAATTGCAGCATCAAAGGCAGGGCATGTTGCACCAACGGCAAACCCGAAGGTGCTTTTTTATACTTGTTTTGTTTTTCGTCCCAGGTATGCGGCGCGTGGTCGGTGGCAATAATGTCGAGTTTGTTTTGCAGTAAGCCCTCCAATAACGCTTCCTGGTGGTGTTTTTCTTTGATAGCCGGATTACATTTTATTAAGCTACCCAACCGTTCGTAGTCTTCTTTTTGGAAGTACAAATGATGGACGCAAACCTCGGCCGTAATCTTTTTTTCAGCTAAAGGATTGGTATTGTCAAATAAAGCTAGTTCATCGGCCGTAGAAATGTGCAAAATATGCAGGCGGGTATTATGTTTTTTTGCCAGGGCTACCGCCATAGCCGAAGATTTATAACAAGCTGCCGCACTCCGGATTTCGGGATGGCAACGCATGGGAATATCTTCGCCGTATTGCGACTCGTATTGGGCTTGGTTTTCCCGGATAGTTGCCTCATCTTCGCAGTGCACCGCAATTAACATAGGCGCTTCTTTAAATATTTTCTCCAATGTTTCCTGGTTATCTACCAGCATATTGCCCGTAGAAGATCCCATGAATATTTTAATTCCGCAAACTAGTTGCGGATCTGTTTTCAGCACCTCTTCCAGGTTATCATTGGTGGCGCCCATAAAAAAGGAATAATTGGCCAAAGACGTTTGCGCCCCAATTTCATATTTTTGCGCCAATAAAGCTTGCGTAACGGTGTTGGGCACCGTATTGGGCATTTCCATAAAGGAGGTTACGCCCCCAGCCACAGCCGCCCGCGCTTCCGACCGAATAGTTGCTTTATACGTTAAACCGGGTTCCCGGAAGTGCACCTGATCATCGATGATGCCGGGCAGCAAATATTTACCGGTACCATCTATTATTTCATCGGCTGATACATTTAGCTGGGGTGCTATTTGTTCTATAAAACCATCTTTTACGTATACATCACTTTTAAAAATTTGTCCTTCGTTTACTAATTGGGCATTTTTTATAAGATACGTTTTCATGGCGCAGCGGCTAATTAGGGAGTTCCGGGGCTGCAAAACACGGAAAGATGCCGTAACAAAACAAGCCAATTATGCCGGATAAACGTTTAATAGTCGCAATTCCCGTACCTTTGTCCTAAATTACTAGCAGCATGGCCTCAACTTTCGAAGATTTTAAACTGAATAAACAATTACTGAACGCCGTAGACGAAGCCGGTTATACCGTGCCTACGCCGGTGCAGGAACAAACTATTCCGCTTATTCAGGCGGGGCACGACGTTATGGGAATTGCTCAAACCGGCACCGGTAAAACGGCCGCTTATGTGTTGCCCTTACTCATGAAAGTAAAATATGCCCAGGGTACGCACCCGCGAGCTTTAATTGTAGCGCCCACCCGGGAACTTGCTATGCAAATTGAAGATCATATTAAAATGCTGGCCAAATATACCGATATTCGCTTTCTTTCCATTTACGGGGGTATCGGTCCTAAAACCCAAATCGAAACAATACAGAAAGGTTTGGATATTTTAATTGCTACACCCGGACGCTTAATGGAATTATACCTCAAAGGCGATCTGGTGCTGAAAGAACTAAAAACCCTGGTGCTGGATGAAGCTGATAAAATGATGGACATGGGTTTTATGCCGCAGATTCGTCGGCTGCTGGAAGTAATTCCGCGCAAACGCCAAAACCTGCTTTTCTCGGCTACCATGCACGAACGCATCGAAAAGCTTTCGGAAGAATTTCTGGAATTTCCCATGAAAGTTGAGGTATCGCTGTCGGCCACGCCCGTGGAAACAGTGTCGCAGGTAGTTTACCGGGTACCCAATTTACCGACCAAAATCAATTTACTAACTTATCTACTCCGCGATCAGGAAGCTTTTAACCGGGTAATTATATTTACCAAAAGCAAGCGCAACGCCGAAAACGTATTTAAATTCTTAAGCCGGAAAGTGCCCGGCGAAACCCGCGTTATCCACGGCAACAAAGGCCAAAATACCCGCATTAATTCCATGGAAGCTTTCCGGAGCGGAGAAGTCCGGTTTCTGGTAGCTACGGATGTTGCCGCCCGCGGCATTGATATTAGTGATGTGAGCCACGTTTTTAATTTTGATGTGCCCATGATTTACGAAGATTATGTGCACCGGATTGGCCGTACTGGCCGGGCTTTAAAAGAAGGCAGTTCTATTACTTTCGCCAACGAAGCCGAAATGCACCACCTTCAGGAAATTGAAAAAGTAATTAAAATGAAAATACCGGAAGCTCCCCTGCCCCCCGAAGTGCCGGTTGTAGCTACCGACTTTGAAGAAAAGCAAGAAATTGCGCAGGAGTTGGATAAACAAAAACGCAAGAGCGATCCTGATTTTAAAGGTGCTTTTCACGAGAAAAAAGAAAAGCTACACGAAGGCATTATTGATAAAAGAACCGGCCGGCCATTCGAAGAGAAAAAGCCTACTAAAATCAGAGGCTTTCGGCGAAATAAATCGTAAGCTTATACCTGTCAAAGAATATTTCAGCTCTAATTATATAATGCCATTTACTTTATCCATTATTGTTTTAAATGATTCAAATTAAAGAAGTTAGCCGCCCGGATTATGTGCTTATTCAACAAATAGCCCATCAAACCTGGCCGCATACGTTCCGCCACATTTTATCCAAAGCCCAGATTGCTTATATGTTGGATATGATGTACAGTATTTCCTCCATAACAGAGCAAATAGAACAGAAAGGTTATATTTTTTTAATTGCCGGGAACGAAGAGAAGAACCTTGGTTTTGCCGCTTATGAACTAAACTACGAAGATCAACCCAAAACAAAGCTGCACAAAATTTATATTCTACCCGAAGCACAGGGATTAGGTCTGGGCAAATTGCTGATAAACTATATAACGGAAATAGCTAAACAAAACCAAAATAAAGTCATATCCCTCAATGTAAACCGGCATAATGCAGCAATTCACTTTTATCAGAAGATTGGTTTTAAGAAAGTAACAGAAGAAAAGATTCCGATTGGGGAAGGCTTTTTTATGGATGATTTTGTAATGGATAAGAATTTGAGTAGTAGTTCTTGTTAATGGTTTTTTAGAAAAGATTTACTATTTTTTTTTTAATCTTAACTGTGTTTCTTTTGAAAGATTACATCTTTCAATTTCCAGGTGCTATCTAAGTTATTTTGCCTAAGTTGTCTCAAGGCCGCATGGCCCCGTTTGGCCACTTGGTCGGGCTATGCTTCCTTTCCTCGCGAAAAGCTCGGAATGTTGCTGCGCAACACCGGAATCCTAGCAGGCCCTCGCTGTCCAAACTGATGAAGTTTTCACGGATTTGCGGCTGTTGCTTTAGCTTCTGGATGTTTGTAAGCTTTCATTACGGAGATTATATATTCTCTTTCTCAACAGGAAAGCAGAAGCGAATGCAATAATGACGATTTCATGTTCGAGCGGTCAGCGAGTTTGAAATTGTCTTGATTCTTTTGCCTACTTTTCTCATCAAGGAGAAAAGTAGGGCCCAGCCGGCGAGGCAAAAACTAATGAGTTAGGAAAGCTTAGAAGAAAATTAAAACTCAGATTGAATCAGATTTTTAAAGAATAATAATCAAATTTAAACCCTTAGATAACGTAGCTGATTTCCTTGAAATCAAAATAATGAATCTCCTCACCTACTTGCAAACCTAGTTTACCACTTTCCTCCACCCCTAAAATACTTCCCCTAATTATTTTATCGCCAACCAGAAAGGGGTGTTCTTCCTGATACCGGAACAAGTGTTGCAGGTATTCAAATTTTTGCTGGCCTTGTTTTCCGCTTTTTAGCTCCAGGTACCGTACCTCCAGCTGGGTTAATAATTGCTCTATTACTAATTCGAGGTTGTATTCGGTACCGGTTACTTGGGCCACAGAAATAGCATGATGGTGTGAAAAGGAAAGCTGGTTTATATTTAAACCAATTCCGACAATACTATGTTGAAGGGTAGAGCGACTGATTGTATTTTCAATTAATATACCGCCGAGCTTTTTATTTCCGTAGTAAATATCATTGGGCCACTTCACTTTTAAATGCTGCGCTGGTAAATAGGCTTTTGCCAAATCAGCAACGGCCAGGGAAACGGCAATATTTAGGGCAAATTGTTTTTGCACTGCTAAAAAGCCAGGCTTTAATACCAGAGATAAGGTAATGTTTTTACCGGGTGTTGCTTCCCACTGGTTGCCGCGTTGGCCGCGGCCCTGGGTTTGGGCACTAGTAAGCACCACACATCCTTCTATGGCTTTATTTTTGATTAGAAGATCATGCGCAATAGTGTTAGTAGAATCACATTGCGGTAAATAAACCAATTGCTGGCCTGTAAAAAGGGTTTTTGGCGCTATATTCTGCAAAGAATTTTATAATATTGTATTTCAAATTTAGTTATAACTGATGAATAAAACGAAGTTAAAAGGTAACTCGGACATATTGGCAGAGCTGGTAGTAAAAGGCATGCAGGAAAAGAAAGCAGCTGACATATGTGTTATTGACCTTAAATCGTTACATAATGCCGTTTCTGATTATTTTGTAATTAGTTCTGCAAACTCCGATACCCAACTCGATGCTATTGCCCGCGCAGTAGAAGAAGAAGTTTTTAAAATTACGCAGCAAAATCCGTGGCAGAGCGAAGGCCGCACAAATAAAGAGTGGATCTTGTTAGATTACGTAGATGTAGTAGTTCATATTTTCCTGAAAGATAAAAGAGAATTTTACGCCTTGGAAGAACTTTGGGGAGATGCTCCTATTCGTCACGTAGAAAATGCTTAATTCCGGTAGATTACCCTTATAAAAATTGAACATTTTAACGTTAAAAATGTTCTTAACCTGATGATAATTACAATTCATGACTGATAAAACACCGAAAAAAAAGAAAATAAATATGCCAACAACGCCGCCCCGGCCCACGATGCAAATGTGGGTGCTGGCAGCTCTGGTATTTTTAATATTTGGAATTGCTTATTTTAATAAAAGTAATTCCACCATTCCCATTAACCAGCAGCAGTTCGAAGAGATGGTTCTGAGCCACGATGTAGAACGTCTGGTGGTAGTAGACAATAAGCGCTTTGTGGAAGTAACGCTAAACCAAAGTGCCCTGGAAAATGAAAAATACCGCAAGATAATTCCGAGCCGGGGTGCTTTTGCCTTAGAGCAAGGCCCGCAGTTTCATTTGCCTATTTTCTCGGGCGAAAGCTTCAAAGAAGATTTAGCCAAGCTCCAGGAACAAATACCGCAGGATCAACGGATAAGCTACGAAATTGTAACCGATCGGACTGGGTTCACGGATTTTTTTGTGAACTGGGGCATTGTTTTGTTAATGATCTTTGGTTTCTGGTTCCTGATGCGGCGGGTTTCGTCGGGCGGAGCGGGCGGCCAAATATTTAACATTGGCAAATCCCGCGCAGCTTTATTCGATGCTGAGAACAAAGTAAAAATTACGTTTAAAGATGTTGCTGGTTTAGAAGAAGCAAAAGAAGAAATCCAGGAAATTGTCGAGTTCCTGAAAAACCCGACTAAGTTTACTATTTTGGGGGGTAAAATACCCAAAGGTGCCTTGTTGGTAGGTCCTCCGGGTACTGGTAAAACTTTATTAGCAAAAGCCGTTGCTGGCGAAGCCGATGTTCCTTTCTTCTCCCTTTCCGGTTCTGACTTTGTAGAGATGTTTGTGGGAGTAGGTGCCGCCAGGGTGCGGGACTTATTTAAACAAGCTAAAGCCAAAGCGCCTTGTATAATTTTTATCGACGAAATTGATGCGATTGGCCGTTCCCGGAGCCGCGGGCAAGTACCGGGTGGCAACGATGAGCGGGAAAACACCCTTAACTCGTTGTTAGTAGAGATGGATGGTTTTGCTACGGATTCCGGCGTTATTATTCTGGCTGCGACTAACCGGCCGGACACGTTGGATTCAGCCTTACTGCGCCCAGGTCGTTTCGACCGGCAGATTAGTATTGATAAGCCGGATTTAGTAGGTCGTACCGAAATTTTTAAAGTACACTTAGGTCCGTTAGCTTTAGCTGAAGATATTGATCCGAAAAAATTATCTGCGCAGACGCCTGGTTTTGCCGGTGCTGAGATTGCGAACGTTTGTAATGAAGCGGCTTTAATTGCGGCGCGTCGGAACAAAACAAAAGTAGAAATGCAGGATTTTAACGATGCCATTGATCGGGTAATTGGTGGTTTAGAAAAGAAAAACAAAATCATTTCTCCGGAAGAAAAGAAAATCGTTGCTTACCACGAAGCGGGCCACGCCATTGCGGGTTGGTTTCTGGAACATTGCGATCCGTTGGTAAAAGTAAGTATTGTACCCCGCGGTATTGCCGCCCTGGGTTATGCGCAATATTTACCGAAAGAACAGTTCCTGTACACCACCGAACAATTAATAGACGAAATGTGTATGGCATTGGGTGGCCGGGCCGCCGAAGAACTTGTATTCGGCAAAATATCTACCGGTGCTCTAAGCGACTTAGAACGGATTACCAAGATGGCCTACAGCATTGTAACCATGTACGGCATGAACAGTAAAATTGGCAATGTGTCGTTTTACGATTCGAAACAATCGGAAATGTCTTTTAATAAACCTTATTCCGATGTAACGGCTGAAATTATTGATAATGAAGTCCGGAAACTAATTCAGGATGCTTACGATCGGACCAAAGATTTACTCCGAAGTAAAACGCGGGAATTGGAAACAGTAGCCCAGGAATTATTGAAAAAAGAAATTTTGTTTCAAAACGATCTGGAACGTTTAGTAGGACCACGGCCATTTGCCGCCTTAACTACTTACCAAGCCCATACTGCCGGTACTGACCGTAGTCAAACGTTAAGCGAACTGGAACCAGGCACCCATTCGGTAACCCCGGAACAAAATGGTCACAGCAATGGTAAAAGCAACGGACAAGATTTGTATCCGGAACATGAAGAAGAACCTAAAGGCGCCAGCCCTGGAACTACTTATTCTTTTGATGTTTAAACTTTCTTAAGCCTGAAACAACAGGAATGTACGAACCAAGATCGAAGGATATAATTTTAGGAAAAATAAGAGAGGCGCTGGCTAAACCAGCGCCTTTTGTTCCTTCTACTCCTAATTTTACCGCCCCCATTCACCCGGAATTTATCGATGACTTATCGATAACCTTTGCCACTAACTTTGTTAAAAATCTCGGAACTTTCATTTATTGCGAATCGGAAGAAGATTTTTACGACCAGCTATTTCTTTATAAAAAAGAGAAAGCAGTTAATTATCTTTTTGTCTGGGAACAAGACTTAAAAGAAAAGCTACACGCTGCCGGCATTGTTTTTAACGATGACGAAACCAACTTCCTGAAACAGGCTAATGCCGGTTTGACTACTTGCGAGGCCTTAATTGCCCGGACCGGCAGTATCCTAGTAAGTGGGGCATCTGAAAGTGGCCGAAGGTTGAGTATTTACCCCGAAAAACACATTGTAGTGGCGTATGCTTCTCAGCTACAAGCCGATATAAAAGATGGTTTAGCTTTGGTACAAGAAAAATACGGCGCCGATTTTCCATCTATGCTCTCCTTGGTAAGCGGTCCCAGCCGCACCGCCGATATTGAAAAAACCTTGGTAATGGGTGCGCACGGCCCTAAAGAACTCATCTTATTCCTGATTGATGATACCTTCCAGTAGTCATCTGCCACCCGGCAAAAAAATTTACTTTGCTTCCGATTTTCACTTAGGGGTGCCAGATGCGGCCAGCAGTTTAGCCCGAGAAAGAAAAATTGTCCGCTGGCTCGATGCTATTAAGCACGATGCGCATATGCTTTTTCTGGTGGGCGATATATTTGATTTCTGGTTTGAGTACCGGCATGCTATTCCCAAAGGCTTTATTCGGTTGCAGGGCAAATTAGCCGAACTAACGGACAACGGATTGCCCGTTTATTTTTTTACCGGCAACCATGATATGTGGATGTTTTCTTATTTTACTCAGGAACTCAACATTCCGGTTTTGCGGCAACCCGTTTCTATCCAAATCAATCAAGAACAATTTTATATTGGGCACGGCGATGGCCTGGGTCCGAAAGATCAGGTGTATAAAGTTCTGAAAAAGGTGTTTGCCAACAAAACTTCGCAATGGCTCTTTGCCCGGGTGCATCCCAATTTGGGGATTGGGTTAGCTAATTATTGGTCCCGGAAAAGCCGCATCAGCAATACTAAAGCAGACGAAGTTTTTAAACCCGGCGAGGAGTGGCTGATTATTTATGCGCAAGAAAAGGAAGAAAAACAGCACCACGATTATTATATTTTTGGGCACCGGCATCTACCGTTAGATATTCAATTAAATAACCGTAGCCGTTACGTAAATTTAGGCGAATGGGTCAATTATTGCTCTTACGCAGAATATGATGGTCAATCTCTTAACCTCAAATACTTTGAATCGTAAGCGTCTAATCCTACCTGCTTTCGGATTACTCGGCCTGCTGCTCTTTCCTTTTTTTCTCTTGGCCCAAACCTTACAACTAAAACAAACCTTACCAATTAATAAACCCGGTGCCGTTTCCCAAGACCGCTTATTTAATATTTATTTCTCCGACCAAAAAAATAATATTTACCAGGTAAGCCCCGACGGGAAATTAGTGCGCACGTATTCGCCTCCTACCCAGGCGCATGTTGCTTTGCTGGAAGCTTGGAACTTGGTCCGGATATTAGCTTTTTACGACGACCGGCAACAAATAACCTTACTGGACCGCTTCTTAACGCCCCTTGCTTCTACCCGGCTCTCAGAAATATCGGACGGTAATATCCGATTGGCTACGTTAGCCTCCAACGACCAAATTTGGCTTTTAAATGAAAGCGATTTTTCGTTAGTGAAAGTAGATTTGCAGCATCCGGAAGCTAATTCTCGCACCCAACTAAACCAAATTTTACCGGATGCCCGCACCGATTTTCGGTTTATGCGCGAATACCAAAACAATCTGTATTTAGTTGACCGGATAGCGGGTATTTATATTTTTGATAATCTGGGCACTTACAAAAAAATAATTCCGGTTACGGGTTTATCTTTTTTAGGCTTTAAAGGCGACGAGGCGTATTATTTAAAAGACGATCAACTTTTGTTTTTTAACCTGTATACTTTAAAAGAAAGGCACATTGCTTTACCACCTGCTCCGCATTACAACCAAGTGTTGGTGGGCAATAATACCGTTTATCTTTTCTCTGACACTTCCCTCGATATTTACGGCATTACAAATTAGAACGTCTCTCCGCTTGCCTTTTTAGCTTCATTTTTAACTATTCGAAACGAGCTATCAGCTTTACGCTAAATATTTTCACAGCGCTGAAGTAAAAAAAGGAGCCCCCGAAAAAGGTAGTCTCCTTTTTTTATCCTTCTTAATCAGGTCATTTATGCTCGTAGCGAATTTTTTCTTCTTTTTTAATGTCTTATTGTCAAGGAAACAAAATGTATAACTTCTACGGCTGGATAAGGTAATTTCAAATGAAAAATTATCCTATGTAAGAGATTTTAGTATATTTGTTTCTTATCGAAATTTGAAAACAAGAATTAATTATATAAAGGAGTATTAAGGTGGGTTGTAATTCATGTTCTAGTGGCGGTTGCAGTACAGGAGGCTGCAAAAGCAACGGCGGTTGTAGCACAGGCGGCTGCAATCGATTAAACGTCTTTGATTGGCTCAGCGATATGGATTTACCTACATCGTTTGAAGAATTTGATATCGTAGAAGTGCGCTTTAAAGGCGGGCGCAAAGATTTTTTTCGCAACAATAATAATTTAAGATTAACTACCGGCGATCCGGTGGTGGTAGATGTGCCCAATGGTCACCATATTGGTTACGTATCGTTAAAAGGCGAGCTGGTGCGGCTGCAAATGCTGAAAAAAAAGGTGGATAACAGCGAAGAGATTCGGAGCATTTACCGCATTGCTACCGAAACCGATATGGCGAAACTGGAAGCCGTTCAGGATTTAGAAAGTACTACCATGTACCGCGCCCGCACCATTATTCAAGAATTGCGGTTAAAAATGAAATTGTCGGATGTAGAATACCAGGCCGACCGCCTGAAAGCTACTTTTTATTATTCGGCCGAAGACCGCGTCGATTTCCGGGACTTAATTAAAAAGCTGGCGGAAGAATTTAAAATTCGCATTGAAATGCGGCAGATTAGTCTCCGGCACGAAGCCGGCCGCTTAGGTGGTATTGGTTCCTGCGGCCGCGAATTATGCTGCTCTACCTGGCTCACCGATTTTAAAAGCGTTTCTACTACCGCCGCCCGCTACCAGAATTTGTCATTAAACCCTAGTAAATTATCGGGACAATGCGGCCGGTTAAAATGTTGCCTCAACTACGAACTGGAAACTTACCTCGACGCCTTAAAAGATATTCCTACTGTTAGCAGACCATTGCAATTACAACGCGGCGAAGCAATGCTGCAAAAAACCGATATTTTTAAACGGGTAATGTGGTTTGGTTTTAAGAACGATAATAACTGGTATCCGGCGCCTGTGGAACGAGTAAAGGAAATACTGGAACGCAATGCCAAAGGTGAAGTAGTAGAAGCTTTAACAATAGAGGAAAAAGCCGAACAGGAGAAAAAAGTAGAACTGATTGCGCAGGTGGAAAGTAACCTGGAGCGGCTGGATGAAAAATACCGGAACAATAAGAAAAAGAAGAAGAAAAAATCTAAAACTCAAACAGCTCCGGCCTTGGTGGGAGTTGCACCAGCCACTACGGAAACAGCCGTACCTGTTACGCCTAATGTTAAACAAAACCACGGGCGTTCTGAGTCGCGTAATTCAGGGCAGGGGAACTTCAAAAAGAAACAGCATAATCGCCCTATTAAAGAAAGCCGTCCGCGCCCCGACAAACCTGATCAAGCATGAGAAAACTGCTTTTTGCCCTGGCTTTATTCATCGGCATTCTACCTTTTAATGCTTGTGAACAAAACCGGATTTATGAGCAAAATATAGATTTGCCGGATAATAAATGGAAAATTGAAGATGTAAAGGAGTATGCCTTTGAAATAAAAGATCCTTCCCAAGCGTTTGATATTTACTTCAATATCCGTAATTTGCTCAGTTATGAATATTATAATTTATACGTGAGCCAAACCTTGCTGGGGCCCGATGGGAATAAAATTTATACCCGCCTGCACGAAATGTATTTGATGGATAAAAAAACCGGCGAGCCTTTAGGTAGTGGCACCGGTGATATTTTTGACCATGCCGTTTTAGCCGTTAAAAAGCAACGTTTTGCTAAAAAGGGCACGTATAAAATACGGATCACGCAATATATGCGAAAAAACCCGTTACCCGGCATTATGGCGGTAGGAATAAAAGTTAAGCAAACCGAATAACTTTTACGGCTTAAAGCAAGTATTGCAATTTATGCATATAGCTCTATAACCTATGAAACTTGCTCTCGAACTATTCGGGTCTTTAATGATTCTTTTTTCTTTTTTACCGCTTATTAAATCGCAATATTGGTGGATTCGAGTTCTTGATTTTCCCCGGGTGCAGGTTGCTTTCTTTTGTCTGGTAACTTTATTAGCATATTTCTACTTTATTGGCGTTAATACATTACCTCAGGGCCTTTTTATATTCCTGCTTGCTGCTGCTATTATAAATGAAGTTATACATATTTACCGGTTTACTATTTTATCGCCGGTACAGGCCTTACGCAGCCGCATTAAAGCGCCCAAAAATTCTTTCAGTATTATGGTATCTAATGTGCGGATGTCAAATACACGCTATGCCAATTATTTAAAAGTAGTGCGGGAAACTGATCCGGATATCTTGCTGGTAAATGAACCGGGTCATAAATGGGCGCAGGAATTGGCTATACTGGATAAAATCTACCCTTATTCAATAAAATGCCCTTTGGATAATACCTACGGCATGATGTTTTTCAGCAAATTCAAAATCTTAGAAAAACAAATCCGGTTCTTAGTCGAAGAAGGTATTCCCTCCTTTTATAGTGTGATTGAATTACCCACCGGCAAGCGCTTTGATTTTTTTACCGTACATCCGCAGCCACCGCATTACAACAAAAATACCGATACGCGCGAAGCAGAGTTGCTGTTAGTAGCCAAAGAAGCTAAAGAATCGCCGTATGCTTCTATTGTGGCCGGCGACCTGAATGATGTGGCGTGGTCCTATACGACCAATCTATTTAAAAAAATTAGTGGCTTACTCGATCCGCGCATCGGGCGGGGATTTTACAATACGTACAATGCCTTAGTGCCTTTTTTTCGTTATTCTCTCGATCATATATTTTACGATCCGGCTTTTAGGTTAATTCGGATGAGAAGGTTACCCAAATTTGGTTCCGACCATTTTCCTATTTTGATTCGGGTTAACTACGAACCGCAAGAAGCCGATGAACACGAAGTACCAGTTGCTGATGCGGATGAACAAGCCGAAGCGCAGGAATTGATCAATAATGTTCTGGAAGAGTAAACTTGTATAAAGAAAAAATCCCGTTCAATTTAAACTGAACGGGATAAAAATAAATAACTTCGGCCTAACCGGCAGAATGGGTTATATTTTTTGGCTTAGATTCTTTCTACGTTTACCGCATTAAGACCTTTTTTGCCTTCTGTTACTTCAAAAGAAACTCTGTCATTTTCCCGGATCTCATGTACCAAACCAGATTGGTGTACAAAGATATCTTGGTTAGTGTCATCAGCTACGATGAAGCCGAATCCTTTCGATTCGTTGTAAAATTTTACTTTACCTGTTTTCATAAAAAATTAAAAAATAAATAATGGAACAAAGATAGGTTATATTTTTATATTATCCTAATGCTGCGTTATACCTCAGATATTAAATAAAGTTATCTAAATGCTGAATAAATAAAATATTTAATATTAACCTACGTATTTACCCCTGTTATTTTGGTAAGCTAATTTAATCTTGCCCTCATAAACCTCTCTTTCGGCCTACCGTATATTATAAATACTTACTTATTTCTGAAGTACTGTGCTTTACCTGGTCAGGAAATATAAAATATAATGTATTCGGACCAGAAATAATTTATTCACCAAAAAAATAAATTTATGGAAGAGAATAAAAATAATGAGTTGAATAATGCTCCCACTGGAGCTGCTTCTCCCGCCAATTCCGCTACGCCGGGTACATCCGGCGGGGCCGATAATCAGGAAAACAAAATAACGAAGGAAAGTTCTATGTTTAATCAGGGAAGTACGCCTCAGGCCGAAACGAACAACACTCCTGGTCAACCTTCGGCTTCCGGTGTGCCGGATAGAAAAGAGAACTTTTTGAATCAGGGAGCTCGTAATAAAACCACCGATAATAAAAGTACCAGCGGAACCACGGCGCAAGCGGGTGCTGGTACAAATAAAGGAAGTAAAACGGCAACTGGTACTTCCGCCGCAAATGCCACCGCTAAAACAAAAGGTACCAAGAGTGGGACTGCTGATGCACAAGCAACTCCCTCCCAAAATAACGCGGCGGATAAAAATAAATCCGGCACCAGTAGTACCGCTCAAAACCAAAATGATGAATTTGAATTTGGCCGACCGAATTCCTCTATGGGTATGAACAGCCAACCAAATAAAGATGAGCATAACCATAACGAATACCGGCAGATACCCGGTGAATTTGGCCGCCAGAGTTATAACGACCACGATAACTACGGCACCGAACAAAGAAGCAGTTGGGGCAACGAAGGAGGCAGCTACGGCCATCAGCAAGGCGATACATTTTCTCGTAATCAAGGCTCCCCAGGCAATGACTACTACAATCAGGGCCGTGGCATAAACCAACGCGGCCAATACGGTTACGAGCCTTACGACAACGAAGGGAGCGGTTATCAGTCGGCATCACGCGGCGGTTTTGGCACCTATGGCCAACAAGGTCGTCCGGACCAATCTAATTTTGATAATCGGAACACTTCTCGGGGCAACTCTGACAATCATTCGGATAACCGCAACTACCGGGGGCATAACGATTATATGAACCAACGGGATAATACGCGTTATCAAAGCCGGGAAAATAAAAATAATTACGGACAGAATAATTACCGCGGCCAACAAGGTGGCTTTGGGGAGCAGAATCGGCCCCAAGATAGAGATTGGAACCAGGACCGGCAACAAAACCGCTACGGCGATTACGGCAGCACCAACGGCGGCTACGGACGCACCGATCATGATCAACATCACCACGAATCGTACCGAGGCGGTGGCATGAGCGGTTGGCACGAAGGCGCCGGCGATCAGTCTGGCTACCGCTCCCAAGGAGATCGCCAGGGCGGTTACAACCAGAGCGGTGGTTTTGGTTCGCGCGGGGGATCGTACAACGATGAATATCGTTCCCAAATCATCAACCGGGGTAACCAGGGAGGCCGGGACAACCAGGGCGGCAGCAACTACGGCTCCCATTATTACGACAATCACCATTATCGTCCGGCCCACGAAAATAATGGTGCTACCCGTTACCAAGGCAGTTACGATAATCCAGATTCCGAACACCAGGATTATAATGCTCGCTGGCAGGGCGGCTACCGGGATAATAATGCAAACCAGCCTCAAGGTCGATATTGGCAGGAAGGCTACGACAGCAATTACAACTCTGGCCGGCAACAACCGAATAAAAACAACGACCCGCGGAATCAAAATCAGCGCGACCGTTATCGGGATACTAACAACTTCGACGATTAATTACCGATAATTAAGGTATTCATTCAAATAAAAAGGACCAGCTTTCTCCAATAAGAAAGCTGGTCCTTTTTATTTTGCCCAAACATTAATGGGGCTGAAAAGCAGCCCCGCAATCGTCGGCAAAATCATAAATAGAACGAGCCTGCTGACCCGTTATTTCCCCAACCGTACTGGTTACATTACCCGCATAACCAGCCTTCGAAATACTATACAACTCTAACATAGCCGCAACCATCCAAGCGGGGGAATGCAATTGCGTCATGGAATTAGCGGCTACTTCTTCGGGTACATCCACATACACAATCAGGCGGTTAGTGGCTTGCGTAATCGCATGCGCTACATCGTTTACGGTTATAGCTTCCGGTCCGGTTAACTCGTAAATTTGATTTTCGTAGTTGGGCTGGGTTAAAACGACTCGCGCGACTTCCGCAATATCCCGGACATCGATATAAGCAACTTTTCCCTGGCCGAGCGGCATGTATATTTTATCTTCGTCCCGGATGGTAGTAGCATTATACAGGGAAAAATTCTGCATAAACGAGGTGGGCCGCAGAATGGTGGAGGGTAAACCGGAAGCTTCTAAATATTTTTCTATTTCGCGGTGCCACCGTCCTAACTGAATGCCCGGCTCGGCATCGGCCCCGCTAGCGGATAATCGAACTACCTGCTTCACCCCGGCTGCCCGCGCATGATCAATTAATATTTTACCAATGGCTACCTGATCTTCAGTAAACGGTGTAATCAGGAATACCCGACTAACGCCTGTAAAAGCTGCTTTTAAGGAATCTTCGTTGTAAAAGTCCAGGTGCACCATTTCCACGTTAGGCAATTCCCGAAACCGGTCGCCTTTAATTAGTGAATGGACACCAGCCCGTACTTTTACATCACTGCCCGCCAAGGCTTTCACCGTTTCAGAACCGACGGTACCCGTAGCTCCGGTAATTAAAATAGTTTCTTTCATGTTTTAGTTTTATGTATAGCTAAAGCGCTAATAATGCTTTTTCATTTTCTTTCGAACTTAAACCTGAGCCGGCCACAATAGGTTATCTACTTTTTTACGGCTTTAAATATTTTACCGCCTTCGTTCGTAAATATAAAATCTTCGTTATTCAGGAACACCAAGGCTTCTGCTTGTCCGGATTTAGCAAAAGAGAGGCAGTACTTTTTACCGTTAAAAAAATTGTCCTGGCCCGTTATTTCAAACAAATAAATATTCCCGTATCCTAATAATGCTATTTTATCGCCAGCTGGGTTAATGTCGGCGGCCGTTATCATATTATCAATTCGTATTTCAGTTAGTTTTGCTACTTCGTACTTGCCCGGCTGGGCAGGTACTTTGTAAACCTTTACGGTTTTTCTGCGTCCCCGGGCTTTTGTAAATAAGTACAGATTTCCTTGGTGGTAAAAAAAAGCTTCGCAATCGAAATTTTGGTTGTTTTTAGCCGCCGGAAATTCTTTTTGGTCCTGATACGAAAACTGGATGGTATCTACCTGATTGGGGCTTTTTTCATTTACTCTAAAAATGCGCAGATTGCGCCGAGAATTTAAGTTATTGCCGAAATCGCCAATGTAAATATTCCCAGCATCGTCCTGAGCCAAATCCTCCCAATCCAGATTAGTGGTATGCGGTATGGGCAGGGTTTGCAGCAGTTGGCCGGCAGCATTAATTTTGTACAAGGCAGCTGGGTTTTCTCCGTCCGCCTGTGTCCAGAAATTGCCATTGCCCGCTAGTTCGAGACCGGAACTCTCCGGAACGTCGCGCAGCGGCATTTTACCTATTTGTTCAATAGCATAATCCTGGCGATGCGGCAGGAAACCGGCTTGCTTTTTATCTTTATAGCAGCCGCAAAACCAGGTTTCCAGAAATACATAAATCGTGAACAGTTTATATTTTAGCATAAGCGCATGTAAGCCAACAGGTAAATGGCCTCTTATACGTATTTTTAAACTAGTCGGAAAATAAACTTCCCTGAAATAGAAATTAAATGCTTCTTACAACGATTATAGTTGGAGGTAAGGTTTTAGCTTTTGAAACTGCTCCTCTTTCAGTTGTTTGATACTCCGGAGCGCATCAACGGTTTGGTACGGCCCGTGCTGGGTACGGTAAGCAATAATAAGCCGGGCCAAATTATAATTCATATACGGATGCTGGCGCAGTTCTTCGTACGTGGCCGTGTTGAGATTTAGCTGTTTCGGATTAAAGTCGGGCTGAATAAAAGTATATTTCTGCAAGCTATCCAGTACTTCCGGCGATAAACCGTACACGTCTGCCAGTTGAGCCGGTTGGGTAAAGCCCCCCAACTTATCCCGGAACTTTACAATCCGGTCTGATAATTTTGTACCGATGCCCCGGATTTTTTTTAACTCGGTGGTATCCGCTGTATTAATATCGAAAGCAGCCAAGCGGTATTTAGGCCGCGTGCCCCCACCCGACCGGGGAAATTCCGGGTACTTTTTGGTAGTATATTGTTTTTCCGGATCACGCTGGTTTCTCTCGACGGTGTTGGGCAACTGGATATAAGGCTCCAGGCTTTGGTAGGTTTCCGGCGACATACCGTAGATGCGCTGCAATTGTTCTTTGTATTTAAACCCGCCCGCTTTGTCGCGGTATTTAATTATGTTATTCGCCGTAAAGCGACTTACGCCCAAGGTCAGCCATTCGTCCGAGGTAAACGTATTTGGATTAAATGGATACAGTTTTACTTTTACGCTTTTGGCGGTTGGCGCTTCTACCTTGGGATATTTTGAGTATTTAGCGTACTTTTCTGCTTCGGGTTGTCGTTCCAGTTGGGCTACTAAACTATCCAGTTCGGCCTGATCCTGCGCCGGATTATACTGGCTAGGATTTTTATAAAAGATAAATGGGGCCGAGATAGCCAGCACCACAATTGAGAGAAGCAAAAGAAAACCGTTGGTATGGCGCTGCGAAAAACCAAAGTTGCGCCTGATCCAAAACTTAATTTTCTTCATCTCTCTATTTCAAAGCACTCAATATAAGAATTTAGATTTATATCTGGGCAGCTACCACCGCAATTCCTTCTTTAAACGTATGCGGCGAAAAACCAAAATCCTTTATTGCTTTGTCGATGTAAAAACCGGTACGCGGCGGCCGTCGAGCTGGCTGCGAAAAGGTAGACGCATCTACTTTTTGAATAAAATTTTTGTCCAGGTTAAAATAATCAGCTATTTGCAAAGCCATTGCGTAAGGCGTTAATCCTTCCTGTCCGGAAATATTATAAATACCCTGAGCCTCTGCATCAACCACTAACCAGCAACCCAAAGCCAGGTCTTCGGCCAAAGTTGGGGTCCGGAACTGATCGTTTACTACTTGAATCGTTTTCTCAGCTTCTAAGGAGTTCTTTACCCAGAGTACAATATTTGTGCGGCCGTAATCGTGCGCCACGCCATAAACCAGCACCGTCCGGACAATGGCCCAGGAGCAGGAACTTTTCTGCACAATTCCTTCCGCTGCCAGTTTACTTTTGCCGTAATAACTAATCGGGTTGGGCTGATCTTCTTCGCGGTAAGGGCCGGCGGCACCATCGAAAATAAAATCGGTGGAAAGATGCAGGAAGTGACAGTTATTTTGTTCGCAAGCTTGTACCAGGTACTTTACAGCGTCCACGTTTAAGCGCCAGCAAATTTCCGGGTTGAGTTCACATTCATCAACCTGGGTCATGGCCGCTGTATGAATAATATGTGTAGGCTTTTCGCTACTAATAACCCGATTTACCTGCTGCTCGTCCGTGACATCGAGCGCTATGAAATTTAATTCCGGCAAAAGCTGCTTTAATTTATTCTCGCCCCGCGAAGTAGCAATTAAATCGATTTCGGCGTTATGAATAAGTAAATGCGCCAACTTCTGCCCTAATAAGCCGTTAGAGCCGGTTATTAATATTTTTTTTCTCATGCCGCAACCGGATAGGTATAGTTGTAAAGCTTCGTGATTTTCTTCTTTTTCAGCTTCTCTACTTTCACGGTCATCGGGATAGGTGTGGTCGGCCGGTCCATGGCACCAGTTGGGCTTTCTACAATTTTATCAATTACGTCCAAACCCGAAATAACCTGCCCAAATACCGTATAATTGCCATCGAGGTGTGGCACACCCTCGTGATTTTGCACGATATAAAACTGCGAACCGCTGGATTGCTTCTGCGGATTATTATTGCGGGCCGCCGCCACAGAACCGCGTACATGTTTTAACTGCGGCAATATCTCGGCCGGAATGCGGTAACCAATATCACCTGCGCCATCATTATTCGGATCAGCATCCTTGGAATTAGCATCGCCTCCCTGAATCATAAAATCCTTAATAACCCGGTGAAAAGTAGTATTATTATAAAAACCTTCTTTGGCTAATTTTAAAAAATTTTCCCGGTGCTTGGGGGTTTCTTCAAACAAGATAAGCTTCATTTCGCCGGCTGATGTGGTTATGGTAACCAACATATCTTTTTTAGATGGCTTTTTGGCCGCTAAAACCGAGCTGCTCAGGGACGAACAAATTATAAATAATAAGCTGTATAAAAAGTATTTACGCATAAAATTCAAGATTTCAAACACATTTTCTTTGATGTACCTTAGGCCCGATGCTGCCGGATCGCTGCTAATATCTCCTCTCCGCCCATTTGCAAAATAGTAGTGCCTAGTTTTTCACCCAAAGCAATTGCATCGGCTACCGGCGCCTGAATGGTATCGGTAATCATTTGTTGTCCGTCTAAACTTACTACCCCGCCGGTAATACTAATGCTATTATTAGCCGCAATAGTAGCTAAGGCAAAAGAAGGAATACTACATCCACCTTCCATGGTACGTAAAAAAGAACGTTCGGCCAGTAAACACAAGTGCGTAGGTTCGTGGTCGAGGCAGGCTTTAATAGCTAATTTAAAATTAATTTCCAGGCTTTTGGCGCATTCAATGGCAATGCTACCTTGTCCGGCGGCGGGCACAAATTTATCTAAGGGCAATATTTCGGTTATTAAATGATTGTATTGCATCCGGTGCACCCCGGCATAAGCAAGTAAAATAGCGTCGTATTGCCCGTCTTTTAGCTTCTGCAAACGGGTTTGCAGGTTACCGCGGCATTCGGAAGCCAACACATTGGGATAGTAGCGATTGAGCAAGGCGCGGCGGCGCGTAGAAGAAGTGCCTACAATTATTTGCTCTTGGTCGAGGGAAAACTGGGAATCGAACGAAACAACCACATCGTTTACTCTTTCCCGCTCCATAAAAGCCACCAACTCTAAATCATCCGGCAGCACCGACTGCAAATCTTTGGCGCTGTGCACCGCTATATCTACGGTTCCTATCCGCAGGCTTTCTTCCAGTTCTTCCGTAAAAACACCTTTGGCGCCAATTTTATCCAACGATCGGTCCAGGACCATATCGCCTTTGGTATTAATTACTTCAATTTCTACCGCAAACCCCGCGCCCCGTAATTTCTCCGCCACAAAATGGGTTTGCCACAAGGCTAAACGGCTTCCTCTGGTGGCAATGCGTACTGCTCTATTTTTTATATCCGACATTTAGTTCATCAAAAAGAAACTAGCAAAATAATTATAATGAATGGATTTCCCTTCCGACCTGATCTTATTGCTATTATTTAACTTTTAAAAATTTTGCAATTTGGATGGATGAATCAACAAAAACAATCTTGGAATTGGCGTTCCGCTCAATGTGGTAATGCGCTTGATTTAATTCTTCGGAAAGCCGCGAAACATTGCCCGGATGAATCAGTTTCGAGAACTTGGAAACAAAATCCAACTCGGCGGGCGGAATAAAAGGCACCAGCTTTTCGTCGACGCCGTACAACATTACCCGCCGCAGGTTATTTAACGAATAATGCAGAAAAGCTTTTTGGTTTTCCCGGCCCAGTTTCTGAAAGTCATCGCTCATCTCTACTACTTCGCCAAATTTATTTGAATAGCAATGGCGCATCCATTGCACAAAGAACGAAAAATAGTCGTTGGTTAGTTCAGAACTCAACTTTATAGCGGCCATCAAGTTTCCATCGGCCAGGTTGGCTATTTGGTGGGCCGCCGTCTCGGCTACCTGATGCCCTTCCTGCAAATACCGAATTACTTCTTCGTCGGAGAAACTCCGGATGTTTACCTTTTGGGTACGCGAAAGGATAGTGGCAATTATTCGCTGCGAGTCCTGAGCCACGAGTAAAAAAATGGTCTGGGCGGGCGGCTCTTCCAGTAATTTAAGCAAAGCATTGGCGGCCGTGGGATGCAGCAATTCGGGCAACCAGATAAGGATAATTTTAAACTCTGCTTCAAAAGCTTTCAACGACGAGAACCGGATTAATTGCCGGCTTTCGTCTTTAGATATATTGCCTTGTTTATTCTCCGCGCCAATAAACTGCATCCAGTCGTTTAAGCTTTGGTACGGATTATCCCGCACAAATTCGCGCCACTCCGTTAAAAAGTTCTGGCTTAAAGATTCCTTGGATTTAACGCTGGTTACGGGCATCACAAAATTAACGTCCGGATGGACCAGCTTTTGCATTTTAGAGCAGGCCGCACACGTACCACAAGCATCATGAGAAGGTTGGTTTTCGCAGTTCAGATAAGTGGCGTAAGCGAGCGCCAAGGCCAGGTTCGCACTTCCCTCCGCTCCCATAAAAAGCTGCGCGTGCGCTACGTGCCGGTTTTGCACCGATTTAAGCAGCAATTCTTTGGTTTCGGTATGGCCGGGTATTTCGGAGAAAAGCATTTTTTTACTCGTTGTTCGTTAATCGTTTTTCGTTGTTCGATCTTTAGAGATATTTCATTAAGATGATAACCCGAAAAGATGAACGAGATTAAAGGTAATTTTTATTTTGCGAAGCCAGCATTTTAACGCTAACATTTCTTTCGGGATAACAGATTAGTTGTAGTAAAAATTACTAAAGAGCCCGGCAGTCTGACGAGTACAAATATCATTCATTCCAACAACGATTAACGAATAACGACCTTACCGATCCCAGGTGCGGTGCTCTTTTTCTTTTTCGTAAACCTTGCTCAAAATGGCTTTCTCGGTATCGTCTAATACTTTGCCCCGCCGCTCCATGGCAATGGCCGCCGCTTCGAAAACTTTGCGCAACTGGTACGTTTCGAAACCCGCCGGGCCGCCCCACGAAAAAGACGGAATAAAATTACGCGGGTAGCCCGCTCCGAAAATATTAGCACTTACCCCCGTTACCGTACCGGTATTAAACATCGTGTTAATGCCAGACTTGGTGTGATCGCCCATAATGAGGCCACAAAAAGTAAGTCCGGTTTCTTTTAAACCTTTTTTGGCGTAGTTCCACAGCTTCACTTCGCCGTAATTATTTTTCATGTTGGAGTTATTCGTATCGGCGCCTAAGTTACACCATTCGCCTAAAACCGAATTCCCTAAAAAGCCGTCGTGGCCTTTATTCGAAAAACCAAAAAAGACAGAATTACTTATTTCGCCGCCTACTTTGCAGAAAGGACCAATGGTGCAATCGCCGCGCATTTTGCCACCCATGTTTATCACACTGCCTTCGCCTAATGAGAAAGGTCCGCGGATAATAGCACCTTCTTCTACGCGAGAATTTTTACTTAAATAAATAGGACCGGCGTTCGCATTGAGAATAGCCGCCCTGATCTCCACCCCTTCTTCAATAAATATATTATCCGGATTATACGCAACGGTGTAGGAATCCACAATGGGCTGACTTTTACGGCCGGAGGTTATTAAATCAAAATCCAAGCGAATCTGCTGACCGTTGAACCGAAAAATATGCCAGAGTTCCTTCACAACCACTACCTCTTCGTTGTATTCGCTCCGCACCTTAAATTCGTGATTATACAGCTCTTCTAGCGAAGTAAAATAATGGCTGTCGGCATGAAAAGCAATTAACATGTTTTGCTTAAACAGCGCTTGGCCCGGTTCGAGGCTGCGTATTTTCACCACTAATGCTACATCCGGGCAAACAGCACCGTTTACGTACACATTACTGCCCACTACAGGTCGCGCCGGAAACTTTTTTTGTAAATAGTCCTCCGTCAGGTGCGACACCCGGCCTTTAAAAAAGTGCTGCCATTTTTCCGTTATCGTTAATATGCCGGTGCGTATTTCGGCAACGGGCCGGGTAAAGGTAAGGGGTAGCAGATTTTGCCGGATATTTAGCTCGTCGAAGAGAATAATGTTCATGGCACAAAAATAAAAAAGTCTTCCTGATATACGGGAAGACTTTTGGTAAAATCTGAAAGCAGCTTGCTTATTTTTTGTAACGTTTCTGGAATTTCTCGATCCGTCCGGCAGTATCCACGAAAAGGTTTTTGCCGGTATAGAAAGGATGCGAAGCCGAAGAAACCTCCACCTTAATTACCGGATACGTTTTGCCGTCTTCCATAGTAATAGTTTCGTTAGACGTCATAGTAGAACGGGTAACAAATTTAAAATCGCTGGATGTATCCTGAAATACTACTTCACGGTAGGTAGGATGGATATCTTTTCTCATGGGTACTTTTAATATTTATAATTTTTTTATAATTCTGAATCGGATCGCAAAATTAATATATTTTTTAATCTTTACCTAATTCATGCATAAAATTTTAAGAGTAATCACTTTGATTGTAATACTTTGAAAAAATGCTAATTAGGTCTTTAAGATTCTGGCTTGTCTTTTGAAAGATTACATCTTTCAAGGTGTTGGTGCTATCTGATTCTTTCCGCCTAAGTTAGCTCCCGGCCGCAGGGCCCCGTTTGGTCACTTGAGCGGGCTATTATTCCTTTCCTCGCGAAAAGCTCGGAATGGCTCGTTCCTCACCACCGGAATCCTAGCAGGCCCTCGCTGTCCAAACTGATGAAGTTTCCTCCGAGTTACGGCTGTTGCTTAAGCTTTAATTTACGCGAGTACATATATTACTCTTTTTTCTAAACAGAAAAGCTTTAGCGAATGCACTAATGACACTTCACTGTTTGAGCGGTCAGCGAGTTTGAAGGGTCTTGATTCTTTTGCTTACTTTTCTCATCAAGGAGAAAAGTAAGGCCCAGCCGGCGAGGCGAAAACCTATGAGTTAGAATAGCTTAAAGCAAAAGAGACTTTCAATTCAATGACTACAAGACAAATTAATTAGAACAAAAAATCAAATTTGCGAACGTCTTTTTACCTGAATCATCAATAACCCACCCAAAACAATCAGACCCACCGCTAAAAGTAAAAAACCCAGATTCCAGGCAGCTACTTGAGGTACATTTTCCCGCACGTTATGAAATTGAAATAGATAATGATTAAAAATACTATCCATTAAATTAAAAACGCCCCAACCGGCAATTAAGCCCCCGGTAAAAAGCCGGTTCGAGAAATGCAGGTCGGTGCGGCGGCGCGATTGCCACAGCAGTAGAATTCCAATGAAGGTAAAGAGCCAGGTAACAGCTTCAAAAACGCCGTCCCAGAACATGTTTATACTTTTAGTTTCCCAGGTAACCGGCGTAATTTTATTAGATAGCATCTGGTGCCACTGCAATAACTGGTGCAAAACAATGCCGTCGATAAACCCGCCCAGGCCAATGCCCAGGCACAACGAAAAAGCTAGTACGGGTGCTATTTTAAGAGGAGCGGTGATACCAGTACTTTTAGTGCCCGCCAGTGATTTGTAGTAGGTATACAAAAGCGGAACGAGCAATAATACGAGTAAAAGAATTTTCAGGAGGTTGCTGGTAAAATCGTCATTGAAAATTCCGGCCTGAACTTTTCGGTTACACGACACACACAGCAGCACCAGTTCGTTTCCCATAATGTTAAAAATAACGTGAACTCGGGAATTAGGCAGGGGTAAAAAAACCATAAGGCTATGATTAAGGTAGAAATATATGCCGATGTTTCCCCAAAATCATAGCCTTATGTTTGTGATAGATACTAGAAAAATAGTAGAAGTGTTCTGTTTTATAGATGATTTCTGTAAAGAA
>Ga0210040_10001169_pt1 | contig 40584 bp, 33 predicted proteins | sample CryGeyCG12114_NA_FD_185462 | JGI IMG/M metagenome (GOLD analysis project Ga0210040, IMG submission 185462) | Groundwater microbial communities from aquifer - Crystal Geyser CG19_WC_8/21/14_NA (SPAdes) (version 2) | ecosystem: Environmental > Aquatic > Deep subsurface > Groundwater | place: USA... | reverse complement strand
GCCTTTCTCTACTGGAAACGCTACCTCAAAGCTTTTCTTAGCAATATCAATCCCGATATAAGACATAGGTGTTTATATATAATAAGAAACTTATGGCGGATATCCTGTTTCCCGGCTTATCAATCCTACATACAGGCTCTTTGGCCTCCTGAACTGTCCAAACTCTAAGAAACAGAAAGAAGAAGGGGCTATCATTCAGGACGGCCTCTTAGGGCCTATGACAATTCCTAGCCTTGTTCTTCCTCTTATCCGTTTTTTCTCTTTAATTTAACTCTTAAATTATCCCATTACAAACATAGGATGACAATTCCTAGCCTTGTTCTTCCTCTTATCCGTTTTTTCTCTTTAATTTAACTCTTAAATTATCCCATTACAAACATAGGATGACAGGTTGGGGCTGAGCTACTGGATCTGGCGCGGGCGTCCTCGCCGGTGTCTACATGCTTCTGGCCGCTGGCCGCTATCAACAACCAGAGACTAGTCCGGACACATATTTTTTAATATTCCTGCTCTCTTACTATTTTTTAAGTATATGCAGGAGGTGATTGGGGTACTATCTCTTGCGAACTGATTTTACTTACGGGTTGGTTCCAATTGCAAAAAAGCCTGGCCTAAAGCTGCAATTAAATCCGAAGCCAGTAAAGCGGTTTCTCCAGTGCGGGTTTTGGCTATATCACCGGCTAAACCATGAACATATACCCCTAATAAACATGCTTCCAGCGCCGTATATTTCTGCGCTACTAAACTGGTTATAATACCCGTAAGCACATCGCCGGTGCCGCCCGTGGCCATGCCGGGATTGCCGGTATTGTTAAAATATAAATTTCCTTCCGGCGTACCAATGCAGGTATGTCCGCCTTTTAGAACTACGTAGCAGGTGTATTTTTGGCAAAATTGCTGCAATAATGCTAACCGCTGGTAATCATCGGCGGCCGCACCGGCCAATCGTTCAAATTCTTTCGGGTGCGGGGTTAAGATGGTATTTTCAGGTAGTTGGGCTAGTAAAGCCGGATCTTCCGCTAATATATTCAGCGCGTCGGCATCCAGGATTAAAGGAGCAGGTGTTTCGGTTAGTAATTTTAAGATGGTATTCCGGGTTTCGGGTGCTTTGCCCAAACCGGGACCAGCGCCGATAGCCTGGTAAACGCTTAAATCCGGAAGCTGGCTGATATGGGTGGGGGTATTATCCGGTATGGTCATGGCTTCCGGTACCGAAGTTTGCAGAATGGCATACCCAACTTCCGGGCAAGCCACCGACAACAACCCGACACCGCTGTGCAAGCAGGCGCGACTGGCCAAAACAGCCGCGCCTATCTTACCGTAACTCCCGGCCAAAAGCAAGGCGTGTCCGTAGGTACCTTTGTGGCTGAATTTACCGCGGGTTTTAAAAAAGCTTTTTATAAAAGCCGGCGTAACCAAGTATTTATTAGTCTCTACTGATTGCAGGTAAGCCGCATTAAGGCCAATGGGGGCCACGTGCCACATACCCACAAAAGGCGCGTTTTGTGGCAGGAAAAAAGCCAATTTCGGAATTTCGAAGCTGTAGGTATAATCGGCCCGCACCTTAACGGACGATGACTCCTGCGGCTGCTCGGAAAAAAGTCCCGATGGCATATCGATGGCGATAACGCAGGCTGGGCTATTGTTAATTTGTTTGATAACCGCGGCAAAAATACCGGTAACCGGCCGGCTTAAACCGGTACCCAACAAGCCATCCAGAATAAAATCAAAGGCATCAATTTCCGGAACGGAATCGGAAGTCAGGGTTTGTACCGGAATACCGCCAGGCAGGCGTTGTTGGTTCTGGATGAAATCATTTGAATATTTTTCTTCCGGGGCTACTATCCATACCGAAACAGTTATTTCTTGCTGGTGCAGGAGCCGGGCCACCGCCAAGCCATCGCCGCCGTTATTTCCCGGACCGCAGAGAACTAATATTGATTTATGTGGCAGATCAAAGTTAGCCGAAAACCAGCCCGTAAAAGTTTGCGCCGCCCGTTCCATCAAATCCACGGAAGGTATATTTTGTTCCCGAACAGTTTGGCGGTCGGCTTCCCGGATTTGCGCAGCCGTCAGTATTTTCATGGTATCAGAAGGTAGCTAATAAAGTAAGACCTTGGGTACCATACGTAGATGCAGGAAATAAAGTAATATTTTTATTTTTCAGGAAACGTTCGTGTACGTAATAAACCGTGTGCACTGAAAGTAAACCAAATCCGGCACCGGCAAACACATCCGATAACCAATGTTTATTATTCAGTATTCGCATGATGCCCGTGGAGCCGGCAACAGTATACGCCCCCACGCTGATCCAGGGGCTTTTGCCCCGGAATTCCTGGTCGATAACACCGGCCACTACAAAAGCCGAAGAAGTATGGCCCGACGGAAAAGAATGATCGTTGGAATGATCGGGCCGGTTGATATTAGATACGCTTTTAAGCGGCCACACCATGGCGCCCATTAAAGCTGCTGAACCGAACAATAAAGTGGTTTGGCGGCCTACTTCGTGTTGGTTCTGGGAAGAAAATAGATCGAAAGCGTACAAACCTACCACGGGTATCCAAAAAACATAATCATCGGCCCGGGTACTGAAATCAGGGAATGACCGCCGGGCATCGTGGCTGGCATCGAAACTGCTGTAAATGCCGTGATCCTGCATGGTATACAAGCCTACGCCAATTAAAGCGGCCGGCATAATCAGGCCTTTTAATATTTTATGTTTTGCAGCCGCTGTTTTGTGTTCTACAGTGTCGGGGAAGGTTGCCTGCTGCGCCAGAATAGTCTGGATGTTAAATAAAAAAAGGATAATTAGTAGGCGTATATTCATATTTAGAGGCGTATGCGGGTATAAATATAAATAAAAAATATATGCCTCTCTAAATATAAATATACAAAGAATATAAAATTTCTAATTACCGATCCAGCTCCCCCAAAACAATATCCACCGAACCCACAATAGCAATCATATCGGCTATCATGCAGCCCCGGGAAATTTCGTGCAAAACCGACAAATTGGAAAAACAAGGTGAGCGCCCATGGCACCGGAACGGAACATCGGACTTGCCGGTGGCCCGGAAGAAAAAGCCTAATTCGCCCCGCGGGGTTTCGGCCCGAAAATACAATTCCTGTTCTTTGGGCCGGATTTTTTTGGGGCACATGGCCTGCGGATCAAAATCGGGGGTACGTTGGTAGGTACCTCGTAACTGATCCAGGCATTGCGCAATAATTTTAACCGATTCGCGGCATTCCAGGGCACGTACGTAATTCCGGTCCCAGCAATCGCCGGTGGTGCCCATGGTGCCTTGCCCGATTGGTATATCAAATTCAATTTCGGGGTAAACCGAATAGCCATCTACCCGCCGTAAATCGTATTTTAAACCGGAGCCGCGCAGCATAGGGCCGGAGCAGCCGTAGTTTATAGCCACCGGCAAAGGTAAAATACCAATATTAGCCGTGCGACCAATAAATATTTTATTTTCCAGCAGAATGGTATCCAGTTCGTCCAGTTTGGGTAGCAGGTAATTTATAAATTCGCGGCAGCGCTCTTCAAAACCCAGAGGCAGATCGTAATATAAGCCACCTACCCAAATATAGTTATATAGCAAGCGGGCGCCGCTAATCCATTCCAGCAAGCGTTGTATGTGTTCGCGGTCGCGGAGCATCCACAGAAAAGGCGTAAATGCGCCAATATCCAAGGCATAAGTACCAATGGCAATAAAATGCGAAGCAATCCGGTTTAATTCGCTCACCAGCACCCGGATATATTCTACCCGTTTGGGCAACTGGCCGTCTATACCCAGCATTTTTTCTACGCCCATGGCCCACACGTGCTCCGAATTCATGGCGGCCAGGTAATCCAGCCGGTCCACAAACGGAATGGTAAGATTGTAAGCGCGGGTTTCGGCGTGTTTTTCGAAGCAACGGTGCATATAGCCGATATGCGGTACTACATCGGTTACAATTTCGCCGTCGGTAATTACTTCCAGACGCAGTACGCCGTGCGTAGACGGGTGCTGCGGGCCCATGTTAAGGAGCATTTCGCCGGGTTTTAAATTATCCGGATTAAAAAAGTTGGGCTCGGCCTGCAGCAGGTACTGCGAATAAGGTGAACTTGTTTTATAGTCCTTATAGTCCATAGTCGATAGTTAATAGTCCATGGTCGATAGTCGATTGTCCATAGTCAAGAGTCCACAGCGCGCAGACTTTTATCGTAAATAGGCGGTTTCTAACACTAAATGCTACACCCTTAATTCAGAGAAGCTTCGCCTTTAAAACCGTTTACTTCGTTGTGCTGGTCGTAGCGTACTTTTATGCCGTGGTAATATTCGGGCCATTCGTAATCGCGGCGCAAAGGGTGGCCTTCCCAATCGGCAACGCACAAAATCCGGCGTAAATCGGGGTGCCCGGCAAAATAAATGCCTACTAAATCGTAAGCTTCGCGTTCGTGCCAGTCGGCGGTGCGCCAGACAGTACTTACCGTCGGCACCACGGGCAAATCGCCGGCCGGTGTGTTCCGTTCGGTTATAACTTTTAACACCAGGTGATGATCGTACGGAATAGAATATAAATGGTAAATAACTTCCAGGGTGCCCGCTTCCGGCCCATTATCCAAGCCCGTCAGGCAAGATAAAAAATCAAAATAAGTGAGCGAATTAGAAAACAGTTCCTGGCAAACATCAGCAATGCGTTCTGTCTGAATAACCAGGAATGGCTGCGGGGCCAGGGCGTTTTCACCCAAAATAATTTCCGGGCCAAATTTGTTGCTGATGATCGCTTTTATTTCTTCGAAAGACACCTTGTGGGGTTATGAATTAGAAATTATGAATTAAAAATTAGAAATTGTAAATAGATACGCCGGTTAGGAGCCAGTGCGGTAAGATTTACTGTGGCTGTTTTTTTGATTAGCAGCTTTAAACCTTTTCTTTGGCTAATAAATTTTGTACGGCTTTAGGGGCCAGTAGGCTTTCGTTCCGGATTTTTTCCTGTAATTTCATAAAGCCACCGATTAAAGCTTCGGGCCGGGGCGGACAACCCGGAATATAAACGTCTACCGGAATAATGCGGTCGACGCCTTTTACTACGTGGTAACCTTGTTCCCAGTACGGACCGCCGCAGTTAGAACAATTACCCATGGATATCACATAGCGCGGTTCGGGCATTTGCTCATATAAGCGCCGGATCCGGTCGGCCATTTTAAACGTAACGGTGCCGGATATTATAATAACATCCGATTGCCGGGGCGATGCCCGCGGAATAATACCCAGCCGGTCGATGTCGTACGCCGACGACCAGGCCGCCATCATTTCGATGGCGCAGCAGGCCAGACCAAATTGCATGGGCCACATGGCCGAAAGCCGGGCCCAGTTCAGCAGGTCATCCAGTTTGGCAATAATAATACCGCCGTCGCCATTCTTTTCACGTGGAAAATTCATTTTATAATATTTTGATCTTAGTAGCCAATGTTTATTTACTTAAGAACCGGGGTGAAAATAATTATGTATTTCTGCTAAGTGTAATTTTACCACCCCTGCCCCTCCTAAAACAGGAGGGAAGCCTTCAAAATAATTTTTAGTTAAGCTAAAGGTATATTTTTAATTGTTAAACTACTTAAAAGCCCGTTGGTACTTGGTCTTAAATTCTAAGTTGACCAATCTTTTTCTTTTATGACGGATACTTTTATGCTGCCCCGTAGCTAAAACGCTTTGCTGCTTTAAAATTGGCCGCTAGGCAGTTTCTTTTACGGGATATTGCCGATCGTTTACCCGTTGGTATAAATCCAAGGGTACGGTAGAGTGGCTCTGCGGAATAATCGGTTTAGGTTTTACCCAATCCAAATGTCCTTTTACCCAGGCATACGCCAGGCCTAAGGCCAGAATACCAATAAATACCAGCATTTCGGTTAAAGCAAACCAACCCCACAAACCATTTGTGGCTTCTATTAATTCCCGGTTACCAAATACCACCGCCCACGGAAACATAAACGCCAGTTCCACATCAAAAATAATAAAGATGAGGGCAATAATATAAAAACGCGGATTAAACTGCACCCAGGCATTACCAACCGCTTCTTCGCCGCATTCGTAAGTCGCCAGTTTTTCGGCATTAGGCCGGTGCGGCCTAATTTGTTTGGCCGTAAAAAGTCCTAATAATATAAACAAAGCCCCCCCGATCAGGAAAAGCAGGATAGTGCCAAAATCAGATAAATAGCCAGCAGCCATAGTTAGATTATAATGATAATACAAAGGTAAACGTAATTACTTGCTTTTTGTGATTTAAATAGGCGATAGTCTATAAGTGATGGTAGATAGTGGATAAATAATAATGGAATGGGACGGCTAGCAAAATTAAAAGTTTTAATTTAGATAGAATAAAGCCTATTAGCGGCAAGTAAGTCTAAAACCCATTATATTCAATTGGTTCGGAAGGTTTGTAGCGGCGTTACATTGTAACGCCGAATCGGTTGGTCCTAATCGGGCAGTTGGCCACGCAGCAAGGAAACGGAAAAATGCCTGTTATAAATAGGGTTGTGGGGAAACGGTTTATACCGGGAAAAAGGGTGGTTGTCAATCGTTACCCCGGCGTTACGGTGTAACGCCGCTACTAAAATGATTGCCTAAATATAAAAAAATAGTATATTGTCTTTGGTTATATTAAACTGTTTCAAGCTAATAAAAAGATAATAGAAAATGTTAACTAGCCTGGCAAAATTTAGGGAGCAATTAAGTAAAAACAGAGGCGATTGGGATGATATTATTGATATTCCAAAAGTTGAATATAAAACCAAAAAAGGGCTGGAGCTTAAGAATTATGTTCTGGAAATAATATTTGACCTGGATAACCAAGATATTAATGTTGATGCCCAAAACTTAAAAGAATATGATGAATTAAGCCCAGTACAGCTTAAAAATATTAATATTCAGGGTGGTAATAACAAGGCTATTTATGCCTGCGTGGAGAGCAATAAACTAGAACAATTCAGGAAAACTTTTTTTGGCACAATTGATAAAAATGGTAAACAGCCAGAACAAGGTCAGTTTCAGGAATTAATCAAGAAAGATTTTATACACCTGAAACAAACGCAGCTCTATCAAACATTAAAAGAAATTTTCAGCCTTAGTCCAATCTTTACCGAGCAGTATATAAACTTTGAAAAGGAATCTGCCGGTGTAATAGACTATAAAAATATTTTTAGTAACCTCAATTTATCTCTAACAGAAAGAATAGTATTGGTTTATGCTTCTGTGAAAAGCAATAAGCTTCAGTTAGCAGAACCAATTCCTATAACTCACCTGGAAGGTTACGATGAATTTATCAAAGCAAAATTCTTTTCTAAAAGTAACCAATTGCCTGGTGATTCGGGCGGGCAAAAGCTTTGTTATGCAACGGGCTTAAAAAGTGCCGCTGTTGCCGGGTTAGGGATTGCGGAACGGTACAGCCTGAATAAAATGTTTGTAACAACTACATTTAATTATGCGGCTAATTTAAACAATAAGGCTTTTGATAAGAATTACCAGGTAAGCCAGCAAGCACAATTATATTTAGAAAGAGCCTCCAAATATATTCTGGAAAAATATAAAACCCGTATTGCCGGTATAGACCACTGTATTATCCCTACTTTCCTGCATAAAACAGATATAGATTATGAATTCGCCTTGTCCAAAATAAAGAATAATGCTGATTTACTTTTTCAAACCATTGAGATAAAAACGCTAAGTGAAAATATAGAAGCTTACCTGGAGGATGATGAAGTGTATTGGATAACGTTCATGGCCTTTGAATCGGATGGAAACTTTTTTAAAACCATTAACCTCATAAAAGATATCAGCAGCCGGTACTTCAAAAAAGTAATCGAAACTTTTCATGCAGTTGGTTGGGAAATGAGGAGCTTTATAGGCGGCAAGTACACGTTTAACCTGCAATCAATTTATTCCCTTATACCGCTTCGGAAAGACAAGGAAAAGAAAAACGAAGCCCTTTTGTTGTTTAAATCAATCCTGGAAGGACGTAAGATTGAGCGCGAACTCATCTATAAGCATTTCGTCAATCTTATTTTGTGTCACAAATTTGGCCGGTACGAAAGCTTTACGAATATCTGGAAAAATGAAAATTTTGATTTTGCTATAAAAGATGCCGTTTTTAAATATGCCGCCTTTATGCATGCCCTGGAAAGTTTAAAACTCTTAAAAAATATGGAAGAAACAGAAGAGATTATCATACCGGAAGAAAATGAAACAACCCCGGGTTTTCAGCAAAAAATTGAACAATTCTTTGCTAAAATGCACTACACCGAAGACCAGAAAGCCTTATTTTACCTGGGTCGGGTTTTGAGTTCTGTTGCTTATGCCCAATATCAGAAAGGTTATGAAACCAAACCGGTTATGAATAAGCTGAACTATAACGGAATGGATAAAAAAGATATAATAAGGCTGCGGAAAGACCTTTCTGAGAAAACAAAACAATATAACATTTTTGGTAAGACGGAAGGCAATTTGTCGCGCTTTACCCAATATTTTAAACTTCACGAATGGGAAAAGCGGATGAAACCAGAAGAGTCTATCTTTTTTATTTTATCCGGTTATTCCTTTGGTCTTGTTAAATAAAATTCAAAAATATTAATCTATGGAAACTCTTACATCGAATGCAACTATCAAAAATAACTCAGACTTTTTGTTTCTTTATGATGCCACCCAATGCAACCCGAATGGCGACCCGGACCAGGAGAATAAACCCCGGATGGATTATGATACAGACACGAACCTGGTAACAGATACCCGGTTGAAGCGTTATATCCGGGACTTTTTGAAAATGACCGGCACTGATATTTTTGTTGATATGGAGGGTGAGGCTAAAGTAAGTCCGGACTCTAAATTGAAGGCTGTTATAAACCGGATGCTTGCTGATGAGAATGAGCTTGAAGTTATTTTTTCAGAAAGGCCGGAATTAAGAACACCATTTGAGAAGATAATAAAAGAAAAGAAAGAGGTCGATACTATTTTTAAAGCTTTACAGGATAAAAAAAACATTGAATTAAATTATTATATCCTGGCGCAACTGGTAAAAGCTAAGTTTATAGATATTCGCTTATTTGGCAGCGCCTTTGCTGTAGGTGGTTTTACCAAAGCTTATACTGGTCCTATTCAGATAAACTGGGGCTATTCCCTAAACAAAGTAGAACTAATGGATTCCAATACCATTGTTACTATTATGAATGATGATAATAGTACTTTTGGAAAGGACTACCGCGTTCATTACAGTTTATTAGCCTTTAACGGCACCATTAATAAATATGCCGCTAAATCAACCGGACTTACCGAAGAAGATTTAGAAACTTTCAGAGATGCTATCTGGAACAGTATCCCAGCCCTTCCCACCCGCTCAAAATTAAACCAATATCCTAAAATTTACTTGGAGTTTGTTTACCATGATGGCTACACCAACGGGCAATTTGGCGATTTGCGTAATTATATTAAGGTTCAGGCTAAAGATAATTTAGACGAAAAGCAGGTTCGGAAAATAAGCCAATTAGAAATTGATTTTTCGGCCTTGAAAACCATTATTGAGAATAACAAAGGCGAAGGTAAGCCGCTGAAGGATGTAATTATTAGAACTTCGGAAGATATTAAATTCTGATAATCTTTATAGCCCTAAACTTGATTTTATAGACTTTTTTGATTGTTCATTTAAGTGAACAGATGCAACTACTCGTTCATGGAAATAATAGCATTTGATATTAGTGGGAAAATGGCCCATTTCAGAAAATACTACGCTAACAATACGGCAATGAGTTTCAGCATCCCGCCCCGTACTACCTTAATGGGAGTGCTAGCAGCTTTGCTTGGTTTTCCGAAAGGAAGCTACCACGAAAAACTAGCTTCCGATAAAATCAGAATTGCTGTTTCGGTAGTAAATCCCATAAAAAAATCTTTTCACCGGTTAAACTTGCTCCGCATTGTAAGCACTTCCGATTTCAACGGCAAGGAAGGCCGGATTCAAACTCCTTTCGAAGTCGTAACTGGTCTGGACCTAAGAAATGATAATATTAAATACCGGATTTATATTTCCTGTTTTGAGGCAGGCCAAGCTACGTTTAATCTATTAAAGGATGCATTCCTGAATAATGCCTTTTTTTATAATCTTACTTTAGGCATTGCCAGTTTTTCGTGCAGCATTAATAATATCCAAATATTTGATGCCTCCCAAATAGTAGAAAAGAATGCAACGAATGAAATTATATTTCTCAATTCGGCAGCCATATCAGATTCCGTTGCTCGCATATTTTTTGATGATGAGAAAAACGACAATTCCAATTTTATAGAAGAAGAATTAATGCCCGCTGACTTCATCTCCGATTATAACCGTGAACTAAGTAAGATGAACCGGGTATTGTTCTCATTAAATAATATTCCTTTAAAGATTTTATTTAACGGGAATTACTACGAATTAATAGAAGAAGAATTAAGCTCTCATATTCAGTTTCTGGAATGATAACATTTTACTCACACAGCAAATTATTGCCAGATAAGCGGGTCGTCGGCTCTAAATTACTCTTAAATCATACAAATGGTGTTTGCCAAAAAGCAAATGCCTCATTTCTCCACAAACTAACCTTCGGAGAAAGTACAGAAGACTTAATCAGCTTGCTTCGCGATATTTGCCTGTATCATGATTTAGGTAAATATACTACTTACTTTCAGGATTATTTACTGCAATCAGGTGATGTAGATTTTGTACTAAAGCAACACGCCAAATTCGGAGCTTACGCTATCCAACAGAAATATGCGGAAGCAGATATTAAAAAATCGCTTATAGCCCTTTTTATTATTGTTCATCATCACGGTAACCTTTCTAACTTTCAGAAGCTTCCGCAGCTAATTAGCGATTCCGAAAACAAAAAAGTATTTGAAGAACAAAAAAAGGTAATTGAAAGTACACTGCTGCAAATTATAGAAGAGCTGAAAGAACCTGAATTAAAGAAATATCTATCTTATCCAGAAAGTAAACTATTCATTCGGACAATCAACCTCTGGCTTCAGCGCGAACCAGATATCAAATACTATTATCTCATCAATTACCTGTTTTCCTTGCTCATTGAGGCAGATAAACTAGATGCTTCGGATACTCCTATTTATAATAAGTTAGCAATTCCGGCGGACTTAGTAGATAACTTCATTGGTAAACCCATACATCCACCCTTAACCGACCTGGCCAAATTAGAGCAAAACCAGCTACGCAACTATGCTCGTGCTAAGGTTCTGGAAAACCTGAATAATCCAGCCATTTTAGATACTAAATTATTTACACTTACTGCACCAACCGGAATTGGCAAAACTTTAATGGCGCTTGATTTTGCTTTGAAATTACGAAGCCAGATCCAGGAAAGAGAAAACAGAGAAGCTCAAATAATTTATGCTCTTCCGTTTATTAATATCATTGAGCAATCCATTAAAGTTTATAACGATGTGCTAAAAGAGAAGGCCAATGTGCTGGCCCATTATCAATATGCCGATGCCTTGGAACAGCAAGCTGAAAATGAAGAGAAAGATTATAGCCAAAAGGTAATGACCTTAGATACGTGGCAGTGTGATATTGTGATTACTACCTTTGTTCAGTTTTTACAAACATTAATCGGTAACCGGAATAAATTACTGAAAAAATTTAATCATTATGCCGGCGCAATTATTATTCTGGACGAAGTTCAAACAATTAAGTTAAGTTACCTGCCATTGATTGGCGCAGCTATTTATTATCTGGCTAAATTTATGGATGCCCGCATAATTTTAATGACTGCTACCAAGCCTAAAATATTTGACTTGGCTAATGAGTTTATTTTGGAGCCGGCAGAAGAGAGAGCAAAACCCCAAGAATTACTAACTACTTACGAAAAGGTATTTTCACAATTCAATCGTACTTGCATCATTCCATTACTGAATCATAAAATTGATGATAACAATTATTTTCTGGAGCAAATTTTCTTTGATAAATGGCATCCGGATAAATCTTGTCTGGTAGTTTGCAATACCGTAAACCGCTCCATAGATATTTTTAACCTTATTGAGCAAAACGTTGAAAATCCTGTTTATTATCTTTCTACCAATATTGTTCCTGCGCACAGGCTTGAGATTATACGAAAAGTAAAAGACGATATTAAAGCAGGTTATTGCCCGATATTGGTTTCCACGCAAGCAGTAGAAGCGGGCGTGGACCTGGACTTCGATATGGGATTCAGAGATTTGGCTCCCATTGATTCTATTGTTCAGGTTGCCGGTCGGGTAAACCGGAATAATAATAAAAACAAGTTGCTTTCTCCGGTTTATATTGTTGATTTCGGGGATTGTAAGAAGATATATGATATCATAACCGAAACCCAATCCAGACATTCTCTTAATAATTATTCCGAAGGGATAAAAGAAGAAAATTACCTTAGTCTGATAAATGAATATTATAATAATATAAGCAACCGATCTTCTTTCGATATTTCAAAGAAAATTTTCAATTCCATGAAAATGCTTAACTACGACGACGATGATGAATCAGTATCTGCTTTTCGAGTAATTGAAGATAAAGGATTTGCCATTTCTGTATTTATAGAAGTAGACGACAAAGCAATGAAAGCCAGAGAAGCTTTTGAAAAAATGATTAACAAAAAAGAAGTAGATTTTGGCCGGGAGCAATTTGAGCCATTTAAAAAGGACTTTCATCAATATACAATAGCTATTCCTAAATATTTAGAGAAGGCGAGGGGGGTAGCCGAAAGAAAGATGGTTTTATGTGAAGGCATTTATTATGTTCCCCAAGACCAGGTTGATGATTTTTATAATTTAACTACTGGTTTTATTAGAACAGCAGCAGAAAAGAATCAAACATATTTTTTATAATGCCTTATGCCCATAATCCAGTCCTACCAATTCCTTACGTAGCGGCGTGGCATTGCCACGCCGTTGCCTACCAAACGCTATTACCCTTCACCCCAAAACCACCAGATTTACCTATGAATGCCGGAATTGCAAAAAAAAATACCCGGAACGAACGCCGTTACCACACGCTACCTCGGCGTGGCACTGCCACGCCGCTACAAAACCCCGGAACCCAGATTTACTTGTAAATGCTATAATCACCAAATGAAACAATATTCACAAGGAACAAACGCCATTACAACCCGCCAGCCCGGCGTGGCAGTGCCACGCCGCTACAGCCGGTAATTACCACCTCAGCTATGGATATGCGGCCTTACGATAAATTCAGCAAAAAGAACCGGCGCCTGACGGGTTACGACTACCGCTTGGGAGGGCTTTATTTTATTACCATTTGCACCAAAGATCGGTTACCGTACTTTGGAGAGGTAAAAGAGGGCGTTATGGAATTGTCGGATGAAGGGATTATTGCGCGGGATTATTGGCTGGAGATTCCGGCGCACAAACCGCAGGTATTTTTGGGTGAATTTGTGGTGATGCCCAACCATGTTCACGGAATAATTGGCATAGAGACGGCAACCGGTAACGTAACGGCGGGGCATTGCCCAGCCGTTGCCGCTGGCGAAAAAAATCCATTTATGACCGGTATATCGCCCAAATCCGGTTCTATATCACAAATTATCGGATCCTACAAATCGGCCTGTACCAAAATGATTCGCTGTATGCGTACGGAGCCTTTTGCCTGGCAAGACCGCTTTCACGACCGCATTATCCGGAACCAGCAGGAATTACAACGCATAGAAGATTATATTCTAGCTAACCCGGAAAAATGGCCAGAAGATAAATTCTTTATTTCAAAAGAGATGTAAGATATAGAAAACAGCATGAAACAAATTCTCCACACTACCACCATCACCTTCCCCGAAATAAAATTGCAAACACGGGATGCGCATAAGCTGCGCGGTTATTTTGGCACTTTGTTCCGGGAGCATTCGCCGCTGTTGCACAACCACCTGGAAAGCGGCGAAACGCAGTACCGATACCCGCTGGTGCAGTACAAAGTAGTAGGGCAAACCCCCACGTTGCTGGGCCTGAACGAAGGAGCAGAACTGCTAACCGGGCTGTTCCTGCGGGTGCGCGAACTGCAACTGGACGATCGGATGTACCCGGTATTTAGCAAGAACATCCGCCACCAGCGCTGGCCTATTGGCCTGGACGATGACCTGCACCAGTACCGCTACGAAACCCTCTGGATGGCTTTAAACCAGGAAAACCACCGCCGGTATGTACAAACTATTGATGAAAAAGAGCGCCAGGAGCAACTCAAACGCATTGCCATCAGCAATATTCTGGCTTTCTACAAAGCATTTAATTTGCTGTTACCAAAAGAAAAACGCATATTACTTAACTTAGCAGTATCCGAAAAAAGTACCCGTTTTAAAGAACAAACCATGCTGGCTTTTAGTGGGGGTTTTACCACCAATGCCTTGCTGCCCGATTTTGCCGGCTTAGGTAAATCGGTGGCCCGGGGTTTTGGCACGGTTTGCCGCATCTGATTTGGTTTATGCCCTTGTAGCGGCGGGGCACTGCCACGCCGTACTGCCCGGAAAACCTGCGATAAAACCAATTCCGGTAAATCGATTTATAGAAAATTGTAAACCTTTTTACAGGAAAAAAAGATTTGCTAATGGTGCTGGGCACTACCTTTAGCAAACCCGGTGTGGCAGTGCCCCGCCGCTACGGAAATAATTGGGGGGTTAATTTACAGCCTATGCAACTATACATTAATACCTACGGCACTTATGTGCACATTAAAGACGAAATGTTTGAGGTGCGCATCAAAGAGAAAGAAACCCAGGAAGTAAAAAAGCATCATTTTGCGGCTTCCAAAGTTAAAAGCATCATCATGACAACCGGTGCTGCCTTAAGTACCGATGCCATCCGGCTGGCTATTCTGCATAACGTGGATATTGTGTTTACCGAAAAAGACGGGCAGCCGCTGGGCCGCGTCTGGCACAGCAAGCTGGGAAGCACCACCAAAATAAGGAAGTGCCAATTGGAAGCCAGCCTGGGCCAAACCGGGGTGCAGTGGACCAAAGCCTGGCTGCTGACCAAGTTAGAAAACCAACGAACCTTTATCCAGGACCTGAAAAAACACCGGGCGCAGGAAGCCGATTACCTGAACGACAAGATTGCCCGGCTGGAAACCCTGGCGCTTTCTATTTCAGCGTTGCAGGCGGCGCAGGTAGCCGATATGGCCGATACTTTGCGCGGCCTGGAAGGCACCGCTGGCCGTTTGTACTTCGAAACCTTAAGTTACGTACTAACCCGGGAATACCGGTTTGAGGGCCGCAGCAGCCGTCCGGCCAAAGACCCGTTCAATGCTTTTCTGAATTATGCCTTCGGTATTTTGTACAGCAAAATAGAGAAAGCATTGATTATTGCCGGCCTGGACCCCTACCTGGGTTTTCTGCACCGCGACGATTACAACCAACTAAGCTTTGTGTACGATTTTATTGAGCCTTACCGGATTTATGCCGAAACGGTGGTTTTCCGGTTGTTCTCCGGCAAAAAGGTAAACAAAACGCATACCGACCTGATTACGAACGGCTGTTCCCTGAACAGCGAAGGCAAGGCGTTATTGGTGGCGGCTTTTAACAAATATTTCGACGAAGAAACCATCCGTTATAAAGGTAAAAACCAAACGCGCAGCAACGCCATTCAGTGGGATGCCCATGCGTTTGCCAACAGTTTAATTCAGAAAGTATGATTGTGTGGGTATTATATGATATTAAAAAAGACCGCAGCCGGACGAAAGTAGCCAAACTTTGTAAGCAGGCGGGGTTGTACCGGGTCCAGTTTTCGGTATTTCTGGGTACCTTGGATGCGCATCAGAAAGATACCTTGCGGTTACAGATAGAAGATTACCTTGATGAAGCGGTAGATTCGGTTTATATTTTCCCGATGAATAAAACCGAGTTGCAACAGACCGAGTTGCTGGGTCAGGCTTTTGATAAAGATTTGGTTACCGACCAGGTGCGGGCTTTATTTTTTTAAGAATTTAAGAAGATGTTACAAACTTTTAATTGTTGATGTAGTGAGTTTAACCCCTTCTCATATTATTGAGTTTCTGTATTGTCCGCGGTTTACGTACTTCGAATACGTGCTGGGCATTCCGCAGTATGAAGCCAAGAACTACAAAGTAGTGCGGGGCCGGGAAGTACACGACGAGAAACTGGAACGTAACAAAGATTACCTGCGCCGGAAAATTGGCGTGCAGCAAAAATACCTGGACCAGTACCTTACCAACGATTTAATACGGGGCAAGATAGACGAAGTGCTGTTGCTGCAGGATGATACCATGGCCCCGCTGGATTATAAATTTGCCCAGTACAACGAAAAAATTTATGAAACTTACCGGACACAATTATACTGTTATGCCTGGTTAATTGAGCAGAATTTTGGGAAACCGGTAAATAAAGGTTTTCTGGTTTATACCCGCAGCCAGCATAAACTGGTGGAAGTTCCGATTGCAGAAGCCGATAAACGCGAAGTAGAAGCCTGCGCCCGGCAGATTTACGAGATTATTGATAAAAATTATTTCCCGAGGGCTACCAAATATCGTAAAAGATGTTTAGATTGTACTTACCGTAATATTTGCATCCAATAACAGGTTTCCGGGTGCAAATTTATTTTGATTGATTTAAAATTATAAGATAAGTTTCTGACTAACAATGTAATATGTTTTCGGAAAAATAAGATTTTTATATGAAAATTAGCTCTTTGACATGTTGTAAAATAGAAAATAGAGGCAGGCTGTATGTTGGTGTAATTTCTGATAATCAGAATCTTACGTTTGTGGACGCCTTCCAGCACTTAATCCAGCACAATAAGGATTGAAACTCACAATAAAATAACCGCACAAGTCAATATATCAGACTTCCAGCACTTAATCCAGCACAATAAGGATTGAAACGAGTATCCCAAAAACAAATTATTTTCGGAGGTAATTATTCTTCCAGCACTTAATCCAGCACAATAAGGATTGAAACATTCTACCGGGCAAATAGAATATAAAGAAAATGGCGTCTTCCAGCACTTAATCCAGCACAATAAGGATTGAAACACCAATAGAAAACAGAAGTATTCAGGCTTCGCGGACTTCCAGCACTTAATCCAGCACAATAAGGATTGAAACCAGCAGCGGACGGGGTGGCTGCTGCAAAATTAAAAACTTCCAGCACTTAATCCAGCACAATAAGGATTGAAACTAAATAACAATTGAATGGGGCTGTAAAATAGAGATACTTCCAGCACTTAATCCAGCACAATAAGGATTGAAACTTTTATGTTCCATCGTTTTGCTGGCCTCACGGCCACGCTTCCAGCACTTAATCCAGCACAATAAGGATTGAAACTAAATAACAATTGAATGGGGCTGTAAAATAGAGATAGCTTCCAGCACTTAATCCAGCACAATAAGGATTGAAACTAAATAACAATTGAATGGGGCTGTAAAATAGAGATAGTCTTCCAGCACTTAATCCAGCACAATAAGGATTGAAACTTTGAAGGCGATAAAGACAGCGCGGCAAAGCTGTTCTTCCAGCACTTAATCCAGCACAATAAGGATTGAAACCCAATCTTTCAGTATCAATTATCATGATTATTTTTTGTCTTCCAGCACTTAATCCAGCACAATAAGGATTGAAACACCAAGATAATACTTTATTGTGTGAGCAAAAATTAACTTCCAGCACTTAATCCAGCACAATAAGGATTGAAACTTGTATCACAAAGCACATAACCGGCCACAGCCCCTATTGGCCCCCAAACAAAAGGGGAGCCGAATAGCCCCGGCCCCCTGTTAGCCTTCCAGCACTTAATCCAGCACAATAAGGATTGAAACTTAAAACAAAGCCTTATTCTTGATCTGAATAAATAACTTCCAGCACTTAATCCAGCACAATAAGGATTGAAACAGTAAGGCTTAAAATCGTACGTGATTCTACTAGTTGGATACTTCCAGCACTTAATCCAGCACAATAAGGATTGAAACAAGCCAAAACAAACAGAATCGGCAAATTCTCCTACCCTTCCAGCACTTAATCCAGCACAATAAGGATTGAAACTTTGTATCTCTAGCGTGACTATTTCGCCTGGACAAACTTCCAGCACTTAATCCAGCACAATAAGGATTGAAACATATCCATCCATACCGGACTGGCCCATTTTTGCCACTTCCAGCACTTAATCCAGCACAATAAGGATTGAAACTTCCTGAATCGAAGTGAGTACGTCAAATCTTACTTACTTCCAGCACTTAATCCAGCACAATAAGGATTGAAACCAAAATCGCTTAAGCTTGCCCCGGTATACCAGCCCTCTTCCAGCACTTAATCCAGCACAATAAGGATTGAAACAAGCATGTAAAATTAATTCACATTCTCTATATTCTTCCTTCCAGCACTTAATCCAGCACAATAAGGATTGAAACAGATAATGGCCGTAGCTTGGTATCTGCCTACTCTAACTTCCAGCACTTAATCCAGCACAATAAGGATTGAAACAACCATCTGAAACGCTTACTTGTATATCATGCCGGGCTTCCAGCACTTAATCCAGCACAATAAGGATTGAAACCAAAATGACAACTGAAAAAATTAGCCCTGAAACTCTCTTCCAGCACTTAATCCAGCACAATAAGGATTGAAACCATCTTTTGCGTTTTTCAATAATTCCACAATATCATCTCTTCCAGCACTTAATCCAGCACAATAAGGATTGAAACAAACAAGCGGCGGATTTGTACGAAAACCGGGGCAATCTTCCAGCACTTAATCCAGCACAATAAGGATTGAAACCAGGAAAACAAGAAAGAGCAAAGCGAATGGTTGAAACTTCCAGCACTTAATCCAGCACAATAAGGATTGAAACCCCAATAATTCGAACCCGGCGGTTAATGCGGTTACCGCAAATTTGATTCTTCCAGCACTTAATCCAGCACAATAAGGATTGAAACTCCTTTCAGAATTGTTTAAGCGGTATCCTTTGGAACTTCCAGCACTTAATCCAGCACAATAAGGATTGAAACGATAATAGTTTTAATAATTGTTCAGGGAAAACACATCTTCCAGCACTTAATCCAGCACAATAAGGATTGAAACTGAAAGAAAAGGGTTTGTAAAGTTAATTATATGAGTCTTCCAGCACTTAATCCAGCACAATAAGGATTGAAACCCGAAGGTGTTACTCCTCCTCCGGCACTTACAACATTAATCTTCCAGCACTTAATCCAGCACAATAAGGATTGAAACTTTCTTACTTCACCATAAAAAGCATGCTCATTCATCCTTCCAGCACTTAATCCAGCACAATAAGGATTGAAACAGAGAATATATCAATGCCTCAATACATGTAAATTCGGGCTTCCAGCACTTAATCCAGCACAATAAGGATTGAAACCATTAGGTTGATTACCTAATGCTTATCAAATTGCTGTCTTCCAGCACTTAATCCAGCACAATAAGGATTGAAACCAGTGAACTATTTATTGGCGCCCGGCATGATATACACTTCCAGCACTTAATCCAGCACAATAAGGATTGAAACAGTGTAATCGCCCAACTGTAACAGGCAGTGAGCTTGTCCTTCCAGCACTTAATCCAGCACAATAAGGATTGAAACTTAGTAATAGACCGCTCTTTGGAAGTACGCTCCGGCGCTTTCAGCACTTAATCCAGCAAAACAAGGATTGAAACTTTCCCTTCCAAAACGCTGTAACATTTCGGGCTTCGGGGCTGTTTTTATAATAAAGCAAAACCACACACTTTTTTATTACCTGCCATTATGATAACCGGACGTGTACGTGCTCCCGAAATTAACACCCGGTACGGGTGGCTGAATACCGATCAATCGTATAAGCTGGCTGATTTTCGGGGTAAAATAGTTTTGCTTGATTTCTGGACCTTGGGTTGTATTAACTGTCAGCATATTATCCCGGACCTGAACCGGCTGGAGGCCGAATACCCCGAGGAACTGGTGGTGATCGGCGTGCATTCGGCTAAGTTCGATGCCGAGAAAACCCAGCATGCTATTCGCAAAGCCATCCTGAAATTTGGTATTAAGCACCCGGTAGTAAACGATGCGGATTTCGACATCTGGCGGCAGTATGCTATTAATGCCTGGCCTACGTTGGTACTCATCGACCCCAATGGCAATGTAATCGGGCAGAAGGCCGGCGAAGGCATTTACGAAATAGTGCAACCCAATATCGAACGCCTTATACAGGATTTTGACGATAAACTAAACCGCGCCGTATTTCCGTTCCGTCCGGAAGAAAGCCTGGATACAACAACGCTACGTTTTCCAGCTAAAATAATAGCGGGCCCGGAAGGCACCTTGTTCGTGTCGGATAGTGGGCATAACCGTATTTTGCAGATCAGCGCAGACGGAAAGGTGCTGGCAATAATTGGTAACGGACAAGTTGGCTCTGAAAACGGAAGCTACCAAAAAGCTTCTTTTAACGAACCGCACGGCTTAGCTTTGAAAGGTGATATTTTGTACGTGGCCGATGCCAAAAACAATGCCATTCGCCGGGTAGATTTAGTGGAGAAGGTAGTAACAACGGCCTCCGGTACTGGCGAATTAGACTATTATTTTTACGAGGAAAAATGGGGCGAACCCGTTAACCCCAATAGTCCCTGGGATTTGGTTATAGCCGAGGACGTCATGTATATTGCCAATGCCGGTAATCATCAGGTATTAAAAATGGACCTGCGCACCGAAGTAGTAACCCGGTTTGCCGGTAATGGTCGCGAAGCGCTGGTAAACGGGCCTTTAAAAGAAGCCAGCTTTAATCAGCCCAGCGGCCTGGCCTTGCACAGTAATTACTTGTATATAGCCGATGCGGAAGCCAGTGCCATTCGTCGCCTGGATTTAACAACCGGACACGTAACTACTTTAATCGGGTGGGGCTTATTTGATTTCGGCGACCAGGATGGAGCCGCCGATGCGGCTTTATTGCAACACGCCGTGGGCCTAACCGTGGTAGACAGTACGTTGTACATTGCCGATACTTACAACGGTAAAATAAAAGCCCTGGATTTAATTAAAAACCGGGTGAAGACTATTATAGCAGGTTTAGAAGAACCCAATGATGTAAAGTTTATCCAGGGTTATTTGTGGGTAACTGATACCCATCAGCACCAACTCTTAAAAGTAAACCTGGAAACCGGCGAAAAACACTTAGTTGCCATTACAAATAAGCAATAAGCTATTTTGTTTATATTGAAACAGTCCTTTCTGCCAGTTTATCTTTTGCTGCTGCTTTCAGGTTACCACGAAGCTGATTGTTTACTTTTGTTTTGGACTAAAACTACCGCCGAAAAAAAAAGCCTGCCTGCATATATGGTGCTGAATAGTTCTGAAATTAGCTTAAATTGCTACCTCTTTTATAAGAACAGAACCAGCAACTAAATATCTTAAATTAAAAATTAGAATGTCAGTATTATTCAGGGATTTTGCAGGTTGGGAAAAACATTGCCACGAAACCGGAGACCCCCTTTACCAGCCCGTTATCGCTTACGAAATAGAGCAAAAAAACCGCACCGAAGCATTTATCTGGGAGAATATGGCTCAGGCTTACCAAGTAATGCGCGAAGCCGTACAAACCGGTTTAACCCGCGACATGACGTCCCGCTCCGGCATGGTAAATAATGGCGCCAAAAAAGTAGCCAATGCGCCGGTTACCGTGCTTAATGCTGATTTCAAGCTGCTGGTAGCCCGATCGCTGGGAGCCAAAGAAGTTAATTCGTGCATGGGCCGGGTAGTGGCCGCGCCTACTGCTGGTGCTTCCGGCATTTTGCCCGGAATTTTAACCACCCTCCAGGATTTACATCAGCTATCTGACCGGAAAATACACGAAGGATTATTGGTAGCCGCGGGTATTGCGCTTATTATCGAAGAAAATGCGTCTTTGGCAGGAGCAGTAGGTGGCTGCCAGGCCGAAACCGGGAGTGCTGCTGCTATGGGCGCCGGGGCCATTGTTTATCTATTAGGCGGTACCGTGCCGCAGGTTTTTAATGCGGTGGCTATAACCATCCAGTGTATGCTGGGTTTAATTTGCGACCCGGTAGCCGGCTTGGTAGAAGTGCCCTGCATTGTGCGAAATGCCAGTGCAGCGGCTATTGCTTATTCATCGGCCCAAATTGCTATTGCCGGCGTAGACCCGGTTATTCCGGTAGATCAATGCGTAATGGCTTTAGGCGAAGTAGGCCAGAACATGGAAACCCGCTACAAAGAAACCGCTTTGGGTGGTTTAGCCAATACACCTACCGGACGCGCTATTGAAAAGCAAGTACTGGTGCAGGATATCGAAATTTTGCCGGATGCCCCGGATGAATAAGTTTGATCTCTTTTCTTTTAAGTAAATGAACAAAATTAGTTTAAGTTAAATAGGCTTGTAAAAAGCTAACAATCAAAAATTTATTCACACATTCACACTTCACACATTCACTCATTCGCTATTAACATTGTACTTAGCAAGCCATTGGAGATACTTGATTTATTGGTTTGGCCGCGATGGGGGAGAAGGCTTGCGGGGCTCATTTTTATGCAGCATAAAAGAATAAAGAATAGGCAGCAGCCCCAGCAGCCCGATGTACAGAGGAAACAGCCATCCTTGTTTATCCTGCCAGGAGTTGTAAATTAGCATTAATAAAGACGCATAAACCCATAATTTAGCGGCAAACCTATGCGTTTTTTGCCAGTTAGCAGCGCTTTTCCAGGTCCAGGGCAAACGGAAACCAACTGCTGCATTGCGGGGAAGGGTACCCAAATAACTGCCCAGCACCAGGAACAAACAAATAAGGCCGTATTTAAAAATTAATTCGGTTTGGGGTTTATACCCCAGCGCCCGAAAGCCCGCTACAAAAAACAAATAAGCGAGCAGCAAATGGCAAAGCAACTGCCAGACGTGGCCGGCCGGTACTTTTTCCCGCCGGTCAATTATCAGAAAAAGCCCGAAAAGCAAAACATTCATCGCGGGCAATATCAGCAACGTATATTTATCGGCGTAGCCATCTCCGCTTTTCCACAAATTTCCTGATATACGGAAATGCTCCGGGAAATCTTGCCAGAAGATAGCCAGAAATACAAATGGTAAAACTAAAAGCAGCAGTCGTAATTGTTCTTTCTGCAGCCAGGTTTCTCTTGCCATTTTAATAAGGATGGATAATATATTTTACCTTTACGCGCTTCGGTAAAAGCGAGGTTGAAAAGAGCCGCGGATTTATGCCGCCGGAGGATAGCCGTACGCTAAAGTTGAACCAGCAGACTCGCTGCTTTGTTGCTGATAATACCATCGGCGCCGCGGTCTATCAGGGCGTTTATTTCTTCTGGGTCGTCTACGGTCCAGACAAAGGTTTTAAAGCCGTTGGTATGCACGTGCCGGATAAACGCTTTAGATGCAAAGTAATGATGAACATTGATGGCCGAAGCCCGGTCATATTTATCGAAATTTCCCCACCGCAAGCCATGATCGTAATAGACCGGCAGCCAGGGTAATTTGCCTACTATTAATTTATGCGTGGGCACACTAAATTCATGTTTCCAGATTTTTTCCAGCACCGGATCGTAAAAAGATTGCAGGGTACACCAGTTGCCGGCTTTATATTTCTGAATAAGCGCAATAGCCTGGTTTTCGATGCCGGCGTAATAATCATCTCCTTTTTTTATTTCAATCAGCAGCTTTCTCTTGCCTTTTACCAGTTGCAATACTTCTTCCAGGGTAGGCACGCGCTCGTGTTGGTAAGCCGAGTTGTACCAGGAACCGGCATCCAGCTTTTTTATCTCGGCTAGCGTAAGGTCCGCAATATTACCTTCGCCGTCCGTAGTACGGTCTACCGCAGCATCGTGCATCAAAACAATTTGGTTGTCTTTGGTTTGATGAATATCAATCTCTATAAATTCGGCGGGCGTTTGCAGCGCTTGTTTTATAGCCGCCAGCGTATTTTCGGGCGCGGCATCTGAGGCGCCCCGGTGAGCCACCAGGGCAATTTTTCTTTTCTGTTTTATTAGCACTACTTTTTCGGCTTCACCGGAACTACAGGCATTTAAGAAGCCTGTAAATCCGGCCATAACCAGGAGCAAAAACCAGAAACTTACCGGAATTTTATGTAAAAAGGTAAAAGCGGTCTTCATGTAAACAAACCCAATCGGGAAGCTAATTTACATGAATATTATATATGCTATATAAATTTTCTGTTTATTATTTGCATTGCCATAAAGCTTATAAAACAAAAGAGCCTCTGGAGGTAGAGGCTCTTTTGTTTTAGAGTGAGAACATGCTCTAAAAGGTTGATTAAACGTTTGATTATTATTCTGAAGTTTACTAGGGTATTTTTTTAAGCGGCTGTACTGGCTTTTTTCTGGTTGTAAATTATCAAAGCTTTTTTTGATTAAATACCTATATCAATGCAATATCTATCTGGCAGGATATTTTACTAATATTTTACAATTCGAATAAACTAATAATATGTTCATAATAGGAAATTGATAATTAAAGTATTAATTGTTAGGATTTTAATTCAGAAAAATTTATATTTAATCTATTGTATAACTTAACTTTTCAAAGCTATGAGATCAAAACTTCTACAACTTCTATTATTATGGATTCTGTTCCTAGGAATTAGTTCGTGTGAAAGGGAAACAGATGATTTTCAGAAATCAGAACTTAATAGTGAGCAACTTTCTCAGATCAAAGGACAGATCATGCAGATGGGAGATACCTATAAGGAAATAAAGCAACAAGGCTTCAATAACTTGATGGCTTCGTTAAATTGGTCTACAGCTCAAAAATCAGTAACTTCTAATGGTGAGAGTATCATCAGTGTTCCTTCTTCAATGAGCACTGCATATCATAGAGAAGGAAAAAGCGTGACAAGAATACTGATGATACATGTTTCGGGTTCTACTGTAACTAAGGCCTACGTTACAGACATCATAACTTCCCCGGAGTTGCTTATAGCACATAAAACCGAACCTCAAACAGGAGAAATGGTTGCAGAGCCTCAGCGAGTAGTATTTTCGGGCGAGAAAGTGTTTTATGACTTAGGCTTATCGATGCAGGAAAGACTGAGTTATAATAAGGATAGGCTAACGCAACAGAATAGGATTGTCTCAAAACCACAGATTAAGGACACTTTAGTTACTTCAAAAAAGAATGTACCTCTTCAATCTAAGCCAGTTCAAACTTTGGCAATGGTGTGTACCGATTGGTATATTATTACTACATATTATTATGCTGACGGTACTAGCCAGACTACCGAAGAATACTTAACGACAACCTGCGAAGACAATAATTGCAAGTTTGAGCCTACATCTGTTACGGATAAAGAGAAGAATAAGATTAAGGAGAAAGATTTAGATGTAGGAATTCTATGCGGAGGAACGGATCCAAAGCCCGATCCTAGTGCACCTGGAAACAAATTATGCCTGAATACCTTCCAAAACTTTTACGGAGGACAAACTAATTCGTTTTGGGTTTTAAATGTAAATGGTATTACATTTGAAAATGGTACTTATGCAAATAAATTCAATGCTGGCTTTAGTTTGGCTAATGGTATAACAGATGTTGTGATGAATTCTTGGCAGACAAACTCAAGTATGGGTTATCAAGGTACGGCACTAGATTATTTGCATGATACTTTCTCTGGTTTATTTTCTAGTGGGGATATATATTCACAATATGAAAGTGATGGAAAAAAGTATTGGTATTTTAGTAAATATGCAGCACAACGTATTTCGCAATGGGTTTCCAACATGGCATCTACTGAAGTAATAGCCTCAATACCTGATCCAGCTATGCCAAATGGGACAGTTACTAGGGATTATTTTCTCGAATCTGCTACTCGTTTTATTCAAAGTTTAATGCCCAATTCTTCGCTAACTTCTGGCGCTATCCAGAGCGCTCCTACAGCTATAGCTAATTATTCAAGCACATGTAATTAGACAATGGACTACAAAAGCACTTTATCAAGCTATGCCAACTTCTTTGAAGATATGTGGGATAAAAAGCTTGATGCAGCTATTACTGGAGCTTACTTTAAATTAGTAGAGGAAAAGGAGAGATACAGAGAGGATTGGGGAAAGCTGATAGCTGAATTAGAAGATTGCAGAAAGTATTACAAAATAAGGGATTGTGAACTAGCAACGCTACCCCACTGTTTCCGGGTTGTTTTACCTTTCTATAAAGAAAACCATGAGGGGCTTATGCTATGCATTAGCATGATAGGAAAGTTAATCGGAATGTATTTCGCTGATTACACAAAAAATACCCTTGTACCTATTTACTTAAACTGTAATACACCGGAAGTGGTTAGCTATTATCCGTTCTCGCCCAGGCAGGAAGATGAGGCCAGGTTTGTTCTTGATCTTGTAAACAAGCATTTTCCAACGTTTCAAAAGTTTGATAATACTTATGCTAGTGTTCCTATCCAAAATATTATCTTAGGAGAACAAGTTTATCGCAAAGTTGATCTGTTTCAGGCTATTTTCTCTGCTAATGTTGGGATGATTTGATTACATTTGAAAATGGTACTTATGCAAATAAATTCAATGCTGGCTTTAGTTTGGCTAATGGTATAACAGATGTTGTGATGAATTCTTGGCAGACAAACTCAAGTATGGGTTATCAAGGTACGGCACTAGATTATTTGCATGATACTTTCTCTGGTTTATTTTCTAGTGGGGATATATATTCACAATATGAAAGTGATGGAAAAAAGTATTGGTATTTTAGTAAATATGCAGCACAACGCATATCACAATGGGCCTTCACCATGGCATCTACTGAAGTAATAGCCTCAATACCTGATCCAGCTATGCCTGGACTTACTACCAAGTCCCTTTTTATTGAATCTGCCTCTCGCTTTTTAAATGGTTTCATGCCTAATTCATCAGTAACTTCTGGCGCTATCCAGAGCGCTCCTACAGTTACAGCCAATTATTCAAGCACTTGTAACTAAAATGATGTACTACGAAAACACTTTATCAATCTATTGTAGCTTTTTTGAAGATATTATGGATATAAAAATCGTTCCAGATATATCTGTAGCTTACTTTGGTTTAGTAAAAGAAAAGGAGGAATACAGTGAGAGTTGGGATAGCTTAATTGCTGAGCTTAAAGATTGCGGAAGATATTATCTGGTGCGTGATGTTGGGCTAACAACGCTACCCCATTGCTTCCGGGTTGTTTTACCTTTCTATAAAGAAAACCACGAGGGACTTATGCTATGTATCAGCATGATAGGGAAATTGATCGGAATGTATTTTTCTAATTACACAAAAAATACCCTTGTACCTATATACTTAAACTGTAATACACCGGAAGTGGTTAGCTATTATCCGTTCTCGCCCAGGCAGGAAGATGAGGCCAGGTTTGTTCTTGATCTTGTAAATAAGCATTTTCCAACGTTTCAAAAGTTTGATAATACTTATGCTAGTGTTCCTATCCAAAATATTATCTTAGGAGAACAAGTTTATCGCAAAGTTGATCTGTTTCAGGCTATTTTCTCTGCTAATGTACACGGGATGATTTGAACCCTGACACAATGCTATCTATAGGTAACATCAGTTAATAAGTAGCTCAATTATAATCTTATTTATTGTAAAACTTATACTAACATTAACTTACCGCATGTTTTTACCAGCAAGTTAATGTTAGTATAAGTTTTATAAATATCTCTTTCTTTGGTGTTCGCTCCAAAGGTCTTTAAAAGTTTTGCGGGGTGCTTCTAAAGGCGCGCGTCTTTTGCTCCAGGTGTCTTTTAGAATCAGGCGTAAACCATAATTTTTAAAACTGGCCGGCGTCATGTTCAAAAGCTTTTTGTGGTTCATGGCATATTCCCAGGCCTGGAAAGTAAGCTTTTCCTGTTTATCGGCTAAGCCTTCGGCCACGCTTTGCTGGCGGTTTAGCAGCAGCAGGTTGTGCAAATTTATCCGGACCGGGCAAACCGAGGTGCAGGCGCCGCACAAAGAACTGGCATAACTTAAATGCTTGTACTCTTCCATGCCGGCCAAGTGGGGCGTAATAACCGACCCGATGGGGCCGCTATAAGTAGTTTCGTAGGTATGGCCGCCAATGTTTTTGTAAACCGGGCACACGTTTAAACAAGCGCCGCAACGAATACAATTCAGGGCTTCGCGCTTTTCGGGTTGCGCCAATAAGTTGGTGCGGCCATTATCCAGCAAAATAACGTACATATCTTCGGGGCCGTCTTTTTCCTGGGGCTGCCGCGGACCGGTAAAAATAGTATTGTAAACCGTTACGTTCTGGCCGGTGCCACTGGTAGCCAACAAAGGCCAGAATAAATCCAGATCGGTTACCGAAGGAATAATTTTCTCGATGCCCACCACCGCAATATGGGTTTTCGGGAAAGCGGTAGAAAGCCGGCCGTTGCCTTCGTTTTCGGTTACGGCTACGCCGCCAATATCGGCAATCAGGAAATTACCGCCGGTAATGCCTATTTCTGCCGCAGTATATTTATTCCGGAGCAAATTGCGCGCGGTTAATACCAATTGCTGGGCATCGTCGGTGGGGGCAATGCGGAGCTTTTTTACAAACAAATCGGCAATATCTTTTTTAGACATGTGCATGGCTGGCGTAACAATGTGGTAAGGCCTTTGCCCGGCCAGTTGCACAATGTATTCGCCTAGGTCGGTTTCTACCGCCTCAATGCCGTTTTTCTCCAGGAAGTCGTTCAGGTGAATTTCTTCCGTAGTCATGGATTTGGATTTTACGACTGATTTGGCCCGTTTGCGTTTCATAATCTGGCCAATTTCGCGCAGGGCTTCCTGGGCATTCTGCGCCCAGATAACTTTACCGCCGCGCTTCGTGAAATTACGTTCGAACTCAGTCAGGTATTTATCTAAATTATTAATAACGTTGGTTTTGATATAAGAAGCCCGGTCGCGCGCCAGCTCATGATCGGTGTACTGCTTCAGGCCATTGCTCACAGCAAAATTATACTTACCGATATTAAATTTTATTTTCTGCCGGTGGTCCAGGTCAAAAGCCTTGGTTTCGGCATCCGATATAAATTGTTTTGATTTTTGACTCATGCTTTTTTAGTCGATAGTCCATGGCCGATAGTCTATAGCCACCCATCCATTTAACAGGCTTAACTAATGTACGGGTTAAGCCTGATTTATGAAAGATATTTGTTAATTACGAATTTTGAGGCATAATATTACTTTTAAAACGCAAAAATAGCCAGCGAGTCCTACAATTTAAATTGTATGCTCCCTGGCTATTCGGTAGTAACCTTATCGAAGATTCTTTAAGATTGTCTATGGACCATCGACCATCGACTATGGACAGCAATAAAAACTACTTTTTATTGCTGTCCACTTTTATGCGTTCGTCGCGGTTCGCTAATTCCCAGGCTGTATAAAAAGCCAAACGGGCCACTTTTTCGGCACTCTGGAAATCTATTTTACTTACCTCGTCGCTGGGTTTGTGGTAATCGGCGTGCACCCCGTTAAAGAAGAAAATAATCGGAATGCGGTGTTTGGCGAAGTTGTAATGGTCGGAGCGGTAGTAAAACCGGTTCGGATCGTTTTCGTCGTTATATTTATAGTCCAGTTTCAGGTTAACGTATTTCTGGTTGGCTTCTTCATTAATCTGGTGCAGTTCGGAAGATAATTTATCGGAGCCGATTACATAAATATAATTGCTGTCGTTGGTTTTTTCGTAATCAAAGTCCATCCGGCCAATCATATCGATGTTCACATCGGCTACGGTATTGGCGAGCGGAAACACCGGATTTTCGGAATAATATTCGGAACCCAGTAAACCTTTTTCTTCGCCGGTAACGGTCATAAACAACATGCTGCGGCGTGGGCCGTTACCCGCTTTCTTGGCTTGCGCAAAAGCTTCGGCAACTTCTATTACGGCCACCGTACCCGAACCATCGTCGTTGGCGCCGTTAAATATTTTATCACCTTCTAAGGTGTTATCTACGCCTACGTGGTCGTAATGGGCGGTTACCACTACTATTTCGTCTTTCTTGTCGGTGCCTTCTATAAAGCCCAACACGTTTTCGGTAGGCAGCGGCTTTACGTTACGGATAGTTTTAATTTTTACGTTTTTAGCGGCTGTTAAACCCGCTGGAGCCGCTTTGCCGGCTTTGGCTACCGTGCTGTTGTAAGATAAAAGTTTTTCGGGAGTGGTACTAAACAGCGCTGCGCCTACGGCCGGCGAAACATAAACCAGGGCCGTGCCAGGCTGGCCATTGGCGCCGCTTTTGAGGCCTACTGCGGGCCGGGAAGCATAAGCTTTGTAGCGTTGGGTTAAGGTATTAAATTCTTCGGGGTTGGTGCCCGTAACAATTAAAACACTGGCGGCCCCTTTTTTCTCGGCGGCATTGCGTTTGGTGCGGGCATCATTTCCCCAGTCGGAGGCTTTGCTGGTGCCGCTGATCAGGTAATTGCCGTTGCTGCCTTTGGGCTCGCCGCTAAGCACCACTACCATTTTACCTTTTACGTCCAGGTTGGTATAGTCCGAGTATTTAGCATCGTCGATGCCGTAGCCGGCAAACACCACTTGGGCTGCAGTTTCTTCCTGGTAAGGTGAACTTCCCAGCACAAAAAAGTCTTTCATCATGGCAAAACGCTGGGACCCAACTGTCATATAACCTTCGCCCCAGGTAGTTTTCTCCAGGTCAAACGTTTGGTAATACGGGCTGGTAGCGCTGTTTTGTACCGGACCCGTTAAACCATCTTCGCTGAATTCTTTTGAAATATAAGCGGCGGCCATTTTCTGACCTTTTTCGCCGGTATCGCGGCCTTCGTATTCGTCAGAAGCCAAGATAGTTAAATGCTTGGATAAATCGGCGGCCGTAATGGTAGCACCGTATTTTGGCGCGGCTTCGCGTAACTGCTGCGCCGAAGTGGCACCGGATGTCGTTGCCGCGGTACTGGTATTAGTACCGGAACCAGAACTGGTTTGTACTTTGGGAGAACATCCGGCGCCTAAGGCTAAAAGCATTAAGAACGGATAAATTGGTTTTTTCATTATGTGTTTGTTGTTTGTGTAAGGTAAGCAGTTATTGTTTATAAATCAGTACGGTAGCGTAAGCAGCTATTCCTTCTTTGGTACCCACAAAGCCCAGCTTCTCGGTAGTGGTGGCTTTAATAGAAATATCATCTGCGGGTATTTGCATTACTCTGGCCAAACAGGTTTTCATTTCCGGGATATGCGGATTTACTTTGGGCTCCTGTAAGCAAACAGTAGAATCGATGTTGCCAATAGCGTAGCCTTTCTCGGTTAATAACGCTACAACCCGGCTTAATAATATCTTAGAATCGATGCCTTTATACTGGGGATCTTTATCGGAAAAATGATAGCCGATATCCCGTAGGTTGGCGGCGCCCAGCAAGGCATCACAAATTACATGAATCAATACGTCGGCATCGGAATGGCCCAGGGCGCCGTGAGTATGCGGTATTTTAATGCCCCCGAGCCAGAAATCCAGACCTTCGCGCAGCTGGTGTACATCATAACCGAATCCGGTTCTTATTTTCATAAACTATTTTCTTGAAATCAGGGGCAAAAGTACTCATCTCTAAGCAGAAATGATACCCTTATCATTTATTATGAGAAATAATAAAGGCTAGTGGGTTGGTGGGCTGTATTGTTAGGAAATATCAAACGCAGGTAAAAAACACTTTTAAAAATCTGATTGTTTATACAAAACAGTTGGGTAAACAATTTATAACTGGTAAGATAGCATCTTTCCCGAGGTTAAACTTATAGATGATGTTGGTTAGTAATTCAGGGATGTTGGGTTTAAAGAAGGTTATATGAGCAGGGAATTAGAGCAACGGCTGGATTCGGATTTAGGGGCAAGCAAAGTTTTCAGGTGATCGGCAAGCCTTAAAGCCTGGGCTACAACCGTGATGGTAGGATTGGCATGGCCGCCGGTAGTAAACGTAGAAGAACCGGCAATAAACAGGTTATCGATATTAAATACTTTTGCGTTCCGGTCAACAACGCCGGCTTCGGGATCATCCGACATTCTGGTAGTGCCCATGTGATGGGCATAGGAGTTGAAATGCGTTAATTTATATTGAAGATACTGGCGGAAACCAGCTTCGCTATAAATAATTTCGCCGACTCCGCTTTCGCGGTACTTTTGGGCAAAAAGATTATGGGCCGTTACCAGCGATTCGGTATCAATTTCTTTAAAAGCAATATTTACTTCTGCCCGGGGCATGCCAAAAGCATCTTTTTGGGTTTGAGATAAAGTAATGCGGCTTTCCCGGTTGGGTACTTGCTCGGCCTGAAAAAACAATCCCCAGTATTTACTTTCTTTAGACGGCAACAAAAAAGGAAGGCCCAGCCGGTAAATTCCTTTAAAGAAAAGCGGGCTTTGCTCAGATCTTCGTACTGCTTGGCGGAGCTTTTCCCGTGCTCCTGTAGCCAATACTACAGATTTTATGGTATTATACACCGCAGAAAAAAGGCCGCTTCGGTTTTCGGTTAAGCTTTTTGCATAAGTCAGGTAAAAAATCATATTTAAAACTTTTCTTTTTTCCTGGGCCGCTTCCGGTATCCACCAACGCCGCCGGCAAAAAATGCCGTTTTTATCTTTTTCAAAATCAAATAATACTTTGTCCCGGTTATAAGGATTAATTTGGGCATAAGTTCCGGTAATGTGCGTCATGTAATACCGGCCCACATTGTCGTGCTGATTACCCAAGCCAGTAGGAAAGTATTGATTAGGAGACGCTAAAAGTAACCGGGCATTCTCAATGCCGCCGCTGGCCAGCACAAAGCAGTTCGCCGAAACAGTGGTTCTGGTTTCTCCGGCGGCTATTTCTACGTGGGTAATGCTTTTACTACCATTGTGCATTCTTAAATATAAAGCGTGAGCATCCAGCAATACCTGAATATTAGAACTGCTTTCCAGTTCTGCTTTGTAGGTTTTAGCAAAATGGATGGGCGGACTATACTTTTCCAAACGGTTAGAAACAAAGTCCTCTGAGTCAAGCCCCGGTATTATCTCTGGCTGGGTATGCGGAAAAACGCTTTGCGGATCAAAATCAAAAGCTCCGATGTGGCAAACTTCACCTGCTTTTTCCAGGTAAGGCCGCATTTCTTCGTAGGATATGGGCCAACCACTTTCCGGTACCCACGAACGTTGCCGGAAATCCAGGGCATCGAAAGGCACGCAACGACCGGCCCATACGGCCGAGCCGCCGCCAAATTGCCGTCGGCGCATATTTTCCAGGGGCTCATGCGATCCGGCCGGTTTAACTACTCCTTTATATAAATTGCGATGAAAAGAAGTTTGGGCCCAGCCACCGCCCGTAATTAATATTACTTTGTGCGAGGTAGAAGCAAAACGTAATGCCAACGATATAGCTGCCGGGCCACCGCCAATTATACAAATATCAGCTGATAATTGCTGGCCACTTACTAAATCTCCTTTTGATAAAATCATAAGCGTAAAATAATAGCATATCTCTTTGGCATGGTTTTACCGGAACTTGCTTTAGAGAAAATAGCTTAACAGGCGCTTATACCTTTCTCTTGTTTTAACGCCAGAATAAAACGATATGTACGCTTGTTAGTGTATTTAATAATAATTGCTTAAATATAGTATAGAACTTATATATATTGCTATGATTTTTAAATTTATCTAAAATAAATATTGTAGTATAGATAATTTTATAACATTAAGCTTTTATTATTGTTTTTACTTTAACGTTTAATGTTGTTAAAATTGTTTATTTAATGTGCTGGTATGTACGGAAGCCGGCCGGGTATTTTTATTTTTCTGAACCGGCACAATGCCCGAATAGATAGTAATTCCTGAATAATCTGTTGATTAACCTGGTTTTATGTGTAAAAAGAAAGAGTAAATTATTTTCCGGGATATTGTACAGGTGCTAAAACTGCAGCATATTTTTTCTATAATAAGTCGCTTTTATTGGATGAATGCGGGTTATGTAATTTCCGTAATGTTTCAGAATAACTGAGCGAATATTAAAACCAAAAAGGTATTTTTAAATAAATGCCCTGACAGAAACTAAAAGCATGGACCCGTACATTGTGATTATTACCATTGTAGGAGTAGCAGCTCTGACTATGGCCTGGCTGCCGACCTGGATGGAAAACATACCTTTTTCTTATGCCATTTTATTTGTCGGCCTCGGATTTCTGTTGTATAAGTTACCACTCCATTTACCTGTTCCGGATCCGCTGGAAAATAAAGAAGTGGCCGTACGGTTAACCGAACTAGGCGTTATAACCACTTTAATGGGAACCGGCCTGAAAATAAACCGCGATTTTAGCTGGCAGAACTGGAAAATTCCTTTTTTACTGGTACTAATAACCATGCTGCTGTGTATTGGGGCTTTGGGCTTTCTAGGTTGGTGGATACTGGGGCTGGCACCGGCTTCAGCTTTATTATTGGGCGCCGCTATGGCGCCCACCGATCCGGTTCTGGCCGCCGATGTGCAGGTAGGGCCGCCCAGCGACGAAAAAGAAGACCACGTACGATTTTCTTTAACTTCAGAGGCCGGTATGAACGATGGCATGGCTTTTCCGTTTACCTGGCTGGCCATTGCCCTGGCTTTGGCTACTCCCAACCAAGATTGGTTCTGGCCCTGGCTCTGGCGCGACTTTTTCTACAAAATAATTGCAGGCGTAGGAGTGGGTTATCTCTTGGGACGGGGGCTTAGTTTTTTGGTGTTTAGTTTGCCCAAAAGATCCGGATTCCCTAAAACCCGCGACGGTTTTGTGGCTATTGCAACTACTTTGCTGGTGTACGGCCTAACGGAAATAGTGCATGGATATGGTTTTATTGCGGTTTTTGTAGCGGCGCTTACCATAGGCAGCCACGAAAAGCCCCACCGCTACCACCGCGAGCTCCACGATTTTACCGAACAGATAGAACGCATTTTCCTGGTTATTTTATTGTTGTTATTGGGCGGCAGTTTAGCTACCGGCTTGTTGCATCCGCTCACCACCGAAGGTGTTTTAATCGGGCTGGCTTTTATTTTTATTATCCGGCCCGCCATGGCTTTTCTTACTTTGCTGCGTCAGAAAATAACTGTACGCGAGAAAATAGCCATCAGCTTTTTCGGAATCCGGGGCATCGGGTCTTTTTATTACCTGGCCTTTGCCTTAAGTGAGGCTGTCTTTGCCAAAGAAAAAGAACTTTGGGCCATTGCGGGTTTCATTGTTTTGATATCGGTATTGGTACACGGTATCTTAGCTTCGCCGGTTATGCGTTACCTCGATTTAAGGCGCCACCCTTCCGATCTGGAAATCAAATAAAATTCGAATAAATTTAGTCCGTCTCCTGCACGTGAGGAATTAATGGCAAGGTGTTATTTCTCTTAATACATGTATTCGGGTTGGTTATAAACCAGCGGAATCGTATTATCGGCGGGGCTTTGGGTCGGATCGCAATGATAGCCAAATATGGTGTATGCTGATTGGTAAGGTTGCAGCATAGTATAATGCGCGTGCCCTTTGTTTTCGGAGTTAAAAGAAATATCATGAAAAACAATAGCCGGCTTTGCGGGTAAGGTGAGCAGGTGGGCAAATAAAAAGTCGGCCTGACCCAAATCGCCGGAATAAACCAGCCGTTTTTCTCCTTCATCCCAGATTAAGCTGTAAGATTGAAAATTTTCGGCGTGCCGGCCAAAAGTATCCAGAATGGTTAAACCGCTAATGGTTTCGCAGCCCGCAAAATCGGCGTACTTTTCCGGATCTTTTAACTGAATACGCAGAAATTCTTGTATTTGCGCCTTAAATGCTTCGGTTTGATACAGGATAACGGGTTTGCGGCCATCGCCATAAAAATGCCGGTGCAACAAAATATTAGCCAAACTGCCGCAATGATCGTTATGCAAGTGGGTAAGCAGAATATAATCAAAAGAAAATAATAAATTAAGTTGCACCAGCCGCGGATAAACGGTAAAGCCAGCGTCTATTAAAATGGTTTTTCCCCGGAAATTTAAGATTGCCGCTGCATTAAAATAAGCCGGTTCGAAGGCGCCGCCGGTACCTAAAAATTTTATATCCATGCTGTTAATGTTCAGATTTAAGCTGAATAAACGATAAAAGGCGAAACAAGATGTGCCCAAATTAGTTAGTAGGGTAAAAATCTATTTCCTTCAGTATCAACTCGAGGTAAAAAACAAAGCATGGCTACAGTGGAAACAAAAGATTTAACGCCGGAAGAAAAAACGTGGCAAACCCATTTGTTCCTGAACGAGCTTTTCGGAGAGCTTGATTTACGCCAACCGCGCCGCGAACCCATTCACGAGTTAATTTCTACCATGCTGTCGCACCGGACTACGCACGCCAACGAAGAAAAAGCGTATTACCGCATGCGCGAATTGTTTCCGACCTGGCCCGATGTAATCAATGCACCCTTAGATCCGCTTACCGAAGCCCTGGAAACATCTCAATATCCCGGTGCTAAAGCTATTAATATTCAGAAAGCTTTAAAGTTAATTCAGGAAAAAAGCCCCGACTTTTCGCTGCACTTTTTAAAAGATATGTCGGTGGAAGAAGGCATGGCCTGGCTGATGCATTTACCGGGCGTAGGCTTAAAAACGGCTACTTTGGTGTTACTCTTTAACTTTCATAAACCGGTTTTGCCCGTCGATACGCATGTGTTCCGGGTAAGTCAGCGCGTAGGTTTAATTGGTGCCAAAGTAACCGCCGAAAAAGCCCATACTATTTTATTAGACCGGCTCCCTAAAGATGCTACGGTATTATTTAATTTTCATAAACATTTGTACTGGCACGGCCAACGCATTTGTACCTGGAAGAGCCCGAAATGCGAGGAGTGTCCTTTGCGGGTGTTTTGTAATTATTACCAAGAAGTCCGGCTGAAAGGATGGGGGTAGCAGGCAAATATTACCAAGTACTAAATAATGTGTATAACTTGCAGCGTCTAATTTATTAACAATAACGTGCGTCTGGTTCATCATCCGGTTTTATGTAATTACTATGTCACGTACCGGTGCAATGCGCGCTGTTCGTTTTGTGATATCTGGGAAAAACCATCGCCTTATATAACATTAGCAGATGTAGAAAAAAACCTGCTGGACCTGAAAAAACTGGGCGTGAGCGTGATCGATTTCACGGGCGGCGAACCTTTGCTGCACCAGCAAATTGATCAGTTTTTATCCTTAGCCCATGACCTGGGATTTATTACCACGCTTACCACCAACTGCCTCTTGTACCCGAAGCTTGCCGAGCGCCTGCAAGGAAAAGTAGATATGCTGCATTTTTCTTTGGATGCGGCCGAAAAAGAAAAACACGATAAAGGCCGGGGCGTGGCCTGTTACGATTTTGTGCTGGAATCTATCCGGATAGCTAAAAGCCTGGGCGAAAAACCCGATATTTTATTTACGGTTTTCAGCGAAAACATAGATCAGCTGGAAGCAGTGTATCAGCAAGTATGTTTACCCAATAACCTGATGCTGCTCATTAATCCGGCTTTTGATTACAACAACGTCCAAACCGGAGCGGGCCTTAAAAAGGAGCAACTGGCGTATATTTCGGCTTTTGGCAAGCGCAAGAAAGTATATTTAAACGAAGGTTTTATTCAGCTCCGGCGCGATGGTGGTAATCACGTGGCCGATCCTGTTTGCCGGGCGGCCAGTACAACTTTGGTTATTTCGCCGGAAAACGAATTAGTTTTGCCTTGCTACCACCTGGGCCTTAAAAAATTTCCCATCCTGGGCAATCTTTATAATCTATACCAATCCGCAGAAGTTAAAAAACAAATTGCGCTGGAAGGCAGATTGCCCGCGTGCGAAGGCTGCACCATTAATTGTTACATGCAGCCCAGCTTTGCCGTAGAGCTAAATCAATATTTCTGGAAAGCTTTACCCAGTACTTTAAAATATAACCTGCACAAAGGCACTTGGAAAAGGATATTCAGTTAGCAGTTAGTAGTAATCAGTTATCAGTTATCAATAAACTTTTTACATCTTTAACTGATAAATTGCTCCTGCTGATAGATAGCTAACTGTTTTGTAAGAATAAGGCCCGGTTTAATAATAACTGATAACTGATAACTGTAAACTGACTAAATTATGCCCCTGATACTACCTGTAAATGACCACCATCCGCAACTGGGCGAGAACTGTTTTGTAGCCGATAATGCCACCATTGTGGGCGATGTTATAATAGGAAACGATTGTAGTGTCTGGTTTAATGCCGTTATCCGGGGCGATGTGAATAGTATCCGGATCGGAGATAAAACTAATATTCAGGATGGCGCCGTTATTCATTGCACCTACCAAAAAGCTGCTACTACTATTGGTAATAACGTGTCGGTGGGGCATAATGCTATTGTGCATGGCTGCACCGTAGAAGATAACGTTTTAATTGGCATGGGCGCTATTGTAATGGACGGCGCGGTAGTACAAACCAATTGTATTGTGGCGGCCGGCGCCATTGTGCTGGAGAATACCCGCTGCGAATCCGGTTATATTTATGCGGGTATTCCGGCTAAAAAAGTAAAACAACTCAGCCCCGAACAAATAGCCGCTTTGGATAAAACCGCTAATAATTATGTGATGTACGGCAGTTGGTTTAAGTAAAAACAGCTATTTTATTTTTCTGTTTAAAAGATTAATTATCAGGTTTAAAAGCTATAAATATTACTAGCGCTAAAATACTTGATTTGCATCTTTTTACTCTTTTTATAAACTTATCCGGCCTTGGTTAGTAAGTAATAAGAAGTAAAAAAGATTATGGCGAGAAAAATTATTGTATCTAACCGGTTGCCGGTTAAGATTGAAGAGGGTGAAAATAACATGACTTTCAAGCCCAGCGAAGGTGGTTTAGCTACCGGTTTGGGTTCGGTTTACAAAGAAGAAGGTAATATCTGGATCGGCTGGCCCGGCCTTTATTTAGAAGATGAGACGCAGGAACAGCACGTAATCGAAAACCTGAAAAAGGAAAGCATGGAACCGGTTTTCCTGACCGAAACCGAAATAAAAGAGTTCTACGAAGGGTTCAGCAACGAAACTCTTTGGCCTTCTTTCCATTATTTTTCGCAATATGCCGTTTACGAACAGACTTTCTGGGAGGCATATATTAAAGTAAATGAAAAATTTTGCGCTCAGATTGTTAAAAACGCGCAGCCCGAAGCTACCATCTGGATACACGATTACCAATTGTTGTTACTGCCTTCTATGGTGCGGGAGCACCTGCCCGACATTACCATTGGCTTTTTCCAGCATATTCCTTTTCCTTCTTTCGAGGTTTTCCGGATGCTGCCCTGGCGCAAGGAGATATTAGATGGCATGCTGGGCGCCGATTTGCTTGGTTTTCATACCTACGACGATGTGCGGCATTTTGTCAGCTCAGTTAAATATATCCTGGGGCATTCGGCCACGCACGGCATCATCGATACCGGCGAGCGCAGCGTAATGGTAGATGCTTTCCCGATGGGGATTGACTACGATAAATATGCTGGTTTGGCCGCTTCGGACCAGGTGAAAGAAATAGAACAAAACTTTAGGGAAGCCCTGCGCAACCGCCAGGTAGTACTTTCCATCGACCGCCTCGATTATTCAAAAGGTATTCCGCAGCGTTTAAAAGCTTTCGAGCAGTTTTTAAACGATTGTCCGGAGATGCACGAGAAAGCCATACTGGTCATGATTGTGGTGCCATCGCGTGATAAAGTTGAAAAGTACAAACACCTGAAAGAAGAAATAGATGAACTGGTGGGGCGAATAAACGGCTTGTTCCGGACTATTAGCTGGTCGCCTATCCATTATTACTACCATTCTTATCCGCTGGAAGAATTATCGGCTTTTTACCGCATGGCCGATGTGGCTTTGGTAACGCCCATGCGCGACGGCATGAACCTGGTGTGTAAAGAATATATTGCCAGCCGCGATAATGGTACCGGGGTTTTGATATTAAGTGAAATGGCGGGAGCTGCCAAAGAATTACCAGAAGCTATTTTAATCAATCCGAACGATTTACACCAGATTGCCAGCGCTATCTGCCAGGCCTTAACCATACCGGAGGCCGAACAAAAAGCCCAGATAGCCAGTATGCAGGCCATCGTAAAGAAATATAACATCCATCATTGGGTGAAGATATTCATGGACCGGCTAGATTTTATTAAAGAAAAACAAAATTCCCTGAAGACTACACTTTTAAAAGGCCAGAGCCTGGAAGCATATAAATCGGCTTATAAAAAAGCGCAGAACCGATTGATTTTCCTGGACTACGACGGTACTTTAATGCCTTTTACCCGCGACCCTAATAAAACGCAACCCGACGCGGACTTGCTGACTTTGTTACAAAACCTTACTGCCGATAAAAAGAACCGGGTAATTGTAATTAGCGGCCGTAACCGGCAAACCTTAAGCGAGTGGCTCGGAGAAATGCCGCTGGATATGATTGCGGAGCATGGGGTATGGCTGCACCAGTACGACTCGGAGTGGAAGAAAATTCAGAAGCTAAAAAACGACTGGAAAGAAGATATTCGGCCGATTCTGGAAAATTACGTGAGCCGTACGCCCGGCGCTTTATTAGAAGAAAAAGATTATGCCCTGGTATGGCACTACCGTAAAGTTGATCCGGCTTTAGGCGAAACCCGGGCGGGCGAATTGA
>Ga0210040_10001168_pt1 | contig 40611 bp, 93 predicted proteins | sample CryGeyCG12114_NA_FD_185462 | JGI IMG/M metagenome (GOLD analysis project Ga0210040, IMG submission 185462) | Groundwater microbial communities from aquifer - Crystal Geyser CG19_WC_8/21/14_NA (SPAdes) (version 2) | ecosystem: Environmental > Aquatic > Deep subsurface > Groundwater | place: USA... | reverse complement strand
CCCATGCATGCGAGAATGACTTTCCAGTACGGGGATGCGTGCCAATCGTGGTCGACTGCTGAGCCAAAGTCTGCGCTGCGGTGAAAGCGGTAAGATCCTGCTCGTAGCGACGCAGATTGCCGCGTGCAAGCTTACGCCGCTCCTCGAGTGCTGCCTTTACGTTGAAACTACCCGGCATCGCGGCAATCTGCTCGTCGGTAATAGCGGCGTCTGCCTGCATATCAGCCAACCTGGCAGTTGAAGGAGTGCAGATGTACCCGTAATCAATACGAGCGCGGATGATCTCAAGCGCCGCAGCGTCGAGGAGCTCGAGCGTGGAGGCGTCCCAGAATAGATCACGGTGCTTGCCGTGCTCGATCAAGACCTGGTTCATCAGAGGTTCCTAAGGGTTTCGAGAACGGTCTCGGTCGGGTTGTTGTCGTTCCAGATCTGAGCAGTACTGTTCAAGTAGTAGTTGCTATCGTGCATTCGGGCAACGAACCCCGCCTTATCGCCGAGTGCTCTAAGGAACTGCGTGCGAGCTTCGGGCTCAGAGATGATGTCAGGGAAAGCAGGAGCGGTTGTCACGCAAACTGGGAAAGCATCATCGTCAAGAACTCGATCACCCTGAAAATGCCCGAACTGTTCAATGTTGTCTGCAATCTGCTTGCCAATTTCCGATGCAGTTCGCACTGTCTCTCCTAGTACTCGACGGTGGATGGCTCCATATTATTATACACCTTCTGCTTGAAGATGTACAGGGTCAAACGACGATTCTAGAGAGGATTGGTATCGCATAGCCATTCGACCGTTTGAATGCGGTGACGAGCCTCATCTACATTCGGGCCGTCGGGGAGGGAGACGTTAAAGCACAGGACTCCGAACTTCTCCTTGACCTCCACGATCTTCCATCCCGGGACGAGCTGGTCGAGTTCATTCATGAGTTGATTTACGAGCGGCATCCACCCACTGCGAATGTGCATCTCCATCACAGAGTTCGCAGGGTTTCGAGAACAACCTCGGTGGGTGTGTCGTCATTCCAACTCCACACGCCGTAAGTCGTTATGTACCCGCTAGGACCAACGCTAGTCAGACCTAGACCAACCTTTTCGCTGAGCGCTTTGAGAAACTCGTTACGCTCGGCGAATGAGGCGCCGATTTCACCAGTAAGCGCCGGAAAGGCGTGAGCAGTGATGACGCACACTAAAGGCGGGTCAGAAGTTTCATCGTCGTACTGCCCCTGGTAATGGCCGACACGCTCAATCTCGTCGGCGATCTCCTGACCAATCTGGGACGGGGTTCGCATAATTACAGGCTCCTTAGAACTTCGAGGACTTCGGCAGTGGGCGTGCTATCGTTCCAGTCCCATATGCCCATTGACGATAGATTTCCGCTACTGTTCACATGCAAGGTAAAGCCAATTCTAGCGCTGAGCACTTTAAGAAGCTCTTTGTATTCAACTAGACTGCTGTTGTAGGTGTACGGATCGGGAAATGCATGAGAAGTGACGACACATACTGCATCATGATTCTCGGATAGAGTGCTAATGCCTTGAAAATGTCCGCGAGCTTCGATGTCGGCAGCGATTTGCATGCCAATCTCAGCAGGAGTTCACACGGCTACAGGCTCCTTAATACGTTGAGAACTTCGTTGGTAGGCGTGTTGTCATTCCAATGCGTGATGATACCAAGCATTACGAACGGAGTTGCGGTCTTGCTATATACGATGGGTAGGCCTGCTCGATTGCAGATTGCGGATGCGAGCTCGTCCTGACCGCTATCAAGATGCCTTGGCCACGGGTCGGCAGTGATCACGCACACTGCTCCGAGAAAATAAGGCTGGTTGGAGGGTCCCTGGTAGTGGCCGCGCTCTTCGATCTGATCGGCGATCTCAACGCCAATCTCGGCAGTGGTTGGCACTACAGATCCTCCAGTACGGCGATGACGTCGGGTGTCGGGGTGCGGTCGTTCCACTCGGTGATCGGGACTGTAGACACGTATGACGCAGTAGTGTCGTCGGAAAGGTATCGAATCTTGTTGACGACCGGAAGCCCTGCTCGCTTGCAAACAGCAGTGGAAAACTCGTCTCGAGCATGCACGTCGAGGTGGTTCCAATGCGGATTGATGATGACACACGACATTCCGCGCCCGGTCAAGGGAGCGCCGTCGTCCTTGTAGTGGCCGTTGGCCTTAATGTCGGCAGCGATGAACTTGCCAATCTCGGCGGGCGTCACTAGAGGCTCCTCAGGGTTTCGATTACTTCTTCGGTAGGCGTCGTGTCGTTCCATCGAATGACAGGGTCGAGTGGAACTTCAACGGGGAGACCGACCTTTTCGCAGATCGCTATGAGAAGGTCGTTCTGGGCAGTGTCATCATTTCGCGGCCACCCAGGCGCCGTGATGATGCATACGCAATTGAAACTAGAGCGAGGCAAATGAGCCTGGTAGTGCCCGAGTGTTTCGATGTCGGTAGCGATTCGCGCGGCGATTTCTGCTGTTGTCGACACGGTCAAAGGCTCCTTAGCGTTGCAAGTACTTCAGAGGTAGGAGTTGAGTCGTTCCAGTCGGTGAGTGGCTTGACTGACAGGTAGTCCGTAGGGAGGTCGTCGATCATCTCGACTTCTTGCTCGGCGTGGATGCCTACCTTTGCGTAAATCGCCGCAGTCAGCTCGGTCTGCATCGTACGATCAAAAAACGGCCAGGCCGGCGCAGTGATGACGCAGACAGAGTACTCAGATACCCGACCCGCGGGAGCCTGGTAGTGTCCGAGTACTTGAATATCGTCGGCGATGAGGATGCCGAGTTCTGGTACCGTTGTCATTCGTCCTCCGTTGTCGTTGGCAGTATCTTACCATAAGAAGGGGAGGAAGTACAACTTGGTTTTCTCTTCCAGAATCTGGAGAGGGTAGCGCCCTATTTCTGCACAATTTGCAAAACGTTTCGTGAAAACATAAGTGCGAGTGCGCATTAAATAAATGAATTCATAAATAAAGTTGATCTTCATTAAATAAATGAAAAACAATGACATTGTTCGTGCAGAAAAAATAAATGTGACATAAATAAAAACAATGTGAGGTGATCATCATAAAAAATAAATTGAAAATGAAATTGATCTTCATAAAACAATGTCATTGACATTGTGAATGACAATGAAGTTGATCTTCATAAAACAATGTCATAAACAATGTCATTAATAAATGAAGTTGATCTTCATATAGGTGACATAAACAATGACATAAACAATGACATTATAAATGAAGATGATCTTCATATGTGAATTCATAAAACAATGTAAATGATCTTCATAAAACAATGTCATAAAGAATATAGTTGATCATCATAAAACAATGTCATTAACAATGTGAATAATAATAAAGTTGATCTTCATAAAACAATGTAAATGATCTTCATAAAACAATGTCATTAATAATGCAGAAACAATGTAAATGATCTTCATAAAACAATGTCATAAAGAATACAGTTGATCTTCATAAAACAATGTCATAAAGAATACAGTTGATCTTCATAAAAGAATTCGTAAAACAATGTAATTGATCATCATTAAAACAACGCACAAAGAATATAATTGATCATCATTAAAACAATGTCATTGATACCACAGTTGATCTTCATAAACCAATGTCATCAATAATGCAGTTGATCTTCGTAAAACAATGTCATTTCCAGCAATTAAAAGAATGCAAACGATCTTGCGCATAAATGCAGAAAAATAATGTCATTCTAAAATAAGTGCGGGTCATTAGAATAAGTGCGGGACAAAAATTAACGATCTTCAACAATCAACGATCATCCTGAAAACGATCTAGCCCGACCAAGATCATAGATCTTGGTCGGGCTTTGATCAACTACTCGGAATCGATCATCCCCTCGACCCAACCACGGTAGGGCCGATCGGTCGCAGCGATCTTGGGCTGACGGTCGGTGGCGATCTTGCCCGCGGCGATCATGCCCTTGATCGTCGACGTGGCGAAGTAAGATCGTCCCAGCTTGATCGCCAACTCCTTGATCGCTTCGCCCTCGAGCTGAGCGATCATGGTCAGGTCGGCCGACGTGTAATGATCGCCCGCCTTGTGCGCCACGATCTTGGTGTCGTGCTGAGCGATCTTGGTCCAGGTGTCCATGATCATCGTCCCTTTCGCTAATCGGCGAGCGCCTTGCCTTCCGATAAGATCAACTTACCATAAGAGCAAGATCAAGTACAGCCCTCCGACCAAGATTTTTTAGCCGGATTAGCGATCATCACCACCCGGTGATCATGGTCTGAAACGTGTTAGCAAGCGCGTGGACCTTGATCACGCTGGAGTCCACGATCTTGACGGTGAGTTTGATCTTGCCGAAGTGCCCCGGCTCGGCGACCACGTTGATCATCTTGCCACGATCTTGGAAATGCTTGACGATCTTCTCGAGGTGAGCCACGGCCTGCGCACTATTGTTGATCTTGGCGGTGTGGATCATCGTGACCATGATCATTCCTCTATTCGATGAGGCAGACTCCCTGCCTGCCTACTCGTCTATCGTACACCCTGCCCCGACCCTTGTACAGGGCCGGGGCAAGATTTTTGCTAGAGGTTGATGATCGCGTCGAGGTGCTTGATGATCTTGGTCAGGTGGTGGATCTTGGTGCGCATGTCGTCGATTTCGGCGTCGGGGCGCTCGTGCCACACGTTGATCTCCATGTCGAGGGAGAGGATTGTGTCTTCGAGCCGAGACTGGAAGGCGTCGCGCATCTCGTACGTGTTCATGATCATTCCTTCGCTCGTGGCTCGGGCGCCCTGCCCTTGCCTTCTCTGTTAGCCTACCACGGCCGATGCGAGTTGTACAGGGCTAGGGCAAGATCTTTTCGATCCCGCCTCAGCCCCGACGATCTAGAACTTGTCGTAGCAGACGGGCCCGATACGACGCTGGCGACTCAGCTCGTCCGTGAGGGGCGAGTTGCAGGCCCCGCAGACGGTGAACTCGGCCCCGTAGCGAGCAGCCGCGATCTTGGGCCCGACGGCCTTGATCGCCTCGGCCAGCATCACCCGACGAGCGCCGACCGGCTTGATCTTCTTGAAGTCGCCGGGCGCCCCGACGAGCTGGCGCAGGTAGATCGTGCCCTTGAACTCCGCGATCTTCAAGAAAACGAGTCCCTCGCCAGCGATCTCCACCGCGTAGTTGGAGAGGGGCAGGCCGTCGAGCAGTCCGGGCGCGACAGACTTGACGATCTTGTCAGCGTCCTTGATCACCTTCGGCTGCTTGAGCAGGTCGGTGATCGCGGAGCTCGCCTCGCTCGACGTGACGATCTTGCCCTCGAGCACATTCATGATCGTCTCGATGGTCTCGCCGTTGATGCCGGTGTCGACACGATCAGTGGAGAGATCGCGGACGAAGGCAAGCTGCTTGTCGCTGGCGATCTTGCTGGTGGCCGTAAGTCCGTACGCCATGATCATTCCCTTCGCTGTGGGCCGCCACCCTGGCTGGCCCTTCCCTTCTATCATACATCTAAGCCCAGCCCTTGTACAGGGCTGGGCGAAGATCTTTTACACGAACCAGCAGAGATGATCAGACGGGTCCGACCGGTAGATCACCCGGCCGTTGACCACGCCCATCGCGTACATGCGCGTACCGCGCCAGATGATCGTGGTGTCCGCGATCTCGATCTCGTAACGCTTGCCATTGATCGTCACGGGGATAAAGTCGTCGTCGTCGGTCAGGCGACTCTCGAGCCTGTCGATCTGGGCCTGAACGCTGTCCATGATCACTCCTTCTTGGATGGTAGCACCATCTTACCATACCAGCCAGGTCGTTGTACAGGGATTCGAGCAAGATCTTTTAGCCTTAACGCCGAAGCCCGACCGCGATCTTGCTGCGGCCGGGCTCCAACGATCTTGCTACTTGGCCTTGGCGCCAGCCTTGACGGCCTTCTTGGCCATCATGATCTTGCCCTTGTTGCGACGGACCTTCAGCAGGTGCGCGGCCCGCATCGTGTCGTTCCGGGCGGCCTCGCCCTCGGCGATCTCGAAGCTGATCACCGCGCGACGCGAACGCTTGTCGAGGCGCAGGACGGTGGCCTTCTCGCCCTTGCTGGTCGTGACTCGCATGCCGGGCGTGAGCTCGAAGCCGAGGCTGTCCTTGAGCACGCCCTCGTTGATCGGGGTGACCGAGGCGTTGGCGTCGGGGTTAACGGTGAGGGTCTTGGCGGCCATGATGGGCTCCTTCGTGGGGGTTCTACCAGCGCCTTGCTGATAGGTATAACTTATACCCTGCGCCCTGACTTGTACAGGGATCTGGCAAATTCTTTGAAGATCTTTTAGCTCATGTTGGCCAAGATCTCCATGGCAATTCCGGGCAGCTCCGCCTCCGGCACGACCGTGTACGGGATGCCGCTGGTGGGGCACGACATGACGATCTTCTCACACGACGTGCACCGCGCAACGTACCGGCCGCCACGCAGCGAGCACAGTCCGTGCCCGGCGTAGTGCGGGTGAGCCTTCGACTTGCCGGCCTTGCCCTTGCACGTCTTGCTGGCCTCGGAGGGGAACGCGTAAACACCCATGATCATGCCTCTCGGTTTTGGCGGTAGCTCCATCTTACCATGCAGACCCAGACTTGTACAGGGCCAACAGCAAGATCTTCTACTCGCTCCACGCCAGCACGCGCACGAACGACGACGACTCGTCCATCTTCTTGAACCAGCGATCGACAGCCGCCTGGTCCTTGAACGACTTGCGCTCCGTGACGACCTCGTCGCGGCGGTTGACCTTCTGGAACACAACCTCGAGCATGATCACTCCTTCGCTTGGGCCGCCTTGGCTCGTGGCGTAATCATACCACGACCAGGGCGACCTGTACAGCGTTTAGCGTAGATCGTCTACGCGTCGGTGAAAACGGCAGCAGCCATCTCCTCGGTGACAACGGTGATCTTCTGCGTCTCGGGCGAGTCACCCTCGACCAGGCACAAGATCGACTCGAGCGTGCCGTTCTCGTACTGGGCCTCGATGGCGAACCCGTACTCACCAACCACCACGTCTCGATCTGCAGCAAGCTCAGCGATGTGGCGAAGCGTGTCGTTGCTGGCACTCATGTTGATCTCCATCACTAGATGATCTAGGGCTTCTTGCCCTTCTCGTCAATCATACCACAAGCCGGACAAACTTGTACAGGGATCCTTACTGCCTGACGGTGATCGTCCAGAAGTGGTCGGTGTTCAGACGATCATCGCCCGCCACGATCTCACCGAAGCGCACGACCTCCTCGACAGGGATCGTCTGGAAGTTGGCACTGGTCTCGACAGGGTCCTTGATCACGACGTTGCTGGGCCACTCAGCAGCGTCGAACTCGGCGACGGGGACGAACGTGGTCAAGATCATCTGAGCCATGAGAACTCCTGAAGGTCGGTGTTGTTGATGGGCTTACCTTACCATGACTACGCCCTACTGTACAGGGATTAGCGACGACCTCCCGGACCTTTGCCCTTCTTCTTCTTCTTGATCTTGGGCTGGGGCTCGTCATCGATCTCGGTGATCACGCCCGTGGCGTCGTACTCGAGCCACTCGACGTCCGACAGCGAGTGAAGGCTGCGATAGCCAACCGCGCACTGACGCAGCTCGTCCCAAATCGGCACCTCGATGTCGTCACCAGCCTCGTCGATCACGTCGACCAGGTCGAGATCGTAGCGACTCGGGAACTCGCGATCAATGGTGTACGCAGCCCCGATGCTGATCTTGCCCGTCGAGTAGGGCGCCGGGCTCCCATCCTCGATGGAGATCGCGGTCAGCGTCGTCCAGAGCTGCCCGTAGACCTTGGCGCGGTGCGGGTTGATCGTCGCAACCTCGCCCTTAAAGTTCGTGTAGTCGATCTTCTCGACCATGTCGACCAGGAACGAGCCGAGCACGTCCTTGCTCATGATCACGCGCCACGGATAGTCACGGCCCGGCCACGAGACGATCTCCAGCTCGACAGCGTGCTCAGCGAGAGCCCAGTCTCGTACGAACTCAAGATCGGCCTTCGCACGGCCACGAACCTGGAGCGTCTCGCCTGTCGGGTCGAGCTCGTTCTGGACGGCCGAGAGAAAGCCGTTGGGGATCAAGATCCACATGATGATCGTCCTTTCGCTTGAGCTAACCTTGCTTGATGGTGCTATCTTACCACACACATCGTGGTATGTACAGGGGCTATCGTCGGCACCGCGGAGTATGATCTTCACCTTCGGTATCCTCGGCACTCAGTCCCCACTCGCACCAGCAGGGTCCGACGATCTTTTCGAGCGTGGCTCGGATGATCAAGCCGGGGAGTACGAGTGGGAATGTCACCAGAGTGGTCACGAGAGGCTCCTTGCCGTCTAGACCATTGTACCAGGCTAGTCCGGCTCTGTACAGCCCACGTGCTTGATCTTTAGCGGCTGTGCCGAGACGATCACAGACTTGTGCCCCTGTCTGACTGATCGTCGACAAACGGAGCACATTGCAATGGTAGGCCCGAGTTGTCTATGATCTCGCGCTGGCATTCCCCTTAACCCACGAATCCAGCCGGCTTCTCGAACACCTTGACCTTGCATTCTCGGCAAAGATAGCTGCTCTTAGATTTACGCCAATCGTGGCGCGTCGAGTGAATGTCGTCTGACCGGCATAGCACGCCCTGAGTGAGGACTCTAGCCTCTGGACCCAGCCCCGTGAGGAATCCGCCACGCGCGAGATCTTGGAGGCAGAGAAATGATTTGGCGCGAGGGCTGTAAACGGCCCCAAGATCGCCGCAAGCCTCGCACGTCTCTGACGGCGCGGGTTGACGGCTAGCCCATGATCGCTCGCAGTCGGCGCAGCGACCAGATGATCGCGCGACGTTGTGCGCAACCGAACACTCAGGGCACGTGATCTTGGCCGTCTCCAGCTCGACCACAGACTCGACCGGGACGCGCCACTCGAGCCCCGAGCCTTCAGCAGCAAAGATCATCTCATTGCCCGGCGTCTGTGCGACAAAGATCGCGAACGTCTCGACCTCGGCGGGGGCAGTCACGACCCGGACTCGATCAGTGCGCTCAACAGGATTGATCATCAGTGACTCGACGCTCCAAGACCGCTAGTGAACTCAAGCATCTCGGTCGGAGTCAGCTTCTCGATCAAGGCATCCATGATCGCGGCTGCTTCGACTCTCTCTGGGTGATTAACTGGCAGCGTAGCAGCGACGCGATATGCGTCGAGTGCGGCTGCTGTGTTTGGACTCATGATCTTGCCTCGGTTCTCTCCTTCCAGCCCCTTGCTGGTAGTCCTATCTTACCATGTTCGAGTCCCGTTGTACAGGGACTAGTAGATCTTACCAACCAAGATCATCGCGACGAGAAGCGCGAGCGCGAGCAAGATCGCAATCACCGACGATCCGCGATCAGTAATCCGAAGCCCGTGCTTGATCTCCCAGCGGGTAAGATCGTTGTTCATGATCGCCTCCGTCCTGACGGGTAGTTCCCGGTCCGCAAGATCGTCCAGTAGCTCCAGAGCGCGAAGCCGACACCCTCGATGAAGTCGATCATCGTCCCTGCTCGATCAACTCGAGGACGAGCGCCCAGGTGTCCTTGCTCGGCGGCTCGGCTAGCTCGAGCTGCAGCTGGATTGTGTTCTCAGCGAGCGGGGTAAGCTCAGCAGGCAGCTCCTCGATCAAGCCGACGCTGACGAGTGGCGCAAGGTAATCCGCGATCTTGCGAGCCTTGCGATAGCGGTTGACGGTCTCGGTTGCCATGATGTTCCCCTCCCTGGGTGGTAGCACCATCTTACCACACGCTAGCCCGCTTGTACAGAGACTAGCAGATCGAGTTACGGCCGGCGCGGTCACCAGCCGGAATGATCATGACCTCGAGGTAGCCGCGATCAGCGTTGTAGCGCTCGTGCCAGTGCTCGATGTCCTGCTCGTTGCCGGTCCCGACGAGTCGCCATGCGCTTCGCCCACGACCGAGGTCCTCGAGCGCGAGGAAGATCTGCAGCATGCTTAGTTCCTCCGATCGCGGCGGATCACGATCATGCCCGCAAGAAGCGAGCCGACGAACGAGGTGACGAAGGCGATGAGCGGGATGACGTTCACGTTACTCGCGATGTGCATGATGATCTCCTCTATCGTGCTAGGTTGATAGCGGTATCATACCACCTATCAAGGTGCTTGTACAGGGCTTACGCCGGCACGTAGTCGTCCCAGCCGGCGCGGAAGTCCTCGTCATCCACGATCTTGCCCGAGTCGACGTAGCGCCAGAAGCCGTAGCTGGTCTTGACGATCAGCACGTTGTTGGCGGGATGCCCGATCGTTGCGATCATGCCGACAGGCGCGGTGTTCTGGTTCATGATGCCTCCTCGTTGTTGATGGGATTATCGTACCACATGGCGGCAGTCGCTGTACAGGGACTAGCCCGACACGTAGTAGTGCGTGACCCACGTGTCCCACTTCTGCGTCTCCTTGAACTTGATCAGTCCGAGGTAAACGAGCACTTCGATCTCACGCTCACTGAAGCTCTCGGTGAACCCTGAGCCAGTCGTGATCATACGGGAAACCCGACGACCCTCGTCGTCAAACTCGATCGGGATCACGCGGGCTCGACCGGACCGGCGTTGCAGTTGGCGACAGAGAACAGGATCGCCTTGGTCTCAGGGTTCATGATCAGCGTGTGGTGCTCCTGCAGCACGAGCTTGCCGTAGATCCTGGCGGTGTTGGTCGCGCCTGTGCCGTCGTACCAGACGACCAGCCAGTTGTTGACCTGCTCGCGGGGAGCGTACGTACGGATGTCGTCATTCATGTTGATCTCTCCTTGTTGGTGTGATTTATCTTACCACGTACTCAAGATGTTGTACAGGGAGGACTAGAAGCCCGCCTCCTTGCTCATCTGGGCTCGAATGGGCTGAAGCACGTCCTGCGGAGATCGACCAGTGTCCTCGGCCCAGTTCTCGATCGTTGCGCTCGCCATCGCAGCCGCGATCATGATCAGGTCAGCCAGATACTCCGGTGTCGCATGAGCGATCACCGGAGCAAGTCGATCAGTCGCGTAAGTCTCGTAATCGAAGGCGGACATGGAAGTCGACGCGCCGATCAGCTCAAGAACCAGCAATGCCTCGTTTCGGTGATCATCGTTGAATGGGACTGGAGGCTTGGCAGGGGTCGTCATACCCCTATCTTACCATGATCATCAGTCGTTGTACAATGCCTCCTCGATCATCCCGTTGATCAAGTGCAATGTCCATCATGATCTCTCCCTCCCCCTGCCTGTGCGATTATCTTACCACACATGTTCGTGCTTGTACAGGACTATCGACGAGCAGCCAGGTGATTCGCCACGATCGCGGCCAGCCCTTCCGGGTGCGGCAGGCCGAACGCATGGCACACGGGCTCGGCTGCAATTGCGCACGCGATGCAGACGATCTCGGTCCATGCCCGACATGTGTGCTTGATCTTGCTCACGTCAACGATCTCCTATCAGCTCTGGTACAGGGTCTGCCAAGCCTGGCGCAGTGCGTCAGCCTCGGCGAGGGTTGCGGCTGGCCGTGTGACGGCATATCGGTCGCTGCCTGTGCGCGCCACGAGGGTGATCGTGCCACGTGACTCATCCCACTGCGCTTCAACGTACGTCGGCTCCATGATCACCAACTCCGCTGGACGTTGGGGCGGAGCGGGTCGTGGCGCAGTAGGTTGACGGCCCACGCGCCGCTCTCCAGGAAGCGCCCGCACGTGCACACGGTCCTAGAGCTCACGAACGTCGTGACGTGGAGCTTACCGCACTCGCAGCGCATGAACGGGTTGAGCAGCATAGTGATCTTCTCCTTCGCAGGCGGCCCCTTGCCGCTGGACGTATCTTACCACGATTTTGGGCGGCTGTACAGCCCTCCCGCTCAGTCGTCCCGACCCGAGCGAAGATCGCGCTTGACCTGACGACGATCACGCTCGACGGTGAAGCGCTTCGTCTTGCCCATCTTCGGCTCGCGACGGAGCTTCATCGCCACGACGGCCTCGGACCCATTTCCTGCGTTGACCTTAGCCATGATCGCTCCTTCGCTACTGGCGGCCTCCCTGGCTGCCGATGGTATCATCATACCACACACTTAGGCGCCTGTACAGGCCTGCGGGCAAGATTTTTGCGGGCGCGATCTTACTCGGTGTCGGTAGCGATGATCGCGCAGCGGGCGTGGATGATCACGAAGGTGTGGTCGTCGTGTATCAAAACGATCTCACCATCGACGATCGAGTGACAGCAGAATTCGCAGGCTGTGTAGGCAAGATCTTTTGCCACGATCATCGAATAGTCGGTCGGCTGCGCGTCGTCAGTGTGGGTGAAGGTGATGTTCATAGCAGTATCTTACACTGCCCTGCGTATTTTGTACAGGGTCGAGCGAAGATCTTTTGCCGGGCCGGCATGATCGCCGACCCGGCAAGTTGATCAGTTAGCGGGAAGCGTGGCGTTGATCACCTTAAGACGATCAAGCTCGACGCTGTAGCGAGCAGCGAGTTCGGTAAACCCGCCGGCCCAGAGCTGAGGGATAACGAGATGGAGAAACTCGGCGCGAGCGACGGTGATGGGCGCGATGGCTGGGGTGGTGGGCTCCATAGCGCTATCTTACCACACGTATCGCGGCTTGTACAAGGAACGCCAAAACCCGGCCCGCATGATCGCGGACCGGGCTTGGCTTGATCGACTAGACCTGGAACGCGTCGCCGGGCAGGCTGGCGATCAGCTCGTCCATGTTCTCGGGCTCGACGGCCTCGTCGGTGTCGGTGATCACCAGCGTCTCGGCCGGCAGCTCGGCGACGACCGGCTCGACGGGCTCGGGAGCCGGCTCGGCCTTCGGAGCCTTCGCAGCCTTCGGCTTGGCCGGAGCCTTCGCCTTCGCGGCCTTGGCCGGCTTGGCCGGAGCCTCGACCGGCGCCTTGGCCTTGGCCGCCGCCTTCACGGCCTCCTTCGCGCGCAGGATCTTGCCGGCGTGCTTGCGGACGGTCAGGGTGCCGGTCTTGCGCATCGTGTCCAGAGCCGGCGCGTCCTCGCCCTCGGCCCGCTCGAAGTGGACGACGGCCCGACCCGACTTGGCGTCCAGCCGGCCGATCACGGCCTTGAAGCCGTCCTTGGTCGTGACCTTCATGCCCCGCTCGAGCTCGACACCGGTCGAGTCGAGCAGCTGGGCGGTGGTGGTCTCGGTGCTCATATGGTTCTCTCCTTGAGGTTTGGCGGGCGGGCTGCCCTGCCGATGGGCTTATCTTACCACGCCACGCCCGGCTTGTACAGGGCTTGGCGAAGATTTTTAGGCGGGAATCGTGGTGATCGTCCGCACGTCCGCGATCTTCCTTCGAGTTGGGAGCGCCCTGCCACCGGGTTCATCGACACGGTGACAAGGCGCTAGTATGGATGGTACCAGGAACCCGGCCCCCTGTACAGGGGCCGGGCCCTGATCGTCTTACTTCTTGACGATCTTCTTGGCGGACTTGATCGCCTTCTTGGCCATCATGATCTTGCCGGCCCGCGTGCGGACCTTCAGCAGGTGGGCCTGACGCATCGTGTCGGCCGGCGTCGGCTGACCCTCGACCTCGTCGAACGTGATCACGGCCCGGCGGCTGCGCAGGTCGAGGCGCAGGACGGTCGCGCGCTGGCCGGTGCGGACGTGCTCGACCCGCATGCCCTTCTCCAGCTCGACGCCGAGCGCGTCACGCAGCGGGAGGGCGTTGACCGGGGTGACGCTGTTGTTGGAGTCGAGCTGGACGGGGGTGGCGGTGGCCATTTTGATCTCCTTGGATGATTGCCCGGGGGGCTCCTTGCCCCCCTTGGCGATGTTGTTATCTTACGCCCTAGCGCCCTGCTTGTACAGGGATTTTCCAAGATTTTTTACTGCGCCAGTCGTACCCGCAGGGCAGCCAGCGCCTCGTCGGGGGTGAGCGCATTCAGCCTGTCGTACTCGGCGTTGTGGTGGTCCTCGTACGCCTGAAGTTCAGCGTCGGTAGCCACGTGCCAGTCTTGCTCACGCTCGCCCGGTGCGAACGGAAAGGTTTCCGGGCGCTCGATGACAACAGGCACTCCGCTATCAGGAGTGACGTTAGAAGCCAACGGCTCCCTGCACCCGGCACGCGAGATGCTGATCGTAGTCCGCTTGTCCATGATCTCTCCCTGAGATTGGCTGGCTGGCTGGTAGGATCATTATACACCTCAGTCCCGACCCTTGTACAGGGCCGGGACCAAGATTTTTTAGATCAGGTCGTCTCGCAGAGACGGCCGGCGACCGTAACCCGAACGACGTTCGCGCTGCGGACCTTGATCGTCGCCTCGCCGCGAACAAGGTGGCCGGTGATCTTGCCCCGACCCTTCGCGATCACGGTGAACGGCGCGTTGGCCTTGACGCCCTCGCCGGGGATCCGGAAGAGCGTGATCTTGCTCGGCGAGTCGGTGCCGTCGTACTGGCAGGCCGGGGTCGCACCGGACTTGGTGGCAGCCTCGGCCGAGCTGGCGAAGACCGCGCCGGTGGCGGAGATCGCGAGGGCGAGGACGATGGGGACGACGCGCATGATGACTCCCGAGTGTCTAGAAGGGCCGCCTTGGCCTTTCCGATATGACTAACTTACCATGACCACGACTGGTTGTACAGGGCTACGCGAAGATCTTTAGACGACCTGGTCGAATCCTGCAGCGATCTTGTCCGCAGAGTCCACCCAGCTAGGCGAGTAGTCGACCCTTCGCATCGTGCCGCCCATCGCACGAGCAGGAGCACAAGCCGACGTGCCGCGTGCCGAGGTGATCGTTGGAGCGACACGGACCGCAGATATAGACACCCCACTTATTCAAGCCCCCCGCACGGGATGGACCGCTTGCGATCGGGGTCTCAGGCATCATTGATGCCTACGTAACACTCACCAATAAACATGGAATGCAGATTCCTTTCAAGGTTAGATTTCGACTTCAACGATCTTGAAACTGGTGATCATCTCAGCCTTCGGTCCGTGCACGAACGAAGACGGCCGACCCATGATCCACGCGTTGGCGGTGATCAGTGCGCTCGACTCATCGGGCTCGAAGATCTGAAGCCGCGTGACGTGCTCGTCTGGCCGAACCGGCCGGGTGTTCGTCCACCCGACATCAACGGTGAAGAGAAGGTTGTCCATGGCAGTATCTTACCAGGCAAACCAGGTTCTGTACAGGGAGGCTAGACGAGTCCGAGAAGCTTGATGATCTTCATCGCGATGCCGTTCTCGGTGTACGCGCCACGCGTGCCCTCCTCGCCGACCACGATCGTCTCGTTCACGACGGCGACGAGCTTGTCGAACAGCGGCTGGTCCAGGACGACAGGCACCCGCCCATGAATCAGACCGAACTGCGCGATCTCGCTATCGGTGCCGTCCTCCTGCAGGAACGCCTCCACCTGCCCAGGCTCATCCCAGATGACCTCGGTGTCGAGGACAACCAGACTCCCGTTGTCGTGCTCGAGCTCGCCCCAGGTCCCGCTCGTTGTGTCGATCCAGACCTTCATGATGCCTCCGTGGCTCTAGTTGATATCGGTATCTTACACCACTACCCAGCCCTTGTACAGGGCTGGGTAGTAGACGATCACTACTCGTTGGTGTCGATGCCAAGCAGAACGCACGCGTCCAAGATCAGCTCGCGTGCGTGGCTCAGGGAAGCGCGGGCGTCGGCCATCGTGTCGTCGGAGATCGCAGCCGAGCCCTCGTTCAGGTCGTGCTCTGCGATGGTGTCGAGCTGCGACGCGACGAACGGGAGGTCGTGGGCTGAGATGGCGCGGGTGTCGTACATGGGAGTCTCCCTAGGCTTGCTGGCTGGTAGGACCATCATACACCAATATGAGCCAGTTGTACAGGGTCTAGCTCAGCTCGAAGACGATCTCACCGTACGGTGCAAGACTAAGAATGGTTCCCATCGGGTCGAGGAACGCCGCCTCGGTAACACCAAGCTTGTCCGACTCGTCCAGCAGAAGAGTATCCGCACCGTCGACTTCGTCCGTGTCGATCTCGATCGTAATGGTCAGTACTGCCATGATTCTCTCCTCCTTGGATGGTAGTGATATCTTACCATGATCTGACCACGCTGTACAGCCCTAACCCAAGACAGGCATGACCAGGCCTCGACGGGCGGCCTCACGCTCGGCCTGCATCGCAAGCATCGCGTTGAGAGCACCAGCCTGCTCCGGCGATGCCTCGCCCTTACGGCCGGCTGCGCTGCGCTCAGTCTCGGACATTGCCATGACTCGAACGCAGGCGTTGGCCTGGCTCTCGAGCATCTCCATGAGCTGAGTGTCGGTGAGACTCTCGAACATTGCGGCCTCCGTGGCTCGTTGATAGCATCATCATACCAGGCAACGGACCCCTTGTACACAACTCTGACCAAGATCTTTAGCAGTCTACGCTAAGCGGTGCCTCGGGCGCGTCCGGAGCCGCATACGTGAAATACCCAACGCGGTTGCCATTGGCATCGTGCAATCGGGCACTTACCTCGCCGCCGAGAATCTTGGCCGCAGCGTACTGAAGGATCTCGTTGATCTCGTACGGGGCACTGCCATCGGCAAAGGCATCGCCGTCGGTGTTGATGTGGATTGCAAACGTGCTCATGTCGGCTTCCTAGTTGTTGCGACTGGTTCTATTGTACACGGCACAAAGCCGGTTGTACAGGGACCTAGCCGATCATCTCGTCCTCGTCCGGCAGCGGCAGGCCGGGGTCCTCGATCTGCGTGAGAACCATCTGGTACCAGGCGCCATCGAACCAGAAGCGCACGGCCGCGCGGTCCTCGAACTTACTGGCGGCCACAGTGTCGGACGTGCCGCCCGGCAGCGTCTTCATGAAGTCCCTGACGATCGTCTTCGCGACGTTGATCATGTTGTCTCCTTGACCTTGGCTGATAGTATTATTGTACACTACTGTGGGCCCCTTGTACAGGGCCCCCGCTCATGATCTTTTACTCGTCGCCCTGGCTCTCGACCCAGCCGCGGTACGGGCGGTCGGTGATCGCGACCCGAGCCGTCGGCTGCTTGCCCGCGGCGATCATGCCCTTCATGGTGCTGACGGCGAAATAGGTGCGGCCGGTGGCTCGGGCCAGCTCAGCAAGCGCCTCGCCCTCGAATGCGCTGACGAGCTCCATGTCGGCGCTCGTCCACGTCTCGCCGTGCTTGATCGCGGTGGCCTTGCTGGTGGCCTGAACGGTGGCGGTCCACGTGTCCATGATCGCTCCTTCTCGTATCGGCTCCCTGCCGATACGATTACCGTACCATGCCCGCGCCCCCATGTACAGGGCGCGGGCAAGATTCTTTACAGCGTCTAGTGCCAGCCCAACCAGGCCTCGAGCGCGACGAGCATCAGGCCAGCGCCGCTGAACCCCAGGTCCTCGTCGGCCGCATCGCTCATCTGCGTGATCGCGGTGGCCAATTCGATCGTGTCACCCGAGCCCTGCTGGGCCAGCACGGTAAACGGCAGGTCCGCCTCGTCGGCGCTCGCAAACCATCCAGCGATGGTTGCAGCAGCGCTGTCACTGATAATCTCACCATCACGACCGGCACAGTTGAACCACGCGTCGACCTCGTCCTCGACCTCGGTGCTCGTGAGATGGCGAACCTGGCCGATCGAAAAGAACGACATGATCTCTCCTTAAGGTTATCGGCTCCTTGCCGGTATGATTACCATACCATGACCACGCCAGCCTGTACAGCCCACGACCAAGATCCTTTACAGAATCTTGATCGTGGACTAGACGATCAGAGGCAGTGGGCCAGCAACCGATCCGAGTCGATGATCTTGTTCGCAGCGATCTTGAACAGCTCGAGAGTGTACTCGTCCGCATCGCTGCCCGTACCCGACAGGAGGCCGAGCAGGGCGATGGCAAGATCGCTGTCACCGCCGTAACCCAGAGACTGGGAAACGTGCGTGCCGCCGTCAGCTTCGGCTGCGGCGTCGAGGAAGGACTGGAGCACACGACGAGCGGCGGCGACCTCGACGATGACCATTCCGTCGCTGAGGTCGAAGGTGAAGTTTGCAGGCGCGACGTGCGTCATAATGAGCTCCTATGTCGTACTGGATGATAGGTATATCGTACACCCTAACAGGCCACTTGTACAGCCTATCGAGGAAGATCTTTTCGCCGGCACTTGCCCTTGTGGATCTTGTGACACCGAGGGCAAACGATCGGCGGTAGTAAGATCGTATCTCCACCCAGCTTCATGATCAATCCTCCAGACCGAGGATGTAGTCGACCTCGCCGTTGCCCTGGTCGTACAGCGTGACGAGCTCGCGCAGGCGCTCGTACGTCGGCGCAGTGAAGTCGATCACCGCGGCACCACCGCCGGGACCGAACACCTTCTTGATCACGAACGTCACGTCGGTGAAGCCGGTCTCATCGAGCCACTTACGCGTGTCCGCTAGCACGAGCGGGTACGCCTCGGCGTCCGTGTGCGTGTGCATGTTGATGTCGAGGTCCGGGCTGTTGATGTCAAGCTCGACGGTGGTCGGACGGCCGACGATGTACTCCATGATGATCTCCCTCTGTGGTGGTAGGACTATCGTACCATGACCGAGCCGGCTTGTACAGGGACTAGCAGACGAAGTAGCGGCCGGACGTAACGTGAACCGGGTACGTGGGACCGTGTACCCCGTTGCTCGACCAGGTCGCCTGGGTGTAGTAGTAACCCGATCCACGGCACGGGCCCTGAGTCTGCGTAACGACGTAGCCTGGAACGCCGCCGCGCTGGATGGGACTCCGCGCAACCACCGGGTCGATGCGATAGCGCAGTGACTTCTTGACCTCGACCTGGACCTGCACAACGTCGTTGTGCGCATCTACCGAGCAGTAGACGTAACCTCCACCACGGACCGCGCCCCAGTTTGACACCGGGAACTGCGTGTATCCCTTGCAGATGCTGACGTGAGCTGATGCCGGGCCAGACGTGCCAATCAGTCCGCCGGTCACGAGACCAAGAACGACCAGCGTGTTGGTCAGTGCCTTCTTCATTCGTAGCCTCCTTGCTCGATCTCGTACTCGGGACACTCTTCGATGTGCGCTTCGATCGCGAGGTCGTAGTCGCGCTCCGTGACGTCGGCTCCGGTGAACGGGTTGTAGAGAGCCTCGCTGCACCATGGGCACTTCGTATCCATCTTAGCCTCCTTGGCGGTATAGCTCTATCCTACCACAAGATCACGTACTTGTACAGAGTGCCCCTGGGAGGATTCGAACCTCCAACAGCTCACACAGTCCTTTGAGCTCTCGAGTTCTCAAAGTCTATCGCAGTAATGATCACTCCTGCAACGTGACCGCGTGTCTGCATCACCGAGGTTTGACCTACGGCGGATCTACCAGTTCTCCTACAGAGACATGAAGGTCGGGCGAACCGGAGTAGGCGATCATTCGTCGTAGTCGCGCTGCGCTCTTACCTACGGTTTCTTGACCCTGATCGTTGGACCCGACATGTCGCAGGGAGAACGAATCGAACCGCTACCAAATGCATGTCATCCGATTCTTACGCTCACGAGTTGGTGCTCGGTCTTGCGTCTCCCTGCTGCGTACTCGTTTATCTTACCATGTGACTCCTGCGTTGTACAGGGTTATTTGTCTAGTAGGGGTAGGAATCTCGCTCGTAGTCGAGATCGTCGTAGTAGTCGTCCGAGCCGTACGGACCGTACGGATCCGGGTAGTTCTCCATGTCGGTGCCGGGCATCGGCTCGAGCAGTACCTGGATGCCCTGGGCCTCGAGCGCATCAAGGTCCACGATCCAGTTGCCCTCGTGGCCAATGATCTTTCCGTCCTTCTCGAAGCCGTGATCCGAAGCAGCGCTAACCGAAAAGTAAGCGCCGCCACCGTCGTAGCCGTGAGTCTGCGAGTTAGCAGGCGCGTACGTGAACCACGACTGCTTCGTGCCCGTGCTAGAAAGATTGACGCTCAGCAAAGCATGACCGTCCGTGTCATGGTGCCACGCGATGCCGTAGACCTCGCTGCAGGACGGTGGCGCGAACATCATCTCGCCTGGCTCGCGGTCGTGCACCATCAGGTACCGACCGCCAGCCTTGAACTCGTCCACGCTCTTGAGCTTGAACGGCTTGGTCTGGTTGAAATACAACGTGGTGATTCTGGCCATCACAGTACCTCCTCTTGGCTTCTTGCCGATGTGATTACTATACCATGATCCAGCCCAGCTGTACAGCTTTAAGACAGCGCCTCGTCCGAAACGTACTTGCGGCAGACATCGAGCAGCCAGTCGACCGAGTCGACGTTGTGTCGCTCGAGGGATCTAGCGGACGCTGTCCCAGGTGATCTTTGCACGCGTGACACTGACCTCGTTGTCGTCCACGTGCAGTCGCCACGTGTCGCCATGATCCTCGCCCTCGGCGTTGATCACGCCGTCGGCCTTGATACCCCACGGCTCGATGAAGTGATCGATCAGGTACTGCATCCACTCGGATGCATTGTAGAACTTCTCGCCACCGTCCCACACGAGGGCCGTACCGTCAGAGTTCGGCACCCACTGGCAGTAGTAACCTGGGAACCCGCCCTCGTGCTGGGCGGCCGCGAACGACTCGAGCTGCTTGAACTGGGTGAGCGAGAGCGGCGGGGCCAACTCGATGCTACCGTCGAACTCCGTGGTGTATCCCATGATCTCTCCTAGCTCGATGGCTTCTTGTCGATACGATTATCTTACCACATTGGCGGACACTTGTACAGGGATCGGATCAGAGAACCTGGAAGCTACTGAACGCCGACCCGTCCGCGTCGACGATGAAGCAGTGCGAACCCCACGGCGTGTTGACGATCAGCCAGCCGCCGTCCCACTTGACCTCAGGCGTGACGTGCGCGAACGCACACTTGAGCATGAGCTGGTCCATCGTCTTGTCCGGCATGCGCCGCCCGATCTCGTCTCGGTCGCAGTGCATCCCGTAGCTGATCACGGTCGTGATCGGCTCTCGCTCGAGGTAGTCACGCGTGACGTACGGATCTTCGTTGCTGAGCGCGTAGCCGTCGAGCATCCAGTCGGGAGTCGCCTCCACATCGGCGGCAGTCAGACCCTTGACCTTCTTGGTACCCATACCAGTCTCCTTGACCCCTTGGTGGTAGGATCATCGTACCACAGCTACGGCTGCTTGTACAGGCCTACCACAGATCGTCTCCGTCTGGGATCTCAATCCCGATCTTCGCCAGCTCTGCGTAGAGCGCTTCCTTTGCTGCAGTCTGCGCTCGACTTATTGCGTCGTTGAGCTCGCTGAAGTAACCAAACTCCTTGATCTTCTCCTCTACGCCACTCTCGATGCCGTAGTCAAGAGCCTCTTCGAGACGTGTCAGTAGCTGTTTTGCGCTTACCTCGATCCCGTTGAGCGTGACTCGCATCTCACACTCAGTGAATCCCTTGGTTCGCTCTGACAACTGCTCGAACTGCTCGGAATCCCTGTTGGTCTCGACCGTCATGACAATGGTTGCCCAGTCGACGATCGCCGTATCCCTCCCTCGGGACTTTGCCGCCTCGTCCTGCCAGTTGTACCGGTACGCGAGATCGTTGTCTGTCATGATTCCTCCTGATGCGAACGCTGCGGCGTGGTCACAACTACCCACATGAACGGACCAAGCCAGATGCCCCACCCCACGCTCGGCACATGGCGGACCTTGAACGCCCACGAACTGAACTCGCGACGGCTGATTCGCCCGTATACGATCTGCGGCATGTTAGCCTCCCTGGCTTAGTAGGACCATCATACCATAGGATCAGGCGGTTGTACAGCGTACTTCGGATGAAGTCCACGATCATCCGGATGCGGAGTCCACGGCTTCTCAGCCATGAAACACGGCACGCCAAAGCGTGTTGTGTGCGGCGCAAGTGTCTCGTCCTTGCGCAACCGCGGACGCATGCGGCAGTAGCCGCACAGCACCTTCACGGCTCGATCAGGCGAAATTGATCGTTTGGATAGCAGCGGCGCCAATAGATCAAAGCGTCTCGCGCCATCTCAAGATCAGACTCCTGATGCCAGAGTACCCACTTCTTCTCAGGTACGCCGTAGAACGTCTCGATGTCGTACGTTGGCTTGTCGTTCACGGTCCACGCCAGGAACAGCGTGCGCACCGCAGCCGGGCAAACGGATCCTCGGGGAAGCGAAGATCATGCCCGAAGATCATGCACCACATGCTCGTCTCCATGATCTCTAGCAGGGACCGTTCGGCTCGTCCTGCACGACCGGCTTGCCGTCCTCGACCAAGATCCAAACCGTGGAAACCGCCTGCCACTTCACAACTCGGGGCTCGCCACGGTAGTCTTCGATCACCAGCGTCGGCAGGTCGACGTAGCCGCTGACGCGTGCAACTCGCTGCCAGTCCTGCTCGTCCGCGTCGTAGTCGTCGTTGGGCACGATCGAGTCGAGCGGGAAGTCGTCGTCAGGCGCGGTGACAAAGCAGCCGGCGAACAGGTCCTCGACGGTGCCGACCTTGATCTCGCGAGTCATGATGATCTCCTTTGTTAGCCACCTTGGCTGATAGGACTATTGTATCAGGATCACCCTGACTTGTACAGGGCTCAGACGACGTGTTCGCCGCCTGATCACTTATACACGCCATGGCGAATTTTGCGGCTCGGCACCTCGCCGAACACGACCTCGGCCGGCTTGTCGTCGCCGAACCACCGCACGGCCCCGATGCAGACCCAGTCGCCCTTGGTGCGCATCGACTGGTCGTGGTGCGCCAGGACGCGCTGACCCTCGGTGTAGTACGGGCTGTCGCCGGATCCGGTCCACAGCTCGAGGGTGCTCGAACCCGCCTTCTTCATGATCATGCCAATGAGCTCGTCGTGCAGCCAGTGCCCCTGCGGCTTGACCGGGTTGACGGTGCCGGCCATCTCGTGACCACCGACCATGAGGATCGCCGCGCTGTTGTAGTTGTGCATGAGATCTCCTTCGTCGGTGGGCTCCCTGCCCGTATGATTATTATACCATACCGTTGAGAAGTTGTACAGGGTTCTACTTGGCCAGTTCCCGCACGTTGTTCGCACCGTAGCCGTTGGTCAGGCTGCCTACGCACTCCGGGTCGTTGCAGGCAAAATGCGACTTGGTGGTGCCGACGTACGTCTGGAAAGTGATCTTCGCGACCCGCCCGCACTTGAAGTTACCGAGCTTGTTGCCGCGCCACATGCGCCGCTTACCTTCGCACCTCTTGTTCGCCATGATGATCCTCTCTCCGCCAGGCTCCCTGCCTGTAGCTATATCATACCACAGACAAGGAGCGTTGTACAGGGTTAGAGAACGCTGACCTTCGTGATGATCCAGCCAGTATCGAAGTCATGGTTCTCGAGACGTTCACGAAGCTCTACAGCCACGTCCTCCGAGCTTGGGCGCCAGCCGTCGCCTTCGACGGCGTTGTCCGGCTCTCTCGCGACCTTGACAACGATCTCCACCCAGTCGTGCACTGCCATCAGATGTCCATGGAGCTCTCGTAGTAGGCACCTGGGCACAGCCACACCTCGGTGTTGTCTCCGTTGATCTCCTCCTGGTACGGGTCAGGCGTCAGCGTCTGGACGCCGTCGCAGTCGCGATTCACGTAGTCGATCATCTTGCCACAGAACTCACAGGTCTCCATCAGATCTCTCCATTTCCGGTCGAGCGGGTCAGCTCCAGGCCGAGCTCCTCGAGCTTGGCGGCGAGCACCGTGCGAGCCTTGTCGAAGACCTCGCCGTCATCACCCTCGGCAGCTTCGAGCATCATGCCCATCGCAACGAGCTTGTTCTGCACGGTGGCACGCGGCGGCAGACCCGGGATGAACAGGTTCCTGATGCCCTTGTAGACCGAGGTCTTGCCGTACCAGTTCTTGCCGGTCTCCAGCTCGAACGTGAGCTGGCTGACCGCGCTCAGGAAGTGCCAGTTGCTGATCTGCGCCGGGGTGTCGAGAGTGAACGAACCGTCCGTCATGATTTCCTCTTCTTTGTTGGCTTCTTGCCGATGAGACGACTATACCACAAAGCCCAGCCCATGTACAGGCCGGGCTTTGCGATCTGTCATCCGATGTTGGCGAACAGGAGCGAGGGGTCGACCAGCTCGAACACGTTGTCGTCGAAGGTGCCGCTCATCGCCGGGTAGAGGCTCGATGCGCTCGGGTCCGAGTGGACGAAGTAGACCTTCACCGGCAGGAAGTCGCGCAGCATCAGCGCGTAAGACTCCCACTCCTTGGTCAGGAACTCGAACTCCAGCAGGGCGATCCCGGCGTTCTTGGCGACGAACCGAACCGCCGCCTCGACACCGCGATCCAAACCGGTAGCGAGCATCAGCTCAAAAGGCTGCTGGCTGAAGGTGACGAGGTGCTGCAGGACGATCTGCTGGACGATCGGGATAGCCTGGGCGGGGTGGGCCGACCGGTCACCGGTGATCACAACGGGAAAGACGGGTGTCATGTTGTCTCCTTGACTAGTTGGTGGACTGGTACTATCTTACCATAGGCATCCTGTGTTGTACAGGGAAGTGAAAAAGCCGGCCGATCCCCTACTAGGACCGGCCGGCTCGGCAGCTATCCTGAGTAACCAACTCAAGATTGAGCGCATTTAGGTTCGTTAGGCGCCCCTACTGCCTGGCTTCTGGTGGCTCGCGCGCGCAAGTAATACCAGCCCGGAAATTGAAAAGCCTGCCCGGGTTCACGCTAGAGATCGGCGACGACCTCTAGCCGCTCAGGGCCTAAGAACTGTTTAGACTCGCCCCTGACGAGTTCGTGCTTACGCGCTGGCTGCCAGCCGCGCTCGCTCCTTGGTGGCACCGACGCCAGCACCGAGACGCTGGTCTAGAGCTGCAAGCTGCTGCTCGGCGCTTCGCTGCGCGTGCGCAGCCTGCGACGCCTTGGCGAAGTTCTTACGAACCTCGCGGGTCTCGCGATCGTTGATCTTGGGCATCCTCAGCCTCCAGGGCTTCACAGGTCCAGCAAGGTCGTTCCTTGCTGCTGGGATTATCTTACCACGTTCTGCGTTCGTTGTACAGCGGTTACGCGTTCAGACTTCCGTACACCTTCCGCTCGAACGTGTCGTCAAGAGCAAGTCGACTCTTCGCACGCTTGCCGCTGTCGAGGTGCTGCAACTCCACCAGCATCTTGCGAGGCGCAGCCACGTCCTGTGCCACGCTGAGAACCAGCCAGTCATCGGCCTCGGTGAACAGCCCGCCGGTGATGATCATGGATGGCTGGATCACCTGGCCGTCCATCACCTGAACGAACGTGCCGTCATCCGTTCGCTTACCTGCCATCTAGTGCTCCTCATTGAGCCCAATGACACGCTTGACAGACGCCTCGATGACGTCAACTGGCACGCCCTCAAGATCTGGCTCAGTGTCACCAAGATCTACTGCGTGCTCGTACGAAGTCCAACTACGCATCTCGTCAGCGTAGCCGTTCTCTTCGGCGTTAGAGATCGCACGGCGCACAATGTCATCGATCATCGAACATCTCCTCGTGCTCGAGCAGCAACTTGACGAGCTCGTCGCGTTTCATGCGTCTACCGCGACGATCTTCAGGCTCTTCGACGCCAGCACACGGTCGATCAGGAGGAGTGCCGTAACGATGCCTCCCTCGTAGTACGAGCTGCCGTCGTTACAGAAGATCGCGATGTTAAGCACCGCGCTGCGATGGACCTCGGTCTTGATCGCCTGTTCTACCGCGGACTCGAGGTCCACTAGATCCACCGAGTCGTTCATGTAATCTTCCTTTCAATGATGATGATCACAGGTCGACCTCCGTACGGACGCCCTTGGACGAGACCTTCTCAGCCTTGATGAGCTCGAAGCTGCCGCTGTACTGCCGGCCGCGAGTCACGAACTCGCGGGCGAGAGCCTTGCCGTTGAACGTGTCGACCTTCTCGAGGACGGTCGAGTGACTCGGGTTGATATACGTGATCTCGTACTTCATCAGAGCACTCCCAGTTCGTCGAGCGTGAAGCCACAGCAGAAGCAGTAGCCAAGACGATCAGCGGCGGGCTTGAAGATGCCAGACATGCACTCCCACTGGGAGCTACGCCAAGCCGCGCGAAGCTCTGCCGCACGCTGTTCGAGCGCGATGTCGGACAGTGGCGAGTCGTACAGAACGGTATTGAATTCCATGGTAGCCTCCTTGACTGGTAGGTCTATCATACCATGAAGATGGGTGGCTGTACAGCCCGGTGTTGGCGACGAGCTACGAGTACGAGACCTAGAGGGTTAAGGTCCTCTCGCCACCAACACCGGGGTACTGCATTCAAAACCCTCTTAATTAAGCTGCATGGCGGCTGTTGTACCCCACAGCGCCACGCCCTCCTTGCGCTCAGCTATCGGAAACCGCTTCACTGAACTCCGGCAGGTCTAGCCGACGTGCAGACCCGGGAAGCGGAACGTCCGCTTGCCCTCCGGGTCGGTCGTCGTGTGCTTCTCGATCAGGGCCGCGTTCTCCTTGCGAGCGGCGTCCTTGTCGAAGTTCGTGAGTGCACCCCAGCGGAAGGTCGCGATCGGGTCGACCATGCCCTCCACCTTGAGCTCAGTTGCCGTGCCCAACAGGCCCTGGATCTCGCTCTTGATCGCCTTGACCTTGTCGGCGGCGAGATCAGCCTCGGTCTCAGCCGCCTTGTACCGTGCAGCGAGCGCGAGCGCGACCGGAGCCTTGAGCTCGACCACCTCGCCGTTCTTGCTCTTGGCGACCTTGTCGACCTTGAGCGGGTCCTTGTCGGTAATCGCGATCATGCCGGTCTCAGAGAGAACCTGCATGGCCTCGAGCAGCTGCGACGTGGTGAGCGTGGTGGTGGTCATTTTGTCTCCTGTAGTCCTACCGGCCCTCTTGCCGATAGAAGTACTATACCACCTTCTCGTCCTCTTGTACAGGGTCGCAGGCGACGAGTAGTTGACGGTACCCAGAAGCTCGAAGAACCGTGCGAACGTCTTGCGCAACCTCCTCTGCCGTCAGGAACCCCGAGTCTTCGATCTCGAGAAGCAGCTTCATGATCAATCCTGGATGGGCTGGCGGAAGATGACTGCGCCCTGAGCGACGAGGGCTGGCTCGTGCTCATTGCCGTGGTGACCGCAAAAGAGTAGCTCTCCCGTGGAGAGAGTGACTCGTACGAAAGCTTGCGCTCCGCACTGATCGCAACGGTCGGCGATCTTCAGAGGGGCAGGGGTATCAGCAAGGGCAGATTCCATACCTGTAAGGGTATCCGATGTCGTCACGACCACACCGACTTCTTCTCGCGCTGCTTGTCGATTCCCGCCTGGATGAACTTGCCGATCACGCGGCCCTGCTCCGGCGTGTCAGGGTAGCAGAAGAACTGTCCGCTCTCAGAGTCACACTGCTCTTTCGGGATGAAGCCAGCGTTGACAACCGCGTCCTCGATCTCGTAGTTCCCGAACGACTCAGGATCAGCGCGGTAGACATCGTCGGGCGCGTTGCCCGTGACAGTCCACCGAGGAGGCTCTAGGAAGTCGGCGAAGTACATGTCGAAGCCGTCGGCAACATCTTCGTCCTGGTTGGGGTCTGGATCCACGCCTGGACTCACGCCTGCACCTTGAGCTTCTCGGCCTCAGCGATCGCACGATCGAACGCCTCGAGTACCTCGTCCACAGACTCAGTCATGTCGTTCCAATCGTCCACCGCCTGGCCACCGATCGCGTCACTCAGCGCGTCAACGGCCGGCTCGATGTCGCTGTACATCGTCTGCTTGTCGTCAGGGAACATCACCGTGAGGCCATACTCGTAGCCACCGTTCGCAACACGCATGGCACCGATCGAACAGACTCGGGCCGGCGTGAAGTTTCCGTCGCGGTAGGCGCTGTTTCGGGCAACATCGCCTCGCTCGACGATCACCTGACGTGCCTTCTTCAGGGTGTCGAGAACGTCGATCTTCATGATTCCCTCTCGTCGGTGGCCGGACTTCCTGCCGGTAGCAGTATCTTACCATACTACCGGCAGGAAGTACAGGGCCTACTTGAAGCTGCCCGGTCGCCGCATGTCGTGACCCATGCCGCTCGAGTTGCTCGGGTTCTGGGGCGGGTTCTTGCCGTGAGCGTCGAACGACGCCTGCCGGATCTCGAGCTTCTTGGGCTTGTGCATTCCTCGCGCCATGCTAGTTCTCCTTCGTCTTATCGGGTCGGGTTGCAAGAAACCAATCAACGAACGATACCGGCACGTCGACACCAGCACCTTCGTCATTGCTGCACCACGTGCACTTCGTGCTGAAGTGCAGATGAGGCTCGTTGCCGAACAGCTGACCGTGGAACGCTAGATCAACGAATTGCTGCTCTAGCAGTCCGCGGTACCGGAACGAACACGACGAGCAGCCACGCGTGTTACAGCCTGGATTGAGAAGACTTCGACCTCCTTGCTTGTCCCAGGCATCAGCAGTCTTCTCGAGGATTGCAATCATCACCTCGCGATCGTCTTGCAGCTTCTCGATCCGGTAATCAAGCACTGCGAGACTGTCAAGTAGTGTATTGGTTGAGGTCATCGTCATCAGCTACCGCCGTCCGATGATGAGCCAGTCACGTCCGCCCTGGTGGTACGAAGCGACCTCGTCGAAGCCCTCATCAACCAGCTTCTGAAGCTGGACAGCGAGAGAATCAGCCATCGTCTTGACGACCTTGAAATCCTTGGTCTCGTCGATCTGTGCACCCATGTCTCCTCCTTCCTAGATCTCGTTGGAAAGCTGGTACTTGCTTCGCAGCTCAGACGGCAGGTGCCAGTTGAGGCTCTTGAGAATGCGCGAGTACGCCTCATCGAGGTAGTCCTCGCACAGGTTGCTGGTGAGGCTGGTCGAGCGGGACGAGACCCGACGGCTGAGCGCGCGCTTGATCAGCTGTGCGTGGATATCGCCGTAAATGCGATCAACCATCTCGTACTCGGTGATCGGGACGGACGGGATGACGCACTTGCGGCCGTGCTCAGTGGGCTCAGAGAAGTCGCACTCGATCCCGGGGTGCCAATGCACCTCACCGACATCGAACTTCTCCCAGAGAGTCTTGGACCGCAGCGTCGCCTCGAAATTGGCCGCGGCGGTCAGCTGCGCGTCGAGCATCCAGGAGTCCAGAACACCCCAGCCACTGGCGATACGATCGGCTGCCTTCTCGGCAGCCGCCTCGACCTGCTCGACTGCGTCCGAGTGGAGCTTCCTCATCACGGAGATGAAGTCTTGCTGCGCGCGCTCGGTCATCTCGCGCTGAGCCGCGGCACGCTCCTCGGCAGTCTTCTCCTCGACACCGACCTCGAGCACGTCGGTGAGCTTGAAGGTCCAGCGCGTCTTGTCGTCGACGGGGTTCTCAAGAGTGATCGTGGTGTTGACCCGCTTGGGGTCAGTCTCGATGACCTTGACACCGAACAGCGTGTTTCCGGGCTTGACAGCACCAGCCGCCCTGTCGCGCGTAACGATCTCGGGCATCTCGTTCTCCGTCTCTACTGGCTCCCTGCCAGTGGGTCTATCATACCATGTCGGTGGGTGATTGTACAGGGCTAGATTTTGCCCTTGATCTTCAGGTAGGTACCGACCACGAAGGGCGCGATCATCACCATGATCCACGCGATGACGATGAACGCGAGACCATGATCATTGACGAAGTCGATCATACAGCCTCCTTGGCTTTGGCTGGTAGGACCATCGTACCATATTAGCTCGCGCTTGTACAGGGCCTACCTATCGGTGTCTGAGTTTGAACTCGACGTGACCTGTCTCCGCGACGTGCGCATTGAGCTCGCCAATCGCTGCTGCATACGCAGCGCCTACGCCTGACTTCTGCGAGAAGCGGATGCTGTTCCAGCAGGGCTCGTGGTTGCAGGAGCAATACGCGACAAGATCGCCGCTGTCTTCAACGGCGATCTTGTGCGCGTACTTCCTCTGCTTAGAGGGCACGGCTCACGGCGAAAGCGACCAGGACCTCATCGCCACGCTTGCTGATCCGGAACTCGCCACGCGGGAACGCGGTGCTACCGCTACCGCTCAGGTGGTTGGAGAGGTACAGCGGGTTACGGCCCTCGAGCGGCAGGACGGCGAACTTGCCCGGGTTCTGCCGGCACGCCTGGGCAACGATCGCGTCGCTCGCGGGAGCGGCACGGCCACGCGGCGACGGGAGATGCTCGACGAACTGCACGTCGGACTCGCGGGTAACGGTGACAGTGGACATGGGGTTTCCTTTCATAGGGAAGTCGGCTCCTTGCTTCAAGATGTACTATACCATGATCCGTACCAGTTGTACAGGGCCTGGAACTACGCGTTCTTGTGGTAATTCAGCTTGGTCCAGTGATCTACCAGCCAGTCAGCGACATCGTCTGCAGAAGCAGATGCGCTCGGACCATCAGGATCGAGAGGCTCCTGGTCGCCACCGGTGTCATAAGCCGCCTCCCAGCCAGGCACGTTGTGCTCGCGAGTGGCAACAAGGTGCCCTCCCGGACAGGAGATCATGATCTCCGGGATGATGCCGGTGGTGGCATAGAGTCCACGCTTCCCCAGAGCGTAAAGGATGTCCGCTGACGTTGCGGGAGATGCGACCTGCTCGTCTTCGACGATGTACCACACCCAGCTCGGAGCCTGCACGAACCCGTCCTCGAACTGGCTGTGGTAGAACTCGCCGTCGGTAGGCGAGTACTGAACGAGGTACGTGCCGATGATCGCAAGTGCGTCCTGAGTGAAATCCTGCTCTGCGTTGAGGGCGTTCTGCTCGAGAACCATGCGCTCTGCCGTCTCGAGGCTGATCTTGAAGAACGGGCCCTGACTCATCCAGCCGGTGATGATGCCGTCATAAACCTCATCGGTCCAGCTACCGGTGAACTTGACCGGCTCGCCGATCATGTACATCTTCATCGTGATTCCTCCGTCGTGATGGCTTCTTGCCGGTATAACCATAATACCATGGCCGGACCCAGATGTACAGGGCCCGGCCGTATGGTATTGCGATCTTGCTAGACGGACGCGACGCCGACCTTGGCGGCAGCGACGGCAGCCTTGACGTCCTTGAGGACCCGGACCCGGCCGTTGCGGTGCTTGACGGGCGTGAGGGTGGAGAGGCGACGCATGGCCTCCGCGCCGAGGAACTCGTCGTCCTGGAAGACGAGGACGGCGCGCTGGCTCTTGGCGTCGATCCGGCGAACGAAGGCGACGTGGTCGGAGACGGTGCGAACGACGGTGCCGGGGGTGAGAATGTTGATGGTCATGTGAACTCCTTGTTCGGTGTGGGCTACCAGCTCCTTGCTGATATGAACAATCTACACCCTACCGTGACGGTTGTACAGCCCGGTCGTGAAAAAAGTTCACCGGGTTTACCCCTGTACAAGTCAGGGTGATCATGGTACTATCGCGCTCGCGGGTGCAGGCGTTGCGCGATCTCAACGGTATCGGGGCTGGAGGTCCCGTTGGCGGCATATGCCTTGAAGGACGCCCATGCGCTTTGCTCGGCCTCGCGTGCGCTCGAAAGATCTAGTCGATGTTGAGGAATTGATACCGCCGGGCCTCGATCTACGAGGTATTTGACCCGTGACGTGGCGGTTTCTGCTCGATGCAGCAATGCGCCTAGGACGCGAGAATCGATGTCTGCTCTAAGAACTGGTCGGTCAATATCGTCACCCCGTGCAAGATCGCTTCCTGCTGGTTCGGGTGACCCGTCTCGCAGCAAGGCTTGCTGAACCCGAACCCAGCCGCGGGCGCGATCATCATCACGTGCGCAGATTGCGCATTCGTCCTTAGACGTACCGTGAACGCTGGACTCATTTAACTCTCGCTCTGCTGCTATCATGGGTGGGAAAATCTCCTTGCGTCGTTGTACTAATTGTACACTCTGATAATCTTTCAAACACAACAAAACCCGGCCGTTGATGGCCGGGTCTCGTTGTGTGCCAAAAGCTGGAGCAGAGCGCTACGAACTAAAGCGGAACTTTAGTTCAGGCGTGGTTACCGGTCGGGGTTGAGCCTTCCCAGTACTCGACACCGTGCAGAGGATAGTGAGTGTCAGGCACTGCCTTCTCCTCGATTACGCCGCCAGCCTCGCCGGTGAAGAAACCTGAACCTTCGTATGCGCTCGAACCGCGCTCTCCGCCCTTACCTGCAACCGGCGGAGTTCCTGGGCGCTTGGTGGCGTCCGGGGTCCATGGGTCGAGGGTAGCTGGGTCGCGTGGGTTAGGAGTCTCAGCAAGAGTGTTCTTGCTCTCCTCGTAGAATACTGCACTTGAGTCTGCCATGCGCTTTACCTCTCTGATGCATCTGAGTCGGGCGCGGCATCTGCCTCGTCCGGTACCGGTGTGTCTACAGTAACACCTTCAATGATGCGATGTTCGCTTTCAAGTGCAGCCTCGTTGCGCTTTCGCAGGGATTCAAGCCGGTCACGCAGGATGTCTGCTGGATTTGTAACAACGTCAACTGTGAGGTTTACATCTACACCGCCGCGTACACCAGCACGATCTAGAATCTCAGTAGCGGCCTTCAACTTCACAGCTTCACTGCTTGCATCCCGCATCATCTCAACAAGTGTCTCAACTGCACCGTCGGATGAATCAATTAAGCGCAACATCATTGCTTGTCGGCGGTTTGCTGCTGCAGCTTTGACTGCTGGAAGTTTTGCGCCGTGCGACTCGCACACAACAGTACCTAGCGTTGACTCACGTCCGCAGCGCTTACCAGCGCGGGGTCCATTTCGAGTTACACCGGTGCACCGAACAGCTCGCATTGGACGAGTAGGAGTTGGTGTAAATGGACGAGCATTGCGCTCTAGCCACATGATTTCAACTGCATCATCATCCGCTACTGACACAGCGTCAGCAGCGACTAGGTCAATATCATCCTCATCTGCGTTCATGTGTTGATGGTACATCCTTGATCTACCACCATAAGTGCAATCACCATAGATTATACATGTGCACGAATATTTATTCAGTGATACGCTATAACAATAATCCTGCTACCCAATCCCACTTGCACTAAGCATGTAGACCGTCATCCCGCATTCGACGTGCTTACCGCATTTCACAGCACGATCACCAAGCGTCTTTGTTGGGAAGAAGTTATAGCAGTCGATACAGAAATCCCAGGTGCGCGGACGATGACTGCACACACACGCCTGCCACACCGTAGCGAGAACCGGCGTGTTATCACACTCGGTCTTCTCGTACGTTCCCACGCACCGGCGCTTTGGTCTTGCCAACACAGGTTCATCAACTGTATCCATCTGCCACAGGAACTCAATCACTTCGTTCATCAAAACTCTGGTGCCTCGATTCGCACGTACCGTGATCGGTCAACGCTGTCTTCAGGTCCATGCATCCGCTGCGAAGTAAATCCCCAGCATCCGCACCTGTAGCAAAGATCTAAAGCATCCACACTTTCGCCATGCTCTTCCCAGAGGTGATTACACGTACACATCTCTTTGTGATGTTCAGCGCACCTAGCACACCTAGAACAACTCACTCGCTTTCACCCCGTACGTAATCAACTCTCCAGATTCGATGCCAGGGGTAGAACACCGTTTTCTCGTCGTCAACTATTACCCGAACCCCAACGCTATTTGTTACCAGAAGTTGAACGTCATCTGCATGAATCATGGTTCCCGGCACTGGGCACCCAGCGGAGTAGCCAACCAGCGTGATTGAGACCGGATAACTCATGACTCTTGACCCGTCGCCTTCTTGAGCATCTCGCCCCATCCACCACTTCTAATTTCCGCTCCGCACTTGGTGCATCGCTCGATCTTCGTACGGGTAAGCGCATTCTCTCCGAGATCAATCTTCCGCTTGTGCTTGCATCTTCGCTGTTCGCGGTTCACTGCTGCCCGCGAAGAACTCGAAGCACTTCCTCAGTCGGCGTCCTGTCATTCCAGTCATAGAGAGCCATGTACGCACTAACCGCATCAAGTACGTAAATCCCTGCTCGAGCAAGAATCAAGTCACGAATCGCGTCACGCTGCGCCCATGCGTACCCTTTTCGGATTGTCGGATTAACAGCAACGCAGCACGGCTGACCCGCAGGGTCAGGTTCACCCTGCCAATGCCCGAGTCGCTCAATGTCATCGGCAATGCTGTTCAGAATCTCATCGTTCGTCATCTTGCTTCTTCCATCCTGCCAGCCCATAGCTGGTCAAATTCACTTCGACTGTAGCGAGTAATGTGCCATCCTCCGCCTTCCGGACAGAAGTACACCCGCTCTCCATCAACCTTGTTTCGGCTGTGCTCCGCGCGCTTCCACGAAGAATACAAACCCTTACGGCAACTGCAGCGCCCTTTCACAACTCACTCGGTTTCCTGCGCCGCTACGGCGAGCAAATCCTTCACGTCCGATACGTCGTTCACGTCGTCATTGAACTCCCACGCACGATCGATAGGACCCATGTAGTCAGCCAAGTTCCTTGACTTAACCACCTCATTGAGGCGCCTTACTTCCGGTAGCATGTAGACATTCTCGTTACCGGACAAGTCGATGCGTAGCAAATCATCCTCAGACATTCCAGCAGCAAGCGCTACCGCACCGACAATGCAGACGCATCCGGTCTTCTCGTCAAGTAGACGGTGCTTACCCCATCCCCGAGTCTCGAGCTCCTCGATCGCCTTCAAGTACACGTTCATCTGTAGTCCCATTCTGTAGCGTAACGGTTGCAGTCATTACATTCGCATGGTTCACCAGGCAGCCACGCTGTTCGCCCACGGTTTGTCATCGCCGCCTTCACCATCGTCCCATAGTGCTCATCCGTGAACGTGTCACGAACCTCAAACACGGTCGGTGGCGGATCATCTGCATGCACGGCGAGCATCGAACCTACTCGCTCGTACCATTCACGATCCTCTCCCGACAGGTCGTCAACAGTCCACGTCGTGAGCACGGGCGGACCAGCACCCGCCTCCACTTTCTCTTGACCAAATCTCGGTCGAACTGCACCGTCACTCGATCTGCAGACAACCAACGCAAGTACGGCAACGAATGCGTTGAGGGACCCAAGCCACATCTCTCCGGTGTACGTAAAGTTGAGAACGGCGAAAATGGTGTTTGCGACAATCAGCAGCAACCAACCAAAAACTATCATTCTTCAGTCTCAACTCCCTCGCTGCGCATCAGCTCGAGGAGCTCTGCCGGATCGGTAATCTCCCATGACCTGATGAACAAGTTCATCGCCTGCTCTTCCGAGAGTCCGGTTAGCTTACGTGCATCGACAAGTGGATATTCAACAATGTGATGAGAGTACGGGCGAGTAAAGTCAAAGTCATCGCCATCATCTCTCGTCATACGTCTTGGATTGGGCTGAATCCCATACCCCATCAAAATCAGCACGTGTCCTGCCAGACAGAATGCAGTACCACACTCGTTGTCAGCCCGTGATGCAAACATCTTCTGGTTCCAGTGCTTCGGGTCCTTGACGATCTGGTTGAACGCCGCCATCAGCAGTTTGCTGTTCACTCTTCCCACTCCTCCTCGTCCGGGTCCGCGATGCGCTTAACGAGATTTCGCATCATCTCCACCGAGCAAATACCAGCCGAGTCGATGAACAGCCGCTGCGACTCTTCATCGTCAAGGTCGAGAAGTTTCTGACCCTCAGCCAACGCAGATGTAACGATCACACCATCAGGATCAACAAACCATACGTACGAAGTGCTATCATCATCATCAGGACCAGCAGGAACCAGATCAAGAGTATGAACCTGGGTACCGTTAGTGTACTTCACTCGTGTAAGAGTGTACCCACTCTCGAGCATCGCATGACCAGCAAAGCACGCAGTCGTCCCACACATCCCGTTCTGAACCCAACTGCCTTGATTCCACTCCGCAGGGTTAGCCTCGATCTTGTCCATGACTCGCATCGCTAGTTCACGGTTCATTACACGAACTCCGTATCCAGGTCAGACGTGTAGTCATCGTTCGGATGCGCGATGACGTGCTCCATGAGGTTCCGCATCTCAACCCGATCTCTAATGAACGCCGAGCTGACGAACAGCCGATGCGCATTGAAGTCGTTCATCCCCAGCAGATCTACCGCATCGTAGAGTGCGTACTCAACGAGCTCCCCATCCGGCCGGACAAACTCAGCGTACGTTCGATCGGGCTCATCGTCCTCGGCAACCTGCGTCAACGTGTACCCACTCTCCATGAGCACATGACCCGCCAGGCACATAGTCGTTCCGCACTCGTTAACCCAACTCATCTGGTCCCACTCGGCAGGCGAAGCGTCGATGCGATCCATCGCCCTCCGTAGCAAATCTGCATTCATATTTCTCTCCCTCATCCGTCGTTGACCGATCCTTCCCTCGTATCATACCATTAACCACTCGCTTTGTACAGCCAACCCACGTACTTGTACGATTCTGCCTCGCACTGATACCTCAGTTCCAATTCCTGTGAATTCCACCGATTTTCCTATAGTAGCCTCCAGGATTTTTCGATTTGAAATATCCCTTATCCTCGTATACCTAAAAGAATGGTAAGGGAATTTGGGAACTGTATGGAATTGGATAGTCCAAAACCGGTTCTGAGCAGGCATTTTCAGAGTTCCCGTCCCAATTCCCCTCCCCGATACCAGAATCCCAAAACGGGAATTGGTATCAGCTATACTAGGACTTTCCTCTTCCCGACCCACTCTCAAATCCCTAGTATAGCGCTTCACCAATACTACAGGTCGTGAGGTACCGCGATCCCTCCCCATGTCCTAGTAATACCCGGCGCAATTCCCCCGACGTCCACCTTTCGAACCCGCGTAAACACCATCGCAGTTCGGTTTGTGGCGCTGTCGAGCATCGTTTTACGCTTACTTCCGCCCTTCTCGTGGATCATCGACAGCGCATTTCGCATCCACTTCTGACTCAGTTTCGCCTCGGTCTGGCCGTACTCCATCTGTGCAAATCCAAGCCGATTCGCCATCTGGTTGATCAATACTTCCATCTCTTCTTTGGGCACACCATCCCGGTTCAACAACCCCTCGGTGTCCCATTCGAAGTCCGTGCAAATCCGGATTGTCGCAGCCCCCGAATAACTCGGCTCCTCCCCGACCATTGCGTACACGATCTTCGCTACCGGATCGGCGTCCGCCGCGAACTCGTCACGTGCTTCCTTCATCGCGTTAGGAACGTCTCCAATGCCTCCGTCGATCCCGTATTGGCGTAACCCTTGAAGCACCCACTGGAGGATCGCAGATCGCTCCTGGGGGCTTTCTAGAACCCTTGTAGCCCACTGCTCGTCAGCCCGGTGCTCGGGCGGAGCAGCCGCCCATTCTTTCGGATTCTTCGACCGTACCCACAGCCGATGCTCGAACGGCACAACGTGGATTCGTCCTAACGCTGCAGTGTCTCCGGCCGGAAGTTGCGGCGTGTGGTTGCTCGCCATGAACAGAGTCGCGGTGAAGTAGAACGTCACGGCGTTGGCGTACTTCGCCGTTCCCTCTACCGTTTCACCACCGGTAATCTGCTTCAAAAGCGCCTGGTCCAACTGCTCGTTGTCAGCCAGCTCGCTCATGATGGCGAAGCGCTTTCCGCGAGAGTACGCCTTGAACCTCTCGCCCGCGCCTCTAGCCGCACCCTTCTGGGTCAGGGCGTCCGAAGTCGAGACGACGCTGTACGGGGCGAAGACTCCTCGCGCCCCAGCGATGCACTCCTGCAGGGTCGACTTGGCCGTGTCACCAACTCCGTACTGCCAAACCATGCTCTTTCCAGCTTCACCGGGACGACCCAGGAGCGCAGCGCCGAACCTCTTCTGCAGGTACGTCCTCACCTCCCGGTCAGGAAGAACCTTCTCGACTCCGCGATCCCATTCCGAAATCCCAGCGTTGCGCTCCGCGTCTCGAAGCCCAACCGAGAGCGACATGGTACTCATGTGCATCGGCGAGAAGTCAAGCAGTTCAATGATCCCCCGACGTTGCACCTCGTCAACGTTAATCGCCCCGTCCTTCAAGACGATCCAACGCATGTCCGAGTCCCATGTCGTCTGGGCTACCGCCAGCCTTTGACGCAGCCCAGCTTGCAGCGCACTGTACTTGCCCCGCGGAATGTCTCTCGCCATCTTGTGCGCTTTGGCTGCGGCCGCGAACATCTCCGCCCGACTCGCCTCGTACCGCTCATACTCCTCAATATCATCTGTAGTCGCCGCTCCGTCTGGAGGTTCTTGGAACGGCTCAACGATGTCGATCAGAGCGCGCAGCAGATCGGCTCCTCGGTTCAGGGCAGTTGCGAAGTCATCGATGCATCGGGCGATAAGTGACCCAACCGTTTGTGTTCGTGCGGAGGTGAGGATTTCACCTTCCTTCTTCCATGTGCCGGTTCCCGAGTCATACACCATGAATGGTCGGCCCTGAACATCGATGTTCGCCTTGATGATGTGGCGCAGCGCCATCTCCATATGATCAACGCAGCGCGACTCGGTCCACGGCGCACGCTCGGCGATGCAGTCGTAGATCTCCCGACCTTGCGATCCCTCAAGTCCTCGGCGCATGTCCGGAGGAAGCGGGTCACCGAGTCCCGCCATCATCTCTGGATTTGTCAAGATAGGTGCAAGCCACGCTAGGTCGCTGTTCCACCAGACGGCGAGGTTCCAGTCGAAGTCGAAGATCGTTGTTTTGTCTTCGAACCCGTCAATCTCAATATCCGACTCGAGTCGCCGAGTCCACCCAAAATGTTTGTCTGCTCTGATCGCCATGCGGCAATCCTATCACAGAACAAGTTCCCGCGATACACAGGAACTGCGGGAATTTCAACTGGGTAATTCCTACGCCGCCAGGAACTAGCGCAGGTAACAACCACGATGCGGCATCACGTGATGACCATCTTCAGGGTAGCAGTGGTCATCAGTTCTACTGGCCTGAGACGCCCGTAGCAGCGGTAGACGTGTCTTCCCGTCGGTACATTCATGCTCGCCGGAGACCGACCCGCAGACGTGGCATGGCAGCCATTTTGTGGATTGCATCGCTTTTACTACGGAAATCAGCACCGAGTGTGCTATTGGCTGCAAGTCATCATCGTCTACGTCTATACCGCCAAAGTCGCGCGCGTTAGTAAGTGCTTCTACCGCAGCATCAAGTACTTCTTGCGGAATTCCAGCCAACGGATGCGATCCGCCTTTGCCGTCACTTGCCGGAGGGTCGTCGTATATCGTCATTAGTCTACTCCAGTCCTAACTGCGTGCGGACAAACTCCGCTTCGTTACCGTTCCAGTTCAATTCGACATGTACACGGTACTTCGTCAGAGGAACTTCTGCTTCGTGCAAATTCAGTAGCCCAGTCTCAGGCGAGTCACTGAACAAACTCATCGCCTGCGAGTCACCGAAGTCAGTTGCCGCAGCCTTGCGAAGTTTGGAGGGGTCGACTCCCGGACGTGCCCAGAGAGTTCGACCTTCACCGTCGTGCCCGATCTGAGTCCACCCATGCGGGAGGAGAATATCTTCCCACGTATGCGTATCGTTGAATTCGTCTTCAAGGCTGGTGAGTGCCATCAGGCGGTTCCATCCACCCTTCTTGAGACCGACGATATCAAGCGCACTGTCACGCGACTTGCGGTGACTTAGTTTTCGCTCTTGAATCTTCGTTTTGTAGTCGCCCCACGCGGCGGTAGACTTCGCTTCGAGCGTCGAAGCCAGTACAGTTCCCTTTGTGCTGTAGAGAAGGCGTACTGGCTTTGGCTCATCGCCTTGCTCTTTGGCCCAGCGAATCGACCCGGGCAGTTTCATAATGCGATCGCAGTTCGTGAGCTTGTCGATCTTCGACTGACTCTCGCGTTCTAGGTGCGCCCACCACATCTCGGTGAGTTCTTCAGCGTGCTCGGGGTTCAACGGCTGCGCCGTCTTCCAGTAGCCGTGAACGCCACCAGTACCAGTTGCCACCACGATCGTGGGTAGCGGGTCGATGTATCGGAGCAAGTCAAGCGCGTGCTCTTCGTCTCGGAACGCGTCGTCCTTGTCAACATCGAGGTCGATCCACACGCCCGGGACATACGTGATGTCTTTCTTCCCGCCCTTGCGCCGACCAGTTGGTCCCTGAGGCTTCTTGCCCATGACGCCAACACCCATGTACAGATTCCAGCGCATGTCGTCCGCGTAGATCAGCTCGTCCATGTCGGCAACCCTAAACATGTCTCGGAGCTCGACAGGCGTGTGATGCATATTCTTTACGACACCGGAGCCTCCGGGCGTAATGCGAGTGACGACCGAGAACTTTTCACGTTCCTCGCCGAACCAATCGTCGTAGAACTGAGCCGCTTGATGCCCGTCAGCGTGCGGTACGAGCGAGTCGAAACTTGCACTAGGCACTAGAATAGACCTCGCGCAGCAGCATCACGCCGGTCTTCGACTAATGGGCGAATGGCCTGCACGATTCCAAGTTCGTATTCTTCACCGGTGGGGGTGTCGTAGTCGCAGGCGAGTTGAATTTCACCCATGATATTAGCAACGCCTATTGCATCAACTGCTGATTTGTCTATTGGATTTGCGAAAACTGCCAAGACGCAAAACAGAACAGTATCGTTACTTGCCGCGTATCCCCATCGGTCTCGTAGAGGGTACCCAGAACTGTACGTCAATTCGCGTGCAAGCGCAACTCGATGTTGATTTTCATGCGTAAACTCAAGCATCAACATTCACCCCAGTAACAAGTGCTTCAATCGCTTCTTGCTGGCCTTCAGTGAATTGGTACGAACTCTCAGGATCTGCCAAGCGGTACAGGTGAACCCGACTCACTCCAGCCGCCATAGCGACATCGTCGATTGAGTGCCCACTGTGCCGACGCCACACGTCAACACGTTCC
>Ga0210040_10001167_pt1 | contig 40653 bp, 15 predicted proteins | sample CryGeyCG12114_NA_FD_185462 | JGI IMG/M metagenome (GOLD analysis project Ga0210040, IMG submission 185462) | Groundwater microbial communities from aquifer - Crystal Geyser CG19_WC_8/21/14_NA (SPAdes) (version 2) | ecosystem: Environmental > Aquatic > Deep subsurface > Groundwater | place: USA... | reverse complement strand
AAAGTCTTGTAAACTCATTGCTATAACAATGAGGCGACTTTTCCCCCATAAATTCAACAAATCACCATTTAACCAAAATAGCAAACTCACTATTGGAGAGGTGTCTTTTATTTTGAAACAGACAGTAGCTTCCACGTAATTATTGTTATTTATTTATTTACGAAATAATATTACCTTGGTAACATAAGACGCTAGAGACCATATTTTTAATTTTAACATGAATCTGAAAGACTCTGAACGCCATAAGAATTATTTATTATGTGAATTTTCCCGTATAGAGTGCAACATGAGTTTTCATTAAATTTTCAATAACAATCATGTGTTATTTAGGTTACAGTGTTCCATAAATAAGCAAAATATTGAATTTGCGGTTTGTATGTATGCAGCTTATGTAAAAATGGAAGGATTTTTGAAAACGTTTAGCTACCATACTTACCAACCAATTAAAAACTGATTGAAGTTCGGAGTTCATAGTGTCATCACTTGACCATACCTATATGATATTGCATTAATTTTTCATTATCATTGTGACCATATTATCAATTACACACAAAAGTTAATATCTACCAGAGAGAGAATAATATGTATTCGATGCAACAATGAAAAAATGAAGTACCAAAGCTACAGAAAGACAAAGGAAAAGGGGAACATATTCGCCATTGCAAGCTTTACTTCCATGCCATTTACGTAGCCGTTCTGCCGGCCATTATCTATCTACTTCTATCGTAGATTGTTGGTGTATAGCTACTTATCTATTGCCAATCATGTCAATTAAATAATAATTGTTCGGATGCTGTTTGAAAAATTTGAAGTATTCATTTTTATCGCAAAAATCAGATACTCGAGGACGGAACTCCGTCCTGTAGTAGCAAATACAACTTTGCTACAATATAACTTATCATTTTCATGCCCGCGGTCTCTCGGAACTACGTTCGATTCATAGAAATAGATAGATATACCATATGCTCTAACATAATTTGGTTTAATATACTTATTGCCGCACTAGGTCTGCTGGAATATTTTCTCATGTCAATTTCCGAAGAATTACTCCGCTCGCTCATTTGAAACTCAAATTTTGGACAAAGAGGCTCCCTCCCATAATTATAAATATTGCTAAATCCAACTAGCAAGCTTCATTAACAATAAATCCATGGCGCCCATTTTATTCCTCCACCATATGTTGCTAGACCTTTAGAAAGTCCAAATTTCTAGCTGCGGTTGACATAGGCATCTACTGACAATTGAAATACGCTGAAAAGTATGGTTGGAGCAGGCATCCAATAGATGGCTAAACTCAACTTACATGAAATGGAATGCACAGAGGGAATTAATGAAACTGAGAAAAGATTCAGTCTGTCGCTGTATAATGTGTGATGGTATGCGGCTCAAAAAGTGCAGAATTTATTGTCGAGGGTTATATTTTCTTCTCAACTTTTTGTATTCCAACTGTGTGTACTATGCAGTTGGTGGTTTTTCATCATCTCTTGTATTTTGTGTGCTCTCCCTGGTTTCAAACGCTGCTTCCAATATCCAATGAAATGAAATGAGAAAGGATGACTAAACAGTAGAGTGTTAAGTGGAGCCAAGACTCAAGCTCTATCATATTTCAACTGTAAACTGTAAACCAAAAGTTTGTCATTTTCGTGGTCCGTTTTCATTGCCAATCAGTTTTAATCGCAAGGTTCCATTGGAATTAAAAAATGGGTTTGTGAAAGTTAGTAGATGGGGGAAAATGCAAGTTTCTCTTGGATTTCTAAAATACGGAATGGTATGTAACGTGTGTGATTTGCCGAGTTTGCTAAATTCAATGGTCGGTTTTTTTAACCTTTTTTAGTTCTGTCTGTGTTCCGTGTGGATAATTTGTGAGTAAAGAGTTATTTTTGGAGAGAATGTAGAAAAATACGGACATTTATTGATTTGGGAATTACTGAAAGTGAAATCACAAGGATTGTTTACATTGGAATGGGTGAAGTTTCCATTTGGATTTGTGAGTTGGATGACAGGGATTTATTTTCATCAACATTGTTTTTCTTCAAATACCAACAATTAGTATATTACGATGTCAGTTGGAAAGGGTAGAATAGAGAAGTTAGCTAGTAGTATATCCGCCGACTTTATTTAAATATTTATTGCAGTATTACTTTGCAATGCCGACTACCGACGATGAATCTTTTTGTTTAACTGGAGAAAGAAGATAAAGTAAAACAACTTCATTTACCTAAACAAAGTGCAAAAATACACGTTTATGTTAAGTCAGTATTTATTAATTTTGTTCTCACAACTCCTGCTATATAGTTGTTCTTTGCGCGGTCTTAATTAATTCCTGTATCCTGTTTCCTGTAGCACTAGTTTAATCACCATACTTTCCCATGTGTCATATTATTGATTCGGAGTATTTTATCGTTGACTTTATGTAATTTTAAAGATCTAGTAATGACTACTCGCTGATAGAAAGAAGCAAAATGTAAAAAGCTGAGAACTTAATTGTGTCTTTTATTGTATTGCAGGTAAACAAAATCAGTAATTAGTCTGACCTGTGTGCCTCTTCATCTATAATCTATCCTCCAGCGAGCCATATTCTTGTGGTTTCGTATGTTGGTTCCTGATTGTTTGCCACTTTAATTTTTTTTTTCGTTTGAAGTAATTTTCTTAAGGTCAGTGAACAAATTTGATTACTGCCGCTTATTTTTCGATTTTTTTCATACAAATTAATTTAATTTATGGTTTCATTATTTACAGTTCACGCTAAACCTGATTCATTGTGATGGTGGTGAAAGTAGCTTAATGAAGTGACTGTGACTCGCAATATTTGTTGCCCTTAGAAAAGGTTAGTTCGTCTCCTGCATCTTTGCCGTTGATCAAGTTTTCTATTCAAATGCTAACACACATTTTTATTGGACATAAATTAAATCGATTTGACTTCTTAAAATCTTTATATTGCAGTTGCCAAAGCAAGTTAGCACTAGAATAAGTGGGAGATAAAGAGCTTGTTTGTTTACCTTGTACTGTTTAAATTGGTTGCAACAAGATGGTTCTCTCACAGAAGCAACGTGAAGAATTGTAAGACGGAATGAGCATATTTCTAACTTCTAATAGTCATTGTTACTGTAATTTAATCCCATTTGCTCCATACAAGTATGCATTTTTATCGGTTTTTGCAATTCTTGTAGAAATCGAGCGATTGCTGATTATTTAAGTTCAAGTGGGTACCAAGAATCCTTGGATACGTTTATCAGGGAATCAGATATTCCGTTAGACAACGACAAGAAATTTACTGGTCTTTTAGAAAAGAAATGGACGTCGGTAATTCGTCTACAAAAAAAGGCAAGGCCACCCTTTGATCTCGTGTATTTATATTGAGATGAATTTCGATTGGACGAATCGAGTTACTGGAGTTATAGTTATAATGAAAAATGAATAATGATGGCCCCATATTATTCTAAAAGTATCATTCATTTACTAATGTTTTAGGTCATGGAACTGGAAACAAAATTGAATGAGGCTGAAAAAGAGTTCATTTCTGGAGCTCCAACAAGAGAAAAGAGGTCACCAGCAGACTGGATTCCAAGACCACCTGAAAAATTTATTCTAAGAGGGCATCGAGCTCCAATAAATCGGATGGCATTCCATCCTGTGTACTCATTATTAGCAACCGCCTCAGAAGATGCCACAATTCGAATCTGGGATTTCGATACGGGTGATCATGAAAAAACACTTAAGGGGCATACTGACTCTGTCCAAGATGTTGCATTCGATTTGACTGGAAAATGGCTCGGTACAAAATTAATTCCTACATATAGTTGCTTGAAAATTATAAAAGGAAATTAACGTAATCAAATCAATTTTGTGTACACCTTTTTATAGCATCATGCAGTGCTGATATGTCCATTAAACTATGGGATATGAATGGTTACGAGTGCTTGAAGACTCTTCGAGGCCATGATCATAATGTGTCAAGTGTTGCATTTCTTCCATCTGGCGATTACTTGGTGTCATCGTCCAGGGATAAGAGTATCAAGCTTTGGGAAATAGCCACTGGATATTGTGTGAGGACGTTTGTTGGTCATCGAGAATGGATTCGTATGGTCAGGCCAAATCCGGACGGCAGTTTATTAGCCTCTTGCTCTAATGACCAAACAGTACGAATTTGGGCTACAAACAGTAAGGATTGCAAAGCAGAACTAAGAGATCACGATCACGTTGTAGAATGCATTGCATGGGCTCCTGAATGTGCATCTGAACCTATATGTGAAGGGTCTGAAAATAAGAAGTCAACTGGTCCATTTTTGGCTTCCGGTAGTCGAGATAAGGTACTTACTGTTCCTAAATCATTTGAAACAACGAGTATGCATGCAGTATACCTTTTCAACCGTGCGTAGATATAGTATAGTATGGACGAGATTCAAATGTTTTTTCGTTATTGTAGAGTATCAGGATATGGGATGTGGGTACAAACACCTGCGTCGTTGTTCTCGTGGGTCATGATAACTGGGTCAGGGGCCTTGTTTTTCACCCTGGCGGCAAGTACCTTCTCTCAGCTAGTGATGATAAAACTTTGAGAGTTTGGGATCTGGCGAATAAACGTTGTATGAAGGTTTTAGAAGCTCATTCACACTTCTGTACTTCCTTAGGTAAGTGGTTAGAATATATTTATGTATTTATGTTTGATTGAGCAAATAAAGATGTTTACTAAATTACGTTGTCAATTTATCCCTAGATTTTCATCGCACTCATCCATTTGTAGTTACTGGAAGCGTGGATCAAACGGTCAAGGTCTGGGAATGTCGTTAACTTTGAAGATTTAAGCATTAGGAATGTAGGGCGAGTGTAATCGACTTATGTGTGGCTAATTTCGAAAATTGTTTTAATTTTAGAATGCTATGTTTACAATGTTTGTTAGTATTTCATGTAATTTGTGTAAAATGTATTTATCTAATCTAAATTTTTAGTTTGTTTTGTATCATTGTATCTGTTTAATGTACGAGTTTGTTGGCGGTTTAAAATTTTTAAGTAATGCACTATGCAGATCACTCAGTTTGATGAGGCTTCGCCTGTGTCTTAATCCTAAAATACAATTTGCCATGAAAAATAGAAAGAATAATTGCTCTATTACTGTTACTGTGTATTTTTCTCAGAGTTTGTTTTTCTTTCACCAGACCGGCTTTAGGTGTTACTTAAGATGTTCATGATTATGCCTACTATACAATCTGAGAGTAAAAATCCAGTCACTGTGGTTTTTTAATTCATGTATGTAATATAGGCGTAAGCTACTACTATTATATATTTAGTTTTTATAATGTTTAATGACATCTTACATGAACGCTCGTTGCATGTAACTTGACCGTTAGGTTTTTTTCACACTACTACGAGGAAGACATTAGAAGACGTTTGTATTAATCTGGAGGTAATTGCTAAGCGTACATACATTAACTAGATTATAATAATTCAACGGTCTCACTAATCACATCCCTGTTCGCTTGGATGGACGACGCTTAGATTTATTTATATAAATGCGCCCCTGCTAATTATCTAATTGAAATCTCGTTGACTCAGAGGGGTCGCAGTATCATTGTTAAGCTTTTCTCTACTGTGGTAAACCAAAAACTGAAATAAACGAAGTTGTATAATTCTCTTTGTTGTTTATTTATCCGTTTACCAGGATAGTCTAATCAAAGTCTTCTCAGCTTGAAAAAACAAAGTCTTCTAAATTGAAAGGATCATGACTTCTTGTACGGGACCGAGCAGTCCGAGCAGTGGACTGTTTTGCTGATTGGGCCAGCGATATTGAGTTCTGTTTATCAATTTTGAAACTTTATTTCTGGAGCTCTTAGCTCTGCAGAGTGTAACTATTTAACGAATCTGGTATGTCAACTTCTTGCTATATCAATTACTATAGAACTTGGAATATAACAAGATGCGGGAGTTGAAAAAAATAAGACAATCTCTTGGCAGTTTGTTGTTGTCTTGTTTTAGATGCTGAATTGCAGAAATGGCATACTACCTGCCACCTGCTGCTATTGTTTCGTCTTAGTATGCTAGAAAATGTAAGATCTATTGTTTTTATTGTTTTTCTCCTACAGAATGTGCTTAGTTAGTATATTGAAATCTTCAAAAAATTCTTGTCTTGAAATATGCAATGAATTTTGTACTTGTAGTTTGGCTTTGGAATGCAGCAAGGAATTCATTCAAGAATATATTGTCTTGCTGGGTTCGCAGAGCTGACCTACAGCACTATTTCAAAGCAGATTTGTTCTGTCTGAAACTTAATGCCTTGTACAATAAGTTTTGGGTTCACGGTCAGTACGCCGAAAACAAAAATGCCGAGTCCTTAAGGGCGTGGAAATCACGCCGAAACGTCCAAAAACCTAACCTAACTAAACGTAGTCCATTTGGGTTTCGGCGTTTTTTCCTCGGCGTTTTTTCTTCGGCGTAAAAGTTTTCGGCAAACGGTGCGGACACGAAGTTTTGAACATGTTTTAACTTTGCATGTACACGACTGTTCATTTCGAATCTTGGCTTTTGATAAATCATATCAGTTGTCACGTTGTCACTGGCCATAGTACACTGTACAATTTCTAATTCTTTCCTTTTCCTGCATAATATCTGACACTTCCTTGGAATAGAATGAGATTATTCTTCTCTCCTATTCTGCGGACGACTTGAAATTCTAGTCCTTTACATTACCATATCCACACTTGATTGGAAGTGCAAATTACATATGCCCAACCCATGCATAAAAATAAGATCGCTGGAGGATGACATCAGCCTTTTGAAGGTGTTTACGTAGCAACACTGCCAAAACATAACATATGAGAGTTGTCGTTTCTTCGCAAGCCACTTTAATAAGCTTCTTGTGTTTCTTTCTGCAACTTAACTCACTCATGAGTAGGGTTTCTCATCCCATATATTACGCAAGGACATGGAACACTATATGCGGCTTGGTCGAACTAACTAACATGAGCTCATCGAGATAATAAAATTATTTCCATCGCATGCAGACTCTATACATATCATACATATTCGTATTCTTGTTATTATTGAGCTGTGCTTTGTTGTGTGTACTACACTTATTTACGCTCTGTCTAAACTTGACGGTTAAATTCAATTTCATGTTCCTTTTTTCCACCACAAATTAGACTTTATTTATTCTACACACAAGTTCATCTGTGCGTTGCAGTATAAATTTTAGTCAGTCTCTACGTGTAGCTTAAAAACTGTCCTAATGTAAACAACTAAATATAGTTGGAGCTTAAATTCAGGCTCACAACAAGTGGTTTTCAAATTCACTTTTACTAGGTAGAACATTTTTTAAATAGTTATTACTTTGTACACCATTGGGCACGCAGTTTCAGTCTAACACTCATTTACATGAACACACATAATTGTATGCATGTGCCCTACTCATTGTGTTTGTGTCACTTTGGAATCTCACGGCTCTTTTTGAATTCATCACAGTTCTTTTAAGTAGAAAATTATCTCAGTTTCAATGGTGCTCGCCGAGGAGAACGTTGTTAAGGACGGCAAGCCAACTGCCAACAATAATTTCCTACAGTTCAAAAAATTTTCTTTGTTTGGTGGCGGCAACAATGGTCATAAGAACCAAAAGCGTAAAGTTACTGGCCACGCCAAACCGGATGTTCCAGTGAAACCCGACACCTTAAGAGTGGGTGACAAGGCAAATAAGGGAGACACTAAAACTGCTAGTGGTAGTAAAGCAGTCAATAATGTAAATGAGCAAGGGAAGTCACTAAGATCTACTAGTAGTGTGGAAGGAAAGCCTAATAAGAAAGGAGGCAAAATGGGGAACAAGAATGGCTCCTACAATTTGGGGCACACTCCACCACCGGTCCCTGAAGACATGAGTTGTGATGAAAATGGGGAACGGGTAAGTAAAATTCATAAATCCATTGCATCATATTACATGCAATGCAACAATGAATAGTTTAGATTATTGGTTGACATTAATTAGTTGACCGGAGGTTTCAAACAGTTACTAATGCTACAGGTCAATACAAAGTTTAGGAAAATTTTTCATGAAATTGTAGAGGGTTAGAGGGATGTTTATTGAGGTATTGTACCAGGTTGTTACTTGGGGTGTCGAATAAATTTTTGAAACATCGCAGACCAAATGGGGTTTATAAACTGTCCATAGCTCCCAAGTTACAGTTGTAGTTAGAAGTTTTCGATATTGTAGAATTGATTCCTTGAACTTTCTGTGCTGCCGTCTTTCTTCTCTGCAGATAAGAGTCGCATTTGAAGGGTTAGTTTAACTCATGAGAAGGATTGAGTTTAGCATGAGTAAGACTCCCGAGGTTTATTTTTCATTTCGTATATTCCTCATATGTTCTGACATGCTGATTGGGAATGGGCGACCAGTTCCTCCGATCTACATGGATGAGCAGTTATTACAGGGTCGCTTATATACCCCTATTTGGTCAGAATTAGGTTCTCTTCGGTTTGTTAACATCATAGATATCTTGTTGGTTAGTTTGAATGCAACATCATTGGTGTAGATTAATTCATGCATGCAATCCTCTCGGTTATGCTTGGAATTTGTATGTAACGCAGTAAATTGACACTAAATACTCTACTAGCTGAAATGAGGGTTAGTTAGTTGTGGTTAGTTGCTGACTGAAAAAATATTTCTCATGATAGTTTAACACATTTATATTGTACATGGTAATTTTTCATGAGTCACTCCTCAATCTCATGTTCTTGGAAGCTTAAGATTTAATTTCGGGAGTGAACTCTTTGAAGCCTCATTGACGTCACGCTTTGAGAAACTCAATTCGTTGCATATCAACGATTTCCCTCCATCTAGCGTGATTAGGTTGAGAGTGCAATTTCTGTGATGATAGTCAATTCGCCGAATTCCCCTCATGTTGAAATGTTTGTGTGCATAGAATATCACGACTTTCAAGAATTTAGGATCAAGTCAATTCATTCGAGATGTATCTGTTTAGGCTGAGTTTAGGTTTTAATAGTTCTCATCGAGGGAAACAAATAAATTATAATTTCGCTCTTTTATTTCATGTGTGTTATGTTATGAAATAATAATTTAAGGCCACCCAGTCTGTTGGACTCACCTAGTACAGGAAAATTGCATTAATTAGCAGATTGTTTAGTATTCTTTCGTTAGTTAGTCGTGTAATGCGATACCGGTAGAATTGTGTTCCAAGCCAACCAGCTATTAGCTAAATAGTTAGTGGATGAAAAATGTATTTTGGAAAGTTCCGTGATCGTGCAAGAGCGATCAAGGTGATAGTAAATAATTTATGTTGTTTTGGCATGCGCTTAAGTATTGGACTCTGGACATTTAATTTAGAAATGTCCAGACTACTTCAAGGGAAATATTTATCTTGGTCTTTAATGATACTGATTTGATAATGTGGGATTGGCTCGTTTGGAAAAGAAATATGAGATGGGATGCTGTTAGTGGATTTTGTATACTCGTTTAGGATTCGAAATGTGATACTGGGCAGTTTAGTTACGATAGCTATGTTTTAGCGTGCCAATTTTTCCAATTATTTTTTTTCGACTTGCTTATTCATTACGTATATACATATCGCGGTAGTCAACTTTATGATGAATTTATACATTTTTTTTCTGCATTTGCTCACCATGCATTTTTGGGGGCGAAAATCGTACTATGTGGCTAAAACTTGATTTCTCAAACTTCAGCTTCTCTAAAATTAACTAACAATAAACTGTCTACTACAATCACAGTATTTATCATGGAATTCATTACATATGAATCAAGTTATTCAATGCTTGTTGATATGCAAAACTCCATAAATTACTGCAGTTTAAAACTCCATTTCCATCAACTACAATTCTACAATAGCTTAATAGTGTAATAAAATGGCGAGCATGCTTGAAGAAACTACATATTTATAATTTTATCTCTTCACAAACTAATGTAAAACCGCCTTTGAGAATTCTTGCTACCACTTCCAAGCAGAAACAATTGTATGAACAACATGAAGAAAATAATGCACAATTTTGCTTATGATGAACAGAATGGAATCAAACCCTTATTAATAAATTGAACACAATACACACATTTAGTTCAATTCCTAGCTCCGACCAATTTTTTTAATTCTACTTTCAATCTTACGTGCTTATTCAGGAATAAAAAAAATATAAATAATACACATATATTAACTGACTTATAACTAACTCATCTGGTACATCCATAGCTGTATTAGTTAGTTGGTTAGTTAGTTTATCCACTTACAGATATTTGTGTTCCTAGCAGTAACTATTTACGTACGTCTGGCTACTACGTTCATGTATATGAGCATGGAGAAAAAGAATTCATTAAAAAAATACATTGACTTGACCTTGTCTCATCATCTTCACTCTTTTTGCCAACACAGAGGGAGATGGGTGTACAGGTGCACTTGATTTCGTGCGAACTTAACTTGCCTACAAACCTAACCTATACGTGCTGTATGTAGTTACTTGGTTAGTTAGATAGTTGCAAGTGTTTTGAAATGGTAAATTTTTTTGAGCACAAAACAAGATGTTATTAGTCTAGTCTTTATCCTCTCCTAGCGAATACATGTTCATTAATGACTTGTATCCTGCTGGTCAAAGTTATAGTGTTCGTTATCTTACCAATAGTGCTATATGATCTCTTGGGTTTTTGCAATACGGGTAATACATTTTGTGCTCTGTTCCATACAAAATGTTTTCAGCTTCAGAATGTGTCCATACATTCGGTACTTTTAGTTTTACAGGTTTTTCTAGTTAGCAGAACATATCTGTTGGATGGAATGAATGTGTAGAAGCTTATATACCGTAAATCCAGTATTAAAACTCCGGCCTAGTGTCATAACTACACATTATATTACTCCTCCAGGTTGAGAGGTCCATGAAATGATAAAGACTCGGCCTAAATTATTACTCCATTCAAACCACGACTCTACGGATCATAATGCTATGAACAATGATAACATGATGTTGAAACTAAAATTCAAATGTATTCCAACAAAGAAATTTGAAATATAATAAAACCTAGCTGTAGATAAATATTACAACCCCAGGCTTAATATCATAACTTCACCCTATATTACTCCTCCAGGGTACAAGGTCTACGAAATAGCACTAGGTGTTTAAATACCGGATTTACGGTATTTGTAGTTGGTTAGTTAGTTTATTAATATTAAGTACGTCTGCGAATTTTAGGTACGAAGAGCCGTAACTGGTGATTCGGAAAACAGTGTTAGTGTGCAAGTGGTAATGTACACATCCTTGTCAATCCTTCATTTAATTGCGTTGGCGCCAATGTAAGCAATAATATTTTTTGTGATTTAGTATAAATTAAGTTAGTAAGTCAGTCTCAAGTTTTGTGTTGCATTTGTGCAAGTTGACATGGTTTCAAGTGAACAAGATACTATGGGATAATAAGTTTTTAATTTCATCTTTTAAGTTGAGATTCATGAAGAGCAAAGCAGCCGTATGAAATATATTTGTGGGTGACAAAAGTAATCGGTTGATTTGATTTTTTCAATTTAAATACGATATCTCAAATGAAGTGTAGCAGTGAATGGAGTTCATTTGATCGATTACAAGACAACTATTTAGAAAATCAGTTATTGTCATGCATTAGAATTTAACTGTTTGAGTCTCTTAGCTGAAGTGAGTTCTTGTACAGCATATGATTTAGTTAGTTTTTCCATGAGTTTGGAATCACTGCTAAGGTAAACATGTTATGTTTTATTCGTTCATTTTTGCAGCTATAAATCTCTATCTGCTGCAATCAAAAGAGTCTTGTAGCGCGTGCAGTGATACTTGTAAACAAAAGTATTCTGCTTGATTTTTTTGTCCATCCATTGTGTACAGAAGTACAGATTTCAGATAGAGCTGATTGCTTGAATTTCCTAACATTGTTTTGCTTTTTTCCTTGCATTCAAGATGAGCATGATATATTTTATAGTCCACGCATCAGCTTATTAACCCATTGCAATTAATCAATCATGACGCCTCAACTTGTAGTTTACTACTTTATGGGGAGAATCTAATCCTACTGGTTGTTTATATAGTATGCAAGTTGATTGGTTAAAGCTAGTTAGTCAGTTAGTTACAATTTTATTCATTGTTGTTTTGTACCTTCCAATAAAATGTGTATACAATCACAGCGGTATTTTCGTGTACTATATTATAGTGTACTATGAAATAGTCTTCTTCGTGTGATTATAGCATGTAATGTCTCTGCTACCTGCAGTGAAGTTAATGATATTGGAATATTTAAAAAAAAAGCTTGCTTAATAGTAGGTACAAGCAAACAAGCCATAAAACGGGAAATTCACTTGAAAAAACGTGCGATTCATTGAAGGTCTTCAACATTATAACACAATATTATTGCGTCCATAGAGTCATAAGTTTGTCAATTTGAGAAAAAATGTATGTAAAGTTCCAGGTTTGAATGTAATGAGAAATAATTATTTCTAATGGTTTGTTAGGAATTGCTGAGCATCTGCTCTCAGGAACCGGACAATATTTCAGCAGCAAGCAAAGAAATTGAAACTGGCCTCATGGTTTTTCACGGGAAAATTAACAAGGTACGGAAACATTATACATTATTGCTTGGTATTCACGACGATTATATGATAGTTCATCAATTAAAGTCTAGACTTTTTAGTGCCCCAAAAAGTTCAAAGCAAGCCCGTGCACCGCCAGAAAACATATGAATCATAAAACAAAAACAACAATCAAATGAACTTATTCGCATTAGTGTGGGTACCTGATGTAGTATTTTGATTTCCTAATTGCTTCCATGAGATTGCAATTTTGCCTAACCGGCGGCTGGAAACACAATTCTTATTAGCACATTTGTGTGCCCATCAATCAAATATGGATGACGGATATGATAAATCACCCAAGCACAAAAAAAGGTGAACCTCACACTTCTAAATATGTTCATGACAATATGGTGCTCGCTTAATTAGTTTCTTGAGTCCACTCATAGACGACGCACTGTACATAATTGTTGTTGTTGGTTCATTTTACTCCACTTTCTTATTATTATATGTACTTATTCGCTTGAACAAAATTGTTAGGAAGAAGACGTTTTTTTTAAGGGTGATGGGATTCTCTTCATTCATTGGTTTTAGCTAGGTGCATGTGCAATTCGTATCAACAAATTGCCTAATATGTACAAAGGGGTAAAAAAGCAAAGTTGACGTGGGCGTATTGTGTATATCTGATGCGCTCAGAAAATCAACGGAATCATTCCCTGCTCACTATTACTCATCTCTTTTACGACTTTCATTGAGTCTTCTCACCTTTTTGCTGTGATTTAATGACATCCATGGCATACTTTGTGTGTCAATTGGCAAGATGACGAATACTGAATTTTTGTTGTCTGTAAAAAATATTATAAACATTATAAAATTTTCAGACGATAGCAAAATTGGTATTTCTTAGTGTGAAAGTAAAAATTATTGTTGTTGCAATATTTTGGTGCAATGGAACAACCAAGTAGATATATTAGTCAGTTAGTTATTCAGTTGGATCTGAATAGTAAATCTATAGGGCTGCACGAGCTTGTGGCTGATATATCTTAAAATTATTGCCTTCCAGTAGGCAAAAATAATTTTTTATATGGTTAACCTCCCTATAAAGGCTGAGCATTAAAGGGTGGAATCAAGTTTAGCCTGGGTGGAGTTGCTCTTACTTTGAATCCTCGTTTCACAACGGAGAGCAGTAAAAATTTCACCTGGCCAGTTTATTTCATTCAACTAAAAGGATGAATATCGCTGACTGATTCCCGCAGAATTTCGCAATAATCCAGGTACCTATGGGGCTCTTTTCGCTTGCTACAAAAAAAAACTACATTTTCCAGACTCGAAAAATTTTGATTACTGGTTTTTTGTAAATAGTTTTAAAATTTATGAAACAAAAAAAATATTTTTTGTGTTAGTTTATGTTTGTCCTTCTTTCTTACTGCACAAGATGCGTGAGAATTTTACGCACGAAGTAATCTGCTAATTTTTTTTTGTCATATCTCAATTCTGCACTTGTCATTCCCGGTTTCTTTGCACATATAAAATTTTAAATTTTCTCAATTCGTGGACCATGTTTTTTCTATAAAAACATCTTTTAGACACCACAATGATGCTTTGTGATTGAGAATTAATGAATTTTGTTACCTCGACTTGGGACCGTGTATCACGGTGTAGTAAATAATCATATACTCGGTCCAAAACTCTAATAGACTGTAGAGTAATAAGTTTACGTACAAGTTGTTCTATGGGCTTGGTTCACCTACCTCGTCCATGTTGATTGCATCTAATGTGTTGTGTATTCTCAAGACATGGGGAAGAAAAAGATCGAGAAGCTTTTATTGCGTAGGCGAGAGTGGATTTTTGTGAGTTAAAGAGAGGTTTTTCTGTGTGTAATCCTGTCGTTTGATTTTTGAGTCACGAAGAAACGACACTCATACATTATAGATGGTTTGCTTTCACACTATAGAAAAAAATTGAGACTTCAAGCACTTAAAAATATCTTTGAGATGTATTTGTTGGCTGAATACCTTCTAGTTTTTTCCATTGATCATTTTGCTGTTGTGCAAATGGAATTTTCCAGTTGGTAATGGTAAATTCAGTGTATCTATTTTCTGTGTGCTTAGTTAGATACAAGATAGTTAGTTAGTTGGTTGGTTATGGTTAGAAAACACAATACAATCCAGTATTCTCTACTCTGGTACTAACTAACTAACTAGTATGTTCAATGGACATTAGTAAGGTGCTGGTTTGGATTCCCAGAATGGATTTACTGTGCACAATAAGCTTAACTCTTGAAATAAATTAACCATTTATTGCGGTCTTGCAAAATAGTATTGTCAATGAACCATTTAAATAATTCAAAGTCGTAGAGATGGATTTATTAATCAAAATTTTTATTTATGTTTTGTCAGCTACATGCTACACATCATATGATGGATTTAAAAAAAATTATTGGCTATATTACGTCCATTGTAGAAATAAGTACTAACACCATGAGAATACTGTCAACGTTAAACGCTTGCAGGCAACAAGCAAGTACTGTATCAGTCTGCTGGCCAAATTTTGCATGCTCTAATTGACTCAAAGTGGCAATTAAATCATGTACCGGCCATTTATTCGTAAATGTAGTATTCCAGTGAAAAATCAAGATTCATTTGATCATCAGCGATTAATTATTTTTACAGGAATCCCGCTAATAAAAAAATTATAGTGGAAACCCATTAGTTAGTGAATTAATTTAGCTGCCTTAAATTTCCTGGCAAACGTAAAATCATTGGCGTAAGTTCCATTTTTGCATATACTACTAACTACATAGGCTGAATGCGGAATTAGAAGAAAATTCATAGTATGTAGTAAAGACTTGCAAAAGATGCATTAAATGATACTCATCTAACTAACTAACTAACTAACTAACTGGGAGATGTATTTAGTTAGTTAGTTAGTGCACCACCCAACCCCATAATAATATCATGAGCCAGGGTAGCTTTTGCAAACTACATACACTAAAGTGTGCATAAGGTAGCCTATTAGTTAAGTTCGTAGCTGTATCGATATGTGTGGTGAACTGTGTATGTTTACGTATGCTGGATTCCTTTTATAATCCTGTGAGTGGAGAATAAAGTAAAACTCGTCACACTCCTCATGCACTCAACTAGTACTCATTTGGTAACCTTTGGGAGTTCGTCTATCTGTGTACAATAATAATTGTGATCGCTAAAATCGTGTGTTCTATTTCGTTGGTTAGGTTCCACAGTGACCATCTTGAGATACGTTGGGAAAACTGGAAACGAGTGTAGATTAGATTTTTGGGTTCCCTGTGTCCCTATGAATGAATTTTGATCCCAAAGAATCCATAGGATTTGTGAATGCAGTTTACTGGAGTGAGTCCAGATAATCGACGGTAATTTATGTTGGAATCATAATAGACGTTTTTTAAACGTGTGTACGTTTTAACCCTATATTTGGTTCTATTTGGTTTCTTGTGTGCGTATGTTTTGTAAATAGATAAAATTGTCATATGCTGGAAGAATAGCCTCCTGGATAGTTAGTTAGTTAGTTAGTATAGGCTCAATGTGAGTGATTTGATTGAAAATTCGATTTTGTCTTTTTGATGAGAGCAATTAATTGAGAATTTAAAAAGCTAAATATGCAGAACGGTAACATGTGTATCATTTGGTATCTATAGAAAATAAAAAAATGGAGGTGAGGAACTTCCATTGGTTTTTTCCTTGTCCTGTAGGAATTCATGATGTGAGAATTTTTTTGCTCGCACCAAATGTCATCTGTGAGCCATTAGAAATGAACACAGTGTTTATAATTTTCCCCACTCTTATTCTAATCAGAACAAATTTTATGACTTCAAATTACTTGTAATTAATACAATGGGGTTTAATTGCACTGGATTCGATAAGAAAATATACAAGAGGTTAGTTAGTTGAGTTTGCTAGCTGAGTTAATAAGCTGCGTAGTTAGTTCCATCTTCCATTCTTATGATCGTGTTAACTCGTTCCTGTATTGCATTAATCCTGGGACGACCACTCTGGTTATGCAAAAAATGTGGCACTGACAAAAAATTCAATGCGAAAAAACCTGCCCTCTTTAGATTCTGGATACCGATAGGAATAAAAGTGGCATTTTACAATCTCTAATTCGCACAACATGCCTCTTTTTGTGTACAAATGTGAAAAATATTGACAAACTTCATTTCAAAGCAAGGAATCGGACCATCACAGCCCAGAAAAAATCAAATTCAATCTGCTATGCAACTCATCTTCTATAGCTAGACCAGTAGCTCATTAAAATTTAAATGAAATTCACAGGGAAAAAATTCTACTGTATATGCATATTTTTTAATTTACCAACTAACCAAAGGCAGATACATTATAGTCCGCTAGCTAATCTGCGGCCCATGAGATTTGCACAGGTGTTGTTTTAACACAATAACAACAAATGGTATGTAAAACCACTTGTATGTTTTCTCCTCTTTCATTACCATCTATCAGTTGAGTCATTATTTTGACGTGACAAATCATAGGCAACAGTCTGGCAACTAAATATTCGCCCCAAGGAAATATTTTGGGAGGGATGATAAGTGGATACCTTAAATCATAAAAAACTGATCCAATATATGAATATAAAATCATTTGTTTCATATCCACCCCCCATTTCTTGGTTGTCATCTAATTCATAAAAATTTGAGTCTGGTTTTTTCGACCCCTGAATCTAAATTACATGACTGCTATTTAGAAAACAAGATTTGGCAACCAAAGTATTTGCTATATTTTATCATCATAATTACAAGGCATATATTTGAATTCTGACAATAGAATCGTTTGGATGGACCCATAGTACATTTCACATAATGTTATCCTCATTTGCTATTCCATTAAGAATTAGCAGATAAGCAATGCGTCACAACTCGCAGACAGACTTTGGCAGATAGATCAAGTATTTTTGTAATAATAGTAATCATGTAAATTAGTTGGTTTGAACCCATTCATTTTATGTTGACATGACAGGATGAGACCAGTTCAAAGTTTTCTAGTCTCCGATCTTAATGCATGTAGTTAGTCCATTACTCTTTAGTGAATGACTTTTTTAGATCATATTATTATGAATGGCCATAGCTATTATTATGATAGAAAACTGCTATCACCTTGTCCAATGATTCATTTACAATTAATGGTAATCAATTTGGGTGGATTCATCAGTTTGTGTATGATTTCTGTGCAATGGAAACCCAGCCCATTTTTTTTTGGTTTTCAATGAGAGCTCGAAAAACTCGTAATCGCGTCCAGTAGTATCTTTATGAATTTATGTGTTCGGAAAGGAGTCTCATATTCTCTGTTCATCCTTGTGAATATCATGTTGCGAACCATACGGAATTAAAAACAGCAAATCAGTAGGCGTGTGTGATAAAGTACACATTTGGTTTGGTTGTGAGCATTAGCTGGCCAGTGTCAATGATAAAAATTGATACAAACCTTACTTATAGACTAGTCTACTCAAGTAAGTGTTGAGAGAATATTTCCATCATAAATAATAACAGTCAAATAGCTGAAAGTAAGTTTTTAGGTCTGGTAAATTAGCGGGCGACACAATTCCGTAATTAAATTCTCGTGTCTGTGAATATCTCGAGCTAATTATTCAATTCTTTTAGATGTGATAATAGTTGTAGTACGTGCTAGCTGGATCTACCAAGAGTAAAAGATCAAGCAAACTTTTTTTACTGTGGCTCTAACTAACTAACTTGAGTGCAAATGGAACTCTGGAGTTGTGATTTCATACTGGTTTGAAACACAAAGTTCTCACATGGTACGCCATTTGGTGATATGCACTCTTGTTTTTGTTGACATTTGGACTGTGTAGAACACTGTGTATGTTACAATGTTGAAAAGCGAAAGTTTAGATGTGGAAGAGCCTTTACGGCTCACAAATGACCTAAGGAAACCCAGAATATTTCGCAGAAGTGTTACAGTACCTCAAGACATCTTAGGAGCCAGCTCTGATGATTACAAAATTGGACTGGTATGTTTCGTCTTCTTCTGTTTATAAAGTATTTAGGTTAGGTTAGCTAAAAAATTGAAAGAATGAAGATTATAGAGTTGATCATAAGACAGTCACATGCGTAAATAACTTCGCTTAATCAATGGGGTGAAAGTGAAAACAAGCCTGATAAAGCGGGAGAATATTTTTAAATTAAAGGGTTGGAATGCAGTGAGAGTGCAGTGATGGGGTGGATTTATCCAAAAAATCATTGCATTTAATTGGCAGAAAGGCGGGCTATATTAAATGCAAAAAAATGAAGTAAATGCTAATAATGCCAGCAAAAATTGCCAGTAATGTCATATTAGAATATATAGTTAGCATATTATGCCGAATGCTTGCTTTCATGTAAGCAGAGATTCTGAATACTCCTTCTACTGAATCCAAAAACAGCAAAATATATTAAAAGTATCCCTTCTTAAAGCACACCTGGTCATGTTTCGAAATTTCTTGCATGTGTAATTATCTCTGACATGTAAAAATTAAGGAAATATATGAACACCAAAATTGTTTTTCACAACATGAGTAAACAAAATATGAGTAACATGAACTTGCAAATTGGCTAATTCCATCATTTTACCCTTACTCTACATACAAGGCAACAATTAAATGCCAAATAGGGTCAGGATCCTATAAAAACAGTCAGTGTTATCCACAAAGCACTACTTTTGGCTCGTTTATTGTAGTTTGGGTCATTTGCTATATCTCCCAAAGTGTACTATCTTCATTTTCACTGTTTTTCTGCCATTAAATCCCATTTTTTAAGGCAAATCAAAACCATAGCGTGAAAGACCTTTGCCCAAAAGACTCTACTTCAATACACGCAATAAGTTAGTTAGTTAGTTAGGGTTAAAACCACGCTTTGTTCGATATTACAAAACTGCATCGCATAGACATAGCAAATTCACTAAAAAGTCCAATCATCTCCACACCCTGTGGACTACTCATCTCCTGCTCAATTTGAATGAAAGCACCATGTCCATTTACGGTCATGTTGTATGTTTACTGGACCTCTCCTTCCTTAAATTTTCTATAGTAAGATTACCATCATTATAAATTTTAACTTAAGATGTGCAATAGTGAAAATAATGTACTTACTTTGTTTATTAGCTGCATATAGGACTAATATACACTAACACAAGTTAGTAAACTTACCTGAAGAAAAAGTATGTTCTTGCTTATGTCATAACGTCAGCACGGCGTCTCCACAACTCACTGGACAACGCATCCCGCTTTTGAAAACAAGTAGGCTTAACACAAATGTACATCCTATATAATGTTAACTACTGCATGTCCGATTCCTGTATGGCATTATGGAAGTTAGGTAGTTAGTTGAATACTCAAGAAAGAATAAAACATTTCGTATACGCATTAATGTGTCCAAATGATCGTTATGAATGAGCACATATTTCACGAAAACTCTTCAACTTTTCAAAAGAGGCACAATGAAGACGACGTGAACATGACATAATTCTGGAGATCACAAAAGATTTATTTTGTTCAGTTTGATGTTTAGAACGCCCACTTTCCAGACTTCGAGAATACATTTCTTTTCAGCTTCTGTCCAGTTTTTTTCTATACTACACGATTTGACGCACGTTTCTGGCCCGGTTTTTAATATTATTAATTATTTGCGTGTGAGGAAGCAGTTACGTTAATTGCTGCTTAAATTATAGTATATTTAATGAAATTTGATACACATTGTGCGATTTAAAACAAAAAAAAATCTTAAATAAAACTGCAGAAAATATCAACAATGCGCAAACAATGAGAGCAATAAATTGACGACTGTGCGAACGCTAAGAAAAACATTTATTAAACATGTTAAAATTAGGTGGGAATGTAAAATTTAAGCGACGAATCAATTTTTTTTGTCACTTTAGCTCATAAGTACCAACCAATTTTAAAGTTTTCTTAAGAAAGTAAGATCTTATGAATAAAATGCCGCTAGTATTGAACGAACGGCGTCTGCCTGAAACGAGAAACTGCCAACCGAAATGCATCTGAGGTCGTATTTTTATTGATCTGAAAAAGGGTGACATACTAAGAAACTTTTGACGGATGTGGGTGGGTTGGATAAATTTGTATTGTTTTCGATCATTTGTCAGTTTCAGGACAGTTGAAAAAGCATCCTAGTGATTCTTTAACAAACAATAGGTGAAATTTAATTGTAGTATGGCTATGGCTAGTATTATGTATAGTGCTGTGAAAACAATAAAACTATATATTCATCGCATGTAAGTAGTCGTGGACCCGTGAAGTGAGTAATGTTGATAGATAATTTTATGGCGACTGTATGAAATATTTGCATTGTATAATACAGTGGCTCTCTGTGGATTTTTGAATTGCTCAACTAAAGCCCAATGTTTATTGCAAGCGAAAAAATAACACCACCTGTTGAAGTCTCGCCCAGCCATGGGCTGAAAAAAACATGTAGAGACAATCACATAGTATGAAGTGCATATAGTTTGCGCATTGTAAGATTCATTTGTGATTCCTTGGAGATGGAGAAATGAGATAAGAATGAATTCATAAACATTTATCCCTTGTCTCATTCCAGGGGTTTGATAAATGGCTTGATTAGCTGAATGTAGGGGAATTTTTTATTACCAGTTGGATAAACATATTGTAACATGTGATACGCTTGGATCAGAAAAGTTGACACTGACAAATATGCATCGTATAATACTCTAATGGCTTGCTCCATATGTGACTATCGGCATTTCACTTCCATAGTTAGTTGGTTACGAATACAGTGGCAAAAGTAATGTGACTTGTACTTGATTCTTGTTTGGGTATAGTGATAACATAAACATTAAATGTAGTCGTAACAGCATGATGATGGCGAATTTTTTTGTAATAAATATCGTTGATAATGAAGTTAATAGTGAACACCTTTGGTGGTTTTAGTGTCCATATGTTGCGGAATTTTTGCGAAATACAGCCTGGGCAATACAACATCAGGTTGGTCGGGAAATTGTAGACTGTATAGTATACAGTCTACCATTTCCAGTATTATTTTGTGTATGTGATACAATTCAGCCAGTCAGGCTAATTAAATCCCTTATAGGCATTTTTTTTGTCGGGTAATGTGCATGTTTTCAGCAAAATTGTTTTGTATTGTACGATTGATTATTAACTAGTTTAACTAACTTTAACTAACATTTTAATAAATAAAATAATAATTTGATAATACCGAGATGAAAATTTAGATTATCGTTTTGATAACACCATACAATGGTACTATTACATCCATATTAGAAATTTCTATCCTTTATAAAATGTACGGTAGAGACTCGAAAGCTTGGAGTAAACAAATAATGTCATCCAATCAACCGACTAATATTCCTAATACTTTAATACTTGCTTTGTATATGTTGCATCTATGTAAACCTACGATTTGATAAGATTTGATCTTGCTCTGTCGGAATGACCTTCCGTAAGTAAGTGCGAATCAAGTTTTCTTGAAAATCATATTTTGATCTCATGTCAGACTCTCAACATCATTATGTGTTTACGAATGCGAAATAATTTATTCACATATATGTAGATTAGTATTTCTACTCGGTTATTAAAACTCCACTGTAGCCTCTAGCGGCAATTTACGTACACTTTGTATTCAGCCATGAAAGCAGGTTTCCATTATTCGATTCGAGTCACCTAAAGTGATCCCACCGCTACTACAGTGACGACTACGTACCTAGTTATGAAGTCCGGATTGTAGTTAGTTTTTAAGCAGCATAAAAGACCAACCAGCCTTGCTGTTTTGCGTACTGAAACACAACTTATTCTCTGGTTTTATTAGTGAGCAAGAGGTAGATTTTGTCCGATATGTAATTGTTAGTGGGGAGTCTATAGCTGGGCTGCAAACACCCATAGGTTCATTTGATCTAGTGTAGGGTTCAAAATCTTCTTGCATGTATGAGCACGATAAGTATGAATCATGCAATGTTTCAGTCCGTTTTGAATCTCAGTCCAATAATCAACTTCTTGGGAGTTGACACGCAGAGCAGCGATGAGTAGTCATTTTTTTTGTTCTGACCAACGCGTTGATCATAAATGGCTGTCTTGTTTGCTCATTTAGTACAGAGCGTGGGATTTTGAAGGAAAATGTAGGTTATGTATGTAGTACCGGCGAGTTGACAAAAGAAGATCGAGACAGATGACGTTATTTACGAACGACTTGAAATGATTGGTGTTCTGTTCAATGCATGATCCGGGTTCATTAAATTGGGCAAATGTAAAAGTAGCTAGCTGGGTAATGAAAACGTTTTCATCCTCTGGATCTAATAAAAATTTAAATAAAAAAAATAAATCTTATTTACCAAAATAAAATGGGCGCGAGGAAATTTTTTAGGTGGGGAGCTTTAGTCTGTATAGCAATGTTGGATTCCATTGTTCTTGTGTATGCAAGTGTAATGGAATTATAAGGCAGGTCTTACCTTAAATAAAATTTTAAAAAAGACGTCATCGGTTACATACATAATACAAGCATGGCATTTATTTAGCACACTTTAAAATAGGAAGGAGCCAGTAAAGTTTGCAAGTCTCCCTACATTTTCTTCTACACTATAATGTGTGTAATACATTATATGTGAGAGAGGACAGATAAGCATATAGAGAAGCAACACGTGAATAACTTGCAACCTTACAAATGAATCCTTTGACCCAAGTGTAGATAATGTTGTTGGCATCATGCTATACTAACTAAATGCTCTCTCCAACATTCTAGATTATTCTTATGGAAAAATATAATATCTCCCTCACTATAGAGCCAACACAAAGTCAAGTCAATGGGTTATGTATGCAAATATTAGGTGCATAAATGTTTAGATTGTTCTGACAAACGGCTTCAAAATTGCAGGTGAATAGTCGGGATATACACGAGACAATCTCCAAAACCTACATTACATGTTTTCTCTTGCATTTGCATTGTTTTCTCGAAATTTTTCTGTAACTCCTTGAGATGTAAACGATTGGAAACAGAGGCACAGAAATGTTCATTAGTAACGGAAATCAATAGCTCACTGTACTTAATAATGTATTTTGTACTCCGAACCTGATTAAAGCGAAGATATTTGGTATGCTGCCAACCTGGAGTATTTGGTCCATTGGTTTTCAATGAGTCACATGGGTACATAGTTCCATGGTTGAATGCCTCTAGCCTTCGATTGAAAGTCAACGGTTTTCAAGAAACCTCAGCGACTGATGGGAAAGTTCACAAAAGTATATAAACAAAAAGTCATGAAAATACTTAGAACCCGATTGTTCGGTGACATTTTTTTGGCATCATTGACGGAATAGTTTCCGTGAATCTGAACTAATTTGAACCTTTAGAAAATTAGACTTGTACATCGCACCAGGCATAAAAAAATTTGTGAAAATTTACAACATGACTGGATTCATTGCAATATATTGTATAGTCTATCACTGCTTGAGAAAAAGTGAAGACGAGTTTAGCCAAGTCAATGTATCTAGCCAAGCCGAGCTATACCACCAACTGTATAGTTAGTTTGTAAATTGACATGGGAATGGGTTAAGATGCATTTTTGCCAAACTACTTTTATCATTTACACTATTTTTAGAATGAAAATGTAATAAGTGTTGGTGTGAGTAGTATACTACTGCTACAGTATGACATTGGAACCATTCAGGGCTTCATTCAACACTATCACAGTACTAACACTAACTATAACTAACTGAATGTTTATTGGCCCGGCTACAAAAACGCGTTGATCACTTTGTGGGAAATTCCTGTAATGGGAAAGAAGAGGAAATCTGGAGCACACTGAATAAATGTTGTGATGACTTTTACACTAGTGACTAGTGAGCAATAAGAATGACAATAATTAGATATTTAGGAAGCAAGTATTTTCAAACATTCGTGCAGACGTGAGATAGACTTAAGTGAGGAGTGAGCAGTGGAAAATCAAGCTGTTGATTCGTTTGCCAAGAAATGAGTGAGGATAAGACATGCGCATTGTTAGTTTTGTGAAAGGAGCAGGCTAGGAGCGAAACCATTCTTTAGAGAAAAAAACACAACGAATATGTTGGAGCGTTCAGAAGGCAGGAGGACAAGGCTGGAAGAAAATATTTTCGTTTGCCCGCTTTTAGTGTTGGAATAAGAAATGTTTGTTTACAACATGTTCTCCTCGCATGTTGAATGGCGAAATGCTGGATCGTGCGGTGCAAAAACTAACTAGTGTGGCAGTAGGTTGGTTATAAAAAACAAGTGATCAACATTTAAAAAAACGGTTTGCTGTGGCTGTAGTTTGTAAGTTACATTTCTTGGATTTTGGATATTTGTGAGAGTTTGAGATACGAGCATTGTTTATGTTAGTTTACCTCCCCATAGTTGTTGCAGTTAATGTCCGAAAATGCGTAGAGTGCAAAGAAACGTGGTGAATACCACACCTAGTTAGAAATTCAGGTTGCGAATGTGGGACCAGATTTACAACCTATTTAGTTTGTTAACTAAAAGTGTAGTACTAACTAAAAATGTACTTTCGAAAATGAAAACACAGCATTTCTTTTGACTCTCGTATTTTTCACCGAAACGGAAATTGCAGAAGTCGCATTAGTCCTCCCTTGAATGTATTCACATGTTCTTTTTGAAGCGTTGGATTGGTTCACTAGAAAACTTGTAGAGGCTACGAAAACCATTTGGAACATATGCATTACATTTACATCTGTCATAATACGCAAGACCATTGCGTGCACATTGAATTTTTTTAACGCTAGAGATATACAAACCTTGACTTGTCCTCAAATGTGAGTCTAATGTCGCGTCTGCAAGTTTTTACCAACTAATGGGTTATTATTGGCTCCAGTTGAGGTTTAGAGCTCACCAAATCTCTTTGTCAGCAATCAGTCAGTCAATCTTTTTCAAATAATTGAAACCAGCAGCTATAGTTAATTTTGCCAGTTCGTTTCGTTTGCGTTACAAAACAGCAGAAACATACATAGTGCAAATAAAATACTTAAGTATCCAGATTCTAACTAAAAGTGCATGGTGGCGTTCAAAGTTCACATTGATTGACTTTCAAATGTGTGCCGTTTATCCAAATCCGCTCATTATAATGGAGTTAGAAGTATCTTCCCAAATGTAAGTATCTAGTTTTTTTTTCAATATTATGATAGTGAAAGTACTTCTATGCAATATTTTATAATTTTACATTCTATTAAGATAGTGAATGACTGATTTTTTGCATAATGATTTGCACTGCTGTAATTTTTATTTTCAAGGTGAAACGTGCATTCAGAACGTAAGAATCTCAGTCCAATAAGATCTTTTTGAGACAGATTCGCGGGATTTCTTTTTATAATTTTTATATCGTATACCAAAGGCAGTATCTTATTGAGATAGGAAATAAAACTATGTAAATACGAAGGTACGGCACTTACGGCAGGTTTAATCTTCGACAGTTAAACGCCCACGATTTCCTTGCTCCAAACGTATTACTTATTCATATGCAAAGAAACGTAGCTGACAATTATAATACGTGAGGTGGAATGGAACCTTTTTTAGTCAATCTATTGGTGACCGCCCGGTATCTTATCATAGGATCTATCGTATTGACTTAATAATAATGAAGGGAGTTTGCTTGTGCTCTACAATTTATTGGGCGGATTCTTAGCTTTGACTTTCTAATTCAATTATTCCATGAACGGTCCAGTGTGATAATCGCGAATTCAAGTTTTTGCAGAAAATAATTCCTATGGTATGCAATTGTCGGTAATCACAAAGGTTGTGCCAATGAAAAACTTACTCCACGCCCATCGCAGGGACATGAGGCGAGAAAAAGTTGGTAATTATGATCAGTGCCCACATATCTTTTCAAAGAAGCCATTTTTCAATTTACTTAAGCTAGAAATAGGGAAAAACCGCGTTTCCGCTATAACATATTATTTTACTTTTGTTAGTTTGTCTCAGTGCTATGTTCAATGGTGTTTTTATTCTATGCATTTAAAACGTATAGCAAACGTGTGGTCATTATGTTGTTGGTTGAAACTTTACCATTTTCCAAATATGGCTGACTGGCTGATATTGTGTATTATTATTTAATTAGCCAAACAAGTAATTAAACGTTCCCTTTTATACTCTTTGTGTTGTGCATGCAGAATCAAGCTCATCTATCCCTTTCTTTAAATATTTGGTTATTGGTACAGCAGGAAAACCTCGTACTATTTGGTACTGCCGTACTGCTTTCTGGAAACCAGTAGTAATTCCTCCCATAATTCAGACGCAGAAAATAGGAGGGATCAAGTGCTGAGAGCAGTCTGTTGTCCCTTTGTAACTCATATGTTGGAAGCGCTACGTTACCTAAACTTTCATGCAGACGTTTGTAGTAATGGCGGCCTATATTGGTTACCATCACGGAATTCAGCCCGGTCCGATCAAAATAATGCTGAATCGTTCCTGACCGACCCTAACATATTAGGAAATTAATTTGTATTTTAGCTAACCAACCCTATAATTATGAAAAATTATAAATCTCTTTAATAAAGAAAAACGTAAAATTTAAAAAAATTAATTGAGGATTTTTTTGGAAAATACGTGGGAATCCTGTAATTTTCTTATTTGTCAACTAATTTTTCACAGATTTGATCCTTTAATGCATTAAAAAACAATTTTTAATATATTGGAAAAGAAATATGAAATATTCTCAAAGTTCTAAAAATATTTTTGAACTTTTTTGAGTACAACTGATAAAAAGTTGCTGAATTTTTTCATTCAGAATTCACTAGTAAAACTATGAATACTCTCTCAAAGTTCCTAATATTTGTTGAAAATTTTTAATGTTAACATTTTTCAATTCCAACAATCATAACACTTAAATTTACACTTTGGAGAGAATATAGTTGCCAGTTGAATGGCCCTCTAACAAACGAGCTGTGCAAATAGAAAATTAAAATTTGCATGCACTCTATGCAACTTTAAGTTACGTAGTCAAGGTTCCATATAGCTCTGTCATTACAGGCTGCCCCTTACATTATCATTGGCTTCTTCAAATTGGAAATAAACATCAACCGGAATTTTTAAATCCCTCACTTTACTATAATGCAGAATTTTTCTTTTTGTTTTCGCAATAATTCTACTTTGGAATTAAGTCTTCTGTTATTTCAACATGTGCAGGAATAGTGGCTGAACACCTTAATTTAATTCAGTTCACGTATGCTTTGATGCAGACACTGAATTCTGTGTTTAATTCTCATGCACATGCGATGACGATTGCGATCATTTCATTTCTCAGTTTTATACTAGTGGTTGTTTAAAACCCGCATCCATTAAACTTCCGAGATAAATTATTGACAAACAAAATTGTCGGATCGCATATTGGCGCCAAAAAGTTAAATGGTTTGAACTTTTGAAGCAATTTATCGCTACTATGATGAACAATCTCAGAAGTGGTTCACATGGCATCGAATGTACAATCACAGATTCACATGGCATTGAACCAGAAGTCGCATCCAGGTGAATTAGGCTTAAGCAAAACCGATGATGAGCTATGAAAAATAAGCTCACATTTGTCAACTAATACTCTAAGTACAAGTTTTGCTAGATGAAATTTAAATGAGGATTATACTGAAAAAAAAATCTGGTAAGCCTAGTTAGTTTGGCTGGCTAAATTCAGAGAGTGAGACAACAGACAACCAACGTAAAAATGAAAATTAAAAATTCCCATCGGGTATTGAGTTACACACAGGAATGGTACCTTTTTTGTATCTTGCATCAGACATTATGCTGTTTACCTATGGTGGAAACTGCTCTAAGGCACATTAAATGCATACATTTTTGTTTGTCGTTGAATGCGTGGGTTTTTCTTCTAGAAAAATGTGTTTGCTATATGTTAATTATTTGCTGACTTGGGATGTGGTTTTTTCTCGATAGTAAATATATACCCAATCCTGTACAATAAAATAACAAGAGACACAAAAAGATGCCTCAGTAGTGAATTCGTAACTACAGAATCCACCAATTGGATCAATTATTAAAAAGTTATTTTCCACTCTTTTTTTTAAAATTACCATGAACACCAAAAAGATACGTAAAAAGTGTGTGGGTTCTTCAACAATCGCTCAAAATGTTGTTGACGGTAGAATTGACTGTTGGCGCCCAAGGAAAGCAAAAAATGGACAGGTACACATGCACTACGTATTTTTTCGTGTCAATAATAACAGTATGGGCTGTGGTTTCATTTACTATTGCTTCTTATTTTAATGAGTCTGGTAGCGCGTTTAGATATCTACATTGATTTATATTTATTATGCACTTAAGATAGGCTAATTTGGTACATTTTGTGCTGTCCATATGGTATAAGATCAGTATTCCTATTCCTATAAGTTTTTTCATAATGATTATTCAGTTCTTTCGTTCGATCTGTATTTCTTCGTCTTTTCCCGATTTCTTTGGTTTCCAGTGGGGAAAATACAATAGGATTCAAATCACCTAGAAGAGAAGGAAAATCTGGCTGGGCTATGCTAGCGAATTTTATGTCGTGTTCATATTAACTCATTGACCACTTTTGAATTTTCACTTTGGCGTATTTTTTAGCGTTTTGTTCCATTTTGTGCAGAATTTACTTCCCTATTTTTAGAAACTAATATTAATATTTCATATTAATTTCATACTCTTAAAATTTAGTGTAAACTTCAATTAAAAACGCTGAAACGCTTGTTTCTTACAAACGCCTAATCCCCGCAACTTTTCAGTGCATCAAGAACTCTAAAATCTCAGTCAACACCTACTGTCCATTTCAAAAAATAATGGAAAATTAGTCAAAAGTTGGCATTGGTTATTTTTTCCTGATTTCCGTGTGAACAAACTGGGGAGGAACTAAGTTTATTGATTTCCAGATAGATGCATTACAAATCACGCAACTTATTTCTTTCTTGAATTAAAATTAAAAATTAATTAATTGATTAATTAATTAATTTAAATTTATTGCCACAGTAATGATGCCTTTTTTGTTCCATAGATTCAATAAATTACCATGTAACCAAAATAGCAAACTCAACTCACTAATGGAGAGGTGTCATTCAATTTGAAATAGACTGTAACATAAACGAGTGCAACTAATTTACTCAAACTTCAGGATTAAACATTAGAGTTAGAGTGACATTTAGAATACGGACAGAAATCATAATCCATACAGGTAGAATCAGGTCATGTAACTTAATGTATATCACGGTAATGTTTGTTGCATGTAGTTGAAGTTCTTGATGCATTGAAAATTTGTAAGGATAATTTGACGTTTTTACGAAACGAGCAAACGAAAACTTCTCCCCAAATAATCTGTGTACATAAAAAACTCATTTCGCGCTGACGCTGAATTTGTCTAAACTACAGAGTTTGCGATTGGACTTTGCCATTTTGTCATTTATATTTGCGATTCTTCTCAGAAAAGTTGAACCTATGACCGAACATACTGAAAACATTTCTGAGCACACACAGCGGGAAAAATAGCAGCGCTTTACAGTCACTTGTATTCTACCTATAGACTAAAAGTATACCAGACTTTTAGATTCTTAAAATAGCTAAAAATAGCTTGCAGTCAGTCAGACGCAGGAAGCAAAATAAGCATAATGATGCAGAGATGAATTCGACACTCTATCTCTAAGACTTTTAAACCTACTCAGGGTGCTACAGTACAAACTGACCTATTTTGAAGTGATTAAGGAACAGCATTTTTGAGACAGTCTGCTGCAATTATGGAATATTGGGCTGAATTCAAACCTTGTGAAGTACTAATGCATACACACGCATATTAACTAAGTTTCATACATAGAGATTGAAAAAAAACAGGACAATAAACTGGCAGTCTACAAATATGACTTTCCTTGTTCTATTAGTGCTTTAATTGCTTCATTTTTGGCTCCTCTTCGATTTTTCTGTATGGGAATGACCCTAGTCATTAAACTCATTTTTCAGTTTCTTGGCCGCCCGTTTTGTGCAGTATTAATGAACTTTGAATATGAAATTCGTATTTTCTTTGAACAATTGCTGTGTGAAAACTGGAACTTATGTACTTTGCATGCTTAACCTAAAAATGCAAGTCAGTTTTTCCACTTCCCACCAACTGTAACTAACTTTAGCTTTCGCCGAGATAAGACTTATGCAAGCGATTCAGCCTTGAGTTATTGTTTTGGAAGACAAAGTTAAATAGATAGAGTATTTATTTACTCGGAAAAGACTGACTGAACTTATGACGTTCACATGTAGCTGTCGTCATTGTTCCTACATTAAACTCGCAGTCAGTGCTCAATTTGCTCAAGTGATTTTCTCAGAACCGTTGTTTTGCCAAACCCAACCTTATGTAGTGATGTCATGCATGATTCATGATGTGGTGTAAAATCATTTAGTTAGTGCTTTGTGAGCATTTCCATATGACTACATATATTATAGGGATTAGGGCTAGTTAGGGATGGTTGAAACGAATCAACCAGATTGGTATTGAATGAATGGAATAATTTATTTTGTTATGTAAAGCATGGGTGTCGCCATACACTCGACAGTATGCATATTATACACTTGTATTGAGAGTATCGTAGACAATGGGTAATGGAATTTGGAATCGTAGGAATTCGCATTTTGAAGTAGTAGTTATTTAGTGTGATGATTTGTGAAACATCCTGTTTCAAAAATGTTGACTGTCAATTTTGTGACGAGTGGTTGACCATGATATATAGCAAATGATAAATATGTAGATGAAACTTGAAAGGACATTTTTTTGCAGTATTTGTTACTACGGTTGACATAACATCAGTCAGTTTTAAAGAAACAGATGATTTTTTTCCATAAGGAAATGCGCAAAGATAATTTATCCTAGTCATTGTATTGATAAACAGAATCCAATGTCTTGGCACAGAGTGTATTGCAATAAATTCATGTGACTGACTGATATGTTTCATGGTTAAAAATTGAATTGTGCCATTATTTAGTTTGAACATTTCTAAAAGAGTAAAATGTTTGACATTCGAGCACTTACAACTTTTTTACGTCCAATTGTTCAGAAAAAACAATAGATGGAATTGTGTTCTATTGTGTATACAATTATACTCTTTCATTTCACATTTTGCCCATCCTATTTCCATAACTGGTTAATTTTTATGCAAATATTAATTGTGCATTCACTATGTCAATATTTGTTCATAAATTTGCTTTCACTGACAATATTCCATCCACGGATCCACGCATTTCAACCTGAGCTGTCTTTTTCATTTGGGAGTCAATTTGTTCCCCTACTGTTTTTCAAGTTAGAGCTAGTCAGTTAAAAACTCTCAAAATCAACTCCCAATTGAAAGCAAATCCTCATTAGATTTCTTAGTTTTAGACAGCGGTAAAAACAGTTCCGCTCAGTGGAACTCAAGTTCCACTCAAGGTCTGATAAAATGTACTCGTCCAGTAGCTCTTATCGTCATAACAAATATTATGGCCCATCTCTAAATCTCTATTCCATTCATTGGATCCAATTATTGTGGATTCTATGTACCGCTGCATCTCACAAAATTCAAGCTCACTCACATGCACTCTCATCAAACAAATAATTTTATTTCTTTATCTAGACTCTTATACATGCTCCGTCCATATCTGTTATCACATGTTAGTTCCCCATCTTGTTTTGTATAGAGTATATGTTTATGGTTAAATGCTTTTGTCGAAATCCATGATCCATTTCATCCATTTTTTAATATCGTCACGTCAGTATGTACATACATAATGATGTTGCATATCTCCTGTGATTAGAGTCGTACATAATTGTACACATTCCATTTTCACGCATGAAATTACCCTTGGACTTTTAGTTAGTGTATCGTAGGTGGGATATATAGTTTATTCCAGAGTTTTACTGCAGCAGCGGTCAATTTTTCTCATTAGTCGCATATTAGATTGTTATCTACGTTTGTACTTACTTATTAAGTCTGCCAGTTTTGGCCAAAAAACACTTTGTGACTTCTGCTGTAGGCCATTAAAGTTATTCTGTTTGAAAAAAAATCAAAATTGAAGGAACATTTTAGTAATTGATTTCGTACTTATGCAAGTAGTGGTTGGGAATTCGTAATAGCAGTCGTCATTTAGCAATGTCAGATTATCAACACAAAAATTGGCCTGTTTTGAATTCAAGTTCCAGTGGTAGACATCATTCAATGCTGGATTTAAGTTCAACTGGTAGACATCATTCGATGCTGGATTTATACAATATAGGGGTAAAATATTTTTCGAATTTCATTTCTTTTAATTGTATGCAAAATCATGGAATGTGAGTAAACTGACTTTTGTCACTTTGATGATATTTAAAAAAAACTCTAATGCTCATGTAAATCTTTTCCGTCCAATTGACTATTTAAAGCTATCAGTTATTTCTCACTTAAATCTCTTATTCAATTTCAAGTATCATATATCAATAATGCATCATCAACCAGTTTTTTTGGTCTTTCCATGTCTAGAACATTCCAAGCAAATCCCAAGTGTTAACTTGAAATCAATATGCCTCTCATTAATCTATTATCGGACACTTCGGAAATTTAAAAAAATCATTCCCGTTATCAACTTGCATCATTTTGGAGGTTACCAATATTCTAATCCAGTAATGAGCTGAACGTTCAAAAAACATTTTGAAAACATCAAACATTTTTTTGATATTTACTTGTTTGTCTACCACTCTAGATTAAGGTTAAAAGGTCAGGTCTACCATGGCCTCACATGCGAAATAGTATGATTCAAATAATGTCCATCAATGTATTACCCTATGCGTGGGAATAAGATGATATCAGGGTAGAAATTTGAAACCAACTATGTAAAATTATTGTGTTGTTACTTGTCCCATGTCTCATTTGTCGTTTGTATTACGTTATAGGATCATGTGCTAAGTATAAAATTAATTTTTTAAGTACGCAAATATTTTTTTCAAGGTGTTATCACTTCATCACCAGGTTTTCTAACCAATATCATTGTAGTTATTCTTAATGATCCATTCTTATGAAATTGTCAACCCTTTCAATTTGAACACAACACTCTGTTACATATTTTTTCAGATGGGCGACTCTGGGGAGCCTATCGATTCATTCAATGTGAATGGCCAACAAATGGGGATTCTCAATGGAGCTCAACCGACTGGAAATGTCCAGGTGAGAAAACTCATCATTAGCATTATGCTAGCCGTGCTAAATTTACATGATACAATTTTTTCAATTATGTGAACATGTTACACTTCCTCATGTAATCCATGGTAGTCCTTTTCTCCCTCGCAGAACCGAGCGGCGGAATTTCTCCGCCTCAACTCCCAACAATCATCCCAGTCCTCACATCAATCCTCTTTTACCAAGTCCAAAGTCCACCACTCGAATGAGCAGACACAATCATCCACCCAACTCAAGTCAAAGCTGAACGAGATGAAATCAGTCATGTCCGAAATGAAGGCAATGACTAGCAGCTCCTCCTCTTCGTCCTCCTCATCTTCAGCTACCTCTTCGTCTTCGTCCTCGGCCTTCTTCAAAGGGAATGCCGCAAAAATGCCCTTGTCACCTCTCAAGTTGGATCCCAAGACTAGGGCTTTGGCAGATCAGAATGGCCATTGTGAGAACACCGCTCCACTGGACACAGGCACAGTTCAAATCCAAGAACTACCTTTCCCTCCTCCTAATGCCGGAGATTTGCAACTTAATCCTCTATTACAAACTGTAGGTGAGTTACCCAACACGCCTTTGGAGAGTCCTAACCTAGTCATGAACAATCATCATCACAATGGGATTACGGACAATGATGGTGCTCAGAGTTTTCGAAGCTATGAACAAAAAACAGCCTCCAGCTCCTCTCATAAGTATCAAAGTGGTAATTTCAGCAGGGAGAAAGCGTCTGCCAAGGCTGCAGAGACAAAGAAAATACAGAGTGGGGATGTGAGATATGAAGAGAAAGCTACTTCTCTTGCACTCAGGGAGAAGGTGGAGACAGATGGAATCACTGCTGAAAAAATGGCTGCTTTAAAAGAAGAGCAAAAGTGAGTCTGATAAATATCCATGAAGTGACCTGTAGTAGTACATTTAGAATGTGCGTGCAGTATTTAGTACGTTTTGTTTTGTAAACGAAGGTCTTTGACTCAAGCTGGGGTAACGGAAGAGCAGATCCGTAGGAAAGCTGCCACTGCTACCAAAGTGTCCACGGATAAATTTACTGCCCAAAATGTGACTTTAGCCGCAGAACAACGGAACCAAACTTCGAGTCGAGGGACGATTATTAACTCTGAGAAGCATATGGCTGCGGCGAGTCAATCCAAATTAACATTAAAGAATCAACTTTCTCTGCAGTCCTCTTCTGACAATTGTAAGTATGATGAAAAATATTATTGCATGTTAGTTAGTTAGTTGTAATGAGAAATTGGTTTTATTTTAATTTGATAATTTTTTTAATAGTTTTGTCATTTGAGGATTTGGACTCATTAGGATGGGAATCATCTAGACAAGATGTGGACAGTGTGATTGATAAATATTCCACTCAATTGTCTTCCATTGTAGAAGTCTTACGGGATTGTGAGGGTACAGAAACTGTGAACCAATTGAACTATGCTTCTGGGTTTATGAAGGCTGCCTGGCAAGTTCCTGGTCTGGGACATAAAGTAAGCTTCCATTGGTCTAACAGAATTTTATTCATTGATTCATAAACATGATGTAATGCATGCATTTTTTCTGTAGGTACGTGATGATCTTTGTGACACCTTAAGGAAAAATGGGGGACTGGATCTTCTCATTGGCAATTTCAACTCACATCAAACCGACTTGAAAGTTGCCTCTGCCCGATTATTGGAGCAATCTTTGACGCCGGATAATTGCAATTATGTGGTTGAGAAAGGATTTGACTGTTTGGATAAAGTTGTCAAGGTCGGTATACAATTAAACATTAGTTGCGTGATAGATAAATAATGTTTCAGTCCCATTTACCATGTATTTTTAAAAATAGGTGGCATCTGAGCTTTGTGAAGTTGAAGAATCTCGTGTGGGTACGGGTTTATTGCGATCCTTGTTCCGCCATAGCGAAACAACATGTAGCGACGTATTGAGACTCCAAGGCCTCGAGCGTGTGATGGCGGAATGCCGTAGACTGGACGTAGATACTCTGAGAAACTGTGCGGGTGCTTTGGTGAACTTATCATTGTATGGTGGAGCGGATAATCAGGAAGCAATGATCAAGAAAAAAGTACATTTGTGGCTTTTCCCCCTGGCATTCAATTATGACGACTCGGTCAAGTACTATGCTTGCCTAGCAATAGCCGTTTTGGTTGCCAACAAAGAAATTGAGGCACAGATCATCAAATCAAGTAAGCAAAAAATGGGTATGAACCGAATCGTGGACTGTTTTTGTACGCTTTTCACACAATAAGAAATCACTGATTTATTTGTCTGTCTGCAGATGTGCTACAGTTGGTGGAACCGTTTTTAAATTCACACAATCCTGAAGATTTTGCAGCGTCTAATTCCTTCCACAGCCAAGGACAAAGTATGCAATGGCTTCAGAAATTGGTTCCAGTTTTGTCCTCACAAAGAGAAGAAGCGCGATCTCTAGCGGCGTTTCACTTTTGGTAAGTTCCATTCTATGAATGGGAACTCTTGTCATAGTAGAATAAAACATTTTATGAAACTTAATTTATTTTTCTGTAGTATGGAGGCAGGGATCAAGAAAAGACAACAAATGACCCATATATTTAATCAAATTGGTGCTATTGAACCTCTCAAACAAGTGGCGTCCTCTCCAAACGCATTAGCTTCCAAGTTTGCGGCCCAAGCTCTTCGTCTCATGGGAGAAGTTGTGCCACACAAATTGAGCCAACAGGTGCCTCTCTGGTCTGTGGAAGATGTCAGAGAATGGGTGATTCAAAAAGGTTTCGAAAAGTATGCCGACTCATTTGTAGCTTCTAGAGTAGATGGCGATCTCCTGCTACAACTCACCGAAGATATGCTCAAGGATGACATCAATATGGAGAATGGGATCCTTAGAAAAAGGTATTAGCTTACTCGGAATTTATCTTTTAGTTAAGTTAGGTAGTTAGCGAGCTGATTATATTAGTCTTAGTTTATCAGAACGTTCAATTCATTTTCTCGCTTGAAAAATTTAGATTTATGCGCGATTTGAATCACCTGAAAAAGATGGCCGACTATTCCAGCTGTGACGCTTCTAATCTCAACGACTTTTTAACTTCCATTCATCCCGATTTCTCAGCATACACGTACACTCTAATCAATAACCATGTGGACAAGGACGCACTTGGTAAACTTTATGAAGATAATCTCGCAGAGTGTGGAGTTGCCAGTAGTATTCATAGGAAACGGATTATGGAAGCTCTCAAAGGTAATAGGAACAGTATAGTTAGTATGAGTATCTCTACATGCATATCTACATGAGTAGCTAAACATGATTTTAGATTAGAGTGAGTTAACAAGCATTTTATTTGTACTCAAGTAGAAAAGAACGAGATCTCTGCCTCATCTGGAGATCCAGATAAACCTCTGGACGTTTTCATTAGCTACCGCAGATCGAATGGGTCTCAATTAGCCAGCTTACTCAAAGTTCATCTCCATCTCAGAGGTTTCAGTGTCTTCATTGATGTGGAGCGGCTGGAAGCTGGCAAGTTTGATAACAACTTACTACAAAGCATTCGCAAAGCTCGTCATTTCCTCCTTGTTCTCACACCCAATGCATTGGACCGGTGTGTGAATGACCAAGAATGTAAAGACTGGGTCCACCGAGTAAGTTTTTTTCATTCCATGGGATTAAGATGTTTTCATTTGAAGTACTATGCGGCTTACCCCCTGACACTAACATGCTATGTTTTGGTTCGCTTTGTGATAGGAAATCGTTGCAGCTATGGAATCCCAGTGCAATATCATCCCAATTATTGATAATTTCACGTGGCCTGAATCAGAATACCTTCCAGAAGATATGAATCAAGTTCAGTATTTCAACGGTATTAAGTAAGTGGAATATTTGATTGAAGGTAGTTTGGTTTGAAATGGTTGTTAGTAAACTAAATTACTGACTGGTTTTGTTTACAGATGGATTCATGATTACCAAGATGCATGTGTGGACAAATTGGAGAGATTTCTAAAGGGAGAGCAAGTTCCCAGAGAGCCTGTGAACAGCCATGTTGGGAACAACCCAACTTCCAATGTTCCTTCCAATACTTCGCGTTCAACATCCCATCCGTATCAAAGGAGTGGTAGCCATGGGTCTGATAATAATAAAAATGACTGAAAATATTAGCATCCATCCAGGTCTTTAGAGATACATAGCTAAAGGATTTGTTTTCGTAATTGTGGATGTATATAAGTAGTACGTAAGTTGATTTTTATGCACACTGAAAGGAAAACAGTTAGGGAGAGGAGGAACAAATGGTGCAAGATTTTGATTTAGCGACCGCATGAGAAATAGTGTGGAAAGTCTATATTTAGCCGGGCAGTAGCAAGATTAATAAGTGTATTTTACGTGTTAACGAATGATCAGTACAACTTTGAATATGTTTTTAAGTCAACTAGCTAGAATATAGAGCATAATGGATGTATTAGGCTTGTGTCCTCGAAAATTCATTTAGCCTGAACAAGTAAATGAGTGTTTTTGAGTGTAGACATTTTAGTTGACTTCCGTGCAGTACAGTCTGTGTAGACTGGATGTACTGCACTGAAAGTGACTTTCACCGGTGAGTTTTCAAATAGTGAAATTAGTGCCAAAATAAAGACTTTTGAGTACATTGCATGTAGGCATGTACTCTGGAATAATGTAAAAGTAAGATACAGTGTCTTTATTTTGTAAATCTTAACTAAGTTTTTAGGGCAAGTGGGTCTGATTTTTTCAAGTGAATCTTTCACTGTATTTAAATGAGGCATTAATTTTTGTACTGTCTACATGAATTTGTAAAGAGTGGTCTGATCATGATGATAGAGGGTGCATGCGTGTTTGCCATTGTAACATAATTTCTGTCTTATAATTCAGTCAAAAACGAATACGCATAGCTGTAGATAGAATACTGGATCCAAATCATAGCCTTCTTTTATTGCTCTGCTCTTGGTCTCAAATAATATGGGCTCTGAAAATTCGATGTATCATGAATTGTGCCTTCCGTTGAGAGAAAAAGAGGGATTTTTATTTTGATATTGTATGCCATAAATAAAGTGTCATTTTGTGACTCAAAGATCCGAAAGTATGATTTTAAGGTCTATAAACAAAATGTTTTTTTCTGTATTGTTATATTTTGCATGATGACTTGAGTGTGACAAGGTGCTTCGAGTGTATGGAATAAATCAAATCAGGATATTGTATAAATAAACAAGCCATTTCGTATACAGTCCAATCGGTTTGATGGAATACAAGTAAGTAAAGTTGGTGCTGAATAACTGTGTTTAAGAATGGCAAAATTGAAAATCCGTATATATTGTGTACGTGTTAAGGTGAATATATTTCTGGTCGCTAAACCATCCTGTCACAGTGGTGAGTACCGAGCTAATTTCCTGGTGTATCGTTTACTACAATATAATTCGTGTATTAGATTATTGGTACAGGTGTAATGTAAGTCTATAGGTAAACTAAGTACTTTTCTTGATGCCCTCTATGCTAATCTACTATTATATTATATTCTCAGACTCAGAAATATCACTGTAATTTTTTCACTACTGTACTCCTTTGTGCCAGAAATTTACTGTGGAATCTTGGATTCTACAAGACCTCATCAAATATCATGGAAATAAACTGAATAAACTGTGCATTTCTAGAAACACTCCATGTGTCATCTTGTGCAAAAGAATTCATTTTCATACATTAACATTCTATACATTCTTCTCTTCTGTAACCAGAAAAGTAGATAACAATTTTTGGCAGTGGCAGTTTTGATCTTTCAAGTTCACCACACTCACGCAACCGCTTTGAAATGCATCTTGACAATGACACAATAAGTGGCATCATTTCATCATGACGGGTAGAAAAAAACATCTAGGAACTAAAAACGGATGCCAAAGACTCGGGAAAAGTTAGCCTCGACATTAATGTACATAAGAGAACTTATACGTTGTCTGCCGCGACATTACAGGCTCTTCTGTGCAATGCAGTAGTGTAAGCAAAAGATAAATAGTTTTGTGCATGCAAACATTACATGGTGATAGGATTGAGGTTCCTAACTTTCTAGAATACGCATACTGAGATTCCTATGTTGAATACCGTCAGACTTTTCAGTACTAATAGCGTTGAGCTATTTTGGGCATCTTGCATCCGAATACGGATATCTCTATTTCTTGGTCAGTCATGCAAATTTCTACCCTTTATCTCAAAGAGGAGTTCTTAAGTCACAGATTTTAACAAAAACACTGTGTGTGTGTAGTTTTTTCAAGTTTTCATAGACAAAATGGATGTAATAAAAAACAGGGATTGGTATTTATTGTATGCGCGTGAATGCCCAATAAATGAAATAGGTCGCTTCACCAGTGTTTACCTTTAGTTGACCTTGGCAAATCACAAGCTCTCATAAAAGTGTGTTCAAGGAAAAATGTCCCATAAATTCATGTATTAAAAATTAACTCTTTCGAAATGCTTGTAGCTCTTGTAAAAAAATGGTTCGGTAAGCACTTAGTTTTGCTCATTTGACGGTTTTATTTGAGCCTTTTGCAGTGGAATTCGGCGAAGGAAATAGAAAAAAACAAGTTATTATTGGAAATTTCTTAATCGTTCCTATTATAGGCTGTTTTCTTTCGTAATGTCTAGTCCACCATTTAACTATTTTATAAAGAAGCTTAATGCACAAAAAATTTGAAAAAAAACATAAGATATAATATGTATTATTAAAGGCATGTAGTATAGGTTCCGTCCAGTTTTTTTCAAAGAAGAAAAAAAGAAGAGTTTTTTATCAGACTTAAATTTGTCTCAAACTTAAACTTTACTAAATTATACCCTATTGTATTAAGGATAGTTTGTGTTCAATGGATATGATGATTTTCTACTAGAGGTGTGCGTCGATTAAGAATCAACAACGGCGGCGTAGAGGGTAATTTATAACCGACGGCGGCGACGCCGTCGTCGACGTCGATCATTTTCGACGGCGGCGGAAAACCATAGATTTTACTT